>Ga0214204_1000122_pt1 | contig 16020 bp, 15 predicted proteins | sample TroBogEpilimnion_39_FD_153042 | JGI IMG/M metagenome (GOLD analysis project Ga0214204, IMG submission 153042) | Freshwater microbial communities from Trout Bog Lake, WI - 23JUN2009 epilimnion | ecosystem: Environmental > Aquatic > Freshwater > Lake > Epilimnion/Euphotic zone | place: Trout Bog...
ACCCGTCCTAACTTGGTTGCGATCGACTCCGATGCCTCACAAGAGCGTTTGGATGAGCTCGCTGTCGGCGCCCACATTCCTTTTGATGCCACTTTGGCCGCTGCCGAAGATGCTTCGATCATCCGCGAAGCTCTCTCTCGCCTCTCCTCAGATCAGCGCACCGCGCTTGTCATGTGGGAGATGGAGGGTCGCTCTACCGAAGAGATCGCCGCTGCCATCGGAACCACTCCAGCCAACGTTCGCCACGTGGTCGCTCGTTCACGCGCCTCCTTCGTCCGCGTCCTGTCCGAGTGGGTTATCGATGAAGAGACTGGCGCTACCGCTCTTGATGCTCTCTCGACCTCTTATAAGAAGGCCGCCGAACTCACCAAGAAGTCCTCTAAGGTCGCTATGTCCTTGGTCCTCTTGGTCGCTGCATTCCTTGGCTTCAATGCCTTTAATCACAACACCACACCTTTGGTCAGCCCGACGACCTCTGCCGTTGCAACGCCAAGCGCTCCCTCATCTAGCCCTTCGGCCGTTGCAACACCTACTCCTTCAGCCACCCAAACGGCTGCTGCAACCGCTCAGGCTCAAGCCCTTTCAAAGCTCGATACCCTGACACCAACCGTAGATGCCAAGATCGCTGGCCTTACCTATACAGGCCTCAGCGATGACGGCATCCCAACCGGATTCACCGTCACCGACCTGACTGGCGATACCGGCAAAATCATCATTGGCAAGCCCGCCCCTGTGATCACCGATAACGGAATCACCCTGACGGCGCCTGTCATGTCTTACGATCCAAAGGCGGTAAATGTCCTTCTTAATCAGGTCATTAACGTTGATGGTTCTGGGACCACGTACACGCCAACAGCATCGGTCTCGATGCATGGTGGCTGGGTTGCACTCAATACATCTGCAATCAGTACTGATATCTCACGGTTACCTGACGGTAACTACCTCGTATCCAGCACGATCGTCACAGTTTCCCCAGTGGACGCAGGTATACTTTTGCCTGTAAGCCAGGGAGTCGATGTCTCATCGATCCCTACTTCTATCTCTGTACGTCTTGTGCTTAATCCCGGTAAGACCCAAATTCTTGCCGAGGCGATCAAAGTCGCCGCGAATGGGGTCACACAATGATCCGCATCGCACAACAAGTTTCCCGCGCAATCCGGATATTGCGAGGGAATAGAGATGAGTCAGCACGTGCGTCTCATCTCGTGGTTAACAAAGATCAGTTCGCTTATAACGAATTGTTACAAGTTAACCAAGCCGAGACGGAGAAATACTCCCTATCGACTTTTTCTGAAAGGAAAATAATGAAAACAGCTTTTAAGCGCGTAGCGCTTGTTGCGGCTGCTGCTTTGGCTATCGGTGGATTCTCTGCCGTATCAGCTAACGCTTCATCACCTGGTAACGCCGCTCCGACCTTCCCAGCTAGCGCATCAGCTGTAACAGGTACATACACCACTGTTACATTGACCGCTGGTTCAAACGATAAGTACTACACCATCACCTCTTCTGGTGTTGGAACAGTTCTTTATCCATCAGCTCCAATTGCTCCTGATACCACTGGCCTCGTCGCTGGTGCAAGCGAAGTTTGGTATGCAGGAGCAACTCCTGGTGCAACAACATTCAACGCTACTGGTAACGATGTATTGACATTCTCTGTTTATTCAGCAGTTGCTGGTTCACAGACAATCAGCATCACCGGTAACTCAACAGCTGTTAACACCACAACAATTACTTGGGGCGCAGCTCCAGTAGTTTCTGCTGCTAACTCAGTTGTTGCAACCAACAACGCTGCAGATATCCCAACAATTGCTGAGACCACTACAGCTACCGAAGATACAGGTCTTTCAGCTGTTGACACCGTTAACACACTTGCTGGTGGTGCTTATGTTCTCGTGAACAATAACCAAACTCCAATAGTTGCTGTTACCTCAGATATCATTTCAGCATCTGTTACTGGTCCTGGAATCATCAAGATCGGTGCTTCTTATGCTGCAGCCACAGACACTGCTGGTGGACGTTCTGTAAGTAAGGTTGCTGCTGGTTCAACCGGAGTTGTTGTTATCTATGCTGATGGAACCGCTGGAACTTCTACAGTAACCGTCACTGACGCAACTGCTGGGGTCGTTCTTGGTACCTTCACAGTCAGCTTCTATAGCACAACTATCGCTAAGTTGACTGCTACCACTAACTACACAGTTCCACTAACAATTCCTGGTGACTTCAAGCCAACACCAACCGAAGGCTTCACAGGCGCACTTGGTAATCAGAATGTTGGTGCTCCTGTAGGAGTAGTTGCTCAGGACTCACTTGGTAACAAGATCCCTAGCTCTGCTGGAATCGCAGTAACTTCAAGCAATACTGCTGTAGCAAGTGTTGGTGCTATTACTTACGATGCAACCAATGGTTACTCTTACCCATCTATTACTCCAGTTTCAGAAGGAAAGACAACTCTCACCTTCACTGATACTGCAACTGGTCTAGTAACTGCTACCGCAACTGTTTTGGTTACATCTCCAATCATTGCAACACTTGCAGCTGCATCAGATAACAGCACATATGATCCAGGCACCAAGGTTCTTTACACCTTGACCGCCGCTGATGCTGCTGGTAACCCAGTTGCTGATGGTGGATACACCGACTTGATCGCAACTGCTCCAACTTCAAACGTTGGACTCCAAGGATCAGTTCCAGCTGTTTCAACAAGTGGAGTTCCAACAACATTCCTTGGTGGAGTTAACACTTCAACTCTGTACGCACCTCTTGCTACCGCTAACGTAACCATCGCTGGCGGAGTTCTTGGTTCAGCTCCTGCAGCACTTGCTGCAGCACTTGATGGCGCAACCATCGCAGAGGTTGACTTCTCAACAACAGGTTCATCTGACAATGCTGCTAACGCTGCAACAGATGCTGCTAACGAGGCTACCGATGCTGCTAACGCTGCAACAGACGCTGCTAACGCAGCTGCTGACTCAGCAGATGCTGCAACACAGGCTGCACAAGATGCAGGCGACAAGGCTGATGCTGCTCTTGCAGCTGTAACAGCTCTGTCACAACAAGTTACAACTCTCCTCGCTAAGGTTGCTGCACTTTCTGCAACAATCGCGAAGATTGCTAAGAAGCTAAAGGCTTAATTGCCTCTGCTTTAATCAGTCTTAACTGACTGACAGAAGCCCGGTTCTCCGCAAGGGGGCCGGGCTTCTGGCTTTTCTAAAAGTTTTAGTTCTTTTACCGTAAAACTCTGAAACCTCACAGGTTTCTCACATCAAACTCGGGTTACATTTGGGCATGGCAACACGGCGCAAATCCCGCGATCTCGGGGTGGGGTATCGCGTTAATGCCGATTGGGCCTCTATCTTTCTAGGAGTAGGGCTTGGACTTACTCTGGCGCTTGAGCTCGACACCATGACCTCGGGCGACTGGGCCGGGGTCTACGCCAGCATCACCTCGTTATCGCGCTTGGCGGCTTTGGCCGGTTCGTACTTTGCTCTTGTGGGGTTGGTCTTCGTGGCTCGCATCCCATGGATTGAAAAATCAGTGGGCCACGACAAACTCGTTAAATGGCACCGCAAGTTGGGACCATGGTCTTTATATCTGATCTTGTTCCATGTCTTCTTTGTCGGTTTGGGATATGCCGGCGGCGATCGCATCTCAACGGGATCTGAACTCTGGCGCATGACGCTTAAGTATCCGTGGATGATTCCAGCGGATATTGCCTTTGCGCTCATGATGATCGCAGGTGTGACTTCGTATAAGAAGGCGCGCGCCAAGATGAGTTACGAAACATGGTGGACGATCCACCTCTATACATATTTGGCGGTGGCGTTAGGGTTTATGCACCAAGTGTTAACCGGTCCGATGTTTACCGGACATCCACTTAACAAAATTTTCTGGGAAGGTTTGTATATCGCTACGGCAGCAGTAATTCTGTTGTGGCGGTTTGTAATACCACTTGCGCGCTCACTGCGTCACAATCTGCGAGTGGACCAGGTCGTGGTTGAGGGGCCCGGCGTGGTTTCCATTGTGATGCGGGGGCGCCATTTGGATCGCCTCAATGCACAAGGCGGACAATTCTTTAGCTGGCGCTTTATCTCTGCAGGGCAATGGTGGATCTCTCACCCTTACTCATTATCTGCGGCACCAACCGAACACTTCATGCGCGTTACCGTTAAAAACTTGGGTGACGCATCAGGTGCAGTACTAGATCTAAAGCCCGGCACACGTGTCTTCTTCGAAGGTCCATATGGAACATTTGTAGCCTCAAAGGCAGCGCGTGGTCATATTGTTCTTGTTGGTGGAGGAGTTGGTATTACTCCGCTGCGTGCGCTTCTTGAAGAGTTTGATGCCACCAAGGAGATTGATGTCCTTTATCGCGTGGGCGATGAGAAAGAGTTGGTCTTCCGAAAAGAACTTGACGCGATCGCTGACTGGCGTGGAGCGAGAGTTCATTACCTAGTAGGTAGCCGCAAGGAACATCCGATGGATGCTCGCTACATCCGTAAGTTAGTTCCTGCTTTTAGTGACTCCGATGTTTACATCTGCGGACCTACAGGATTGGTCGAAACCGTGCGCAAAGCTGCGCTCGATGTGGGTATTCCAAAGGATCGATTCCACAATGAAGAATTTGAATTTCACTCAGTTGAGTAGAGGACATAGGAGTTAATAATGTTGAGTAAACGCTTCTTTTTGATCGCCGGCGGAACGGTCGGTGGTCTTGGTGCAGTGCTAGCAATTACTCCACCCCAATTTGGATCGACCACTGGTTTAGCAATTGGCACCGGTACCTCACTTGGGGGAGGCACAACCTCGCTCTCTGGTGGGACAACTTCTTTAGCTGGTGGATCTACTTCAACGACTACCACGACCACGACTCCAGCAACGGCGGCAGCGACTCCAACGCCCGCTACCACGGCACCTACTTCAACCCCCGTTACGACCAAGAAGTCCACGAAGAAATCAACTAAGAAAGCAACTACGAAATCCACGAAGAAAACCACCACCACAACTTCTTCAACTGGAACAACCACTTCAGGTACAACTCCATCCACGCCAGCTCCGGTTACTACTTCAAAAGCAGCGGGGGTCAGCGGTACCTTCACAGGTGATGCAGGTAATACTCGATATGGTCCAGTCCAAGTTCAAATCACTGTGGTTAATGGCAAGATCACAAATGCAGTTGCACTCACCTATCCGACTGGTTCATTTCGCGATCAACAGATCAATCAACAGGCGATTCCATATTTGATTCAGGAGACCCTTGCTGCTCAATCTGCAAATATTCAAGGAGTAGGTGGCGCTTCATATACCTTTCAAGGTTGGGCCGACTCATTGCAATCGGCTTTAACAAAAGCCGGGTTGTAACCAAAGGTTCCCTAAAGTAACCAAAAGTAACTATTTCTGCTACTCTTCTCAAAGAGGAAATGAGGAAGTTATGGCTACTCCAGTAAAGCTAGCTGATCACCTGGTTGAAGATGCGAAGAAAATTGCTGCAGCCGAACATCGTTCTGTCCCCAAGCAGATTGAGTATTACTACTTAATTGCACGAGCTGCCGAGCAGAATCCAGATCTCTCTTTCGAACTCGTCCGAGAGCTGCTCAAGTCGAAATTAGAAGAACCAACTGGTGAATACAAATTTGAATAATGAAAGTACTCACTTCCCCAACCTTCGATCGGCACGCTAAAAAGCTTCACAACAACGAAAAGCTGGCGCTCGACGGCGCAGTGAGAGAAATCATGATCAATCCTCAATTGGGAGATCAAAAGAGAGGCGATCTTGATGGTTTCTATATTTACAAATATAGATTTAGTAATCAATTATGGCTATTGGCATATACGGTTGAGTCGGAAGAAAGTTTGACCTTAAGGCTGGTGGGAGCGCACGAGAATTTTTATGAGGCGCTAAAGCGGAACGTGAGGAAATGAATGAATGAGATAGTAAGAACAACCGCTGAGATTGATGTCTGGGGCACCATCCTTTTCATAGAGGTTGCATCCACCAAAGTTGGACTCGATGAACTCAATGCCGGTTTGGCAGAGGTAACCGAGTATGTAAAAGTAATCGACCAAGAGTTCTCCACGTATAAGCCTGATTCGCAGGTCTCGAAAATACGTCGCGGTGAGTTGAAGATCGAAGATGCCTCGGCTCAGATGCAAGAGGTCTGGCAGCTTTGTCTGGTTGCACGAGATCTCACCGATGGATCATTTGATCCCTGGGTGGTTAAAGGTGGATATGACCCATCCGGTTATGTAAAAGGTTGGGCTGCAGATAAGTGCGTTGCAATTCTTAAGGCTCACGGCGCTGAAAATATTCAGGTAAATGCTGCTGGTGACCTCTCGCTCGCTGGCGGTTTTGAAAATGGCAAGCCTTGGTCGATCGGTGTGCGCAGTCCCGAAAATCGCTTCGAAGTCGTAAAAGTCTTCGAAATCTTTGATGGAGCGATCGCTACCTCTGGCACCTATGAGATTGGTGCTCATATCAAGGATCCCCATACTGGGCTGATCGCTATTGGGGCGCGCAGCGCAACAGTGCTGGGTCCCGATGGGGGCTTGGCGGATGCTCTGGCTACCTCTTTGGTTGTTGCCGGGCAAGATGGAGCAGCGATTTTTAGTAAGCCAGAGCTCGCGGATTACCGGGTTTGGGTGATTCCTCGCAATGAAGATATTGCCTGGAGCATCGGCAAGCTACCCGACTAACTCTCAGCAAATTAACAGGTGGATTATCTGTTAATCACAAATTCGTTATCTACGGTGAGAGTATGAATAAATCCCGACTAAGAATTCTGACAATAAATCTCGTCATTGTGGTCGCCATTGCAGGCGTCGCTTATTGGGGGTACTCATCCCTCCATCCCAAGGCTGCCGTAGCAGCGCTATCGACCGTTACCGTGGCTAGAGAGGATGTCTCTTCAACAGTCTCCTCCTCCGGAACGGTTATCAGTCCATCGGATATCGCGCTCGCGCCAACAACATCTGGAACGCTAGCCAAACTCAATGTGAAGGTGGGCGATTCTGTCAGGGCGGGAGAACTCCTTGCTCAGATGGATACCTCAGCTCTGAAGTCTGCGCTTGCGCAGGCGCAAGCGAACTTGATTCAGGCGCAAGCTAATTTGTCTACTGCTCAGTCGAGCGCTGATACATCTGCACAAACTACTGCGCTTCAACTTCAAAATGATCAAACCGCTGTCACTACAGCACAAGACAATTTGGCGTATCAACAGACACTCATTAATTCCGCGGAGGCCACCGATAATACCAATGTGACGACCGCGCATAATAAATTGAATTACGATAAAAGTGTTGCCTCACAGAATGTTGCCGTATATCAATCAAACGTGGATAGCGCTAAAAATAGTCTGGCCAATGCACAACTTACTTATAATGACTATGAGGGACTTTACGGGCCAAGCGGAATTACGCCAGCATTTTGTGCATCAATCAACACCATTAACTCAAATTGCACAACTCTGACTCAAGATAATAATGCTGTGATCAGCGCACAATCTGCCTATAACAATGCACTTATCACTCAGCAACAGAACCTGGCAAAGGATGCTCAGACAATTGCCTCTGACCAACAGGCATACGATGATGCGCAGGCTACTCAAGCGCTTGATGTTAAGAAGAACGATCAGACTCTCGCAAGCGCTCAACAAGCTATCGACTCTGCTCAATCAGCGCTCAAGTTGTATCAGCTGCAAAATAGTAGCTCTACTTCTGCCACAACTATTTCTGTAGATCAGGCCCAAGTCACTGTCGCCCAAGCAAATCTTGCAACGGCGCAGAAGAACTTAGCAGGTGCTTCAGTTATCACACCTGTCGCTGGAAAGGTGGCATCAATCTCCAATAGCTTGATTGGTTCCACTATTAGTCCTAATACGACTCCTACTAATGGGTCTACCGAGGCTACTGGCTTCATTGTCTTGACTGACGTTGGTGGACTACAAGTGACTGCTGGATTCTCGGAATCCGACGTTGCCAAGATCGCAGTCGGCCAAGATGCATCGATAGCCTTTACCGCACTTCCTAATGCAACAGGCGTGGCTAAGGTTTCAAACGTGGCTCTGCTTCCTACAACTTCCAGCGGTGCGACCACTTACACCGTCACATTCCAATTGACCGGCAAAGTTGCTGGCTTGAAGCCAGGAATGACCGCTACCGCAACTGTAATTGTTGCCGATTCACCTAATGCGATCGCTGTAACCTCGCGAGCTGTTACAACTCGTGGAACTAGCAGTTTCGTTAACATCGTTACTACGGTTAAGGGTAAGCAAGTTGAAACCCTAACCCCAGTCTTGGTCGGCATCGTGGGTGACTCTGCGGATGAGATCCTCTCCGGCCTCAAGGTCGGCGACACGGTTGCACTTCCATCAGTTGTAAGTACATCTTCGTCGTTAACTGGTGTTCCATCGACTCTAGGTGGCGCTGGCCTCGGTGGCGGTGGATTCGCTGGTGGACGTACCGGAGGCGGTGGATTCGGTGGTTGATAAGCAACCCGTTATCGAAGTCCGCGACGCGGTTAAGCGTTACGGAGTCGGGGATGCATCAATCTTCGCACTCAATGGGGTGAGTTTGACCATTGAGGCGGGCGAATATGTCGCGATCATGGGTCCTTCAGGCTCGGGTAAATCGACACTGATGAACATCCTTGGAGCGCTTGATGTAATGACCAGCGGTCAATATTTCCTCGACGGGATCGAGATTTCATCCATGGATGAGATTCACCTTTCGATCGTGCGAGGAAGAAAGATTGGTTTCATCTTCCAATCCTTTAACCTGATTCCGCGCACCACCGCTATTGCAAATGTCGAGTTGCCGATGGCTTATCAAGGAATCAAACCTAAGGAGCGTCGTGAACGTGCGTTGGTTGCTCTTGATGTAGTAGGTCTGGCAGACCGCATCAATCATGAGCCGACGGAGCTATCTGGAGGACAACAGCAAAGAGTTGCGGTGGCTCGTGCCCTTGCGACTCGTCCAGCGCTGCTTCTAGCCGATGAACCCACTGGAGCGCTCGATTCCAAGTCGACCGCGGACTTACTAAACCTCTTTGACCAGATCAATGCGGCGGGACGAACTGTTGTAGTCATCACCCATGAAGATGACGTCGCACATCGAGCTAAGCGGATCGTTCGTATGCGTGACGGCAAGATCATCAGCGATGAACTCAATAAGGAGCGCGTCGCATGAGTGCATTTGAAATCCTACGTTTCGCTTTCCGCGGACTCTTTATCAATCGGTTGCGGACGGCGTTGACCGTATTAGGCATCACAATTGGTGTCGCATCTGTGATCATCCTGCTTGCCGTTGGTAACGGCTCAAGCAAGGCGATCCAAGCTTCTCTTGATCGTTTGGGAACTAACTCGCTGCAAGTTCGATCTGGTGGGCAGGGATTTGGCTTTCGTGCTCGCGCTAGCGCCAGTACCGTCAAACCTCTGACAATTCTTGATACCGTCGCTTTGACTGATAAGACGCAAGCACCCGACATCAAACAGGTAGCGCCTATTGCCTCAACTAACGGGACATGTGTATTTGGAGCAAATACCACAACGCCTTCAACCTTCTACGGAACCTGGCCCGCCTATTACGAGGCTAGTAACACCTCGATTCAATCTGGGTCGTATTTCACCAATGAGGATGTGACCCAAGCTCGCCGCGTCGCCCTGATCGGTCAAACCACAGCGACCGCCCTTTTCGGGACTCAAAATCCGATCGGACAGACGATGCGATGTTCTGGAATTCAATTTACCGTCATCGGATTGACCACCGTCAAAGGATCTTCTGGATTCCAAGATGGTGACAGTTTGGTATTGATCCCGATCACAACGATGGAGAACACCATCACCGGAAATCAACCATTGACAGATATCTTGGTAGAGGCAACGAAGTCGACCACCACGAGCGCAGCCCAGGCTGAGCTAACGGCAATTTTGGATGCTCGCCATGGAATAACCGGTCGTAAGACCGCTGATTTCAGTGTCTTCAATCAGGCTTCGCTTCTTACTACTGCATCAACAAGTTCGCAGACATTCACAACGCTGCTCGGCATGGTTGCGGCAATCTCACTTCTGGTGGGTGGAATCGGAATCACCAACATCATGTTGGTAACAGTCATCGAACGAACTCGAGAAATCGGTATCCGCAAAGCTATTGGAGCTCCTAAGGGTGCAATTTTGAGTCAGTTCCTGATCGAAGCAACGATATTGTCGCTCTTAGGCGGGGTCCTTGGAGTGATTGCCGGATTTGTAGGGAGCCACTTCACCATCGCTGGAACTAAGCCAGTCATCGTTCCCGCATCTGTCTTCTTGGCCTTCGGAGTAAGCATCTTGATCGGTGTCTTCTTCGGTGGCTACCCAGCATCACGCGCCGCATCACTACGACCAATCGAGGCACTTCGCTATGAATGATGAAACAATCCCAATCAACTCTGCAAATCCAGAGCCTTCTGATGCACCCAAGTTTGATCTCTTTGCAACCGAAGTTGAGGACAACCTCAAAGAGGAGCTAGCCAAGGGAACCTTCCAATGGACCAATAAATACACAAAGGGATTAGGCCTTCTGTTTGTGATCGTAGGGCTACTCTCGGTCGGTACGTGGTACGGACATTACGAGGCGACTAAGACAACCACAACAGCCGGAGCATCTACCTTTGCATCACTGCGTGCAGCATTTGCTGGAGGCGGTGGATTTGGTGGTGGCACAGGTGGTGGCACTGGCACTGGCACCGGCGCTGCCGGGGGTGGCTTTGGTGGATTTGGTGGCGGAACGCGCATCACTGGAACTATCAAATCTGTGAAAGGTTCGATCGTTACCTTCACTCTCGATGATCCAACTCAAGCCTCATCTCTAACTGCGGGAGATGCTGGTCGATTAACTGATACTGGTGCAGCAGGTGCTGCAACTGGAGGCGCTGCGATCGGAGGTTCCACCACCGGTTCTGGAACCACAACTGGTGGATCAGCAACTTCTGGAGGCACAACAGGTGGCGGTAGCGCTGCGAAGGTTCCTGCACCAGTTGCATCTGCAGGTTCAAGTACTGGCACAGGTCGTCGTGCGGGTGGTGCCTTCTCTAATCCAAAGTTGACCGCTTGTTTGACCAAGGCGGGAATTACTTTGGCCGCAGGAGCTCGTCCAAACTTCCAGGATCCAAAGACCGCGGCCGCATTGCAGACCTGTTTCGCACAACTAGGAATCACTCCTGGTGGAGGCTTTGGCGGCGGATCGGGCGGAGGAGCGGCTCCAGCGCCGGCAGCAACTAAGTAATTAGGAACGACAAGTTACAACGACAAGTTAGAAAAGGTTCCCGCTGACGAGGCGGGAACCTTCCTTGTAGGTATACGACTGGTGAGATTCGAACTCACGACCTTCTCTTCGTCAAAAAGATGCTCTATCCCCTGAGCTACAGCCGCATCTTAAAATTTTATGGATTTCAGTCTGCATTATTTTCAACCCATTATGTTGATGTGAATTTACGCAACTTGTGGAAAGTGTTATTGTTCAGTTCTCTTCGTCAAAAAGAGCAAAAGACCCTCAGATAACTGAGGGTCTTTTTTAATTAGAACCGATTCACTTGGTTAAATCAGATAGCTCTGCAACTTCCTCCGCGCTCAACTTTGTGAAGTTCACAATCTCTTCCAGTTGTTCAACTGTGCGCGCACTTGCGATCGGAGTAGCAATGCCAGGTTGTGCAGCCAACCAACCTAAGGCAACAGATGAGATTGTGGTTCCGTGGGTCTTGGCAATGTCATCGAGAAGTGAGACAACTTTGTAGCCTCGATCGTTTTGGTAGGAGGCGACCCCTGCAGCTCGAACTGAATCAATGGTTGCGCCCGGGCGGTATTTTCCAGTTAAGAATCCACGAGCGAGTCCGAAGTACGGGATACCCGAGATGCCTTCTGCTACAAGTACAGGTGCGGCATCGCCTTCAAACTCTGCGCGCTCAAGCAAGTTGTAGTGGTTCTGCAGTGCCACATAAGAGGCAAAGCCCTCTGTCTTAGAGATCTCTAGCGCCTCTGCCAGGCGTTCGCCGGTGTAGTTCGAGGCAGCGATGTATCGGACCTTGCCCGACTTAACTAGACCATCGAAGGCAGCCAAAGTTTCGCGAAGTGGGACGGTCTTATCATCCTCATGGGCGTAATAAAGATCGATGTAATCTGTTTGTAAGGCGCGCAGTGAATCCTCGACGGCAGCGTTAATGTTAGCTGCGGAGAGTCCTGGCCTGGTGGAAAGCTTTGCCACCTTCGTCGCGATGACGATCTCAGAGCGATTAGCTCGTTGCTTCATCCATTTACCTAGGATGGTTTCGCTGTCGTGGCCCTTGTTTCCATCCTTCCACTCAGAGTAGACATCAGCGGTATCAATGAAATTGCCACCATGTTCGGTATAGGCATTGAGGACTGCGAAAGATTGGGCTTCATCGGCGCTCCAGCCGAAGACATTTCCGCCGAGGCATAGTTGGTGAACTTTAAGATCGGTCTTATTTAGGGTTATATGGGTCATACCGAGAAGTTTATGGCTCTCTATTAGAGTGTGCACATGACAACTGGGGACTTCACGAGTGAACAACTGGAACTCGAAGAGCAGGTGCTCGTACTTCCACATTGCGATCTAAAAGATGCGGTCACGATCGGTGAGATCGCAGTACAACTTGCTAGACGCGAATCACTCGCAATATCAATCGAGGTTCGTCTTGGGGAGTGGACTGTTTTTCATACCGCTCTTCCTGGTGCTAAACCAGAGCAATCTTCTTGGATCGCACGCAAGGCTCGCGTTGTAATGGCTACAGGGCATTCCACGATGCTGGAGCGTGTGAAGGCCGAAGAAGCTGGAATCGATTGGTATGCCACCTACGGATTACCTGAGGAGACCCATGCGATTCACGGCGGTGGGCTTCCCCTTAATGTGAGTGGCCAAGGTTTGGCAGGAATCTTGCTTATTAGCGGATTACCTCAAGTGGAAGATCATCTCTTCGGTATTCGCGTCATCACAGAATACTTAGCACAAGTAGGCGAGAACGAATGAGCGAATCTATCTGGGTAGCGGGTGAGGTATTAATCGATTTAATTCCGCGCGGAGGTGAGCGCGTAGCAATCGTTGGTGGGGGACCTGCCAATACCGCCAAAGCCCTGGCGCGATTGGGTTTTGACTCATACTTCATTGATGGGCTTTCAACCGATCAGTATGGCGAACAGGCTCGGGCAGAACTACTAGCTGATGGGGTCAAACTCGATTACACCCTGACCTCAAACAATCCCACATGTTTAGCAACAGTTACTCTTGATGAGAGTGGCAGCGCATCGTACGAATTTCTGATTGATGGAACTGCAACCTTTGAATTTAACGAATCGTGGTTACCGGATCCAACTCACCCACCTGCAGTTCTACATGTGGGAACACTGGCAACAATTGTCGAACCTGGTGCGACCAATCTATTTAATTGGGCAAAGAAGGTTAAGGCTCCACTGGTCTTTGATCCTAATATTCGCAGCTCCGTTGTGAACGATCGCACCCGTTACCAACAGATAGTTGAGAAGTGGGCAACAATCTCATCCGTTATCAAGATGAGTGATGATGATCTAGCGTGGCTCTACCCAGAGATGGACTTTAGGAGTGCTGCAGAAAATTTCATCAATGAGAAGACTCAGCTGGTTGTGATCACTAAAGGAGCCTCAGGATTGACTGGCTTTACTGAAGATGGAGAAGTCTCTGTCCCAGGAGTGAAAGTTGAAGTCGTAGATACCGTTGGCGCAGGTGACACCGTTGGTGCGATTCTGGTTGAAGCGATCGTTAAATATGGAATCGATAATTTAGTTGGCACAACTTTGGAAAATGCTCTCAACCGCGCAGCAGCAGCTGCGGCGATCACCTGCTCACGTGCAGGCGCCAATCCACCAACACTCAAAGAGCTAGAAGGTTACTAATGCAACATATTGATGGCGCGGAAATCTCTGTCTCTATTGATCTCGATCAAGGTGGACGTATTGCATCGCTGCAATGGCGCGATCTGCAATTTGCAGTTCCATTCCGAGGCACTCCGCTCTCATGGGGTTGGTATGCAATGGCGCCCTGGGCAGGACGAATCGATGAAGGTTTGATTACGAGTGAATCTGGCATCGTTCACACCTTGCCCAGGAGCTGGTCTCCACCGCATGCAATTCATGGCTATGGTTTTACAAGTTCGTGGGAAGAGACGGGTACTGGCCGTGCCCGCTTGGAGTTGCCTGCTCCTTATAACGGTGCTGTAGTTGAGCAGACCATTGAGATCCTTGACGATGCAGTTCGTTGGATCCTGGAGTACACGCCTAACGGTTGCGATCTACCGGCCTGGCTGGGATTCCATCCATGGTTCCCGCGCGAACTAGAGCGAGGCGATGCCGCAGAAGTTGAGTTCACAGCTGGGCGAATGTTGCTCCGCGGCGATGATGGTCTTCCAACGGGGGAGTTCGTGCCACAGCCCAAAGAGCCATGGGATGACTGCTTTACCGATATCAAGGGAATTCCCGCAGTGGTCTGGCCTGGAGCAGCCCGGGTAACGGTCGAATCAGACGCTCCGTACTGGGTGGTCTATACGGAAGATAGCGATGGGGTCTGTATTGAGCCTCAAACCGCCCCTCCTAACGCTCAAAACCTTGGGATTACCGGGGAGCACTACATCGAGGCTTTGTTCACCTTCTCTGAGGAGGTTTAGGCTAGGACCATGGCTGAACAGAATGAACTACGCGAAAAGGGGTTGCGCTTAACCCCGCAGCGCGAGCTTGTACTACAGGCGGTGCGCGATCTTGGACACGCGACTCCTGAAGAAGTTGCGAATCGAATTCACATGACGCATCCAGGTATCAATCTCTCGACTGTTTATCGCAATCTCGAAACCCTTGAGAATGTGGGACTGGTACAGCACACCCATCTGGGCCATGGAGGTGCGACCTACCATGCCGCCGAAGAGTTAACTCATCTCCATTTAGTCTGTGGAATCTGTGGAACAGTCGGTGATGCACCTATCGAAGCGGCTGCGCCATTCGTACAACAACTCTCTGATGACTACGGATTTAGAACCGATGTCACTCACTTTGCAATCTATGGCACCTGCGCATCGTGTGCCGCTCTCACTAATTAATAGTTGAGCGCGATTTTTAAATGAGCGCGGTACTCGTTGAATCTGGTTTAGATGCTGGTGCTATCTGGCATTTCGGTGAACCCAATCATGAGCAACGAGCGCTCGCAGCCGGTAAGGCTTGGGCTGATCTTTCACATCGATCGGTAATCAGAGTATCTGGCAAAGATCGCATCAAGTGGATCAACGACATGATGACGCAGGAGTTACTGACTCTCCCAGTTGGTCAATGGAGTGAAACCCTATTGCTCGATGCGCAAGGACATATCGAACAACAACTCTTCTTCGTTGATGATGGCCGGACCATCTGGTTTCATACCGAGTCGGCCAAGGCAGAAGAATTAGTTAGTTACCTGAACAAGATGAGATTCATGTTGGATGTTGACGTCCAAGATCGAACTAGCGAGTTTGCAGTACTGCGCGCACCAGGTGAGGCCGATGCTTTCGGTGGACCTTATGCCTTGGTGCCACGCTCTGAGGTTGCTGATGTAGTCGCGGCATTTGCCAGCGCCGGACATATGCAGGTTGGTATGTGGGCTTTGGAAGCCGAGCGCATTGCTGCGGGACGAGCCAGAATTTTGTTGGAGACCGATCACAAATCGATTCCCAATGAGTTGGGCTTTTTGAATACCGCGGTCCATATGAACAAGGGCTGCTACCGCGGGCAAGAGACGGTTGCCAAGGTATTCAACCTCGGTCATCCCCCACGTCGATTGGTACTTCTGCACCTTGACGGATCTATGGTCCATATGCCCGAGCATGGCGCGAAAGTAGGCTTTGATGGGAAAGAAGTTGGTTTTATTGGCTCAATGGCACGACATTACGAGTTAGGTCCCATCGCGCTAGCGGTTATTAAGCGCACTACCCCCGTTGATGCGGTCCTTGATATTGATGGAGTGAGCGCGACCCAAGAAGTACTA
>Ga0214204_1000136_pt1 | contig 15348 bp, 2 predicted proteins | sample TroBogEpilimnion_39_FD_153042 | JGI IMG/M metagenome (GOLD analysis project Ga0214204, IMG submission 153042) | Freshwater microbial communities from Trout Bog Lake, WI - 23JUN2009 epilimnion | ecosystem: Environmental > Aquatic > Freshwater > Lake > Epilimnion/Euphotic zone | place: Trout Bog...
CCAGGATGACCCACATCGTGTCCCAAAGGGCGGTCCTCCCGTTCCTAGCGGGGGGCAGGGGGGTCGTCTGGGCGCATGGGGTGTTTACTGTGGTTTGAGATAATGTGGTTTGAGATAATGTGGTTTGAGATAATGTGGTTTGAGATAAAAAGAATAGATGCATTGCTGTTGTATTTAAGCCACACAAGAAGGCTGTGTGAATTGTTTTATGGAGACGATACCGGAAATGCCGGATCAAGTCCCTCAAAAGGAGGGTGTCCCAGAAGAAGGGGAAACCCAAGAAGCAAAAGCTACGCAACCGTTACAGGTGGTGCACAAACGTCCAGGAAAATATGAAATTATAGCAGAGAAGAAATTCCACTACACTCCTCATCCTCATAGGCCACAATATGTGGACAGGTTTAACTGGTACATTGTGTTATACATAGATGAAAAAGAAGAATCTCGTCTGCGTCTCTGTGCCCCATTCTACGACCCTGTTCGTCGAATCTATGTTATCTGGAATGAAGTGACCAAGTGTGTTTATTACACATATCAAAACTTGGAGGCTTACACAATCGGAACTGAAATTGATTGGAAGCTCTTCAGAGATGATTGGCCATACTTTGCTCCTTCTGAACAGTCTTGGAGTGGATACGAGTGGTTTGAGTTTAATATAGGACAGGTTAAACGAAAGGACGGGACCAAGGTAAAAGTACGCAATCCACTGGGTCCCAGAAAATGCCAGATGCTAATTGCCAGAGATCAAAGGCATGTGATGATCAGGTATAGACACCTTGTCTGCATGTACGTCGTACCACAAGGTGGAAAACCCAGTGACGGCCCTCCGTACAGCGCAGAGTGGCAGCCTGCAGTTCCATCAAGCCCGTTCCAGCGACCTGATTCAAGGGTGCGCCGCCTGAACGACGTGAAAGACGCCCTCCATAATAGAATATTTCTGAGGGACAAGGAGCTCAACATTATCCTCTTCTGGTCAGTGAAAAACCGATGGCTGCCAATAGAGAAGAAAGATCCTGGATGGGGGCCGTTGAATAGAATCGATGGGATAGGTGAATTCTACAGAAGCAATGTCGAGTTTGTGAATGGATTTTTTTGGTGGAGAGACCCCATAACACTTGGTCTGTACAAGATGGTCCACGGGAGGGACTATGAGGAACTAAAAAGAAAATACGATGAATATATGGAGGATCTGAATAGGACGTTCAAACCTATGCAGGATGTTGTTGGTATTCTCAGCAAGTCAGCAACGTTGGAGAAACACATGTTACAAGATATTACACGCCATCATAAAAAGGAATTCCCAATGGTGAAGAGGCACCTAGAAGACATGACCCAGCATCTTAAGATAGGGCTGGCCAAAGGGTATGACATTACCAAAAAAACTGGCTTACTAGTGAAGTTTATGCATGTGTTGGAACCCATAAGAGCTGCAGACGAACATGTTGAGAATGCAGTCAAAATTGGCCAAGATTTCTTTCTGGCTGTGACTGCAATGCAAAATTTAATTTATACAGTACAGCCAAAGAACAAAGTAAAGAAGCAGGCAGTTCCTCCAACTGAATCAAATCCAGATGGTGAGCAGGCTGTGTTGGATAATTATGGTATACAGGTATTATACACTGATCTTGATATCTTCCAGTGGGTATTTGTGTCAGAGACACCCAAAATCAAGAATTACGAAGGAGGGACGAAATTCGAGGCAGTATTGGAATTCGATCCAAGTTTGGTTTACAGCAAGGTTGTGTGGGACAAGGATAGAAATGGGAAATGGGTGCCCAGAATGCAGCCTAGGAAGGAATTCGATGAACTTCACAAGCAACAGGCTGAAGCAGTGGAAGAAGAGCATAAAATTATTGACAACAGGCCCAAAAGGGAGGAAGAGTCAGTAATATCTCAAAGAGAGGCTGTCAAGCGAAGGGAAGCAGAAGAGAAGGCAGAAAGAGAGTATGAAGAGAGCTTAGAAAGCGAAAGGAGAAAAGCAATGAACATTGACCCTGAAAATACTGACAAGGATACTAAACAAGATACTATACAGGATGCTAAACAGGATAAAACAAGCACGCCAAACACATGGGAAAATCCTCCATCCAAAAAGCCAGAAAAGCCAGGGTTTAAGAGCCAATCAGAAGAATCTAGACAGGCAAAAGCAAAAGCCAAGGAAGAGGCAGAAAGGAAAAGGGAAATAAGGCGACAGGCCAGGATAGAGAAAAAAAAGGCAATGGAAAATGCAAGTACAGAACAGAGCAACGCTCCTGATGAATCTAATTTAAACCAGACAGAAAACTCAGCCCCTGATGAACCTGATTTAAACGAGACAGACACTGACGCCCCTGATGAATCTGATTTAAACACAGAATCCCAATATTGGGGGGAAGAAGTGGATCATCTAGGGGTATTGGATGCACAAGAGATGGAAAATCTGAAACATGCTATAGAACATTCCTTACATTCACAGTGCCAACACTTTCAGCATCTACAGCATTTGGAGATGGAGCATTGGGATATGGAGCAGCACTTGCAGCACTTGGAAAATTTGGAAATGGAACAACATTCACAATATTCGCAACCTTTAGAGCTAGTCCCAACGGATCCAGAGTTGGAGTCAGATCTGAAATCAGACTTGGGGACAGACCAGGGACAAGGCTTAGGCGATTTAGACGCAGAGCCTTTGCTACAGCAGTTCCATGGGGATGACATATTCTTCCTGGGAGTGCCTTACGTTATTGGTGGTCGCAAACAAGATCATCGTTCAAAGGGGGTGTGTCCCATCTGCACGAAAGAAATGTTTGGTTACCAAAAGCTGGTTGTGGACGGCACCAACATATTCCATTTATCCTGCTACAAGCGCAAGGTGCCCCAGATGAGCAGCAGGAAAGCACCTATTAGCAAGACAGACTGGGAGAGGCGCAAGGACAATAGGAGAAAAGATGCTTTCGAGTTGCGAGAGGAAGAACGATTAAAGCAGATGATCAAGGCCCAGGAAGAAAAAAGGGCTGCAGCACAAGCAGAAATAGAACAGTGGGCCGAAGCACAGCGGGTCAAGGAGAAAAGAAGGGCAGCAGTAAAAGCAGAAAAAGAGAAGTGGGCTGAAGAACAGAGCGCAAAACGAAAGGAGGCATATCTAAAACCCTCCAGAGGGTGGGAGACTGTCGTACGCCCCACAGTAAACATGCAACCATTGATAGAGAGGATCCTCCCCTGCCCTTTTGTGAACATCTGGAATGCAAAGGTCACTTCGCGAGTTGATATCAAATACATTGGAGAAGGAAATTTTTGGATAACATACCAAGAGTGCTCAACTGGCTTGAAGTGGTCAACCACAGGGCTCACAAAACCTTGGTCACGTGTTGATACTGCAGAAATGAGGCCAAGATTGGCCTTTGAGAAAATGAGGAAGAGGGCCATGGATAGAGTGAATCAGGAAATCATGAGGCAAGCAGCAGAGATGGGAAAGAGGATGCAGAGCCTGAGACAGAGCAGGAAGGTTCTGACTGGTGCAGAGTATGTTCTTGCTAACCACGAGTCAGATCCGTTACAGTATATGAATTTCATATCACAGAACTGGAAAAAGACGGGTCGATTTGAGGACGTGTACCTTTCCCTATTGGGTAAGATGGTGTTCCCCATTGACGAAGAAATAGCATCAAGTATTGGATTCAAACTCTCACCCAAGCCTCACGTGGATACCTCTGTCATGGACAAGGCAATAATGGATCGACTGAAAGCAAGACAGAGGGCAGCAGATCGTATACATATTATCATGCCAGCCCAACCAATCATACCTTCTCCAGGACGACCAACAGTGCCATCAGGCCAGCCCATCGTGCCACAAGGGCAGCCAGCAGCCCCTGAGCAGTCAGCAGCACCTGAGCAGCCAGCAGCACCAGAACAGCCCACCACAACACCTGAGCAGACAGAGGGACAGCCAGTGCTACAGTCTTATAATGCATCTGGACAACTTAACTCACTATCTGAGCAAGTGCTGATAAGTCGGTTCCTTGCAATGGATGAAGAAGGTGTCAAAGGGAAGAAAAGAGATGGTGGTACAAACAGGAAGGCCAAATCGGATGATTATGGCAGCGACACGAAACGGAGACCTATAAAGCCAGATATGAAAGATCAGGTAGAAGAGGCAGTTGTGGAGCACAACAGTGGTGGGTTTAGCTGCCCTTCAACTGTGGGTGATGTAAAGGAGTGGAGAACCCTGATTAACCTGTATGATACTGGCTTATTGGATCATCTCAAACCATCAGATCAGCTCATAGCAAGCATACCAGAGAAACAGAAATACAAGAAAGTTTACAGACTATACCCCAAAGACTGGACCCAAACTGGCTTGGGGCTCGCCAATTGCCTCAAGATCTTCGCTGATGTCCAGACAAATCTTGGGGCAAGGCTGACTCTGCCCAAAACTGTCCTTGATTACTGTACAGACGAAAATGATGAGACAAATAGGGCTGTGTTTATGGATGATATGGTTGCAGAATACGAAGAAAACCCGTCCTATTACCAATCCCTAATCATAGAACAAGATTGGGCGAGACAAATGTCCGAGATTCAGTCGTTCAGGGAAACGATAATGGAGGCTTTGATACTGACAAAAATAGCAGGACTCTCTGTACAATTCTTTAAGGACGTAAAGCAGGGGGTAAGAAATCCTGTGCTCCACCAGATGTTCCTTGAAAACTTCAATGAGGGGCCTCTCATCAGGCTAGTACAGACCACAGTGGACGGCCATGACAGTTTCTATGTTATCGTTGACTGTGATGATTTGGTGACATCAGAGCTTGTGACGTACTACCATGGAGACTGGCAACAAGACAAGCACTCCAGTAAGTTTGCAGAGACCTATGTGGAGGACGCAGATGTGAAGAAAAAGGAAGCTCCCGCCAAAGCCCCTGACAAGGTGGATATCATTCAGGACCAATCAGGCAATCTGGTCAGGGAATTTCAGGGAAATCTACCCATTACATCAATGGCTGTGGTTGAAGTGCCATGGAACAATTATGGATTTTACTTTTGCTGTCTTTTAGCTGCAGCACACCACCTCAAGCTGAAAATTGAGAATGTACCCAGCATCCACTTCTTCATCAAGGAATGGTTCAAGCATCTCCTTAATCCACCACAACCTGTTCTGGTTCTGCTGTGCGCCAGCAATGAAGTCAGCTTTGGCGAGCACACTAAGAACGTCAAGGGGAGTGTTGCTGTTATCAAAGAGAAATTGGTCGTTCCTCTCACAAAGGCAATGGAGACGGGGGAAAACCCTGTACTGACAAAGGAGCAATTTTGGATCCTGAGCATTGTGGGCATACCTTTGAAGGCTTGCACCACCATGAATAACCTTCCCAATTTGAAGGCTGAGTATAGCAACCTGAATCTGCTATTCTACCTGGCAGATGAGCAGAATCTCAGTTTCCGATTCAAAAAGGAAAACGTCTACGGAAATAAGAACATCCTGAAACAGCATCCAGATCCAGCGCAGGACAATGGGGTGGTGGTGCCATTGATCCAGTTCACTTCGTATGACGTAAACACCCATAACATACACTTGACAAGAGGCAAGCCCACAGGGGACTTCTACCATCTATTGGGGGTTGCTAAAGTGGAAAACAGGAAGGAGGATTTTGAAAAATCAGTTGTTAGGGATGATAAAGCTGTTGCTGAAAAAGAAAAGGAAGAAGATGAAAAGTTGGAAGTTACTGGCAGTGATAAAACAACTCCAGATATCAAGAAGGTTGACGATCCTGTTGATCCAGGAAATAAACACCCCACTGATGGAGATGATGTGGTTATAGAAGATTATGATCCTAACGACGACATGGATGCACTGGACTCCCATTTCCTGGCCTACCTGGAAAACAACGAAGACCACAATTACGAGCATCTCCCTTGGGTGCAGGGCGAAAAGCATCCTCAATGGTACTCTAGGGAATACCAATCCCTCCTACTGGGCGTAAATGGCCAGCCAACCCCTGAAACTCCAGTCCTAGCTATCCCTACTGAGCCAGAAGTCCCAGAGATCCCTACTGAGCCAGAAGTCCCAGCGATCCCTACTGAGCCAGAAGTCCCAGCGATCCCTGCAGTTCCAGCAGCCCCAGCAGTCCCTCTTACAGTATACAATCCACACTACATAGCTCCTGTATACACAGCACCATCAGCCCAATCAATTACGAACAATGACATCAAAAGGAAAATCCAGCCAGCTGAGGAGGTGATGCTAATTCAAAAAACCCAAGACCTGCAAATCATCCATGCATCAGAGGGGGGCGCACGAGCTATTGAGAACAAACACAAGTTTGTCACAGACGTCTACAAGTTTCCCCAGGTGTCATACTTTCAGGAGATGCATGGGGAGCTATTGGAGGCGATTTATGCATTCCCTCTGGACATCCCCGTACAGCAAGGAACCCATTTACCCCTCCCTCATGATGACGTGTTGCGTTTTAATCGACGAGAGGAATGCTTCTTCACATTTGACGATGCAGTAGACAGGCCAGCGGGGTATCAATACCCAGATATTAAGAAGAAGAGGAGAGGCGTGGACGGTCTGATAGAGCTCCACAGAACTCTTTTACAATTTAAGAAAAAGGACGAGTCAGATCATAAGTACTTGATAGAGTCCAAGAGCCTTGACAAAATCCAGCTGCTAGACACTATTATCAACGAGGTAAGAGCTGGATGGGACCAGGGCAGCGATTACGAGTGGAATTCTCACGTCGCATTTAACTGCCTGATCATCAATTTCATCAGCGACGTGGCTGTCTTTCTCAAGACAAAACACACCCTGACACAAGACAAAGCAGAAAAGATGGCTTCAGAGCTGGTGAACACAGTTGTCCGAGTGCACCACAATCTCATGCGCAACGAGGCGTACTCCAAGAGGGAACACTTCATAAATTGCTTCTTTGCTCGTTATATGCGTCTAGGAGTGGAAACAATATGGATGGAGAACGAACTGGTGGGCATGTGTGTTGATAATGCCACCATCCCACACTATTATGATGAGGAGGAGGGAGGCAAAGAAGGAAGGGACAATACTGATGGAACTGACGAAAGCATGGAAAAGGCAGGAGGGGAGGACTCTCAACAACCAACCAGAAGGGAGAGGAGGATCAAAACTGCCCAGGAGACCCCTGAGGAGAGAGACTTCCTCACAAGTCGCTACCAACATCCAAGAAACACAGCTATCTACACTTGTATCTCCACTCTGGGGTTTGTCAAGGGGGACGTGTGCCACAAGCTGGGTTCAGTCTGTGACTCCTCCTTTCACTTGGGAGAGAGCATTGGAAGCATCAGCAAAATGAGGGGATACCATATTTACAAGAAGACTGTCTTCCAACGCCTTGCCCAGGCCTATTTCATCGATCCGTCCGTGTCAGATGAGACGCCGCTCACTATGGAGACTCTTCACTTGATCAGCAGAACTTACTGCAGCCAAAATGAGAACGGGACTGAAAATTTCCTCTATAGGCCCATTCCGTCTCCTAATTTCATAGTGGTGCGCGAAACACACTCAGCCCTCCCAGGGATGTTGGAGATAGTCCTCACAAGTGACCCCAGAGGGCTGTCCTTGGCCTTCAGTCTCCAAGGAAAAAAACTCCCAGATGAGAAAACAGAGCCGTCTGAAGCGCTCTATATGGGTGAATACACGAACAGGACATTTGAAAAGCTTCAGCTCCTCCGCGATGCACATCTTCTATCCAGAGTGGCTGTCTTTTTGCTTCAGGGTACTACCTTGACTCTCTTGAAGAGTGTTGGGTCTAAGTCGGGGCGTAGCTGCCCAAGTGGAATCCTGGCAGAAGGGGAGGCAATCATGGCCTGTCTAGAGATTCAACATGATTCAGAGCCTGAACTCATTCGACCTGATTACATCAACGATGTTGAAACCACCAGAGAAGTATTCACTGTAGGCAGAAAGGAGCACAGGGTTACTCAAAAAACCTTCAGGACGTACACAGAGGCAGATATACAGGATACCACGCTGCCTGCCTGGGTTAGAGGACATCCTGTACAAAAAATCGAATTCAAAAAACTGACAGATACTGCTAGGTTCAAAGAGGCCACCCCTGCGCAGGCACAAGAATTGATGGCAAAGTACAGGGACATGGGGAAAATCGCTACTGAGCAAAAACTCCGTCTCGTGATATTCGAAAAGAGCGCCATGGTATTGACAATCCTGAGAATATATGAGCCAGCTGTGATCATGAATTTCAACGCTGGGGTTGAAGATGAGAATGTTTACTACACACTCAAATCAACCAAGGAACAGGACGTCTACACTCTCCTGGTCCCCACAGCACCGAATGAAGGCCCAAAGGCCTACAAATGGATGCATGCAGATAAAAGCTCCGAGAACCGAGTTCCCATCACCCAATTCAGAAAATGGGAACCTACTGACATCATCACCCCCAGGTTTGCTGTTGTTGAGCCTAGAATGGGGCTACAAGAAATGGCACAGTCTGCCAAGGCGCGCATATTCGAGTTCATCAAGGTGAAATCTGAAGGTCTCAGCATATCAAATGTGTTTGACTACAGAACCGGAATCACTCACCTCAACACAGTTTACTACCTGGTGGTTAATGGAGCCCCCACTCGCATCATGCCCAGGAAATTCAAGCAGGTGGACCCAACACAGTCAGGGGAGTGGGCAAGTAGATACAGGGCATTTTACGATTCAATCAAGAGGCAAGTTGAATCGAGAGTACTTGCACTTGATCAGTTGAGACAGTTGATGATCTACATGCATATACCAATCAATGTAAAAACGAAGACAGTGAATATCAACGGGATGGATATAAACCTAAAGGTTGATGATGCTCCTCAGCCAGATCTGTGGTCAAGCATCTTCAAGAACAAGCTACAGCTGCCTGCATTTGAAGGAAAGGACGAGGACAGCGGACTGATCAACGTTAGAACCAATTTCACAGAATTTGTCACGTTTTCGGAAAACCTCCTCACTTTTAGACACCAGCTCGTCAATGCAGTTGATGCCACTATTGTTGCTTTGAAGGGACACCTAGAGGATAACATACCCCCTTTGAGAGTACTTGCCGCCTTCACTATGAACCAGTTTGATCAAAAGCTAATCGCGTGCTATCCACAGTTCAGGGAAGAATTAAAAACCCGCTGTGAACAAATCGCCCCAAACAACGACAAGCGCTTTGTTCCGTACACGTATGACGATGCATTCGAAAACAAAGTGGCAGAAGTCCATGCGTCTTGGATGAGGAAGGCAGCAGGAGATTACAGCAGGAATCTGCACAGCCTGGTCAGGTCACAGTTGTCAGGGATGGCTGACAGGCATTTTGAGGTGTGTGAGCGGTTCAATTCAACCAATATAGAGAAGCGTTATTTTGTCAGGGCACAGTGCAGATACAATGTACCGGCTGAATTCAGGAGAATAGCCAGCATGCGCATCCACCAGCGATTGGCAGGGTACTGGGACAGTGAACGAAATGTGGACTACACTGTAAAAAATGGGACCAGCGTCCCAATCAACTTAAACTTTCCTTTTTTCTTCGAGGGAGCGTTTAGGATGTTTGATGAATTTGAGGAATACCATGCATTTGCAGCCAGCCTAAGTAACGAAGCTGCCTTAATTACAGATGACGAATCCCTCACTGGCCAGGAACGTTCAGATCGCCTAAACGCATTAAGGCCACTACAGAATGCCCAGCGCGATTCTTTTATCAAAGAACATGCAAAGATATGGAACGAAGAGCACGAAATTTTTGTAAGTGGAAATGCAGAGGATACTGTGCATTTAAATTTGCTCACAGACGCCACCAAGGAGAGGGATAGATTGGAAAAACTTCTTGGTGCAGCAAAGTCTGATTTAAACAAGGCAGTTGACGATCTGGCACGTTTCTTATTGCGTGTACTACAAGGGACTGTAGTACAGTACACACAAACAGAGTTCCCAACAAAGGAATTCTCAAGAGTCTCGCCATACAAGTCATTATCAGCTGAAACAGCCCTGCCACAGTACAATACAAAATCGACAAATGAACTCACAGAACGCTTCTTTTTTAATAGACGAGACAAGTTTATGAGAGATATAGTGCAAATCACTGAAAAAATCCAGCACCAGGACACTATCATTGAACACAATACAAAAACCCTTCAATTCAACAGACCGCCACAGGGTGTACTGCAAAGAAAAGGAGACCTTTACCACCTTCTTCTGCACAGTAACGACCAGTCATACATCCTACCAGTTGACAGAAAGGCATCTTGCACTTTGGACGAAGTCAGGCGCAGTTCTCTGTGGAAACACAGAACTGTGTCCTTTCCCTTATGGTCCGATGGATTTGATGATCCTGATGTCTGGTTCAACCCCGCTAACAGAGAATACTACTGGCAGGATTACTGTAGACAGGTGTGGTCATTTGACCCATCAGATCAGGAACGGAGCAAGTGGGTACCAACCAGCTCCAATTGTGCACTTTACATAGAAGTAAACGAAAATACTACCTTAGAGGGCCTGGCAATCACGCTCTCTGATAAGATTGGTATAGGCAGACATGCGTTCTCCCTAGCCCCAGATTGCATTAAGCTCATACATGGACTCGAGTTTAAAGTGCAATCCAAGACAAGTACAGAAGAGCTCTACTCTGCAAACGTGGAAATCAGCTGTACCAATCCCACGCAATACCAGAGGGTTCAGCGGGTTTCTGAAACAGAGGATTTCGAACAGGAAAGTGGACGTCTCAACGTTAGGTCCAGTCGTGTGGACAAGAAGACCACACCTGCTTACCAGAGGCAGGAGAATGCCAAGAAGGAATATGTCACTAGTGATGGAAATTATAACTACCTATCCCCCTACGAAAGTTCATTCGAGGCACTTCGATTCTTCTTCATTGTGCATGGGCTTCCAGGGCAGATCAATGTGGCATTTGGATCTGAGGGAATGCCTCTACAGGAATATGAGAACCCCGTGATCACATTTAGGCAGGCGTGGATCATGCAGCTGGCACACCCAAGCAAGGAAACGCTGGTTATTAGGAGGGCAGCGCTCCACCAGGGAAGCAATGATATACGCACCAATCCCACAGGCCAGCATGGCTGCATGTTTGAGCGCTACTGGGGGTACAATAACGCTCTGGAAGAGTTCAAACCCAAGATGGTCAAAATCAGCAGCAAGGATCATGATGCGTATGTCACAGACAAAAGAAAACTGTACAGGAGCCGCGTTGATCTCTTTTACAAGTATGTAACTAACCCAATCAACTGGTACTGGGATGAGGATACAAGAAAATTTTACGTCTTTTGCTTCTCTGCCGATACAGTTGACGTCTCCGCAGGCAATGGTTATTATACTGTACAAGAGCTTGTAGCCTTGGACCCCACTTTACTGTGCATTCGAACTGAGGAGTACACCAAGGCGTTCGAAACGTTCATTCGAGATAGGAGACACGCCAGTAATGGCTGGGCCTCGTTGAATATGCGCCTACCAGAACAACTGAGCATCAGATTGAAGAACGAGGGCTTCAGTCACTACACGTCCCAAACAGTAGAGCAGGTAGGCAATGTCTATAACAACGCCTTGTGGAACGCAACAGATGAAGCCAGGGCGCGTTACTATGACTACTATGCCAAAATAGGAGTGTACTTTGCACACGCTATGATTAAAAAAGAACCCTTTAGAGAAGCATTACGCCCAGAGGATGAGAAGCAGGGAGAGGACTCCACTGACTATGGATTATGGTGCACTTACCAAGACTACTCTAAAGTGTCAATGGTCAGAAGCAGTAGACAATTGGAGACTAGAAGGCTGTTCTGGAAGGTCTTCAAAGTGAAGTTTGGGCACAGTTATGCTGATTTCCTTTCAGAAAATGGAACACAACAAGAGATCCTCCACAAATGCCCTGAAATATTCGGACCCCTCAATTTCCCCTATAAACCAGTAAATCAACAGACTGGCAGTGTTGTTGCAGAGCACTGGGCAGAGGCGAGGAAATTAAATCATTCGTTCAAGCAATTCTTCAACAGCACTTTCCGTCCAGTCCCAGAGATTGAGATGCAGGATTACTTTATACCATCTGGCCCTTTAGCAATTGATGAAGAGAGTAGCTATCTGCACAGCGCTGATCTTCGGGAAAACAGAGGAAATACGCGCAATGATGACGATCCTGAACATACTTCCAGCGATGAAGAGGACGAGGACAGGGAGGCCCGTAAGGAGAGAGAAAGAGTGGCAGCGGAAGAGAGAACTGAAAAAGAATATCAAGAGGCCCTTGAGAAGATGGAGAGAGAAACAGAGGCCAGGGAACTCGAAGAGGAGCAACAAAAAAAGAGAGAAGCAGATTATGCCGAAAGATTGTTGAGAAAATCAAGGAAAACAGAGGAAGATGTTGAAGCAACGAAAGCCCTAACGCCAGAAGAACGCAGGAAAAAAACAGAAATACAGGTCAACAACAGGAAATGGGGGGATCGTTTAAGAGTTGAAAAAGTTACACCTCTTGACATCAAGGCAGAGCAAAGGGCAGTTAAGAAAAGTATTTTTAAACGAACGCTTCCAGTAGGCGAATTTCATCTAATCCACTTGCGAGCTGATTCGGATCTGGTCTACTCTTCAAATGGAAATTTCAAGGTCTTTGAAACTCCCAGGAACTCAAACAGCTTTTTCGTGTCCGTGATAATACTATTGAATCTGCGAATGACTGTCCATCAATTGCGTGAATTGATATATTCGTATGAGCTTTCCTATGGTTATCTTGACAGAATTAAGATTCTTAATGAGCACACCTCCAAGGACAACATGTTTCTAAAAGAAATTCAGTCCAAGGAGATGAAAATCGACTCTGGAGATTTTTTGTTCTCTGTGGAGTATTTCGACCAATTATGGAAATTGTATGAAACCAGACTGAAATCTGATATGGCAGCAGGGAGTTCAGAGATTGCAGCAACAGCAAAGATATTTCACGTCAACATAATATCATGGAATGCTCATGGCACCAGCGATGCAGATGTTGAATCTTCTGAGGTGGTTGGCACTGATGCATTAACTCTCCACTTGTGTAACCACGAACCCACTGATATCCCGTACACATATATTCCAAGCATATTTAATCCTTCCATCCCTCCAAAGGAAGACCAACCTCCAGGCCTTCTAAATCCTCCAGCCCCAATCCCAGTCCCAATCCCAGCCCCAATCCCAGTCCCAATCCCAGCCCAAGCCCCAATCCCAGTCCCAATCCCAGCCCCAGCCCAAGCCCCAACTCCACCCCACATTCCCACTATGGCAGAGAGAATTGCAGCAAGGCAAGCAGTGATCAATACAGCAGACTGGAAAGAAAGGCTGGCAAATGAGAGGGTTAAATCAATGGACGTCGCGAGATGGCAGGGGACTGCTGCAGAATCCATACGATCAAGGGATCTTTCCATCAACAGCCCATCTGGGACTGGACACAAGGTATTCATAGCGGATCCAGGGTTAGGCGAAGATGGGAGGTTCTTCTCGGTCTACCAGGCCACCCCGGACGGGGATTGCTTCTTCACCTCCATAAAGATGCTTCTAAATCTGACCATAGACACAGCAATCCTCCGCAGGCTGGCTGTGGAGTACATTGACACCTACCCCTGCCTGAGAAAAATACATATCCTGAACCAGCACATAGGGGACGACCCAGCATATGCACATCTAGTACCATATATGGTCATCGACACTGAGGAAACAAACCCAATCTTTCATTTTTCATACCAAGAATTTGAACGCGCATGGGCTGTCTATGCCAGGAAGATGTGTACGCCAAGGGGGATGTACGCAAATGGATCTGAGGTAATCGCCATAGCAAAGATTTTCAACATCAATATCGTCCTGTGGATAGTGGACTCGTCGGATACAGCTCGCCTCTACCTGTCCTACATACATCCAGACAAAACCAGTGTACCCACAGTTCACCTGAGTTACATCGAGGCAGCAGCCGACAGAGAGCCTCATTATGACCCCATAGATCTCCCGTATGACTACATTCCATCCAAGCAACCAACCTCAATCGAAACACTTGTGTAGACCAGTCACTCACTACTAAAAAAACAAATTTAGATCAGTCACTCACTACTAAAAAAATTAAAATTTAAAAATTTAAAACACAAAAAAGAAATCGAAACTCGCGGATGCTGTGGGCTGGAACCCCAAACATCCAACCAACAAAGATGACCTCCACCAACAAAGCAGCCACCAAGGGAAAGCGGACCCCGGCCCGGCCACACCGCCGGCTCGACCTTGAGACCATTGACTCGCGCATCACAAAGCTCCAGAAGCGCCTGGACCATGCCAAGACCCAGATAGCGGATGCCGAGCGTCACGTGGATGGCTACGTGAAGGAGAAGCACTACCGGGACGAGGAGATGCTGGATAAGGAGGAGGTTGGCAGCGTTGAAGGTGTTGAGAAGGCAGAAAAGGCAGAAAAGGCTGAAAAGGCTGAAAAGGCTGAAAAGGCTGAAAAGGTTGCAAAGGCTGAAAAGGTTGAGCCTGCTGCTCCAGCAGATGCTCCCTCCCACGCCATCATGTGATATATAAATTGTGCAAAGCCAAAACAGGCCAAATAACATCGGGTCCGTACGCGTCCAGTATATAATCCAGTATGTACATATACAAACACATACAAACACACACATGCGAGAGAGGCGGCTGGTCCTAGAGACCCCTGAGATGCACACCAGTCACTCCATGCAGTCCTACATTAGCAAAGAGGTGGCGCGCCCCTGCAAGCAGTGGATACATGATGTCCTGTCGCACAAGAGGGAGGCAGACAGGGTCAAGCTGCGCACGAACGACTTTGTCCTCCTGCCCGATGTGGACACCTTTCACAGCCAGCTCCAAACATGGGGTAACAGCTGCAAGGCCATATACAACAGCGATTACGGCGCCTATAATCTCTCAAAGCCGTTGAAATGGCGCACTAGGAGGCTCCACCCGTCCTTCCATTGGCTGGCAGTGGTCACGGATGTGCGGCTCAGGACGCTTAGGGACCTGAGGGGGTGCCACGTGCCCATGCTCACCAGGCTCTACGTGCAGGCCTGCCAGACCATCAAGGCAGAGACGGGCGTGGACCCCGACCAGGTTATGGCCTACATACACTACCCACCCAGCGTGTACCACCTGCACATCCACTTCAAGTACCCCCTGAGCCCGTCCGTCTCCCACGACGCATTCCGCGTCCACTCCTTGGTCACGGTCATCAACAACCTGCAGATCGACAGCGACTACTACAGCAAGTCCATGCTCCAGATGCCCGTCCATGTCAACACGGAGCTGCACACGGCCCTGGAGCCGGCTTTGAGTCAAATTCAAATCAGACCGGATAAAAACAATTTGCTCCTGGATACAGAATGCACAGCGTC
>Ga0214204_1000138_pt1 | contig 15160 bp, 8 predicted proteins | sample TroBogEpilimnion_39_FD_153042 | JGI IMG/M metagenome (GOLD analysis project Ga0214204, IMG submission 153042) | Freshwater microbial communities from Trout Bog Lake, WI - 23JUN2009 epilimnion | ecosystem: Environmental > Aquatic > Freshwater > Lake > Epilimnion/Euphotic zone | place: Trout Bog...
CTTGAGGAATAAGCATCGGCTAACCCTGTGCCAGCAGCCGCGGTAATACAGGGGATGCAAGTGTTATCCGGATTCATTGGGCGTAAAGCGTCTGCAGGTTGATATTTAAGTCTTTTGTTAAAGCTTTGGGCTTAACCCAAAATCTGCAAAAGAAACTATCTATCTTGAGTATGGTAGAGGTAAAGGGAATTTCCGGTGGAGCGGTGAAATGCGTAGATATCGGAAAGAACACCAACTGCGAAGGCACTTTACTGGGCCAGTACTGACACTCAGAGACGAAAGCTAAGGGAGCAAACAGGATTAGATACCCTGGTAGTCTTAGCCGTAAACGATGGATACTAGATGTTGTGTACTTTTTAGTATGCAGTGTCGTAGCTAACGCGATAAGTATCCCGCCTGGGAAGTATGCTCGCAAGAGTGAAACTCAAAGGAATTGACGGGAGTCCGCACCAGCGGTGGATTATGTGGTTTAATTCGATGCAACACGAAGAACCTTACCAGGACTTGACATGGAGAGAAGTTCTCTGAAAGGAGAATGTGCTACGGCCTCTTACACAGGTGGTGCATGGCTGTCGTCAGCTCGTGTCGTGAGATGTTGGGTTAAGTCCCGCAACGAGCGCAACCCTTGTTCCTAGTTAATATTCTAGGAAGACTGCTGATTATAAATCTGAGGAAGGTGAGGACGACGTCAAGTCATCATGCCCCTTACGTCCTGGGCTACACACGTAATACAATGGATATGACAAAAAGTTGCCAATTCGCGAGAATGAGCTAATCTCTAAACATATCCTTAGTTCAGATTGTAGGCTGCAACTCGCCTACATGAAGGTGGAATCGCTAGTAATCGCAGGTCAGCTATACTGCGGTGAATCCGTTCCCGGACTTTGTACACACCGCCCGTCACACCATGGGAGTTAGTCATACCCGAAGCTATTCTCTTAACCTTTATTGGATGGAAATATTTAAGGTAGGATTGGTAACTGGGGTGAAGTCGTAACAAGGTAGCCGTACTGGAAGGTGCGGCTGGATTACCTCCTATATATATCATACAATTAATATGATTTGAAAAAGTAGACAAAACGGGCTATTAGCTCAGTTGGTTAGAGTGCACCCCTGATAAGGGTGAGGTCCCCAGTTCGAGTCTGGGATGGCCCATTTTGGGAATATAGCTCAGTTGGTAGAGCAGTGCTTTTGCATAGCAAAGGTCAGCGGTTCGAATCCGCTTATTTCCAAAAAAATCTTTTGATTATTTAATAATCAAAAATAAAAAATTTCTTAAGAAATTAAGAGCTTGCGAAGGATCCCTTGGTATTCAGAAGCGATGAAGGACGTGGCTACCAGCGAAATGCTCCGGGGAGTTGGAAGTAGACTTTGATCCGGAGGTCTCCGAATGAGGAAACTCTAAATCTTATTACTGAATCTATAAGTAAATAAAGAGCGAACCTAGGGAATTGAAACATCTTAGTACCTAGAGGAAAATAAAGTAAAAACGATTCCCATAGTAGCGGCGAGCGAAATGGGAACAGCCTAAACTTTTAAAAAGTAATTTTTAGAAGGGTTGTGGGGTAGAAAGTAGTTTTTTTCAAAAACTAAAAAGAGATTAAAATCTAAAGAAATTAGGTGAAAGGGTTGGAAAACTCTACCATAGAAAGTGATAGTCTTGTAACCAAAAATTTCAAAAAAAAATTCTATTCCCGAGTAGCGTGGGGCACGTGAAATCCCGCGTGAATCTGCGAGGACCACCTCGTAAGGCTAAATATTCCTGAATGACCGATAGCGCATAGTACCGCGAGGGAAAGGTGAAAAGAACCCCGGGAGGGGAGTGAAAAAGAACGTGAAATTGCAAGCTTACAAACAGAGGAAGAACGACTTAGCGTTTAACTTCGTGCCTGTTGAAGCATGTTCCGGCGACTTATAATTAGTGGCAGGTTAAAATAGAGATATTGGAGCCATAGTGAAAGCGAGCTTGAATAGAGCGTTGGTCACTAATTATAGACCCGAACCCGCTTGATCTAACCATGGACAGGATGAAACTTAGGTAATACTAATTGGAGGTCCGAACCGACTAATGTTGAAAAATTAGCGGATGATTTGTGGTTAGCGGTGAAATTCCAATCGAAAGCGGAGCTAGCTGGTTCTCCCCGAAATATATTTAGGTGTAGCGGTTAATATTATAGCACAGGGGTAAAGCACTGTTTCGGTGCGGGCTGGTAACTCGGTACCAAATCGAGGCAAACTCTGAATACTGTGTGTACAGTTAACTAGTAAGACTACGAGGGATAAGCTTCGTGGTCAAGAGGGTAACAGCCCAGACCGCCAGCTAAGGCCCCCAAATAATTACTAAGTGATAAAGGTAGTGGAAAGGCTTTGACAACCAGGAGGTTTGCTTAGAAGCAGCAATCCTTTAAAAAGTGCGTAATAGCTTACTGGTCTAGCAATTCTGCGCCGAAAATTCACGGGACTAAGTAATTTGCCGAAGCTGCGGGATAGACATAAGAGTCTATCGGTAGGGGAGCGTTTCATTGTAGGTTGAAGTTTTAGCGAAAGCGGAAATGGACGAAATGAAAGTGAGAATGTCGGATTGAGTAGCGAAAACATTGGTGAGAATCCAATGCTCCGAAACCCTAAGGTTTCCTTTGGCAGGGTCGTCCGCAAAGGGTGAGTCAGGACCTAAGATGAGGCTGAAAGGCGTAGTCGATGGATAATAGTTTAATATTACTATACTCGATTCTTACTGGTAACGAGGGACGAAGAAGGCTAAACTAGCCAGATATTGGTTACTGGTTCAAGTAATTAAGGTGTTGAAGATTAGAGAAAATAATCAGAGCTGAGATATGAGTTCAAGATTTTTATAAATCAAAGTAGTTGACGTCATACTTCCAAGAAAAGCTCGCAATGCCTTTAGTAAGAATCACCTGTACCTTAAACCGACACAGGTAGGGAGGTAGAGAATACCAAGGAGCGCGAGAGAACTCTCCTTAAGGAACTCGGCAAAATAACTCTGTAACTTCGGAAGAAAGAGTGCCCTTTGGGCTGCAATATCAAGTTCCAAGCAACTGTTTAGCAAAAACACAGGTTTCCGCAAAGTGGTAACACGACGTATGGAAGCTGACACCTGCCCAGTGCTGGAAGGTTAAAGAAGTCGGTTAGTAAGACTTGTCTTACAAAGCTGGTAACTGAAGCCCCAGTGAACGGCGGCCGTAACTATAACGGTCCTAAGGTAGCGAAATTCCTTGTCAGGTAAGTTCTGACCCGCACGAATGGTGTAATGATTTGGAAGCTGTCTCAAGGAGAGACTCGGCGAAATAGAACTGGCTGTGAAGATGCGGCCTACCTGTGCTAGGACAGTAAGACCCTATGAAGCTTTACTGTATCCTGAAATTGACTTTTGATTTTATTTGCGCAGAATAGGTGGGAGACTTTGAAGTTGTTCTTTTGGGGATGATGGAGTCATCTGTGAGATACCACTCTGATAAAATTGAAAGTCTAACTTCGTTCCGTAAGCCGGTCGAAAAACAGTTTCAGGTGGGCAGTTTCACTGGGGCGGTGGCCTCCTAAAAGGTAACGGAGGCGTACAAAGGTTTCCTCAGATCGGTCAGAAATCGATCCTCGAGTGTAAAGGCAAAAGGAAGCTTAACTGTGAGACAAACAAGTCGAGCAGAGACGAAAGTCGGTCTTAGTGATCTGACGCTGCTGCGTGGAAAGGGCGTCACTCAACGGATAAAAGTTACTCTAGGGCTAACAGGCTAATCTTCTCCAAGAGTTCCTATCGACGAGAAGGTTTGGCACCTCGATGTCGGCTCATCGCATCCTGGGGCGGTAGTACGTCCCAAGGGTTAGGCTGTTCGCCTATTAAAGCGGTACGTGAGCTGGGTTCAGAACGTCGCGAGACAGTTCGGTCCATACCCGGCATGGGCGTTGGAGTATTGAGAGTGACCTTTCTCTAGTACGAGAGGACCGAGAAAGATATACCGCTGGTGTACCAGTTATCGTGCCATCGGTAAACGCTGGGTAGCTATGTATAGTAAAGATAACCGCTGAAGGCATCTAAGTGGGAAGCTGACCTCAAGATGAGTACTCTTAGGTTGCAGATAGACGATCTGCTTGATAGGCATCCGGTGTAAGTGCAGCAATGTATTCAGCCAAGATGTACTAATTAACCGTATTCTTAAGAAAATTGACTTTCCAGTTAATAAAACAACTGGAATTAAGTCTTTCAATTTCGGTGTTTATAGCATAATGGAACCACGCCATTCCATTCCGAACATGGTTGTGAAACATTATTGCGGCAAAAATACTCAGGGAGTTGTCCCTCGGGAAGATAGCTCAATGCCGAAATTTAAAATTTAATATTATAACAGTAACTAATAAACTTTATTTTTTATTGTTCTACTTAATTCTCAATTACTAACTTTCTGAAATTATTTTAAGTTTTTATCAAATACTAAAATTCAATTCTAAACTAAAAATTCGTTTAATCTCTTTTTCTATTATTTATACTGCTAAATAATTTCATTCATAATGGGTTGATTTTATTTTAAAAATAATTTTTACTTTTTTAATGAAATTTGTTTAAAGTTTATGTATGATTTCAATCATAATATTCTTTAAAGCTTTTATAAATACTTAAAACGTTAGAATTTATTCTAAAAGAATTAGTGTTGAAGCGGAAAACACGAGAATTATTTAGCTTGGTGAAGCATCAACTTTTTAGTTAAAATTTTAAATTATTATTCTCTGTAACTTACTAATATTAATAATAAAATTATTTTGATTCCACATCTTTTATGATATAGTAATTTCTTTGCGGAGGTTCTATTTCGTAAACTTTTTTTTAGCTTCAAAAGTCGTAATCATAATAATTAGAAAGATCGCAAATGTGAAAATATCTCCAAAAGAAAATAAAATTATTCACTTAAATTTTTAAGTTAATATATAATTATTATATTACATAATTTTATTTTTATGTATAAAAATACGAACTCATTATGATCTATCCATCGTTAATTCTTTTTAAACTATTTAATAGTACATCATAATGAGGTTCGTATTCGTGCTAGATGATTCACCTTCAATTCCTTCTAACCGATATCGCATCAGCCATCCAATTACACACTTAAACCTAAAGTAATAACTAAACATAATATAACTATTTTATAATTAAGAGACTCTACATTCTGGATTAAAAGTGCTTAATGTTTCAACGCAACGACGATCGAATTTTCTAATATTACGTGCTAAACGCTTGAAAGATTTTCTTAATATATGTACAAGATAAAAATTAGGGCATTTAGAATACAGTAAAATACTTCCAGTTAAAATAAGTAAGAAAATTGATATGCTTAGAATTAATCTTTGTTTAGTACGTTTTAATTCTTCTATGTTTTCTTTTAAACGTTTAACTGAGGCAATAAAATTTTTCATAATGAAAATTTTATAATTATCTAATAAAATTTTAGAAGTATAAAATTCATATTTCCATTGTTCAATGCTAAAATTTTTAGTACGTAAGTAAAATCGAAAACCATTTCTAAAAAAAGCTAATAATCCTCGTAATAATTTTCGTAATAAATACAAGCTAATTAATCCAAGGTAATACAATAAATAGTAAACTGATATAAGACTTAAAAAAAAGTAACTATTGTGAATGCACATTCTAATCAATGCATAACTATTATAAAGGTATTTTCCTTTTAGGAATGATTGGATGTTAACAGTTAAATACTTACTTCGAGGCACAATAATGCTAAAAGGAATTTCCATTGTTTCTGTTTGTTGCAAAACAGGCTTGTACTTGTAGTAATTTTCAATGCTTGGTTTTAAGGTTGAACTAACTAGGTAACCTGTAGTAGAACTTGCTATAAGAATTTTAAGGATCTTCTTGATTATAAGCTCAAGAGCCAAAGTTTTTTGAGTGTCAGATAACATCATTTTTAGAACCTCCATTAAATAATGAATTTACATTGTCAGAGAAACAGGCCGCAGTCAATTTATTTTTTATAAATGAAGTTTTTGAGTACAAAGAATACTCACTATATTTAATATAAAACTTACTATATTTAATATAGTAAGTTTTATATTTGTTTTGCCTTAAACTTAACCAACAATAACTGGAGCAGTTACAGCTAAGTCTAATGGGAAGTTATGCGCGTTACGTTCGTGCATTACTTCCATACCTAAGTTAGCACGGTTAACGATATCAGCCCAAGTATTAATTACACGACCTTGGCTGTCAACGATTGATTGGTTGAAGTTGAAACCATTTAAGTTGAATGCCATAGTACTAATTCCTAAAGCAGTTAACCAAATTCCTACAACTGGCCAAGCAGCTAAGAAGAAGTGTAATGAACGAGAGTTGTTGAAACTTGCATATTGGAAGATTAAACGTCCAAAGTAACCATGAGCAGCTACGATGTTGTAAGTTTCTTCTTCTTGTCCAAATTTGTATCCGTAGTTAGTAGATTCACCTTCAGCTGTTTCACGAATTAAAGATGAAGTAACTAAAGAACCGTGCATAGCAGAGAATAAAGATCCACCAAATACACCTGCAACACCAGCCATATGGAATGGGTGCATTAAAATATTGTGTTCAGCTTGGAATACTAACATGAAGTTGAATGTTCCAGAGATCCCTAAAGGCATACCATCAGAGAAGCTTCCTTGTCCGATTGGGTAAATAATAAATACTGCAGTTGCAGCTGCTACTGGAGCAGAGAACGCAACAAAAATCCAAGGACGCATACCAAGACGGAAACTTAGTTCCCATTCACGACCTAAATAACAACAAACACCAATGAAGAAATGTAAAACAACTAGTTGGTAAGGACCACCGTTGTATAACCATTCGTCAACAGATGCAGCTTCCCAAATTGGGTAGAAATGAACTCCAATAGCGTTTGAGCTAGGAATTACAGCACCAGTAATGATGTTGTTTCCGTACATTAAAGAACCAGCTACTGGTTCACGAATTCCATCGATATCTACTGGCGGTGCAGCGATAAATGCAATAATGAAACATGTTGTAGCAGTTAAAAGTGTAGGAATCATAACTACACCAAACCATCCGATGTATAGACGGTTTTCTAAACTTGTGATCCAAGAACAAAAACGTTCCCAAATATTTAGGCTTTCATATCTTTCTAAAGTTGCTGTCATAATCTTCGTCCCCTCTTCCATTAGAATATATTATGTACCACAATCAATAGAATACCCAACCTTGATAATAATTTTAGAAAAATTTAGGTTATTTTCAGAAAAAAGACCAATTAACGTTATAATATTTAGAAAACTTTAAAAAAGATTTTATGGTAACAGAATTAAATATTTATCTTGTTCTTGCATTAGCTTTTCTTCTTTTTGCCTTTTCAGTTCGTTTAGGTGTTTCATTATATCAATCTAATTAATTATATATTTGTAGCAAAAAATTATGTCAACTGCATCCTCATTAAAAAATTTAACAAATTTTCCTTTTGCAGCCATCATTGGTCAAGAGGAAATGAAATTAGCTCTACAATTAAATGTAATTGATCCAAAAATTGGTGGTGTTATGATTATGGGGGATCGTGGAACTGGAAAATCTACAACAATTCGTGCTTTAGCTGATTTATTACCAGATATTGCTATTATTAAAAACGATCCTTTTAATACAGATCCGAAAGGATTTTCTAATGACTATGAAACTGAAAGCATTAAAATTCCAATGGTTGAATTACCATTAGGTGCAACAGAAGATCGAGTTTGTGGAACAATTAATTTAAAAGAAATTTTATCTGGTGGCAACAATACATTTGAACCAGGCTTACTTGCACGTGCTAATCGTGGAATTTTATACGTAGATGAAATTAATTTATTAGATGATCACCTAGTCGATGTTCTTTTAGATTCAGCAGCTTCTGGGTGGAATACAGTAGAACGTGAAGGCATCTCAATTAAACATCCAGCTAAATTTATTCTTGTAGGTTCCGGAAATCCGGAAGAAGGTGAATTAAGACCTCAATTACTAGACCGATTTGGAATGCATGCGGAAATTCGTACTATTCAAGATCCTCTTTTACGCGTAAAAATCGTAGAAGAAAGAATTAGTTTTGATCAAACACCACAAATCTGGTTTGAAAAATATCATGAGGAACAGCTAAAAATTCAAGACCGTATTCTACGAGCACAAAACTGTCTTGAAAACATTCACATTAATGAAGACTTTCAACTAAAGATTTCACAAGTATGTAGTGAACTAAAAATTGAAGGTTTACGCGGTGATATTGTATCAACTAGAGCTGCAAAAGCTTTAACAGCTTTTGAAAATCGTGATGAAGTTACGTTAGAAGATATTCGAAGAACTATTAGTCTATGTTTACGACATCGATTACGTCGTGATCCAATGGAATCTATTAGCTCTGGAGATAAAGTTGAGGAAGCCTTTCAAAATATTTTCTTAAAAGCACAAGTTTAATAAAATTAAGAAATGAGCCCAGTAGGATTCGAACCTACATTAGAAACTTAGAAGGTTTCCGTCCTAATCCCTTAGACGATGGGCTCTGAATTTTGGACTAATCTTGTAAAAGATTTTAGTCCAAAAGAATTTTTTTGTCTGTTAAATGGGCTGTGCTGGGTTCGAACCAGCGGCCATCTGCTTGTAAGGCAGATGCTCTACCACTGAGCTAACAGCCCTCTCAAGTTTTTCTTGTTGCCCATAAATTAAATTACCAACTATCTATTCAATTAACAACTATCTATTTGATTTTCTCTCTATCTTTAAAAATTTTTTAAAGACTAATTTTACTCTTTTTCTTTAAAATAATTAAGAGTCCCTTTTTTTACTGACTTTTTATCTCTATTATCTCTTTCAATATTAGCAATTTATATTATCTGTTCAAAACATTTCACTATTCGAAATACAATTACACATATTTGGCCTGTTTCACGAAGTTTAAAATAGAGAAGTGAATTATTATCTCAAATTACTTATCAATTAATAAATTCATTATTAAAAATTTTAAAATTCACTCTATAGGGGAATATAAAAGCTGCGCTGACTTCAAATACGCAAAATTTAATTCTTTAATTTAGTGTCGTCGACTTTTTTTGTTGAAATAAGAATTAAATTTTGATAACGAAATAATTTTTTAAAAATGGTTTTAAAAAAGGATTTTTTATAGATTTTTTGCGTTTAAAAGAATTTTATTTTGGATTGTACTATAATCAATTTTTGAACTTGTTAAAAAGGATTTTTTGAAGATCTTAAAATTAGATTTTTGATTATCATTGATTAAATTGTAGTTAATATAAAGAAAGCTTTATGTTTATTTAAACATCATAAGAAATATCTTCTTCCTCTTATTTTAGTAAGAAAATCTGTTTTTTAATAATTAAAAATCTTTATCATATAAAGATGACGAATACTTAGAAATTAAAGACGAAACAGACAATCCATTTAGTATATGCATCAAATTAGAAAATTGAAAAGAAATTTAAACTTGGAATTACTTTAATATATATTTTGTAATTTCTTCAATTTCTTTTTCTTTTAGTCGACCTCCGAATGCTGGCATTCCATTTTTTCCATTAATAATTTGATACTTAATGGAATCTTGATTATTAATTCCTAATGTTTCTAATGTTTCTTTTTTTAAATTTTTTTCAGGAATAATAATATTATTTCCTCCAGCATGACAAGCCATGCAATGAGTTATAAATAATTTTTCTCCTGTTTCAAAAGAATTAACATGAATAAGAAAAGTTAAAATCCATAAAGATACTATCATTATATATAATTAAAAATTTTTTATTTTATCCTAACAATTAAATCTATATGTTAATTAACATATATACATTAAAAATTCTTATACTATAGATTTTTTCTCTTTTTTTTCTTTAAAAAAGGAATAATTTAAAGTTTAAGTTATTTATAAACTGGAAGATAATAATAAAGTAAATACAAAATATCTATATCAAAACTATGTTTAAATTGATTTTTAAAATATTATTACCTTCTTAAAAAACTGTTTTATATTTGATTATTTTTCTAATTTTTGAATCGATTTTGAAAAAAGTTGAATATTTTTTTCACTTTCACGTATTAAATTTTCAAATTCAAGCTCTAATTGAATTTTTCCTCGATTCGTAGAAGAGCCAATTAAGTACTGTTTCCCTTGGTTAAAAACCCAAATTTGTGTGTAAGGAAGGTAACTCAAAAAAGTAGTAATCATCAATATTCCAAAACCTAAATAAATAATACTAATGCTTGGATCATATTTAACAAGTAATCCAGTGGATGGCAAGATTTCTAAAATTTTAACCTCAGGAACAATAAAGTCACCAACATTTTTTGAAGTAATAAAATTTCCTTGACTGTCATAAACGAAAAAGATATTTTCAAATTGATCAAATATTAGTGTTAAAGGATCCATTTTTTGAGTTTGTTTAAATTCTCCTAATATTGAAAAATCACCTGGAAGCCATGTTACCCATGATTTAGTATTTTCTTTTAATGGGAAAAGCGGTAATTCATATGTTTTTTGATCGTTTAAATTTTGAATACGAATTCCTAATAAATTCCAGTCACTTTGGTAAAAATCTACGTCTTTATATCGCAATGGATTATTTACTGAAATAGTTTGTTGTTTTAATTCATTTCCAAAATTATCTAAAATAGAAAGACTTGAATAAAATTGATGAATTCTATTATTTTGATATTCCGCCCAGAAATCATTAACTCGAATATTAAAGCGTGGTAAATCTGTTAAAATACCTATTCGTAATGTATTTTGAATGTGGAAAACTTCACCTTTTGGTAAAATTTCTTGAGCTTTAAAATTTTTAAAGGCTCCAATAGATGAACCTGTTAAAATTAAAATCAAACTAAAATGTACTAAAATAGGACTGATTCGACCAATCAAACCTTTATATCCATAAATTAAATTTTGTTTTTGATAAGTATAAAAATGAAGATTTTGAATTTTTAATAAAATCGCTTCTTTTAAATAAGGAACACTTTTTAAACGAACAAAAAAATTTAAGTTCAAAAAAGATGCTTTTTTCTTTTTAAAAAGATACTCTTTGGCATTATAGAAAATTGGAAATTGTCTAGTTATTGTACAACTGATTAAAGAAATAGCTAACAAAAGTAATAGCATAAAAAACCACCACGTACTATAAAGGTGATCTAATCCTAAAGAAGTTATTAATTGCCAGTCAATAAAGCCATAAATGGGTGTTGTTACAGGATAATTTTCTTGGTAAAAAAATAGGGTTTCGTCTTGTTCAATAAAAGATCCTAATGAACTTACTAAGGCTAAAAGAGCTAAAATAAAAATTGCAAATTTCAAATCGGTAAAAACTTTTAAATATCGTTGAATTTTTAATAATTTCATAAAAGTATAAATAGGAGTTAGTTTGAGAATTAATTTTAATTTTTTCCAATTATCACTACCTATTTATTTTAAATATTCCTTTAGACAGATAAAAATTTTTAGCTATCTAAAGAAAATAAATTTGTAAAAAAAGTAAAATGATTTAAAGAGATAATTGCCAACGTCCTTTTCTTCTTCTATTTTTTAAAATTTTTCGGCCACTTTTTGTTGCAATACGTGCACGAAAACCTGAAACTTTGATAGCCTTTAATCGGCTTCCAGTTAATGTAATTTTTGACATTTTTATGTTTTTTAATTTAAATTTAAAATTGGATTTTCTAAAAAATAGTATAACATAGATACGCGTATTTGCTCTAACATTAACTTATAAGAACGAAAAGCCTCTGTATTATATTCAATTAATGGATTTTGTTGTCCATAAGATCTCCAATTAATAGTATCACGAATATAATCCATACGTTCTATGTGCTCTGTCCAATAAAAATCAATAATTGAAAGAAGACTTGTATTTTGAGTATTTTTTAAAAACCCTACTTGATAAAAATTTGAACGAGCAAAACGTAAGTCATTTGCGATCCAAATTTCTGGATAAAATTTCATTTTAAATTCGTCGGAAACCGTTATAATTTCTTTTGAAAGTTTTAATTTTTGACTTAACAATGTTGCATATGAATCAAAATATTTTTCTAGTTTAAAAAGAAATTGTTCTGGATTATTCTTTGCAATTAGACATTCTTGATCAAATGTAAATTCTGCATAATTTAATGCCAATTGATTATAAAGATTTTTTGATAAAATCTCATTTCTAATTTGAAACAATTGTTTACGTTGTTGATTTATTATTTCGTCATATTGAAATACATTTTTTCTAATTTCATAATTGTATAATTCAACTTTTTCTTGAGCCTTTTCTAAAGTACGAGTTAAAAAATCAGATTCTAAAGGTGCATCATCTTCATTCATTAAATAGTTTACCCAACTTCGAATACTTTCACCTCCAAAAATTTTTATTAATTCATCATCTAATGAAACAAAAAATTGTGAAAAACCAGGATCTCCTTGTCGACCCGAGCGTCCTCGCAATTGATTATCTATTCTTCTTGTTTCGTGGCGTTCTGTTCCTAATACAAATAGTCCACCTAAATCTTTAACAAGTGTATTTTGTTCTTTCCAATTTTTATAAACAATTTGATACAAGTAATCATAAAAGTCTTTTAAAGAGGGAAGACAATTTTCTAATGAATAGGGAAGACTTGAAATGTCGCGTTTTAAGAATTGAGCAAAAGAATTTTCCGTTTCTACAAAATTAAAATCCGTTTCTTTTTCATATTCTTGAAAAATATTAGTTACATATTGAATTAAAATTTGTGTGTTTGTTTGATTTGTTTCACCTTGATTTGGTCCATACAATTGTAATATTTGCAATACAGATTCAATGTCCGCATTTTCAAAAAGAATCGAATTTAAAATTTGTTTAACTTTAAAAGTAGGGTTTCCGCCTAAAATAATGTCTGTACCACGTCCTGCCATATTTGTTGCAATCGTTACAGCATAAGGTTCACCTGCTTGTGCGACAATTTCACTTTCACGACTAATATTTTCGGGTTTTGCATTTAATACTTGATGAGGTATTTGTGAAACTCGGAAAAGATCCGATAAAAATTCAGATTTTTCAACACTAGATGTTCCAATTAAAATTGGTTGACCACTCGTAAAACATTCTTTTGATTTATTTAAAACTGCTTTCCATTTTGATAACTCAGTTTGATAAACAAAATCGGATAAATCTTTTCGAGCCATGGGTTTCGAAGTCGGCAGAACAACTACATCTAAGTTATAAATATCTTTAAATTCTTTTTCTGTTGTTTTTGCAGTTCCTGTCATACCACTTAATTTTGGATATAACGTGAAAAAATTCTGATATGTTATAGATGTTTTTGTTTTTGTAGCATTTCCAATATCAACATTTTCTTTCATTTCAACTGCTTCATGTATTCCCATGCTCCAACGTCTGTCTTCCATGACACGACCCGTAAATTCATCCACAATAATAATTTTATTATTTAAAACAATATAATCTTTATTTAATTTGAAAATATATTTTGCTTTTAAGGCATTTAGAACTTCTAAAACCCAAGGATCTTCAAGATCATATAAGGTCTCTTTTCCTAATTTTTCTTTAACTTCTTGATATCCTTTTTCGGTTAAATTGATTTCACGTCTTTTTTCATCTAATTCAAAGTGAAGATCTTTCTCTAAAAGATTTGCAATTATTTTTGCTAATGATAATTTTTTTAAATTTGTTTCACCTTGGGGCGTAGATAAAATTAACGGTGTTCGAGCTTCATCAATTAAAATAGAGTCAATTTCATCAATCACACAATAATTAAAAGGACGTTGAACTAATTCATCCATATAGAAGGCAGAACTATCGCGTAAATAATCAAAAACTAACTCTGAATTGGTTAAATAGGTAATGTCACTCTCGTAGTTTTTTCTTTTTTCAAAAGAATTACTTGAAGATTTAATTAATCCAACTGTTAAATCTAAGCCTTTATAAACTTTTCCCATCCAATTTTTATCTCGTTCAGCTAAGTAATCATTTACTGTAACTACATGAACACCTTTTTTACTAAGAGCGTTTAATCCTACAGGTAAAGTTGAGGCCAATGTTTTCCCCTCTCCGGTTTTCATTTCAACAATTTTTCCTGAATGAAGAAAAATTCCAGCTAATAATTGAGTATCAAAATGTCTTAATCCAATTTTACGAAAAGAAACTTCTTGAATAAGAGCAAACCATTCCACTAATAAATTATTTAAATCGGTTTTTTCAGCACGCTTTTTAACATTTTGAATTCTTGTGGATAATTCGTCATCTGTTTTTTGACTCAGTAAGTTTGCTTCTAATTTTATGTCATAAATATATTTTTTCATGAGAATGTAATTTTATACTTTTTTAAATCATTGTCTAAAATTTTTGAAACTAAACTACCAACCAATTTTACTATAATTTTGAATTGTCTTTTTAATAAATTACTAATAAAATTCGAAATTCTAAACAATTAACAATTATTTTAATTTTGTCTTTAAACTTTTCTATTTGTATTAAAAAAATTATAATACTTGATAATTAGAAAATATACTATTAGGAGAAATATTATGAGTCATACAGTTAAGATCTATGATACTTGTATTGGTTGTACACAATGCGTAAGAGCCTGTCCTACGGACGTTCTTGAAATGGTTGTTTGGGAAGATTGTCGTGCGGGACAAATTGCTTCTGCTCCTCGAACAGAAGATTGTGTAGGTTGTAAACGTTGTGAAAGTGCTTGTCCAACAGACTTTTTAAGTGTTCGTGTTTATTTAGGTGGTGAAACTACACGTAGTATGGGATTAGCTTACTAGAAACCTGTTTTGTTTAATTAATCTTTAACTTAAAAATTAAAGATTAATTTTTTCATTGTTTTAAATCGACTTCCTACAGAATCCAACCATAACTATGAAGTCCTTTTCCTAAAAAGTTTACTCCTAAATAACAAATCCAAATAACAAAAAAACCACAAGAACCTAAGACTGCGGCTTTTTGACCTTGCCATCCTTTTAATAAACGTGAATGCAAATAAATTGCAAATACGAGCCACGTTATAAGTGCCCATTTAAAAAAGATAAAAAAGCTAAAAAGCTTAGCTTTTTTATTAATTTAAACTTAAAAATTAGTTTAAGATACAGGAATACTTTTTTTAATTAAGAAAAAGATATTGTAAATTGCCCATGATGCTGCTAAAATAACT
>Ga0214204_1000148_pt1 | contig 14626 bp, 28 predicted proteins | sample TroBogEpilimnion_39_FD_153042 | JGI IMG/M metagenome (GOLD analysis project Ga0214204, IMG submission 153042) | Freshwater microbial communities from Trout Bog Lake, WI - 23JUN2009 epilimnion | ecosystem: Environmental > Aquatic > Freshwater > Lake > Epilimnion/Euphotic zone | place: Trout Bog...
GTCCGAGGCTTGCGAGAGCCAAGTAATTGCGGCATCCCATGCTGCGTTCCATAACTTGATGCCTTCGGCTCCAAGGCTTGCTGGAGGCTCGGGAATCTTGTGAGCCATCGGCAGAGGAGTCACAACGGAAAGTTCAGGGAGTGGGCGACGACCGGGATTGCCGGTAGCTCGCTTCACCTCAGATGGTTTTGGTGGTCTGCCTGCTGGCATTCGCAAAACCTCCAAGGTCTAGCCCAAACTCATAATTTCGCGCACATAAAAAGATGACGGGGGCGATGGGTCGTAATGTAATTTTCAAAAAAAACAGCTTTTTTTCTAATTGTTTTTCTTTTGACTATTGCAAGAGCGACAGCAGGCAGCAAGGTTGCTTCTATCTAACCTAGCACCACCACGACTGAGTGGGATGATGTGATCAACAGTTGCATCCGAGCCGACCAATTTTTTCTGGCATCGATAGCAAATAAAATTATCTCGCTTCAATACAGCGATGCGTACTCTGTTCCATTCCGAGTCATACCCACGCGCCTTCGTGGATAATCGTTGGCGAGGAATCAAGATTGATTTCTTTTTTTCAAAGCATTCATCGCATCTACTTCTTGCAGTTGGCTTGCCACAATCAAGGCACGATAGTTTTGGAGTCATCGTTCCTGATGCAATGCGATGAATGGTTCGTGTGTATTCACATCAAGTGATGCAGCAATCTGCATTGCTGATTGCATATCAGCACCAGCCATCAATGCACCAAGTGCATACTCCGAACCACTACCAATTGCATACACGCCATCTTCTCTTCGTGAGACTGAATAGTCTTCATCAATCTCAAAGAGTTCGCCTTTGATGGCAATCAATACGCTAAAGAGTTCGCCTTCTTCTTTTTCTTTATCAGTAAAGATTTTTGCATCTTCAATGAACATCTTCAATGAAGGAACAATCTTTGTGATAACGAATTTGTAAAGTGAATCTTTATATGTAGCATTTAGTGCTGGAGGATTCCAATTGTTTTGAATTGCTTGCAATGCAATAACTCTACCAGCAATGCCGATCAAGTATTTGTTGCGTTCAACAATCTTCACCATGTCAGGATGAAAGTAAGGTTTGCCATTTGCGTTGATCTGTGAATCAGCGATCATGTCAACGCCTTGATCGTATTGAATTGCAATAACTGTTGTCATTGCTTTTTCTCCAATTTTGCGTCAAGTAATGCGTCAACCAAAGTCATCAATGCTTGCTTGCGATTGGGATCAATAGCAATGCGAATTCCAGCAGAGAGATGACTGATGGCTTCATCAATCTCTTCTTCTGGCATATTCGCTTCAAGGATCATTTCTTGAGGATATAAGAAACGCCGACACGCTAAGTGTAGCAAACGCATTGGACACGATTTGTCAAGTCAAGCGTGATTTCTGTGAGCCGCTTGAAATGCCTTGACATCATAGAGTTGACCTTTTTTGGGGATGGCGTTTTGCAGGGCTATTCGGCGAACATGGCGATCTGAGATTCCCATCCATTTGCCAATCGCCTCGGCATCAAGCCACACCTTGCGATTTGGGTCGGTCAAGGCGACAGCAACCAATCTCAAGGTTGTCCATTGCGTCTCACATTTTCTGCAATGGAAAATTTCAAGAGGATCGTCGTGATTGATGTTGAGGAATTGTCCACATGTTCCGCCATCGGCGATTTCGGCAGGGCAAGCGATCTTTCGTGGTCGCTCAACAAACTTGCGAGCTGCCGCCATCCCCTGAGAATGCAAGGCGCGAAGTTCTCCGGCAAAGTCTGCAATCCAAGGTTGAGTAGCCGACCACGCCAAATGTTGTTGAGCAAATGCGACGGATTTGGTGATTTCCTCAGCCAAGGCTCGTTTTGGCATATTGGCAGGTTTAACCAACTGGCGATCCTCGCGAATAACCTTTTCCCACTCGTGAAGCATCCCAATGATGTCGTCGCCAGCGATAAAGGATAAGGCGTTGACATTGAGGCCGATGGTTCGCTCGCTAGACCTGCCCCCTGACCCAGTTCGACCGGGAAGAAGCTCTTCATGGGCGGATTTCCAAAATTCCACCAAGTCTTCCAACTGGGAATGCAGTCGATTATGGCAGCGAGCGCAAATTCCCAAACTTGCAATTTCGTGGTTGCAGAGGGCGCAAGTGAATTCCATCAGAATTGAGGCTCCTTCGATTTTGGCGTTTCAAATAGGGGTTCAGGTTCAAAGTAGGTTGGGGTCTTGCAATCGTGGCTGGCGAATACTAGGGAATTGTCTGAATTGAGAATGTGCCAAGTTTTTCGGTCAATCAGGTCGAGGCTGTTCTTGGATAGGGATTGATAAATTCTGCGACCTTCAATTCTTATCGCAATCTCAGATTCAACATTGAGTGGATTCGGCTCAACTCTTGTCCGGAAGCCATTGACCATCCCCTCAAATATCCAACTTTTGCAAATTGGGCATTGGGTCAATTCGGCAAGGGAATTGATGAAGTGGTTCATACGACCCCACCCCTTCCCATTCCCCCTCTAGAGAGGGGGGAAATGGGGAAAGGGTCATGGGCATTTTTGTCTGTTGACCCTTTCCCGCGTTTGGGAAAGGGTGGGAAAGGGTCAAAATGAGCGTGAATTTTGGGAAAGGGTGGGAAAGGGTCGTTGCCAAATGTCACATTATCTCGGGAAAGGGTTGGGAAAGGGTCATTTTTTACGCTCAAATTTTGAACTATTCTCGGGAAAGGGTGGGAAAGGGTCATTTGAGCGTAATTACGCATGATCGACATCCGACCAATCGAATGTTGAAATGCCAGCCATGCCATCGTCAGATTCTCTGTAAGGCCTGAGAGATTTCAGATTCAAAGAGTTGCGAGAGCCGTTCTCAATGCCCACGAACTTCTCATCAATCAAAGATTGAATCGCCACCATCACCCATTCCGTCTTTCCCTTTATCTCCTTGATGACAGCAGACTTGGAAAGAGGCGTGTATGAGGCTTCAAGGAGTTTTGAAACCGATTCCATCAGATGAGTAGGTCGGGTCTTAGATTGAGCCATCTGAGGGGCTTCTACGACCATTTTGACCGTTCCTTCAGCCGTTGACTGGAGAAGAACCCTGCCAGCATATTTCGCCTCCTTGGAAACCTCTCTGACGCGACCGGGGCGATCCTTAGTGACCTTGAGAATCAGCTCGCCAGTCATTCCTCTGCCGAATGGCTGAACGACCTCCACCATAATGGCAGCGCCGTTGATGTCTGCTCGCTTGGCCTGTGCGCCAATGGCATAGTTGCCTCGGCCTTCCTTCGATTTCGTCACATGGTCGATGGTGATAACGCCAGCGCCCGAGAGCGCCAGCGGCTTGAGAAGTTGCTGGCTGAAGAAGGTGGCATCGCGGTTGCTCGTCAGATCGAGGTTGAGCAGAGTCATCGCGGCGTTCACACCGTCAACCACAATCAGCTCAGGCTGAATCTCCATCAAGGCATCGACCAAATCAATCCTCTCATCAAGGGTCAAATTCTGATCAGGATTGGCATAAGTCAGATTCATCAGCTTCTCATCTTCCAATCCCAATGCCCGAAGGCGGCTGAGAATGCCTTTTCCGGAATCCTCAAAGTCGATGTAGATGACCTTCAAAGCCACTTGCAAGGCTTGAGCGACCGCGTGAAGCGCCACCCATGTTTTGCCTGATTCAGATTCACCAAGCAAGGCGTTGATCTTGCCCTTGTAGAAAAGCCTGTGACCGTCATTGCGAGCGAGAAATTCAGGGGCAGGTTCTTCGATCTCACCTGTCAGATCAAGTGGGCGTGGATACCAACTAGAGCGTTGCCTTGATTCCTCAACATGGTCAGCATCAAGATCGGGAACGATAGTGAGATTCGGTTGAGAATTTTGTTGAATCAAATCCGAGATATTCGGCAAGTTAGGCAAGGAAGAAGAACCAAAACCTTTGCTTCTCAAATCCTTGGCTGCTGAAGAGAAATCTCCGTTGTGGTGCAAGTGGGCAAAGGCTGCAAATTTTGAGTAAGGCTTTTCGGCTTCAAAACTTGTGCTTGTGGTGAAGACATAAAGATTATCTCCATCATTGCGACCAGTTGTCGCGCTGATGCCAGTAGTTTTGCCGGGTCGTCGCCAATAAGTGACACCGTTACTTGTGAAGACTTGTTTCCAGTCGATGAGAATATCCGACCATTGAGCCTTTGCGTTGAAGTCATCACCCGGTTTTTCCCCTGTCGAATTTTGTACGGATTGTGAAAGATTTTGTACGACTTGCTCTTTGTGAGGCATTCGGTCAAGAGCTTTGAAGATGTCGTGAACAGCATTGCGCTCTTCCATTGAAAGCATTGGAATGAGCGCTGGCGAACCCTTGAGAAGAACCCAAGGCTGACCTGATGGGTGCGTCGCGCCATGTGAGGGGCTAGTAACAACAAAACCGCCTTCACCACGCGTCTCCGCTAATACTTCAATGGTGTCATTCTCACCCGGTCTGCGAGCAAGTTTGGTGTTGCCCGGAACTGGCTCATCGGCGATGCGATAGAGCCAATGAAGACCGCCTGATGGCGTGAACTCCACATAACCGTTGGAGATGATCTCCCACAATTCGCCAAGACCTGATGAATGAGCAATCTCGCGAGCTTCATCAAGCAAGCCGCCATTGACTGCCCTGCCTTCAAGTTCAAGCATCTCAAGGTTGCCCGATACTGCACCTGTGATGATTCCAATCCCTGTTTGATTGCCAGCAAACCACGCTTGGAGTTGTTCACGATCGGCGCGAGTGACTTGATATTGCTTCCATGAAGTGATTGGCGCTTTCGTGCCATTCATCGCTGCCGGAACGACTGAAACGCCAGCGTCGTAGAAGTCAAGTGCGGCTTGGAGTATCTCGATCACACATCCTCCTTGACGATTTCAATCGGATTGCATTGTTCGCAGTCTTCTTTCATCAAGACAAAACAAATGCAATGCGGGTCTTCGCAGGTATTGCCATGCTCGTAGCAGACATCAGGATTCACGACTGTTCTCCCCTATCCAAACGCTTTCCTGATAGATCGTGTGATATTGGCAAAGCGAAACCCACATCACTCGCGAATTAGAGTGGCGAAAATACATTCCAAATTCAGAATCCTCGTCGCATCTTTCGTACTCCCCATACTCATCTGCAACGACGAAACCACACGATTCCGAAAACGGAGTCGTTCGTTTGAACAGTATTTTCGCCATGTGCGTTGCTTGGAATCGAACCAAGTGAGGGTGAAAGGGTTAGCCCCTCAAGAACCATCTCAACGCTTCCCATTCCCCTGTTGGGAAAGTTAGGTTAGAAAGGCTTTGCGCCTAGCTTGTCGATCAACGCCTGAATCTCAGGAGTGACAGCGAGAGTTGTTACTGGCTGCTCGGAAGCGCCTTTTGTAATCTCGCCAGCAAGGTAGGCAGTTGCCTTTTCTACATCCGCTGGAGTATCAGCGGCATTGATGAGAACCCAAGGGGCGCTCTTGCCCGGCTTTGCAACGCCTTGGCCGATGCGAGCCAAAACTTGCTTGCCGATATTTGGCTTCAACGCTGAGCGAAGAGCCACATTGAAGAAGAGAACACCGAGATGTTCTTCATTGTTGTCAAGGTCAACGATGTCAACCTCGATTGCCTCTGCCTCGCCGAGAGAGGTCTGAATACCAGTCTTATATTGAACTGGCTTGATGATGAGTAGGCGACCCTGAAGATCGCCGGGCTTTACTGATGCACCTTGTGAAGATGCTGGAGCTGCGAATGCAGTCATTTATTTTTCCTTTTGTTTGGGTGTTGCATCTCATCGTTCGATGAGAATTCTGATTCCTCAATCATCTTCTTGAGGTCATTGATTGTTGGATCATTGTCGAGTTCCAACATCTCTTCCATTGCTTGAAATCCTAATTCGCGAACTTCATCAAGTTGCTCGCGTACTTCCTCAATCTGCTCCATCAAAATCTGCTGATGCAAACGATTGTTGAATAAACCTAATCCATACCCTGCTGCAAAGGTAAGGAAAGAAAAAAGCAACCAAGCGAAGTGACTCACGATTTCCCTGCCCACCCATCTCCCTTGAATATGATTCCCGGGGCGGATGAATATACTCGCTCAAGGCTCGTTAGGCAGTCGCCACAAGTAGGCGCTGGCGTGTCGTCGTCGTAGCCTCGGGTCTGCTCAATCGTGATGCCGCATCGTGGGCATTTGAAGTCGTAGGTTGGCATTAGGCAGCGTTCCCTTCACCCGGACAGCCTTTGGATAGGTCTGTGGAGTTTGGCAAATAAAACGGACAATAAATGCAGTTATATGCAGGCGTTGCTGGAATCAATTCCCAGTTGATTGGATTCTGCTCAACATCGAGCTGCCACACCAAGAGCTTGATTCCGTCAAGGCGCTCGATGGCGTTGATAGCAATCTGACGATCGTAAGGCTCGACGATGGTGTGGAGTCCGTCAAGGCGACCGCCGAGTGGGTAGCAAGCCAAGGCAACTTGCTTGACCTCCTTGCCCATCTGCTCAACACCATAGCCATAGCAGTTGACTTGAACTCGCTGCTGGATCGTCATTCCATCCTTCTTGCGAGACTTCATCGAAGTTGACCCCATGCACTTGTGGTCAATAACCATGCCATCAACGGTGTCAAAAAGGTCGCAAGTGCCAGCGAGATCATCGGTGACTTTGACCCGAAATTCAATCATGAATCTCGGATTGTCTCTGTCGTTGAAACGCTCAAAGGCCTCTGCCAACCATGCGTGGATGGCAGTTCCCTGAATCGATGCCCAAGGGTCAGTCGAAACATTGGTCTGTGGCCAATCGAGAATCTTGTAGGCCAACTTGCGAGCGCAAGGATCGCCGATCTCGCTCAAGCCAATCGCCTTTTGCTTTGAGCGCGAGGAATTGTTTGAGCGAAATTCGACGACCTTCTTGATGTTCTCTGCAAGCGCCGATGCGTCATCTCCCGGGGCTGTGAACATTACTCCTCGACAATCATGAAGCGTCGAGAAACTGATGCAGTTTCAAACTTCTCCCATAGATTTTCCGGAAGAAGCTCACGAACTTTCTTGGGATCGATGCGCTTTGTCTCAACGGTAGTCCAGCGAACAGCTTCTCGGCCGTTGACCAAACCAATCTGAGCATCGCCTAGAGCAGCTTTGACCTGCTCGGCTGCGATGTCCGCCTTCTCTTCCCATTCTTTGACCTTGACGCGAGCCTCGATATAGGCGGCAAGGAATGCGCTTGCCGCCGGATCGAGATCGACCATTTCAAGGTTGATCTGTGTTGACATTGTATTGCTCCCCTGTTTGTTGGTTAGTAGTAGAAGTTCTTCTGCCAAAAGGCTTTGGCGGCACAACTTCCGTCGCTTCCATAATGCTTGGAAATGTAAGCGATTGTTGCGATTACTTGAGCCAATGGATCGGCTGAATGTTTCAACCCAATGTTCTTGTAGGTTGAATCAAGCAACTGTCCAACGCCTTTTGCGGTGGAAGTTGGGTTCTTGGCAAGTGGGTTCATGTGGCTCTCTTTGATGAGAATCCACTTGAGACACGCTGCCTTGCGAGGAGTCATCAGCTCGTTGATGAATAAATCAATTCGGGCTGGTTCAGTCAAGGTGATTGCTTCCTTGACTGTGATGACTTGAATTGCTGGCTTGGATGGAGTCAAGCCATTGAAAATTGCTACGATAAATAAAACCATGATGCTGACTGTGGATAGCACCAAATAAGCAAGTTTTCGACTCATAATAGAAAGCCTTTCCGCTTCGCTCGTTCCAAGGTGCGGTCAACGCTGGCAATTTGAATTCCCAACTTTGCTGCGACTTGTTCCTTTGAGAAGCCTGTGGTCATAAGGGATTGAATTTCCCTGAATCTACGGTTGCGCCGATCCTCCTTCTTAGATGTCATGAGCTTGCGCTGATCGCCAGTTGTGGCTGCCCAAACGCCGTCTTCGATGTGATTCTCGACTGCATAGTCGAGGCATTCTTTCTGATGAATGCAAGAGCCACACAACTCCACAATGCGTGGCCAACGGTTCTCCAATTGTAATTGCGAGTCAGGAAAAAAGAAATCTAGGTCATCAAGCTCTGCACACTTCGCTTTCGGAAACTTTGGAAAGTTGAAGAGCGCGTCAAATGGCATCGCCGTAGCCAGCCTCTCGGAGCAACTGGATCATTGCTTCAACTGGCATGACTGCCCACCATTGATCAACCTTGGTGAGTCCGATTCCATTGGGCTTGATGATGAGAAGACCGAAATCAGCCTTCGCATTGATGCGCTCGGTTTCAGTCTCCTTCAACCATGCTGGAATCTTGTAGGTCTTCGCGTTCTTGACTTCCATTGCGAGGCAAGGAATTCCGGTGATGTCACCAAGGTCTTCACCGGATGAGCCACCACCGAGAGCGCGTCGTTCAGCATTGGGAAACCCATGCCCCTGTAAGTAACGAACGAGCGCTGTCTCGGCAGCGGTTCCTTTTTGCTTCGCAAAGCTCATGGATTACTTATCCACGAACTGACGGATTGCGAAGCGCGTAGATATGCTCATACAGTTCATCATTTTCCTGATGAGCAATACGAAGATCAGATTTCAATTCGCGGATAACATCCTTGGCGGCATCCCATTCGATGAAGCCACCGATAAGAAAGCCAATGGTTGCGCCGAGTAGTAGCGAAAGAATAAAAACTTGAAATAACATTATTTGTTCCCCTTCTTCATTGAGTTTTGGAAGTTATGCCAATCCTTGACGCTGATGAATTCATCATTGCGATTGAGATAGTTGTCAAGCCAAGTAACGAATGCGAATGCCGCGATGACGACAGCGGAGCCGATCAAGATGATTTCTAGCATTAGCGCTGCCCCCTTGCGAACTTGAGCAATCCGATCATAATTGCACGAGAATAGAATCCACGATCAATGCTGAATCGAAGTCGTTCATAAGAATAATTGACTTCAGATTGAGACATTCCTTGGCTATAAAAAAAATCTAAAGCCATTTCTTTGATTTTTCTATCAAGAAGATTTTCCATGTTATGCCACCCCTCTAAATGAGAAATCGCATTCAGGGCATTTATATTCATAAATTTCTGAGTAATCCCAAGTCAATCCACCTTGAAGAAATCGCTTGGTCATTTTTGCATTGTTGCATTTTTCGCAAATCATTTGCGTTGCCTTTCGTTTGTGAGGAACACCTAGTTCCTGCTGTTGGCATAAGAATAGCACCGACAAGTCAAATTCTCTCCAATTGATTCGGCGTGTCGTACAGCACAAAAGACCCCCACCGCCGAAGCGATAGGGGTCTTTTGGCATCAAGCCAGCGAGCCAAGGCGAGGTAGGCTGCGAGCTGGCTAAGTCAGGAAATCTCGCCAGCGATGGCCATGTAAGCCGCGCCGTCGATGAAGGAATCCTGATGGGTGGGGGTTTCAATAAGTCGAGCAATCTTCACGCCTACCATGCAGAGAGCAACCTGCGATGGGGTGACTTCGTGTTCAAGGATTACTGACCAAATATCGGCAATTCGCTTGTGATTGGTATAGGGGTCGCCATAGTTCTTGTTTCGGTCTTCAGCGGTCAACCGGGCGGCTTCTTCAAGGATTTCCTGACGGTTCATAGAAGCTCCTTGAGAGCCTCAAGCGAGGAGAGCTGTTCTTGCGCCAGTTGATAATTGTTGATCTGCCGACCTTCCTTGCCAGTAAGGATCGGAGTCATGCCTTCATAAATGTCCACTTTGCACCATCCCCTGAAAATGACCTTCGGATTGTCGCTTTCAAACTCATCGACTGAACACCAAAATATCAGGTCAGCCTTCTTCTTGATTGAAGCATACTGGGAGACCGAAACGCATCTGCCCCACTCATCCCAATGTTTCTCATTCCAACTTTTGACTTCGATGCGCCCAACCTTGCTGGTGATGTCGCATTGCTGATTCTGCATGGAATCGGCAAAGGCCGCCTCGGGTTCAAAGCCATTTTCTTTGAGCCAAATAAATGAAGCAAACTCGCCGAGACGACCTATGAGATGGCCACTCGCTGTGTTCCGGTAATGCCCGAAACGATTGCGGTTGCGTTCATAAGTCTTCTCGGCGAGCAATAATGCTGCCAATTTGGTCTCAGTATTGAGAACCAATCCCTGTGTCATTTGACCCTATTCCCTGACGGTTAGTTTTTCTAGGATTTGGATGACTGCGCGATGAGTCTCTTTGTCCAAGTCTAAGTCTCGAGAGATGATTTTTCTGTCCAACTCGCCGGAGCGATTGGTAGCATTCAAGATCAATCCCGAAAGTAAAATTGATTCCAGCGAGACTATGAGTGTGAGCAGTCCGAAAGGAAATGGCTCAGGTTTGAAAATAATCCATGACCCCCACCACACGATGTGGAAGACCATAAACCAAGGAGAGCCAAAACTTTCAGCAGCCCAATCGGAAATCCGTTGGAACTGTTTCAATTACTTCTGAGCAGCTTCTTGCTTTGCGAGGTTGGCATCAACTTCGGTCTTGGCAATAGTGACAACACCGAAAGCGGCATCCTTTGGATTGAGACCACGAACGATGACACCAAGCAAACCTGAAGCAAAGGCGAGAACCTTGACGATAGTGCTTGCCTTCATCTCAAATGCTGTTGTTGCCAATGGCAATGCGATGACTGCATAAGTTGCAAAGATAGATTCGATTTTCTTGATATTGATTTTCATAGGTATTCCTTACTTGGCAGGAGTGAGTGTTGGATACGCTGGTCTTGCAACCGCGATGATTGTCTTGCCGAAGTATCGTTTGCGACGATAAACCCCGCCCCCATTTTGATTTGAACCGTTAGTTCCCTCGGCGCTTGTATTTCCCTCAATAGTGTTGAGGAAGCCAGCGCCTACGGATTCAACGATTCCGACATGATCGGAAATCCCCTTGCCTTCCCAATCAAAGAATACTATGTCGCCCGGTTGCGCCTTTGTCGGATCAACGAGCTGATTCTTCTTCTTGAAGTAATTCACGCCATCAGGACAATAGATGAAGCCATATTTGTTCTTTGCTGCAACAAGTGAGGAAGCCATCACCTGAGAAAAACACCACGAAACAAAACACGCGCACCATGATTGACCTTGATCATTCTCCCCGGTGCAAGCCTTCCACCAATCCCAGTAAGGAACGATGTTGCCTGACTTACCGTCAGCGCCACCCTTCTCCACAACTCCAAGTTGCGTTACTGCCTTGGCTACTACATCTTTCCCTGTCATACAGTTTTCCTGACTCTTGGCTTCTTATTTGCAGCCTTCAAGACTGCTAGGTCGGTCTTTACTTCTTGAAAATCCTCGCGAAGAGCTTCAACATCATTCTTCAGGCCTGTCTTGCCATCGTTGAAGATGGCGTACTCAATGCGATCGAGCTTCTTGACGAGGTTCAAATAAACCTTGAAACCGCCAAAGATGATCACAATAGTTTCGGCAATCGCCCAAATGGTTGAGAAGAATACGGATGAATTGCTGGTCATCGGGTACTGACCAAAACTGACATTGAACCTGTTGATGCTGAAACTGCCCAAAGTTCACCTTCATGACTTGAAAAAGAAATCTTGTCATTGACATCGAGCTTGTAACCAGTAGTTGAGGAAACTGAAGAATCTCCGCCAATGTAGGCAATAGCAGTTTCGCTGTGGATATAAACCATCTCAGCGATAGTGTCTGCGCTCACAATCTTGACTGGTGTTGTTGTGAGTGAGTATTGGGCTGTTGTTACTGCCATGAGGCTCTCCTTATTCGATGAGATTGACCAAGGATCGAGTTCGACCTTGAGCGAGTTGTGTATAAACCTGCGTTGTTGCGACCGAGGAATGGCGCATCAAGTCTCTGACCGCCAGCAAGTCGCCATCTGATTTTTCCAACATTGTGGTGGCAAAGTAATGACGCAAGCTGTGGAAATGTTTGGCATTAGCGCCAAGGATGCGACGCATCTCATCGGCTGCCTTCTTGGAAAATTTGTTTGGATCGATAATCCATAGCCTGCCGAGAGTGTTGTAGCTTTGAATGACTTCAGCGACCTTGGGGGCTACCGGAATCACAAGGTCAGTTTTTCCCTTACCGATAACGCGTAAAGAATACCCACCCTGATCCTCGATGAGATCAGCGCCTTCAATCTTGGCAACCTCATGCGCCCGAAGGCCGACCATGCCACCGAGAATGAACCAATCTCGGTAAGGCTGAGTTGCCTCGGCTAAGAGCTTATCAAACTCGCCTTTGGTGACTGGCTTGGGTACTCCGCGCCCTGACTTGACCCTTGGCAGGTCTTCGGCTGGATTGTTGCCATTGACCAAGTTCATCTTGTTCAGATGCTTGTAGATTGAGCGAAGCCGGGAAACATAGTTGGCTTTTGTCGATTGTTTGGTGGCCGAGAGAACGACCTTTTCCAAGTCTTGAACGGTTGCCAAGGCTGGATGAACGCCGATTCGGCGGATGATTTGCCAATCAGTACGGATCACATAGGGCGAAAAACCGCTTGTATCGTAACGATTCTTGAGCTGGCGATGAATTTCCTCTAAGGGAATGAGTTCGGTTTGTTGTGTCATGGGAAAACCGTACCCCCAAAGGCTAGTTTGAATCCCGATTTGGTGCAAGCATCTCAGCCAGCGTGTCTAACTCTCGGTGGAGTGTTCCCTACCGCTTCAAGGTTCTAAGAAAGAACCAGCGCTTGAGGCGCAAGATAGGCCGATATTTGATTTTGTTTAAAAGCCTACGCCTATCTTGATAAAACAATAGACCCGTTGGGTCATCATCTGTCATTCAGGCAAACTCTCAGTCAAGTTAGCCCCCAAATCAGTTGGCAACTTAGGCGCTTTGATGTGCCAAGTTTTGTTGCTATCAACTGTTATTTGAGGATTGTGTGAGTCGCAGAACCTTAGCCACATTGTGTACATATTGTCTGCCTTGCTTTCGCAACCATCAATAGCGCACTTGCCAAGTCTTGTAGCCCCGATTGTAATTCCAGCCATTTGCCGTACCCCCTTCTAGGTAGGAAATACCTTACACCTTCAGGGGGCTGGACTGCGATATGCACTCGCAGGTGGCGGGTCGGACTATCCAGCATTACCGTCAAGCGGTCTTGAATCTACCGAGGTAGATACGGTGGTTCCTAGTTTCTAGCCTACACCCTACTAGGCCGTAGGCGCAGAGTTGGCTGAAAGTTCCGCTAACCAATCATCTACTTTGAGTAGTCTGCGGGCTTCGTGGACATCAATGATATTTAGTTCTACCATCTTAGAGATTTGGCTGAATTGCTTGTTATCGTACATTTGGTTTTCCTTTGTTTGTTTTTTTATATTTGAGGCAGTTGCCCCAATGCTAGATTAGCAGGTTAGGCCGTAGGCGCAGAGTTGGCTGCAAGTGTGTCGTAATCAGACTTTGGCATTGAAATATATTCGCCATTGCCTCGGTCAATAATTACGAATTGAGTAGTTCCTTCTTCGGGATGATTGCTAACTTCTACGATATTGATATTTTCCATTTTACAACTCCGCACTTAGTCCGAGATAGCCAGAAGCGCTACTATTGTTGCATAGATAATACGGCCTGTATTGTGTCAATGCCGCGCTTCCGTGTGTATAACGCAATCCAACAACACTTGGCCCACTTGTTACAGAAACGAAAGTAAAAGTTCCTGATGAGTAATTTGTTGTATTGTCCGAACAAGCAAGGTTTGAAACCTCAATAGTTGAAGAAGGTGTTGTTCTCATTTGAACTGGTAGCGGCAATAAGAAATCCGCAATGGTGGTAGAAGAAGCGGGTATTCCTGAAGAAATAAAACTGTAAGCAGCCCCGCCAGCAATGCGTTGGTAGTACCTCATACACAAGGCTAACTCGCCTTGGAGTGTGTTGCTGGCGGTGGTGAATGGAGTTGCCACTGAACCAGCCTCAACCTGTACGCCCCAAATGTCAATCGTTGAAACTGCCAATGGCAGCGCAAAGATAAAATCTATGTAAGAACCTGAACCGATTGTCTTACCGCTAATTGATGGCATCGAAAATGTCATGGTGTATCTAGCCCATGAGGTTGTCACAGTTGCGCTTCCAGCAGTTACGCCGTTGTAAGACGAACCACCTGAACCAAAAGATTGCGAAGCATAAATTGTTATTGATCGGGAAGCATCAGCTTTTGCCCAAAATGAAACGGTGGCAGTTTGACCAGCAAACAAACGAACATCTTCTAGGCGTTGTCCTAGACCAAAATTGGCTGATGAACCTGTGCTAGTAATCTGAAAACGATGAAAGTATGTGCCTTCGTATCCTGCTACTGGCGCAGTTCCGGGTGTAAAGGTTTGTTGACTTGGAGTAAATGCGCCGCTTCCGTCTGTATAACCGCGCCAACGATCTGCGGTAAATAGAGAGTTATTGGTTGTGCTGCTAAAACTTGAACCGCGCTGCCAGATACCAAAGTCACCATTGATAATCTTGTTCTTACCAGCCAAGAACGGCGCTACTGCCCCACCCGTATTCTGCTCTACCGTACTTGTAAGTTGTGCGCGACTCATTTATGCACCTGCCTGTGGTGTAGAAGGAATGGATAACTCGGATGGGAGTGTGTCTTTATTGAGGTATGCCTGATAATCGGCATTTTCAGGGTCAGTAGGGATATACCAAACCTGACCACCCTCATCTGTGCGAACAATGATTGTGTTACCAGCCGAACCTGT
>Ga0214204_1000151_pt1 | contig 14547 bp, 14 predicted proteins | sample TroBogEpilimnion_39_FD_153042 | JGI IMG/M metagenome (GOLD analysis project Ga0214204, IMG submission 153042) | Freshwater microbial communities from Trout Bog Lake, WI - 23JUN2009 epilimnion | ecosystem: Environmental > Aquatic > Freshwater > Lake > Epilimnion/Euphotic zone | place: Trout Bog...
GCAGTGGGTCAACTAGGCGAACTTGCTGCTTATCAAATTCTTGAAAAGTTGAAGAAGCCAAATACCGTTTCACGGCAGATCACTCTGCCGACCAAATTGATCGTACGTGGATCGACTCGGAAGCTCGAAACCGAAATAGATTAAGCCTGTAACCAGACTGTGGTGTGGGCCGGCAATCTCAGCAATCCGGCTGCATAATCAGCGCCTGGCGCTGATTGATGGATCACCGAGCGCGCCTCCACGTGAATGTGCACCTCGATATCCGTTGTATTTGCAAAGACGATCAAGCCTGGAACTCGAGTAAAGCCAAGGACTCCTGGCGCAGTATCTAAGAAGGTGATTGAGCCTTCGCCGCCAAGTGCTGGATGCTCATGTCGAATCTTGAGTGTCTTCTTGTAGAAGTTCAGTGAACTCTCGTCCGCTTTGACTTCGCTCTCGATCGCATAATCTCCATACGAACTCATCTGTGGTAGCCACGGAGTTCCAGTACTGAAACCAAAGTTCTGCTCGTGTGCAGCCCAAGGAAGTGGCACACGGCAGCCATCGCGACCTAGATCCACACCCTTCGAACGAATAGCGATCGGATCTTTACGGGCAGACACTGGCATATCACCATCAGGTAGACCGAGTTCTTCACCCTGATAGATGTAGAGCGAACCAGGAAGTGCCGCAGTGAGCAGTGCAAGTGCACGAGCCTTTGCTACCGAACCAAGTCGTGAAACTAAACGCGGTGAATCGTGATTATTGAGTGCCCAAGTTGGTGGTGCACCAACGGTGGCGAGTTCAGAGATAACGCGAGCCGCAGCTTCTCGAATCTTCTCAGCGTTCCATTCGATCAATAGGAAGTCAAAGTTGAAGATCTGATGGAGTTCATCGGGGCGAACATAATGAGCAAGTCGTGATGTTGGATAGACAAATGCTTCACCAACAGTCATCCGGTTCTTATACTCATTGAAAATCTTGCGCCACTGACGATAAATCTCGTGAACACCATCACGATCAAAGAATGGCATATCACTCAATAGATCAGCACGCTGCTCTGCGGTTACATCCTTTGTATCGATGCGTAGCGCCTTAGTAAGTAGATCTGGGTCGCGATGGTCGACCAAGATATTCTCTTTAACCAGTCCGTGTGAGACATCGATTCGGAATCCATCGATCCCGCGGTCTAGCCAGAAGCGGAGCGTCTTCTCAAAGTCGGCGTGGACTTCGGGGTTATCCCAATTCAAATCAGGCTGTGATGAATCGAAGAGGTGCAGGTAGTACTGACCATCTGGCGTGCGGCTCCAGGCCGAACCCGTGAAGAGTGAGTTCCAATTATTTGGTGCAAGCTCACCGTTTTCGCCACGGCCATCGTAGAAATGGAATCGAGCGCGCTCAGCTGATCCGGGGGCAGCCCGTAGTGCTGCTTGGAACCATTCATGATCTGAGGAGAAATGGTTTGGAATGATGTCGAAGATGACCTTGAGTCCGCATTCATGCGCCTCTTTGATGAGGAGTTCGGCATCTGCAAGTGTGCCAAAGAGCGGATCGATATCGCGTGGATCGGCAACATCGTAGAAACCATCGTTGTTTGGTGAGCGATAAATCGGTGATAGCCAGAGCGCATCAACACCGAGCGAAGCTAGATAAGGAAGCCCTTCAATAATGCCAGCGAGATCGCCCTCTCCGTCGCCATTCGCATCGCGGAAAGAGCGGGGATAGATCTGATAGATAACAGCATCTCGCCACCATGACGATTCCTTGGTCATAGTGGCGAGTCTAGTCTGCTGTTATAGCCGCTAGTTCGTTGTGCTACCTAGAACTACCGAGAAGGTCTTGGTAGACCCATCTGGCAACTTCGCCACAATCTTGATGGTTGCACCAGGCACGCTGGCTCTGATTCGAACGATGGCAGTTACGGTATCTGGGATCCGTACGCCGTCGATCTGAGTAAAGATTGACCCGACTGGAATGCCGGCTTTCGCAGCTGCCTCTCCAGCGACGAGTGATAGCACCTTTGCACCAACGCCGGTGTAATTCGAGTCGAAGCCGACACCGAGGAATGGGCGTGAAGATTGATGGGTTGGAGTTGTGATGATCTCGGTATAGATGCGCTTTGCCTCGTTGATCGGAATTGCAAATCCAAGACCAATATTTCCAGCTTGCCCACCTAGTGATGATGAACCAGTAGATGCGATCGCCGAGTTCACTCCAACCATATTTCCTGATGCATCAGTGAGTGGTCCACCAGAGTTTCCTGGATTGATTGCGGCATCGGTCTGAATCGCATCCACGTATGAGTTCACTCCGCCACTTTGTTGAGTGGTGACTGGGCGATTGAAGGCCGAGAAGATTCCTGAAGTTACGGTGTTTGATAGCCCAAGCGGTGAGCCAAAGGCGATCGCAGTATCACCGATCGAAATCGATGATGAGTCACCAATTGCAATTGGAGTGAGATTTCCTTGATTTATCTTGAGAACAGCAAGGTCATAGTTCACATCGCGTCCGACAATTGTGGCTGGAACTGAATCACCACTATTCAATTCGATATCTACTGTACCTGCACCATTCATTGCCGCATCAATGACGTGATTGTTCGTCAAGATATACGAATAAGTGGATGTGCTTTGGATAATTGATCCAGAACCGGTATCGCCACCGGCTGGCGTTGTTACGTTAACTGTCACAACACTTGGTGAAACTTTTGAGATCACTCCTTTGAGTGAGCCAGCTGGTGATCCAAGCGCGACTACGGTACGTGTGGATGCACAGGTACCATCCTTAGAAATGTAGAGGGCTCCGGTGCGGTTATCTGCACATGCCACTGCTGTCGATTGTGTGAAAGTTCCGGCTGCCGTTGCAATTCCGCCAACCGTTGTTGCCCCAACAATAAATCCAATAGTTATCTTTGAAGCCGTGCTTGTGAAGCGCATCTCACTCTCCCGTATTCCGATGTGTACTTTGAGTCCATCAGGGCCTCATATAAGCCCGCTATCCCCAAAGAATAATCAAGGGAATCTAAGAATTCTCTGTGAGCTGCATCTTCCAGACTGTGGGGAAGGCGAGCATCCCAGTGATCACGATCGCGCAGAGCGCTGCCATCCAGAGAAAGGTGCTCTGCAGACCAATCGCGCTGGCAAGTGGTGCAGCCACTGCTACACCGATTGGTCTGGTGAGAAGCGTGCCCATGCCATCAAAGGCAGATACTCGTGAGAGCGACTCCTTCGGTACCTCACGTTGAAGTGATGTACTCCAAATAGCTCCCCAGAGATCGAAGTTGATGCCGAAGAAGAAGGCGAAGAGTGCGATGATCCAGACCGAGTTACTAAATGCAAGCGCAATTAAGTATCCACAGATTGCATATGTGCCAAGGAGTAAGAAGCGCATCGGATACTTGGGCCGAACCTTGATAGCGATGAGCGATCCGGCGAGATAACCGACGAATTCCACTGCAACGATTGTTGCCCAGGACGATGCACCGTGGAATTTTTTAATAGCAAGTAAAGGCCCAAGCACGGAATCAATTGCTGACCAACACATGAAGACAGATGAGAAGCCGAAGACGACAATCACGATCCAGCGGAAGGATAAGAAGACCTTCCAGCCATGTAAGAGGTCATCGATCATGGTGTTCTCAGTTGGTTCTGGCGCAATGGTGAGATGTCGCAACGTGAGAACAATAAGGCCCGAGATGATGAAGGTAGTCGAATCGATAATGAGAGCGGTCGAACTTCCTTTTGTTGCAATGATCCAACCGCCGATGGATGAACCCAGGATCAACATCAAATTAGATGTCATCTGAGTTAGCGCATTACCGGTCATCAGATGATCTTCATTCTCTACAAGTGCGGGGACAATCCCGGCAAGTGATGGCCAGAAGATCGCCCACATCACTCCGAAGTTAATTTGTGCAAAGAGTAAGAACCAGAATGGAACGTGTCCTGTGGTGAACCAGATCGCTTGAATGAGTAAGACAATGCCGCCCCAAGCATCGGTGATTGCAGCCATACGGATACGTCCATAACGGTCTGCAATAACGCCACCGAACGGACTCACGATTAAATAAGCAAGTGAAGTTGAACCAACAACAATGCCAAGTTCGGTCGCCGAACCCCCGCGCATATGCAGAACTGCAAATGCAAGAGCGATTGTTCCCATGCCGTTACCAAAATTAGAGATCAATCGTGCCGCAAGGAACCTCTGAAAGTTGCGACGCGAAAGAACTTCGCGGACCGAACTCACTTATCTCGGCTCTCAATATCCTTCAGGACGCGGTGGATATCTGCTGCAATCTGCTTAAGCTCGGTTAGCTCTTGATTAGCAAGGATTCGTGCCTCTTTTGCTAATTCAAATTCACCCAATGAGGCAGTATGAGTCTCATTGATCTTCTGCTCGACCGAAGCCGATGCCACATTCTGTCCGACCATGATGATGGAGAGAAGTACCAACTGAAGAAATGTCTGGGCAATCCATCCGACAATGGTGATGAGATTGTGGCTATTGATTGCGGCGGGCAAGGAGACCAATGCGATCGCCGCGAAGATATAGGCACACCACATGGTTGCAACACCACTAGTGATCTTTGCCGCCAGCTTCGTATTGAAATCATTGACTTTACTCATAACCGCGATTTTACGGTGCTTTCCGTTAATTCTCAGGCTTCCACGACGGCAGAGCGGGGATCAGTTGCTGAACACCCACTACAATTATGCAAATGCGCGGACTACCTTCGAAAATTCTTGCTGGCCTTTCGATCGGCGTCGTCCTCCTCTCACTCGCCTTTGGCTTCTTCGCCAAAACTGCAGGATCCGCCATTCCACGTTCGCACGCCCTCAATGGCGCAGCCCAATCAGGTGGCGGCGATACCAATATCTTGTTGATCGGCCTCGATTCACGTCGTGCAAATGATGGCTCAAACTTGCCGCGTAAGCTCTTGGATCTCATGCACGTCGGATCATCAAGCCAGGTTGGTGGATACAACACCAACACGATGATTGTGATTCATATTCCTGCAGACGGTAAGAAGGCAGTAGCGATTTCGATTCCGCGCGATGATTATGTCGATGTGCCAGGACAGAGCTCAAAGAAGATTAAAGAGGCATATGGTTATGCGAAATACCTCTCTGAATCTGCGCTCTATAAGCAAGGGGTAAAAAATCCCCAACTTGAAGCACTCTCACGTGAAGCTGGTCGTACCGCAACCATCAAGACGATCTCACAATTCTTACAAATACCGATCGATCACTTCGCCGAGGTAAATTTAGTTGGCTTCTATGATCTCGCAAATGCGGTTGGTGGAATTCAAGTCTGCCTCAATAAGGCAGTAAACGATTCGCAGTATTCTGGTGCGGTCTTCCCTGCTGGACTCCAAACTATTACGGGTGTCGATGCGCTCAAGTTTGTTCGTCAGCGTCATGGACTCCCAAATGGTGACCTCGATCGAACTCACCGCCAGCAGGCCTTCATCACTGGAGTGATCACAAAATTTAGAACCCAAGGAATCTTCGGTGATATCGGCAAGCTCTCTTCGCTTCTTAATGTCGCAAAGAAGGATGTCGTGATCGACTCTGGTTGGGATGTTCTCGGTTTCTTGCCACAGGCAAAGGCGCTCACTGGTGGAAATATCACCTTCCATACCCTCCCAATCGAGGGTTATGCGATGATCAATGGCCAATCTGTAAACAAGGTTGATCTACCTACGGTCCGTAAATTTGTGAAGGATCTCTTCTATCCAACGAAGGCAACTCCTTCTCCAGCAGCATCAGCCTCTGCCTCACCAAAGCCGACAAAGATTAATTACGGCCAGCTTGCAAATGGAAAGAGCGTAGATGGTTCGAAGATACCATGCGTGAACTAGCCATGGATCTGATTCGCTAATGCTCTATCCCTTATTAGCAGTATTTGTCGGGGCTCTCACTGCAGTTCAATCAAGACTCAACGGACAACTATCAAAAGATATTCATAACGGCATCGCTGCTGCAATCATCTCCTTTGGCACTGGCTGGATTGTGCTCTTCATTCTCTGCTTTGGAATCAAGAATGAACGCGCTGGTCTTCGTAATATCTGGAAGGGTCTTACCTCTGGCCGGCTTCGTCGCTGGGAAGTAATTGGCGGAATGGGTGGTGGCTTCTTTGTTGCGACGCAATCCATTACCGTTCCACAACTTGGCGTTGCAATCTTCACGATCGCAACAACTGGCGGTCAGACAGTCGCCTCCCTGCTCGTCGATAAGTTAGGTATTAGCCCGGCCGGCAAAAAGAAGATTACGATTCCTCGCATCTTCGCAGCAATTGTCACGCTCTTTGCAGTAACTGTTGCGGTCTATCCCGATCTATCCAAAGCGACGATCTCGCTCTTTGCAATTCTTTTAACACTCATTGTTGGTGTAGTCATCGCATTCCAACAAGCGCTCAATGGTCGCGTTAATGTTGTTGCTACTAGACCACTTGCCACTGCTTTCTTGAACTTCCTCATGGGATCGGCTGTTCTCATCGTCGCACTTACCGTCAACCTTGCCAACGGTGGCAGTATTGGTCCGCTGCCTTCGAATATCTGGCTCTATGCCGGCGGTCCAATCGGCGTTATCTTCATCTCTGTTTCAGCCTTTACTGTGAAACAGATGGGAATTCTGAATTTTGTGCTTGCAAGCGTCAGCGGGCAATTAGTGGGCGCACTTCTGCTCGACTGGCTCGCCCCTGCTGCGCATACCTCGATCAGCTCATACTTGGTGACCGGCGTCGCAATGACTATGAGTGCGATCCTTTTGGGTCGCTATTTTGAATCCCGCAAGCGATAATTGCCCTGTGCCAAAGATCCAAGCCCCAACCCTGATCGCTCACCGCGAACTACGCCGTCAGCAGTTAATTACTGCGGCTATGGAACTTGCGATGGCTGAAGGCGCAGCGGCAATTACCGTCGCAGCAGTCGCGGCAAAGGCTGGCCTAGCTCGATCATCGGTCTACGAATACTTTGAGAGTTCGGCCGATCTCGTTGCAGATCTCGTCTTAGAAGAGCTCGATTATTACACTGCTCGTTTGGCATCAGCGATTGAAGATGTCACAGATCCCTTCGATCAGATCGAACGTTGGATCGCTGAAGGACTTCGCTATGTTGCAGATGGTCGCCATATGTTGGTGAAGTCACTTAATACAATCGCAGCACCTGAGTATCGCAAGGAAGAGATTGCAGTCGGCCACCGCAAGATGCTGGCACCGCTTCGCATCGCACTTACCAAGACTGGAATAACCGATCCAATCTCTGCCGCAGCTTTCTTGCAAAGCGTCACAGATGCCGCATCAGTTCGCATTGATGCCGGAAATGACGCAGAGCTCGAAATCCAGAGTGCTACAAAATTCGCACTTGCTGGACTCCGAGCCCTGGTTTAATACTTTCTAGATTACTTCTTTACAGTCACAACTACATTCGTAGTAAGTGCTGAGTAATTTGCTGTTCCTGGAGCTGTTGCAGTCAGAGAACATGTTCCAGCGCTGATCGCCTTCACTGTCGAACCCTTAACCGAACAACTCTTTGAAGTGCTCTTGTATGTGATCATCTCGCCAAAACCAGTAGTTGCGGAGAGAACTACGGACTTACCGACCTTTAGCGTTGCAGAAGTGATCTTGAGTGTCTGCACGGCAGGTGTGACCATCAATGGGAAGTGCGCAGATACTGGACCATGAGTCGCATCACCTACGGACGAAACCGCAATGTCACAGATACCCGTTCCTTTAAGTGCATCAACAACATTGCCTTTTACCGGGCAGAGATCTGGGGTGTAAGACATAAGAGTCGCCTTTACGCCCGAACCAGTTGTGACATCAAAGGTGAGCGGGGTGCGATAAGCAATGGTCCCAGGCACATTTTGAACCAAGGCCTTGCCATTTACCTTCACGGTGAGGAGATCCGGGCCAAGGCCGGTTGCAGCTGATGTTGGGGCTGCGGTCGTGCCACCCATTCCCGCTACAAAGTTAAATGGCACGAATTGATCTTCGCTGTGATCGGCCGCATTTGTGTGGTCGTATTGGAACCATAAGCCACATTGTTGATGAGCACAATCTGCGTTCCAGGCATTGCCATTATCGATCGTGAAGGCCAACACCTGTGTTGGGTGTGAGGGAGCAGTGGGATCTGCGCTAATCCACATTGTAAGAGCAGGAATATTTGCACTCGTTAATGTTGGACGAGCGCCTGCCATTGGTTGCACCGCTTCGTAGGCATAGAGGCCATGTCCCGTTGGGAATCCCCCAAGAACAAAATGTAAGGTGTCTCCAGCGGCAACAGACGGAGTACCAGAGACGGGTGCGCCATCAGCGCCAGTCCACATGACCTTCGTCATTGCTGCCTGTGCCTGAGGTGCAAAGGTGAGCCCGAGTGCGAGTGTTGCGATTGCTGCGATAGTGGTAACTAAGCGCTTCATTTTCCTACTTTCGATTATGAGTTGTGACTATTTTTTGAACTGTAGAGGGAGTGCGATGTCATACGAACGGTCATCGCCACGTGTGTGATCGGCGCGGGTATAGATTGCACAAGCAATCTTGCGACAGTCAATAGCTTTTCCATTTGGAACTGAGATCAGTGGTGCAACTTTTAGTGTCACGCTAAAACGACCACCGGGTAGATATGGTTTCGCTAATCCGATTCCGTATGTTGGTGGATTGGAGCTGATCCATTCGGATGCACCTTCAGTGCCAGTCTTATCCGCGCCACCACCACATGGTGTTGGTAGCTGCCCTTTTGGCACCACCTTGCACATCGCCACGTAGATGCCGACCGTCTCATCAAAGTGCTGACCTGAAACAACGATCGAATCACCGCTCTTGATCGAGATGGACTTCGAGACTTTCAGAGTCTCACCGTGCGGACCAGTGACTGAAGTAGCCGCGAAAGCAGGCGTAAATTGCTGGGTTAAGGCGATAGCCACGCCAACGACCCCCGCCAGGACTTTCTTCTGCATGCGGTAAATATAGGCTTTTGAAGGCGAGACAGGTCCGACAGATTGATGGTGACCGTCGGTAAACGACTATTCGAACTCTGAAAGAATTACACCATGAAGAAGTTGAGCGTGGTGTTCTTTTCTGCCGCACTCCTTTTGACGGGTTGCGCTACATCCACGCCCACCGTCTCCGATATCTCTGCAACCGACATCACATTGCCGGTTGTTCATTCCGGTGAGGCTCCGACGGTTAAGCGAGTCGTGGCACTCGCTAACGGTTCGGCTGAGATCGTTGCAGCACTGGGTTACACATCCATCTTGGTCGGTCGCGATGTCGCTTCCACAATGCCTGAGCTCGCATCCATTCCGATCGATAACCCCGGTCATAACGTTTCGACTGAGACTGTTCTTGCGCAGAAGCCTGATCTGATCTTGATTGACTCCAATACTTCACCGACATCCGCTCTTGATACTCTTAAGCAATCAGGCATCAAAATTGTGATGATTCCATCGACCTTTGATTTGAAGACAGTCGCAGCAAAAGAGAGTGCAATTGCAGATGCAATCGGAACGCCAAAGGCTGGTGCACTACTTACAAGTCAGATTACTTCTATCAGCAATCAAACCAAACCCATCAAGGTCGTCTTCCTCTACCTGCGCGGAACATCAAGTATCTACTTGATCGGTGGCAAAGGCAGTGGCGCAGATTCACTCATTCAAGCGATGGGCTTTACCGATGTTGGCGCTGCAAATCTCTTACAACCATTTAGCGCGATGAGCGCCGAAGAGTTAGTGAAGCTCAACCCTGATGTGATCTTGTTGATGACAAAGGGCTTGGTATCTGTCGGTGGCTTGTCGGGTCTCGTACAGTTGCCAGGTATCGCCCAGACTCAAGCCGGCCAGCACAAGCGGGTAGTTACCGTCGATGACTCGTTACTACTCTCCTTTGGTCCACGTACAATTCCGCTTATTCCACGCCTTCGGGACGATATTCTGAAAGCATCTACCTTATGAAAAAGGTCGCGATCTACATCCTCTTTTCAACGATCGCCCTCGTTCTCTTCGCGCTCTCATTACGGACCGGAATCGTCCAGCTCCACACATCTCTATGGCAGTTACTCACCAACCACTCTGGTGTTGATGGCACAACCGTCTGGCAGATCAGATTCCCCCGCGCACTCGGTGCAGTAATCATTGGCGCAGGCCTTGGTATTGCTGGCGCAATCGCTCAGGGAATCTTCCGTAATCCGCTTGCCGAACCAACGCTCATTGGTCTATCCAGTGGTGCAACCTTGGGAACGATCGCCATTATCTCTAGTGGGGCAGCAGCCTATGGATCCAGGACGAATGCGATGTCCGCAATCCTCTTCGCCATTCTGGCGGCGCTACTCGTACAACTTCTTGCACCTAATAAAGGGTATGGATTCTTGCTTACTGGTATCGCAATCTCTGCGATCCTCACTGCAGCCGCTGGAATTCTCATTTCAATCTCGCCAAAGCCTGGGATTCAAAGCCTCTCGTTCTGGAACTTTGGCTCACTCTCGTTGCTCACCAATAACACTGTGCAAGTGATCGCACCATTTATCGAAATCGGAATCATCATCTCCTTCTTCGTCTCACGAAAGCTCGATGCTTATTCGTTAGGTGAGAGCAGCAGTCATTACATCGGAGTCAATCCAAAACGCCTTCGTTTGATTGCGATTATTGGAATGGCATTTCTCGTAGGCGCATCAGTGAGCGCGGTCGGGTCTATCGCATTCTTAGGTCTCTTGGTTCCACACATTGTGCGATTACTTGTGGGGCCAGTACATCGCCGGATGCTGACCTTCTCGGCCCTAATCGGTGCGACGCTCTTACTCCTTGCAGATCTCTTAGCCCGCGTTCTCTTTGCGCCACATGAGATCCCGCTCGGACTCATCACAAGTCTGATCGGGGCTCCTGCTCTCATCATCCTCCTTCGCACCCAGAAGAGTCAGTGGGTAGCAAATGATTGAGATTAAGAGCCTCTCCTTTGCTCACGGCAAAAATCAGATCTTCACTGGTTTTGATGCCGTCATTCAAGATAAGTGCGCAACGCTTCTTATAGGCCCAAATGGATCGGGTAAGACGACGCTCCTTCAATTGATTGGTGGGGTGCTCAAACCAAGCGCTGGGTCGATCGAGATCAATGGCCAAAAGGTCTCCTCACTCTCTTCAAAGGAGCAAGCTCAGATCAGATCGATCGCGCCGCAGCGACGAATCTTCGAACTTGCCTTCACAGTTGAAGAGATCTTGGCGATCATCAAGCCAAATAACCGCGCACACCATGCTGATGCAGTCATTGATGCTCTCGATCTTCGTCAGATCTTCACATTTAAGATCACCGAACTATCTCTTGGGCAGCAGCAACGCGTGAGTGTGGCCCTGGCGCTGATCCAACACGCAGATTTTTACTTGTTAGATGAACCTTTTAGCGCTCAAGACAGCGAGTACACACAGAAGTTGCTCGATCTCATTGCCCTATTAAGCAAAGAGACCGGCGTCCTGGTTATTAGCCATAACACCGGTCTGATCGCGCAATACTTTAGCGAACGGATTGAGCTCGCTTAATTACTCTTACTTAGTACGAGGCTTCTTCTTTCCAACTGCCTTCTTGCCAGCAGCTTTCTTACCGGCTGCCTTCTTTACTGCAGGCTTACCAGGACGACCTGGCTTTGAAGTCTTTGGTGCAGCCTTCTTGCCAGCTTTCTTAGCAGCAGACTTCGCACGGAATCCTTCAGTTGGCTTTGCTGCCATTGGATCAAACTTATTGGTGCGATAAGGCTTGGCTGCAGCGGTCTTCTTCGCTGGGCGTTCACCACGTTCGCTTCGATCATCACGTGACGGACGTTCTGTATTACGGACCTCTTGTGGTGTCCACTTCTTCTTTGGTGCGCGATCGCGTGGATCAAAATCTGGACGAGCAGGACGCGCTGGACGTTCGCTACGGTCATCGCGAGCAGGACGAGCCGGACGATCATTGCGATCCCATGAACGAGTTGCTGGACGTTCTTCGCGTGCCGGACGATCTGTTGCACGAGCTGGGCGATCATTGCGCTGTGGGCGCTCGTAATCGCGAACTGGACGTTCGTTATTACGGAATTCAACTACTTGCTCTGGCTTCTCCTTCTTGACGAAACCACCACGACCACCACTGCCATTGTTGCCCTTATAAGGACCACGTTCACGCTTTGGATAATCTGGACGATCTTGGTTGCGCGCTGGACGTTCACCGCGATTGCGACTGCCCGGCTTGCGTGAAGATTCATGCTTCTCTGGTTCGGCTTGAATCGGAATACCTGATGGTTCTTGTGCGCCAGTAACGCGGACGAGCTCTTGATCTGATGGCTTTACGAAGACTTCAGCGAGTTTCACCGCTGCGCGTGATGCGAGACCGTGAATACCCTTCTTCTGCTTCGAAGTGGCGAGTGTGACGACGGTGCCAGACTCACCAGCACGTGCAGTACGACCTGCGCGGTGGAGGTAATCCTTGTGATCTGCAGGAGCATCGACGTGAACAACGAGCGATACGCCATCTACGTGGATACCACGTGCTGCAACGTCGGTTGCGACGAGGGCATTGGTCTTTCCATCTTTAAATGCTGCAAGAACGCGTGTGCGCTGACCTTGTGACTTACCGCCGTGCAAGACGCCCACTGGAACACCGGCACGAAGCATCTTCTCTGCCAACTTATCTGCGCCATGCTTGGTGCGAACGAAGAAGATCGTACGACCATCACGAGCTGCGATCTGAGTTGAAATCAAATCCTTGTGGGCTTGATCCATGATCAAGATGTGGTGGAGCATGCGACCAGCAGTGCTCTTCTCATTCTCGAGTGAGTGTGTGATGGGGTTCTTTAAGAACATCTTGACGAGTGTGTCGACATCGCGATCGAGTGTCGCAGAGAAGAGGAGGCGTTGGCCATCCTTCTTTGTCAGTGCCAAAATCTCTTTCACTGATGGCAGGAAGCCCATATCAGCCATCTGATCCGCTTCATCGAGAACAGTGATTTCAACTTCGCTGAGATCAATGTGGCCCTTATCGAGTAAGTCCATCAAACGACCTGGTGTTGCAACAACGATTGGTACGCCGCGCTTCAACGCTTGGATCTGACGCATATATGGCATACCGCCAGCAACGACCTGCGAATTGAGATTAACGGTGCGAGCAAGAGGTGCGATAACTTCACTGATTTGAACAGCGAGTTCGCGAGTTGGTGCAAGAACTAAACCAAGTGGACGATGTGGACGTGCAGTGCGACCTGCAAGACGACTCATCATTGCTAGACCGAAGGCAAGAGTCTTACCCGAACCAGTCTGACCGCGACCAAGAATGTCGCGTCCGGCAATTGCTTCCGGAAGTGTTGCTTCTTGAATAGGGAATGGGCTGGTTTTTCCTTCATCAGCCAGAGCCTGCGCCAACGCAGGGTGAACGCCAAGTTTTTCAAAAGACATAGTTATACCTATATACCAATCGGGACATCAAGCGCGTCTCGTTGGTGCTATTGAATAAGACTCGCATTCGGGGTTGTTGCAGTGGCAACAATGAGCCAAGTTTACCAGTGTTAACGAGGGCGAGTTACCGCGAGACCTACCGCTAAAGCGATGATTCCAATCGCAGATATCGCAGTAAGCGTGCGTCGCACTGTAGGTCGACCGAGAAATGCTGATGATTTATGCACGGCCATGATCAGTGATGTGTACCAGAGCGCTGATGTCATGGATTGCACGCACGATAAGAGGAATATGCCGATACCGAGTGGAAAGCTCTTCGGAACAAATTGTGGGATAAATGCGACGGCGAAGACCGCTGCCTTCACATTGGTGAGATTTGTTAGCAGTCCTAGTCGATAAGCGCTAACGAATGTTGTCTTTGCGCCGCTATCGATATCGAACTTGCCGAACTCTTTCCGCAATTGCCAGAGCGTCTGAAGTGATAACCCGGCCAAGAAAATTACGCCACACCATTTCAAGATATTAAATGCCAAGTGGGATTTGGCGAAGACCGCTGATAAGCCAATACCCGAGAGTGATCCCCAGATAAGTAAGCCAGTGCTATTTCCCATCACGCTATAGAAAGCTGCGCTTCGACCTCCGACGAGTGATTGGCGTAAGACCATTGCCACACCTTGGCCTGGGACCATCGCAAGGATTAAAGCGGTAAGAAAGAATGCGGGGATAACCGAGAGCACTACTTCGTTACCTCGCGGCGAAGTGCTGCATAACGATCTGCAAGTGGGTCGCTCACCTTTACTGGTGCGCCATGTGCTCGTGAAAGAAGGAGATCGGCGAATTCAGGATTGCGTGCGAGTACTGGTCCATGTAGATATGTACCGAAGATATTTCCAGATACTGCGCCATCGACGCCGGAATCACCATTGCCGTGGCCTACTAATACTTTTCCAAAGGCTTGCGCACCTGCACCGAGAAGCGTCTTACCGCCATGATTTTCAAAACCAGTGAGATCAATTCCAAGGAGATCCGAATGAACTTTGATATCACCGACATATCGTGATGTGCCAGGAACGGTTGTTACATTCAACAAGCCGAGCCCCCGCTGCTCTTCGCCGTTGGCGTAGAAGCTCTTACCTAAGATTTGGAAGCCGGCACAGAT
>Ga0214204_1000159_pt1 | contig 13894 bp, 11 predicted proteins | sample TroBogEpilimnion_39_FD_153042 | JGI IMG/M metagenome (GOLD analysis project Ga0214204, IMG submission 153042) | Freshwater microbial communities from Trout Bog Lake, WI - 23JUN2009 epilimnion | ecosystem: Environmental > Aquatic > Freshwater > Lake > Epilimnion/Euphotic zone | place: Trout Bog...
TGAAAGGGATCCTTCTTAATTAATTAAAACTAATTAATTAAAATTCGTAGCTACTCTTTATTAAACCTACATATTCATTAAGACTGTGTTTTAGTAATAAAATACATCTTAACAGAAATGGATCAAGTTGAAAAAGAGAAAAGCAAAAATACGAAGAAGGAAACAAAACCCTACGTTCAGCAAATATACGACATCATCAAAATCCTTAACGGCGCTTTTAAGGATTTTCCAGATCCAGAACAAGGAAAAGAAGTATTAGAGAACTTTATACCCAGACTGGGTAAAGTTGTCAAAAAGCTAAATTGCATTGAACCTCAATTGCATACTAGTTTTACTTCTACAGACACCTTGGAAGAATTGTTCTCAGCTCTAGACGTTTTTAGAATACACCTTAAAACAGCCAGAGATCATTTAAAACTTTTTGATCTCTCTGAACTCGTTTTGAAAGTTGAAAACACTTTCATAAACCGAGTGGAGTATCTCTTAAAAATTGTCGACACCAGAATCGATTACCAAGACCATCGAGACTGGCTGTTAGCTGTGAAGAACAAAATTGGACAGATTCAAGAGCAAGATAAAAAGCCCGCGCAAAAATCGAGACGATTTTCTACATAAATAAGGAGCCAGCCAAAACCAACTCCTCATTTTATGAACCATTTTCGAAAGAAAAACCTGGACGCTCAATGGATCGGCAAACAAGACTTTCAGTCATAGCTTCTATTCGTTCATACAGAAGTCTGTGTATTTTGCTACAAGAATATTCGAACAGAAACCTCATTCACCCAATCGTTCTGCAACAATTGGCGGATTTCTTGTATGCAATTCACTACCACGACACTGTGTTGCATGATTTTAGAAGTTGTGAAACCTTGTTAAACCCCTACATCATTGAAGCTCAACCTCCATATCCAGGGAGAAAATCGAACTTGAAACTAAGAAAAAGATCAAAAGAAATGCCTCTTGCCACAGCCTTCAGGCCTCCGCCTCAATTGTGAAGAAACAAGAAAAAGATGTCATGCCCTTGACCGCTGAAAATATCTCGAGGATAGCTGATATTCATATCAGCATCGAATCCTACAAACAAATTCGTTACATCCTACAAGAGATTTATAAGAGAAACCTAATTCACCGGTTTGCTTATCATCAGCTGCTGCACTTTTTCTATTGTTCACACTTTTTCACAAATTTGCCAAATTTTTGTGAACATTATCACCATTTCTTGTTACCTCTGTTGCCACAACTAGGAAAACCCTTACCTTTAACACCTATACCTTTGAACTCTGCTAGGCTCGAACCTACAGTAGTTCACACTTGGAGTTTAAAACCTCCTAGTGAACACCCACCCAACTTCTTGAGAGATATAATTAGATTTTGAAGGAGAAGAATTCAAATATGTTATGGACGACTATCGCTATGATACAAATCATAGGCGTATTTCTCCTATCTTACTTTCTTCTTAACGCATACCTTGCTCTCTGGTTTTTGTATTTTGAGCTCTTTGATCACTACCGTACTAATTCACGCAGATTAGCACTGTTATCAAAAGCAATCAAATCAGAAGCCGACGCAATTGCAATCAAAAAGAAATAAGAATGGCCATCAACATAATTGATTCTTTGACATCAATTCTCATAAATCTATTATACACTCTCTTGACAACTACCTTAGCATCCTTTTTCTTGCAAAAACTGATAACTTTTTTGACCCTCCCTTGCTTATACAAGACTAGAACAACCATTAGAGAATACGAAAAAAGAATACGCCCCTCACGGTTAGACATTGTTAAAATTTCACCGTTCACTCTTTCTTACAAAAATCCAAAACTAGAAAATTAAAATCTGTAACGTTTCATGTTTTGTAAAATGACAATTGACATTGTAAACAAAATAAATGACATCTGAAAGATGAACATTTTTTCTTATTTTTCTTTTTTGAGAGGGGTACTAAAGATATTATAACAAATTTCATCGCCTTCTTGAAGATAGCAGATATACTCTTGTAAAAATGAAACTATCCTTAAAAACACAACGGATTTTTAGCACACTGACTAAGAGCCAATAAGGAACAAACTTCGGTGGCCCATTAATATCTAGCTGAAATCTCTCCGTTTATCTGAGCGACAAATAGGTGTACATGTTTGAGACTCATCTTTTGTTGCTTATGAAGCTTAAAGAGGGTGTAGCTGGGCAAGGACTCATAAGTTTGGCTGGATTGCCGTACAATGTGACGTCGAGATATCGCAAGATAACAGGCTTTTTAAAGCTGGTTCACTTGTACATAGCGCAATCATCGAGATACGTAAAGTAACAAGCTAAAACTATTGAGAAATTGTCTAAAAAGGTTACATAATTTTTGAGTTTCTAAAGGGTGAATTGAGAGATGGACGAAAGATTTAATGTTTGACTCAAAGTTAATCTGCAAAATCCCTAAATGTCAAAATAAGGATAATGAAATTGCACAAGAAAACGTCGGGTTATTTTGGATAAGTCGAGCGATTGAAACAAAATTTGTTGTATATTTCCCTGACCCCAAAACAAAAAGAGAAACTAAGATCAAAAACGAGTTCAGAAACAGAAAATGTCATTTTGAGTGGAAAACTCAATTGTGAATTGTACAAACAAACGGAAAATTAGGAGAATCTTTTTCAAAAGTACGAGGATGATAAAGTAGAAAAAGTGAACATGAAAACTGCAAATTTCTAGACAAACTTTACAAAACTTTCTTGGTGACCTAGATACAGCCTTAAACAACCTGTATTAGGAACACGCAAATAAGTAAAACGTAAAAACTATTGTTAGGATCTTTGTGAGTAAAAACTAGACTAGCCGCAAGAAACAGGAGAAACCTTTTCTGTACCCTTCCCAACCATTCCTTCCCCAATTTGAATTATTTCCGAAAGAAAAGACGAGTACTGACCAAATAGACCAGGAGCAGTGTTTACAAATAACCACTCCTTCTCTATTTTTGGCGCCGAAAAGCTTTTTTGATACAGACGCAAAAACTGGTCAAGAACTTTTCTGCGAGTACTCGAATAAGTAAGTCGGAAAAATTCAAGGAAAACTGAAGAAAGAAGATCATTTCAACTCTACATTTAGAAGAGAGAAGACAGAAGAAAAGAAGAAGATGTGCGTTATTAACTGTTACGATTGTCCAGAATGCCCAGGACTTCGAAAGTTACCCACAAAAGAAAGTTACTTTCTAAGAAGTGACACTACAAACTTGAAGCCTGTCTCTGTTTGGAGCCGTGAAGCTATTAGAAGATGGGATGCTAATCTCCTAATGGACAGACTGCTTAAAAACAAGACACAGCCCAAGTTTGTAGGAAAAATCACCTGCAGCCTTTCCAGTTGCAGACGTCGAAGATATGATCCAGCATTAGGACTATCTAAAGAGAAGGGAGCTTGCTCAACAAAATGCGAAAATGGGCTCTGTTTTGTTCTTATCAGAACAGCAGAAACCTTTTGCGCAAAGCATCACCCTGATCTTGAGACGTACAAAAAGACCCCGGTTATCTTCAGTAAGAACATTGTGACTACTGAAGATTTCCTTGATTTTATTGTAAATGATGACTAAATTGTGAATTCTTTCTTTGCCATGTTTTTATCTGAGTCTATTATTTCGATGTAAGACAAAGATAAATGTTTCCTTGTAAAACCAAAAATAAAAAGTATCCTGTATCTCACTTTTTCTTTTTATTCATGTTCATAATCATAATCAGCGATTTCGAGATAAGGCTTTACAATTTTGTATTCATTCCATGATGGAATACTAGAGAACAATTTTGTATTTAAAGACATATCTTGAAGTCCTGGTTCGCATTTGTGAACAAGAGGAAATTCCTTTGGAAGACTGTAACCACACATTAGAGTACCTTTACTAGAGAATACTTTAATTAGGTTTTCGTCTTTATTGTAAGGATGTGTGATATAGATAAATGAAGCCATACATTTGTTGAAGTAATCTAGGACAATACTTTCACTATCTTCAGAAAAAGCTCGATATCCAAGGGGTAATTCAGGTCTTTGAGTCATCCTTTGCCTACCCTTGATACGAGGATCTCCCGTTTCTCTTAGACGGCGGAACTCGTTCATAGTGGGCATTCTTTCAAAAAGATTAGGATCCAGCTCAAAGATTTGATTATCAATTTTGCATCGAGCTAAGTAGAAATAGATAGACGTAGGAAAAATAGGGACATCCAGCACTCTTTTCCTATAGCATAGCAGCACTCCATTTGGCCTGAATGCAATGTATTCTTTTTCATCTCCTTCACTTTTCCATTTTTCATTAAAAGAAAAAGAACCGAAATATTCACTGCACTTTTGAACATCAATATGACGCTCTTCTATCGTCTTTTGAGCAACATTTGTTTTTTGAGCAACTGAAAAGAAATGTAAAAGAAAAAGCAAGTTAAGAGACCGCAATTGAAAATTCAAAGATTTTTAGCAGATGCATTTTATTCATGGCCAGTGTAGTCATAGTTATCAAAGTCACCAGTTAGGAAATTTTTGAAGAAACTAGCATATTCTTTCCAAGTAGGCATACGGTTAAATAAGTTAGCATCTAGATCATTTCCCCCTTCTGTAGCAGAACAAGCATGTAGAATAGGCACTTCTACCTTAACTACTCTGACACAGTATTCCAAAGAACCTTCTTTGAAGATATGGTAACCTTTTGGATGCAATTTCAAGAACGTTTCGGACATTAAAAGGCAATCCTTAACAGATTGAGAGAGGCTTTCAAAAGTCTCATCTGAATGTTTCACTTTTAAGTCAGTCCAACCCCTTAGAATTGCAGTCCAAGAAGGTAACTCTCTCTTTTCTGAACGGTACATTGACTGGTACTTAGACTCATCTTTGACAGAATCATTACACCACTTATTCGTATCGCATGATAACCATAGCAAAGGTAGAAACTTCTTGTTATAGCAAATCAGTAATCCATTTGGCCTATAGGCAAGAAATTCGTCTTCTTCATTTTGACTGCGATCAGATTCTTCAAAGCCGAAAGTAGTGATAAAACTTGAGCAACCATAGGCTGCCTCACGGTAGCGGCCTAAGTCAGGTTTTTTCATCAAGGTAGCCTCTATAAAAAGAAGCAGAGGTTTTACACTGTGATCTGTTTTGAAGAATCTGTGATAGTTTAGCATTAACTTCAATTAAGTTTGAAAAAGCTTACTTGAAGATGAGGTTAGCAAGAAAATGCTGAAGACGAGAATGACGATTCCCATTTTTGGCGGATTCTTTTTAGATGTTTTGATGGCAGATATTTTTGAGCGACTATGAGTGTTTTAGGTTTTGATTCGATTAAAATATCGATTAAAAGTAGGATCAATGATAGAAACGTTTGGAGAGGTGATTAATCAGTCATAAAACTTTTCTTTCCTTCTTTTTGACCATTTTGTACGTTTTCTCTATTTTTCGTCCTTCTGAAAATGGAAAAACTATCAAAAACGTCAAAATTCAAGAAAAAGGGAAACGAACTCTAGAAACGGGTTTTCTGGAACGTTCCTTTTTCTTGATACTCTTTTTAGACCCCTCTAGACTAGACAACCGGCGGATAGCAACAACAAATAACAACAGTAACCAAAGACAACAACACAAACAGACACAGACACAAACACAGACACAAACACAGATAGACACACAAACACACTAGCTTAGATATAGAAAGTAGACTCTAGTAGTAAATTAGTAGTTACGGAACACTATTAGTTAGCTAGCTGGGTTACTTTTTATAAAAACTATTTTTAGATTAGTAAGGGGATTAGTATTAGTAGGATACATTTCTCTTTTCTAAAAACATAGTTTTCCCGATACTATTTTTCATAAAAGTTTTCCTTTGGCTCGAGGAAAGGTTTTTTGGAACATAGCATCACCCCGACAAAACCCTAGGTAATCTCTTAATTTGTTGAAGTTGAAATTGAAAAGTTCAAACGACAATCTAAAAAGGTGGGATCGAAAACTCAAAGCGAGATTTTTCGGTTCTTCAGAGGAAAAGATATCGAAGAAGTTTTCATTTTGACCAAAACGAATTATGAGATTCTGTACGTACAAAAGACTGACAAAAACGACTGACAAAACTGACAAATGACAAAGACGCCCTCTAACGAGGAAACCCCGAAACATCTGGTTTTGTACTAAATTCTAACGCGCGCTAAAAACTATATTATATGATCAATTTGTATTAATTTACATTTTTATCTATAATATGGGGAGTTTAGAACAAACCAACCAGAAGTTTCAAAACGACAACTGACATGACGACAAACTAACCAACCAACTAAGAGATACCATTGCATTGAATAAGGATGACACATTTTGATGACATTTTTGACAAAGCAAACTGAACTCATGACTGGCCCCGCCTTTGCGTTTTCTGTTTTTCCAACGAAGAATTGAAAATTTAAAGGTGACAAAATTAGGAATGGAAATTGTACTAATCGCTAAAAAGTGAGGGGGTAGGGTTATCTTTGCCCATCCGAACTCTGACGGTTGCGTATAAAAACAAAAACCTAAGAGTGTTTGAGCGAAGTTAATTTTTACTCTTCTCACCGTTAACACCGAACAAAGGTAAAAACATTTTTTGCGATTATTACATTTTTAACACTTAGACTTAAGGAAAAGAAAAACTTAGTCATTTTTCAAACGATGAAGACATTTTAGATCTCATCTTCATGGAAGAGAAAAGACTTAGAATTTCTTTTAGGAGCTTTTACAAAGTGCGTTACTCTGAAAAACTTAGAACTTTTTTGGGAACAAAGTAGTGTGGAAATACTTTAAGGAATTTGACCCCAGCGGTTATTACCCTTTAGTATTTGCTCATGAAAACTTTTTTAAGCTCTAACCTGAAGGATAAGGCATTATTTGTTTTTCGGATTCCTTGAAAAATTTTAGAAATAACTTTTGTAACGCTATGCCCATACATGTTGAGGATGGTGAGCATTTTCTACACAAAGTTTCTTGATCATAATAACGGCATTTGTCTTTCGTTTCTATCATTACTAAATATTCTGGATTGATTTAAATGAGTATTAAGTGATGTGCTGATGTAACAACCAGGACAATGCACTACCAAACACTTTTTGCTTATGAAAGTCAGGAAAGATAATTGAATAATGATTGGAAGGAGAGATCTATGTTGGGTTATTTTCAAATAGATAGTTGTGAAGAAATTGTATTGCACTCTTCAAACACTAAAGGCATGCGGAGCATTAGTTAATTGTAGAGCATTAAAAGATTAGGCGCTCAAACTTTGGAAAATTGAAAGTAAAACCGGATTGTCGTATACGTGACGTCGAGATACTTTTTAAGTAACAGGCTCTGTCTTTAAGAACTTTCGGGAACTTAAAGACTAAGCTGGTTCACTGTACATTAGAACAATCGTCGAGATACTTTAAGTAGCAGGTTTAACGATCAAGATTCCATAAGAATGACACTAACCTTTCTTAGGATAGGTAGGAGTTAGGACAAATTTTTAAAGGATATCCCTCACAAAAACAAATTCCAGGCTAAGGTAAAAAGGCCCTTTCTTTTCGACAAAACTCTTTTATCAAACCTTGCAGGAAGAGTTTATAAACAAGTTTTCGAGGAAAAAAGGGTGTAACCAACAAAAAGATTTTCAAGACGTGAAACTGATCATTTCCACTTTGAAAAAACTTAGTTGTTACAGAAGCCTTGTAGAAATCTATTCTTAACAACCGGGTTATAAAATAGCATTTTTAACAAACTTCTGTATTTTTACCTGATCCGAACACAACATGGCAACCTAGGCAGCATTAGAACATTTTCGATCAATCAGAAAAGTGAATATGTCGATGCGAGAGTAGGACTAATGATATGTGACTGATTTCCTCAATTTCTTGTAATTTCAGCAAAAACCGACAAGTTCCTTGTCAAAAGAAGGTTCAAGCAAGACAACACCTTTTCCTGAAAAGGGATTGCAAGATCCTTTTTTAACCCTCTTTCCTATCTCTCCTTATTCTTCTTTCTGAGCATGATTGAAGCTGTGCAGCCTAGCACAAGTATGCAAGAGAGGAAGGCCTACCCTTGGGGATGTCCTTATCACTCTTGTAGAGGCCCCTTCCAACGAGGCCTCCCCCCACATCGGTCCTTTTCAGGACCACACAGAGGTTTTTCCCATGGACCCTCCTACAGACCTCCTCTGAGGCCACCTGTTAGGAGAAACATCGCCACGAATCCCTACGTCAGGCCCCGATCCAGACCTAATCGGAACGACAACAGGAATTTCAACGACTTCACGCCTCCATCGGGAAATTTCACCCCTCATCCACCGGCCTCAGAACCTCGCTACTACCAGAAGTTCTCTCAGGCCTTGCCGAACAAGATGGAACCGCCAGCAGTCCTCGACTACAGGACTGGTGAAAAGGAAACACAGACGCACAAGAAGAAGAAACCACCCGTTAGCCGTTACCCAGAATGGCAAAGGGAGGCTCCACCATTTAAAAACGGTCAAATGGTTTGTCTCCTCTGCGGTGGTGGACACTACATCCGTTTCTGCCGTCATTCCTCCAACGCTCCGCCGAAGAAGACATTAGTCCCTTCCTACGACTCTTCCATTGAAAACGAGATCTCCCTTCTTGATCACCAGATCAATCAACAAGGTTCCCGCATCAATGATGTAATTCTTTTCTTCAAGGAGGAAAAGAACAATCACTTTGAAAAGGGATCTGTTTATGATCTTCTGATTCAGACATGTCAGAACTCGTACAAAGAATTGGAAGCTTTCCAAAAGAATGTCAGGAACCTACGGAGGAAAAGTTTCATCTCCATCCGTCGCCCGAATATGGCTTATTCCCAATCGACATGGGGAAGCTATATTCAGAAGCTGCAAGACATCAATGAGGAACACATCGCCGCCATCTCGCGACTCGCCATCCAGCACTTCCGTTACCCGGTTGGAGTTGTCAAAGCTATTCTAAAAGAGTTTTTGGAGAAACTCCTTTCAGAAGCGTTGGAAGAAGAGAAGGACCTCCAGTCTCTTCGAAGTTTCAACTATATGTTGGGACTCCAACATTGCTTTGCACTCGAGAGGACCATCACCCGGAAGCAATTCTTCATTGATCATCTTGGAACCACTTTCAACAACATCAACAAATTGGACAACCAGGCAATTTCTACCCTCAAGGAAAACCTAGAGGACCTCACCCTGATCAAATACAGGATTGAGGAGAAACTCGGAAGCCTGCCCGAAAGTCTCCACAACGCAGAAGACTCCAAACTACAAGACGCTCTTTTCTTCATCTCCAGCATGACTGAGATCTACTTTTCTCAATCCGAGGCTGGTAAATCACAGATCCAAGTGTGGCAGAATCATTTGCACAGGATTGTAAATGAATCCGGCCTTGTCCTGGAGCAAGTGATTTCCGACCTTGAGAAAAAGTACAAGAAACTCAAGACTCTCCAACACTCGGACTCTGACGTTTCTCTCAAGATCATGACAGAAAAGAACACCACCTTGACGGATCTTGTCTCCTTGGGACACTGGGACCCTGAAGATCCGCCTCCATTCTACATCCACGATCCAAAGGAACCCTACAGCGCATTGATGAACTACTACCGTCTCTGCCAGAAGAACCTCCATCAACAGAGAAACAAAATCCTTGAGAATCCCTTCCACCAATGGGGATCCTCCAAGCATCTGTTTTTGGACCAATACTTCTCGACTCTGCTGAGGGACATCAACTTGGATCTCCTCCTCTTCGAAATCCGATGTTCAGATCTCTCTTCATACAGCAAGAATGGTCCGTCCAAATTCCAAGCTTTGGATGTCAGACAGAACTTCCTCCTCAAATACTGTCCTTTGACCATTTCTGCTCTGGAAACACCCATTGAAGAGATCTGGGACGACTACAACTTCGTCTTCCACTATCGGATCCGTGCCCTTCTCCCTCGAATCCTGAAGAAAGAAAAAGACGCCTTCTACAAGGATTCGATAAAAGAAGAACCCAAGACGGGCCAAGACAAGCTCTCCTCTTCGCCTGGTCTTTCTCCGGTTTTCAACCACCATGATTGTGTCATCATCCTGAGCCCTACACCAAACTAAACATGATGCCAAACAGCGAAAACCAGAGAACAACAAGAAAAATGAAGAGCAACACACGTTACAGAAGAAAGAAGACTCTGATGCAGAAGACCCTGATGCAGAAGATCATTTTGTTAGCATTAGGATTTCTCCCCCTGTTATCTGCGGATGAGTGCGGGTATCATGCCTCCTTGGTAGGGAAGGAAGATTTTTATCTGACACAGCCGTTTCAGAAAAACATCTCAATTGATCTTCAAGATTACTTTTCCACTTTTGACGAGATCACGGCATATAAAGATCTCTTTGTAAAGCAATTCAGTAATTACAGCACCAATGCTCGATTGGACTCACTGGAGCCCTATCCCTTGATTCCTTTCACTGAAGATCAAAACCTTATCCATATCAAGGAGGAGATACCATCTTTTCGTGCTTCTAGGGAATGTTCTCTAAGAAACGCACAACTTGTGAGGATTACGAATTTAACCAAAGACAAAATCAAGCAAGTTCTGATAGATCATGGTATTCCTTATGTTCCTTTCCTGGGCATAGGATATCAGTCTTCAGTTTACACCCCAAACCAAGGATTTGAATTCTTTGACACACCTCCCTCAGGCTCGAAAACAATACTGAAGTTGCATGAACTGTCTTTGCCGTTTTTGGATAAGCAGGGAAATATTGCTTACCCTCCTACGACGGATGCTTCATCAACTCCTACTATTGGTACTACAACCATTAGCCCTGTAGGGAAAAGAAGTGTAACAACTTTTTCTCCTGAGGATAATGATGTGTACAAAAGCCAAGTGTTGTGTGCTAAGACTAATAATCCCTGGGATCTTTTACGCAATCGGGATTCATGGTTCAAATTGTACAACAAAGTTTCAAAAACCTTGAATACCCTTAGCAAAGCAATTCCAAAATTTGGTTCAGTTCGTAACACTCTCAAGACACTCCCCTCTAAGGCTAACTCAGTGCTCAACTTGATCAAAATCCAAGCACCTACTTACCTTAAAAACATAGCAAAAGTTCTCAAAACTTTTTCCACTTCTTCCCCTTGGGAGAAAGCAAATTTTTCAGTTCTGGATACTTTCAAAAATCTCATAAAGGACGTCAAAAAGACAGTATCAACTCTGGGACGGTCAAAAGGAATGCTTACAATGACAGAAGGTAATCCATCTTTTATCATCTCAGACGTGGATGAGTCAAATTGGCTTGGTAAATTAAATCTAGATGAGGACGTTTTTGGCATCGCAGGACCCATTCTCGTGGAACCTGTGGGTCATTCAATCCAAGCTTCAAAGGTAGTATCCAGGCCTACGATTCAGTCTATTGTCGTCAACAATGGCAGGGAGGATTCACTGTCAAACGCTAATGTAGAAATAGATAACTATGTAGTTAACCTCAACCTTAAGATTTATGATAGAATTAACGATAAGTTGTCAAAGTACTTGGTTAGACCGAATATCATTAAGAATAAGGTGACCACCGCTACCCATGTGGTGAGAACCAAGAAAAGTAGTTACGCGTTAATAAGGCAGCCATCTCTGACCAATTGTTTTAGGAAAGAAGAGGAGGCATATCCAATATGTCATTCCCTCGACTTTCAGAAGGATCTAGGGCTAGATAACTTCAATAAAGCTAAGTCTATCTCTTGTGGAAATTCCCTTTTTAGCAAAGATTATGACCCTAAGTTCCTGGAATGTCCCCTCGCGGATGCTCCAGAAACAACTTTAGCATATAGAGCACATTGTACACTACAGGAGGAAAGCAGTGATGACATTGTTGACAACAATATGGCTGCAATCGTAAGTTCCACTAAGCCAATTAGTCTCAGACTCATGTGTGATGATGTATCAAAGATGGATGCTAAATCATTTGAAGTTTCTAATTTTCCGATCCAGATTAGTACTCCTTGTGAAGTCCAAGAGATTAAGGAAGACACTTCAGTGACACTTTTGCCACAACTTAACAAGGATTTTGTCCAAAATCAGTTTAGCACTGAAATCCTTACCCAAACCCCAAATATTGTAAAACCCTCCTTCAATTTCCCCTGGCAACATCCCGCAGCAATGCCTATTACTATAGCATTGTCCATTTCCATCCCCATTTTAGTTATCACAATATTTGCTACTGCCTTGACATGTATTCTGACTAAGACCCCTTTTTGTAAGCCTAAACTCAAGAGGAAACCCTCCCTAAATGAAATCCCCCTTGAAGATATAAAACCTGTTGAAGTTGAAAGATTTCTTGAAGAATATGCCCTTACAAGAGGTCTTCCCGACTACACCAGGCTCTCCAATCTTTTAAACAGAACATCTAGACCTTCGTCTAGACGCAACTCTTTTTCCCGGCAATACCCCTGAGCAAAACTCATGATCCCCAAGTAAACAAGCAAAATTGGCATTTGTAAACAACATCCCTACTTTTACTGGTCCCACAAACCAGAGCAAACAACATCTTTTTAAAGTAAAAATGGCCCAATTTTAAAGAAAAAAGGATTCTTTATATTGAGATGTCAAGGAGCAAAATGTGTTCTTTTGTGGAGGTAACAATCCACTTAAGTACATCCCTATGTGGTTCCCCATAGGTTTTTCTTTGACATTGATTTATCAGGATGTCCTTCTCCCTTGTGGTACATTAAAAGAGACCTTTGCTCAAAACCCTCCCTTTCTCCCTATCAAGTACTCTTGGGTTTTTGCAGCTCACATATTTGTTGTAACATGTACCCATTGCGGAGAGTTTTTACAGACATTTATTTATTTACATGTCTGTTCACCATTTGTAAACCATTTTTTCATGTTTTGTCTGCCAGAAGTGATGAAAATGGTTAAGTAAGGAAAATTTTCCCAAAGGGTTTTTATGTACTTATGGTGCCATTTCCATCACCCCTGTCACTTTTTTGAGAGGGGTAGATTAATATGTAAAGCTTTTTTAGTTAGAGAAGAAAATTTCGAGATTTACAAAGTAATGCAAATCCAGCAATTCTCCCCCGCAAATTAGAACATTCTAGATAACTTTTTGACCCCGCAACTTTTCTCACTTTTTCCCAAAACAGAAAGGAAGTTTGAGATGGTTTTCTGTCAGAGAGTTGAGTATTCTTTGATCAGATGTCGTTAAGTCGAATGTTATTTGGTTGGGGTATCATTTGGTCAAGTATCATTTGGTCAGACGTCGTTTGGGCAAGTGTTATTTGGTTGAACGTTACTCTTTTTCGGTGACATCCGATGTACCGTTATTTGAACTCGAAAATATTCAATTTTCACCTGTCAAAATCCAACTCAGACCCCCCGCTGTTTATTTTGTTCACTCTCCCTTTTTTCGTAATTATGTCACCAATTTGGTTATGAGTTTAGAAACAACGAAGAATGTTTTCAAAATCATATTTTGAAAACATCCTGAGAAACTTCTTTAACTCACTACTATAAAAGGTGATGTCCCTCCCCATTTTAACTCAGTACAATTTTTACCTTCAACAACGCCATTTCGCACCAGATAAGTTTTTCACCCACAACTCCGAACTTTTACAAAGTTGAATACTCTGAGTATTTTCTCTAAGTATTTTTCTTATAAAAGTACAACATAGACAATTTTCATAAGTGATTTGCATCACCAAGTGAAGATCGGAAGGCTCTGCCTTTCAAGCACCCTTGTGCTACCTAGCCCTTCCTTGCTCAAAAGCTATCTCTCTCAAAAAACAGACAAGTCTGTAAAGACTCTGCGCTGCTATTTGGAATAAAATAGCTAAAAGAAACCAATCACTCTTTTTATTTTTTACTTATTTTTGATTATTGTAAGGCACCCTAAGGTAGTCTCCATAGTATACAGTCCTAAACAAAAACTCACAAAAAGCCTTACA
>Ga0214204_1000182_pt1 | contig 13126 bp, 8 predicted proteins | sample TroBogEpilimnion_39_FD_153042 | JGI IMG/M metagenome (GOLD analysis project Ga0214204, IMG submission 153042) | Freshwater microbial communities from Trout Bog Lake, WI - 23JUN2009 epilimnion | ecosystem: Environmental > Aquatic > Freshwater > Lake > Epilimnion/Euphotic zone | place: Trout Bog...
ACTGGGCACTCTTCAACACAGGCACCACATGATGTACAAGACCATAAAACATCAGGATTAATAGCGTTTTCATGGGCGTTACCTACGATTGGCGCATCATTGGGAACCTTCGTTAAAGCATGATCGCGCATCGCCATAATCAACATCTTTGGCGAGAGTGGCTTCTCTGTATGCCACGCAGGGCATTGTGATTGGCAACGGCCGCACTCGGTGCAGCTCGCCATATCGAGCAGACCCTTCCACGAGATATCTGCAGCTTTACCAATACCAAAGACATCGTCTTCTTGCGGATCTTCAAAGTTGATTGGCTTGCCATGTGAGAGCATCTCAGGAATTGCGCCAAGCGAATTAGTGTTATCGCTGTTGCGTTTAAAGTAGATATTAAACGGCGCTAAGAATCTATGCCATGCAACTCCCATGGTGAGATTTAGCGCAAGAACAATAAACCACGCCATCGAGACAATAATCTTGATCGCAGCCGTAACTTGAATGACCTTCTCGTCGTGACTGAGTTGTAATACAAAGACACAGACAACAATCGCAACGATTGTGAGTTCGACATAAAGCCCGCGCCACGTACTTGATCCTTCAAAGCGATTCTTGCGTCCCTTACGGAACCACATATTCCAGAATCGAACTTTCATCAAAGTAAGAATTCCGATACCAGTAAGTGCCGCAATCAAAAATACAAATCCGCGATAGACAATCCAATTGCCAATAATCGGCAACTTAAATGTTGGAGAGATAACTTCACCATATGCCTGCACGAGTGATCCAACAAGAGTGACGAAACCAATCATCACAAACCAGTGCGCGATACCTGATGGTGTAAATCGCTTCATCTTTGTATGAAGCAGAACTTGCGAGACCATCGTGCGAGCTCGTTCTGCAGGATTACCGCCACGAGTTGGATCAGGTTGGCCGCTCTTAATAATCCGGTAGATCTCACGTCCCTTGAGGGCGATAAGCGTGAGGGCAACGGCGGTGATGCCATAGGAGAGGAGCGCCAAGATGAGGGTCATGCGCAGAAGGTTATGCCCGAATTGATGGGAATTGGGTAGATCGAAAGGGGATTCCCACGCTCAAATTCGGGCAAAATAAGGAAATCGGTTTCCAAGCCATTTTTACGCTCAAATCAATCGTTATCAAACCGTTATCAAGATTTATTGGCAACCGCTTGCCAAAAGATGAGGGCTAGTTCTACCTTTCTGCTGCTGGATAAGATCCCTCAACAATCCACGGTTTGCCAGCGGGCCGGTAAGGACATAAATGAAGCTTCACAACCGCGTAGCAGGCGCCTTAGTTTTGGCTCTCACAGCTACCTTCTCGTTGGTCTCACTGCAGACCTCGCACGCTGCTGCGCCAAGCCTCACGGTTGCAGCTCTTCAGGATGTTAAGAACTGGGATCCAAGCCAGGCTCACCTCGGCCACCCAGTCCCTATGTATCAGACTGTTTATGACACTCTCTTCCTTCGCGACTCTTCAGGCACCATCAAGCCTAATCTCGCGACCAAGTGGTACTTCGACTCAAGTCAGACCCATCTCAAGGTCACCCTTAAGACAGGTGTGAAGTTCACTGATGGCGAAGTCTTTGACGGTGCTGCAGCAGCAGCAAATATCATGAACAACCGAAACGGCAATGGCCCAGATGCATCACAGATCTCAGAGATCAGCGATGTAACAGTTAATAGCCCAACTTCAATCACTATTAATTTGACGTCGCCAAACCCTGCTCTTCTCAACTTCCTAGCTGGATCTTCCGGTTTTATCGGGGCTCCTAAGCTCATTGGTAAGCCAGATATTGTCAGCAACCCAGTTGGCTCAGGGCCATATATCTTCAATGCTGGGAAGTCATCTAAGGGCTCAAAGTATGTCTTTGACGCAAATCCAAATTATTGGAATAAGGCAAACCAGAAGTTCTCATCAGTTACATGGCTGATAATGGCTGATACAACAGCTCGTCTTAACGCCCTCCTCTCAGGTCAGGTTGATGCAACTCTTCTTGATGTGAAGACTGCAGCAGCGGCTGCTGCCGGTGGAGCAACTCTTCATGAGTCAAACACCGACGTATCAAACATCATGCTCATGGACCGTGGTGGTACAAAGGTAAAGGCACTCGGAGATATTCGCGTTCGTCAAGCAATCAACTTTGCATTCGATAAGGCTGCCATGTTGAAGGCAACTCAAAATGGAATCGGAACTGTCACTGATCAGATGTTTGGTCTTACATCAGGCGCATACGACGCGACCCTCGAATCTGTTTATTCATATAACCCAGCAAAGGCGAAGGAACTCCTCGCTCAAGCGGGCTACCCAAATGGATTCGATCTACCAATGCCAAACATTGCGTTTAGTGATCCAGCAATGGCCGCTTTCATCGCTCAGTACCTTGGTGCTATCGGCATCACTGTGAAGTGGACAGATATCTCACCAGCAAACTTTGTGGCTGAACTTAAGTCTGGCAAAGATGCAGCATCATGGTTCCAACTCTTCCAAGGTACACCATGGGAAGAAGTGAAGTTGATTGCTGCACCTGATGCGACCTGGAATGTCTTCAAATCAAATGATCCAGTGATCACCGCATTGATGACGAAGATCCAGCGTGATCCGGCTTCAATCAATACGAGCGCCGCGAAGATCAATGCTGAGATTGTGAAGCAGGGTTGGTATGTACCACTCTTCCGACTCTCACAGCAGTTCTTCACCGGAAAGCATGTGACTGTTGTTCCACAACCACAGCAGGCTGTTCCATCGCTCTACAACTACTCACCAACAGGTGCGTAACTAGTAATCAGAAATTCTGTGGGGAGTTCAAACTCCCCACAGAACTTTTACCAAGAAAGGAGAGGTCATGGCATCGTTTCTCGCAAAGAGATTCCTATCAGGAGTGCTCTTGCTCTTCGCAATCTCAAGCATGGCCTTCTTCTTGATCTATGCATCCACAACAAATATCGCATCGAATATTCTCGGTGAAGGCGCAACTCCTGATCAGATTCTCAAGAAGAGCCATGAGCTTGGATTAGATCAACCAATCACAACGCGCTATCTCTCTTGGCTTAAGCATGCAGTGCGCGGAGATTTCGGTACCTCATGGGCGAATAACGATTCAGTCGTCAGTGAAATTATGCGACGCCTCCCAGTAACTCTTTCACTCGTTCTTATTGCGATCTTTATCGCGGCAGTTCTTGCAACAACTCTTGGTGTGCTAGCTGCTATTAAAGGCGGAGCGATCGACCGTACGGTTCAGATCCTCGCTGTGGCCGGTTTCGCTATCCCAGGATTTATCGTCGCCATCATCCTTGTCACCTTCCTTGCAGTAAAGGCGCATATCTTCCCGGCCACTGGCTGGGTCGCCTTTGGTGAGAACCCAGCTAATTGGGCAAAATCCATCACCCTTCCTGTGGTCTCATTGGTCATTGCAACAATGACGTCGTCAGCCCAGCAGATCCGATCGGCTGTTAAATCTGTCCTAGAGCGCGACTTCATCCGCACGCTCACAAGCCGCGGCATCTCTCGTCGCGAGATCATTATTAAGCATGTTCTCCGTGCTGCAGCGCCAGCGGGACTCACAGTGTTATCACTCCAGTTTGTAGGAATGCTTGGTGGAACCGTTATCGTCGAAAAGATCTTCGCCCTGCCTGGTATGGGAGATCTCGTCGTCAATGCCACAGCTTCAGGAGATACCCCACTCGTCATGGGAATCGTCGTCTACACCGTGATCATTGTTATCGTCATCAACTTAGTTGTGGATCTCATTAACGGCTGGCTCAACCCTAAGGTCCGTGTACAGTGAAAAATACTGGTCCACTTCGTAAAGTATTGCGCAACCCACTTGGTGTTGCTGTGGTCGCTTATCTCTTTATCATCCTTATTCTCGCTCTTTTCGGAAGTTCCTTCTCTCACTGGAATCCCAATAAGCCTGATGTCTTCTCAGTTCTTCAAGGGCCAAGCGCAAAACACTGGTTCGGAACAGATAGCGCTGGCCGAGATGTCTACACACGCCTTCTAGTCGGTTCTCGAGCAACCCTCATTGCAGCAGCTCTTGTCGTTGCAACCGCTCTTCTTATCGGAGTACCAGTAGGAATGTTCGCCGGCTATTACGGCGGCGCCCTCGACGCTGCAGCTAGTTGGGCAAGCAATATGTTGATGTCACTTCCTGTCATGATCATCTTGCTATCTGCTCGTACTGTTATTGGTTCATCGATCTACTCATCGATGTTTATTGTGGGTGTGCTCGTTGCCCCAGGATTCTTCCGACTTACTCGAACAGCCGTTATGGCGGTTCGCAATGAGCTCTACGTCGATGCTGCCAGAGTAAGTGGTTTAAGCGATATTCGGATCATGTCGAAGCACATTCTTACCGTTGTACGTGCTCCGATCATCATCCAGACATCCATGATCGCTGGTATCGCGATCTCCTTCCAATCAAGTCTTGAATTCCTTGGTCTTGGCGACTCCTCATTAGTCAGCTGGGGCGTCATGCTCAACGATGGCTTCCGCAATATCTTTATGAAGCCGATTCTTCTCTTCTGGCCGGCTCTCGCAATCTCACTCACAATCGCATCTTTTGTCCTCTTCGGAAATGCCTTCCGTGATGCACTTGAAGATTCAAAGAAAGTTAAAGCGAAGAAGTCTGACCCAACAATTGTTATTAGCGAGACACCCGCAGCGGCGGATGAATCACGCCACCTACTTTCAGTCACACATCTTGGAATTGGCTACCCATTAGCTGATGGTGGCCTTAAGAAGGTTGTTAACGAGATCTCATTCTCTGTCGATAAGGGCGAAGTCCTTGGCATCGTTGGTGAATCTGGATCCGGAAAGACCCAGACCGCATTCTCAATCCTCGGATTACTTCCCGAGAGCGCTGTGATTACAAGTGGTCGCGTCAGCTTCAATGGAGAATCTCTCCTCTCACCAGAGAAGGGCAAGATCTCTGAGAAGGCGATGCGTGAATTCCGCGGCAAGAAGATTGCATACATTCCTCAAGAACCAATGAGCAATCTCGATCCAAACTTCAAAATCGGATATCAGCTCGTACGTCCAATGGTGAAGGTTCTAGGGCTTAGCAAGGCAGATGCTGTTGCCAAGGCTCACTCACTCTTAAAGACGGTTGGTATTGAAAATACCGAACGAATCTTCAACGCTTACCCACATGAAATTTCCGGCGGAATGGCGCAACGCGTCTTAATCGCTGGTGCTGTCTCGTGCGATCCAGACCTCTTAATCGCTGATGAACCAACAACAGCTCTCGATGTGACGATTCAAGCTGAAGTCCTTGATTTACTCCGTGATCTACAAGGAAAATTCGGAATGGGCATCATCTTGGTTACCCACAACTTCGGTGTAGTCGCAGATCTCTGCGATCGAGTTGTTGTTATGCAGAATGGCAGCGTCGTCGAATCCGGCGATGTCCGAACCATCCTCAAGGCACCAAAAGAGCCTTATACCCAAGAACTCTTAAGCTCGATGTTGGTTGATAAGACACCAATGACGCTTCTGACTTCAGGAAAGGGTAAGTAAATGGAGACGATCCTTAAAGTTGATAACGTCGTTGTTGAGTACCCATCCAAGGGTTTTAGAAAAGAACCATTTAAGGCGCTACATGGTGTCTCTATCGAAATCGAGAAGAATCAGACATTGGGGCTCGTTGGTGAGTCAGGTTCAGGCAAGACCACGCTTGGTCGTTCACTTCTTGGTTTAGCACCAGTGACTGGTGGATCAATCAACTTCCTTGGTGAAGATATTACCCACGCATCACGTAAGAAGCGTCAGAGTTTGAGCCGCGATATCCAGGTCGTCTTCCAGGATCCTTACACATCACTGAACCCATCGATGGAAGTCGGCCAGATTCTTGCCGAGCCACTCGAGATTCAAGGAGTGAGCGCTGCTGATGCAAAGAAGCGCATCGCAACCTTGCTTGATCAGGTAGGACTTCCTCAAGATGCAATTACACGTCTTCCTCGCGAATTCTCAGGTGGACAGCGCCAGCGTGTAGCTATTGCACGAGCCCTCGCACTCTCACCTAAGTTGATCGTCTGCGATGAGCCAGTCTCAGCTCTAGATCTCACAACACAGGCAAAGATCCTCGACCTCTTCTTGCAGATCCAGCGCGATACCGGCGTCTCCTATTTGTTCATCTCACACGATCTCGACGTAGTGCGCCATATCAGCCACAATGTGGCAGTGATGTACAAGGGTGAGATTGTCGAACAGGGCGTAGCGAGCCATGTGACAGTGACGCCAGACCACCCTTATACCCAGCGTCTTTTAATCTCCTCACCGCTTCCAGATCCTGATAAGCAAGCGGTCCGCCGAGCAGATCGTAGACTGCTCTCTGATGCATTTAAGATCGCGTAAAGGAAGATAGAAGTGAAAGAGCAGACGACACCGGCAACGATTTACGATATTGCCAAACTTGCAGGAGTAAATCCTTCAACGGTCTCGCGCGCTCTCACATCACCTGGACGGCTCAACGCTAAGACTGAAGCGAAGATTCGAGCAGCTGCAAAAGAATTAAATTATCGCGCTAATCCTTTTGCACGTGCACTCCCAACCGGTCGCACCAAGATGATCGGCTTGATGATTGCTGATATCACCAACCCAATGTTCTCTAATGCGGTTCGTGGCGCTGAAGCGATGGCGATGAAATATGGTTACACACTTGTTATTGCTGAATCACAAGAATCCACCATCATCGAAGCATCAGCTCTTGAGAAGATTCAAGCAGCAGTCGATGGCCTCATTATGGTGACCACACGTTTAAGTGATGAGCAGATTCGAGAGATTAACTCCCAGAAGCCAATCGTCTTAATGAATCGCGTAGTTAAAGGCGTCGAAGATGTTGTGCCACAGAACGCCCCAGGAATTGAAGAGGCGATCAAGCACCTTGCATCCCAAGGACATAAGCACATAGGTTTCTTAAGTGGTCCATCTAATTCATGGATGAGTAATGAACGTTGGAAGCTCCTCATGAAGAGCGCACTCAGCCACAAGATGACAATCGTCGAGATTGGACCAAATAGTCCTTCGATTGAGGGCGGACAAGAAGCACTCGATCGCGTAATCGCTTCCGGTATCACTGCAGTTGTTGCATATAACGATCTGATGGCAATTGGATTAATGCGTTCTGCTCAAGAGCGGGGCTACACAATTCCTGCTGATCTCTCGATTATTGGCTTCGACAATATCTTTGGATCTGATTTCACCTCTCCACCGCTCACAACAATCCAGATGCCACTCAACGAGGTGGGCGCTCGAGCTGTTGAATCACTCCTCAAGTCCCTGGGTGAAGAGATCGAGACCGGGCAGTACGAGACCTTGACGACCTCACTCGTCACGCGCGAATCCACTGAAAAGGCCAAGGGGTAAGTACTCATGGCGATCTCAAAGGATTTCAACGGTGATTTTGGCAATCGGTTGTCAAAACGACTCTTCCCATCAGACCTAGCCACTCGCGAGGTCGCATCACACCTCTATGAATTAGTCGCTGATCTACCAATCATCTCTCCACATGGCCATGTCGATCCAAAACTCTTACTCGAGAATCAGCCATTTGTTGATGCCGCCGAACTATTTCTCTACTTCGATCATTACGTCACTCGCTTACTTCATGCTGATGGCATTTCGCTTGAAGAGACTGGTAAAGGCGCTCGGACACCCGAAAGCGCACTGAACGCTTGGAAGATTCTCTGTTCGAAATGGCACCTCCTCGCCGGAACCGCAAGTGGTTATTGGATCACACATTCACTGGTCACACTCTTTGGAATTAATGAAGTGCCAAGTAAAGAGAATGCTGAAGAACTTTTCACCACAATTAATCAGAAGTTAAGTGAGAAAGAGTTCTTACCTCGTACCCTCTTCACAACATTTAATATTGAATTCCTTGCAACAACCGATGATCCCATTGATGATCTATCAGCCCATAGTGCACTAGCTGCTGATCCAACATTTCGTGGTCGCGTTGTTCCAACTTTCCGACCAGATAAATATCTCGATCTAACTCATCCTGAATGGCTTGCAAGTGTTCGATCATTACTCGCACTTACTGGTGATGCATCTACGTATCAAGGATTTATCGGCTCACTCGAAAATCGCCGCGCATTCTTTATCCAACACGGCGCAATCTCGGCAGATCACGGCGTTCGCACTCCTTACACAACGCATTTAACGAACGACGAAGCTGAAGCGATCTTTGCTCGCGCTTTAAGTGGAACAGCAACTGCCACAGATGCTAAGCAATTTGGCGGTCATATGTTGGTCGAGATGGCCCGCATGAGTTGTGATGATGGATTGGTGATGACACTTCACGCTGGTGTGCACCGCAATCACAGCACCGAGACCTTCAAGAAGTTTGGCGCTGATACCGGTCACGATATTCCGATTGAAGCTGAATTCGTGGAGAACCTCCACCCACTCCTTGAGCGCTATGGCCTCAACCCTAAGCTCCATCTCATTATTTTTAGCCTAGATGAGACGACCTGGAGCCGAGATGTAGCCCCACTCGCTGGCTTCTATCCAAGCGTCTTTATTGGAGCGCCTTGGTGGTTCCTCGATTCACCAGATGGTCTTCGTCGCTTTAGAGAGATTACAACCGACATTGCGGGTTTCTATCGCGGATCCGGATTTATTGATGATACCCGCGCATTCCTCTCTATCCCAGCCCGTCATGATGCTGCGCGTCGCGTTGATTGCGGTTATCTCGCTCGACTTGTCCTTGAAGGGCGAATCACTTTGCAAGAGGCTGAGAAGATTGCAGTCGACTTGGTTGTCGATATTCCAAAGCGAGCTTTCAAATTATGAAACTCGGTCGCGCAGAGTTAGGTCGTCCAAAGGCTCCAATTCGTATCGTGCATATTGGGCTCGGTGCTTTTCATCGCGCTCATCAAGCCTGGTACACCGCGCAATCAGATACTCAGAATGAATGGGGTATTGCCGCATTCACAGGTCGCACAAGTGCTGCTGCCGATAAACTCATTTCCCAAGATTGTCTCTACACAATTATTACTCGAGCTGCCGATGGTGATACCACCTCAATCATTTCTTCAATCAGTGAAGCTTATGATGGCAACGATAATGCTCAGTTCACGGATTCAATCGCTCAGGGCGAAGTAGCCATTGTGACCCTCACGATTACCGAGGCTGGTTACACAGCAGATGAAAATTCAGCGATCTCGAAGTTGGTTCGCGCACTTGAGAATCGTCGTATTCAGAATGGCAATCCCATTGCGATTGTGCCCTGTGACAACATTGCAGGAAACGGCAAGCTCATCCGTGGATTGATTGATCAAATCGCCTCCGAATACTCAACTGAGAGCCAGGCCTGGTTCACATCAAGCGTAAGTGTGGTCTCGACGAGTGTTGACCGTATTACCCCCGCAACGACCCAAGAAGATATCGATCTCTTGCTCAACCGTTATGGCTATACCGATGCCTCCCCGGTTGTCACAGAACCCTTTGCTAGCTGGGTTTTAGAGGGTGAATTCCCATTAGGGCGCCCAGAATGGGAGTTGGCAGGAGCAAAGTTTGTTGACGATATCTCAGTCTACGAGAGTCGCAAACTCTGGTTCCTTAATGGCGCACATAGCCTCTTGGCATATGCCGGCCTTGCTCATGGATACTCAACAGTGGCCGAAGCAATCTCTGACCCAGAAATCCTCTCGTTAGTCGAGAAGTTCTGGGCAGAAGCAGAAGAGGCAAGCACTGAAACCGGTGTCGAACTTAACGAGTACAAAGTCGCACTTCTTGAGAGATTTAGAAATCCGCGTATCGCCCATCGCCTCGATCAAATCGCTATCGATGGTGGAATCAAACTCCGCCAACGAGTCGCACCTATTGTGGCAATCCGTTCCAAAGCAGGGCGCACATCTTCCGGCGCTGCATCACTCATCGCTTATTGGATCGCCTTTGTTACTCGCACATCAGATCTCAAAGATTCATTACACCTAGAGATTTCAGCTGCGCTTGAAGGATCTCATCCCACATCATCATTGCTTAGCGTGATAAATCCAGATCTTGTTGAGAATCAAGAGTTTGTATTACTAGTTCAGGAATGCCTCGCCACTCTATCAACCACTATGAAAGGCTGAAGAATGCTACGTCCACAACAGAGCGCCACGAGAGAGTTATTAAATCTCGATGGTATTTGGAAGTTCAAGGTTGATTTCAATGACGAGAGCTTTGCGAGCAAGTGGTTTGATAAGCCACTCTCCACCGATCTAGATGCACCAGTGCCTGCGAGCTACAACGACATCTTCACAGATATCAAGATTCGCGAACACGTTGGCTGGGTCTGGTACGAGCGCACTGTCTTTATTCCTCGCGGTTGGGCCGGTGAAGATATCTTCGTACGCGCCGATAGCGCCACCCATGAAGGTGCCATCTTTATCAACGGTAAAGAAGTTGTTCGCCATGTTGGCGGATATATGCCATTTGAGGCTGAAATCAGCTCACTTGTGAAGGCAGGCGAAGAGGTACGCATCACGATCGGCGTAAATAACGTCCTTACAAACGAGACCATTCCACCTGGAGAAGTTACAAAGAGCGCAACTGGCGCAAAGGTTCAGACCTATCTCCACGACTTCTATAACTATGCGGGACTAGCACGCTCGATCTGGCTCTACAGCGCCCCAAAGAAGCGCGTCACAGATATCACCGTGACCACTACCTACTCAGGTTCAACCGGCAATGTGAAGTATGTAGCAGATGTAACCGGTGGCGATGTCTCGACAAAGCTCATTGACGAATCTGGTGCAGTTGTCGCAACAGGTGAAGGCACATCGGCCGAGTTATCAATTCCAAACGTCAAACTCTGGCAACCAGGTGCTGCTTACCTCTACAAGCTAGTTGTTGAAGTGAAAGATGGCGGATCGGTCGTCGATTCATATTCACTCAATGTCGGAGTCCGCACCGTCGAGGTGAAGGGAAATCAATTCCTCATCAACGGCGAACCTTTCTACTTCACCGGCTTTGGTATGCATGAAGATCACGTCACTAAGGGCAAGGGCCATGACAACAGCTTCCTAGTCAATGACTTCCAGCTCCTCAAATGGATTGGCGCAAATTCATTCCGTACATCGCATTATCCATACGCTGAAGAGGTCATGGATTACGCCGATCGTCACGGCTTTGTCATTATCGACGAGACAGCAGCGGTCGGGCTTAACCAATCAATGGGTGGCGGAATCTTTGGTGGCGAGAAGCGACCAACATTTGGCCCAGATACAGCGAATGCTGCTACTCAAGCCTCACTTCTTCAGGCGATCCGCGAATTAATCGCCCGCGATAAGAACCACCCATCTGTGGTCTTATGGTCAATCACTAATGAAGCCGATACCAATCCAGATGAGTCATATGGCTTCTTCAAGCCAGCATTCGATCTCACTCACGAGTTGGATCCAAGCCGTCCAAATACCTATATCAACGTCATGTTTGCACCATCAGAGACCTGCAAAGTAGCGCCATTGGCTGATGTCATCTGCCTTAACCGCTACTGGGGTTGGTATGCCGATCACTTTGATCTTGAGTCAGCCGAGAAGCACTTCATCGAAGATCTCACCGGCTGGACCACGAAGTACAGCGTCCCAATCATCATCACTGAATACGGCGCAGATACCTTGGCTGGTGGCCACTCGATCCACGGCTTGCCATGGTCAGAGGAGTATCAATCCGAGTATCTCGATATGAATCATCGCGTCTTCGACAAGTTCCCCGGAGTTGTTGGAGAACAGATCTGGAACTTCGCAGATTTCCAAACGAAGCCAGGCATCTTCCGAGTCCTTGGAAATAAGAAGGGTGTCTTCACCCGCGATCGCCAGCCAAAAGCTGCCGCTCATCAAGTTCGTGCTCGTTGGACACAAGTAGGTAACAGAAAGCCACAAGGAAAGTAGTCGATCATGAGTAGAAAAATTGCAAAAGCAGAGGTCTTCGTTCACTCACCTGGACGTAACTTTGTCACACTTCGTATTACCACCGAAGATGGCATTGAAGGTTATGGTGATGCAACTGTCAACGGACGCGAACTTTCAGTCGCTTCCTATCTTCGTGATCACTTAGTTCCGACCATTATTGGTCGCGATGCTCAGAACATCGAAGATACCTGGCAATATCTCTATCGCGGTTCTTATTGGCGCCGCGGTCCAATCACAATGACTGCGATCGCTGCGATTGATATGGCGCTATGGGATATCAAGGCGAAGGCTGCGAATATGCCGCTCTACCAACTCCTTGGTGGCGCAAGTCGTGAAGGTTGCCTCGCCTATGGTCACGCATCAGGACGTGAGGTCAAAGAGATCTTTGAAAGCATTCATGCTCACCAAGAGAAGGGTTACAAGGCGATCCGCGTTCAGACTGCGATCCCAGGACTCAACTCGGTCTACGGTGTTGCAGCTTCTGCAAATGCATCTGCCGGCAAAGGTGGATCAAGTGTTCGTTACGACTACGAACCAGCTCGCCGCAGTAGCCGCCCAGTAGAAGAAGAGTGGGATACCCGCGCTTATCTCAACCATATGCCGAAGGTATTTGAAGCGGTACGTAATGAGTTTGGCCCTGATCTACCCCTTCTTCATGATGGCCACCATCGCCTTACTCCGATTCAAGCTGCTCGCCTCGGTAAGTCACTTGAGCCATACGATCTCTTCTGGCTTGAAGATCTCACACCAGCTGAGAACACCGATGCATTCCGTTTGATTCGCCAACACACAACGACTCCACTCGCTGTTGGTGAAATCTTCAACACGATCTATGACTATAAAGATCTCTTTGAAGAACAACTCATTGACTATGTCCGCAGTCCAGTAAGCCATGGCGGTGGAATCACACCACTGAAGAAGATCTTCGATTATGCCGCGGTCTATCAGATTAAATCTGGTGTGCACGGTCCAACCGATGTATCCCCAATCGGTCACGCGGCCTCATTGCACTTAGGTATGGCGATCCATAACTACGGCATCTCGGAATATATGCAACATAGCCCAGAGACAAATGATGTCTTTAAACCTGAGTACACCTTCAGCGACGGACTCATTCGTCCAAGCCAGAGTCCAGGACTCGGTGTGAGCTATGACGAGAAGTTGGCATCGACCTTCGAATACGAACCAGCATATTTGCCAGTCAACCGACTCAAGGT
>Ga0214204_1000196_pt1 | contig 12399 bp, 7 predicted proteins | sample TroBogEpilimnion_39_FD_153042 | JGI IMG/M metagenome (GOLD analysis project Ga0214204, IMG submission 153042) | Freshwater microbial communities from Trout Bog Lake, WI - 23JUN2009 epilimnion | ecosystem: Environmental > Aquatic > Freshwater > Lake > Epilimnion/Euphotic zone | place: Trout Bog...
AAGCCGTGAAAGCGAAGGAGTAGCCAATAAGAAGGGTAAACTCGCTTTAGAAAAAGTTGAGACTGCCAATAAATTGTTAATTAAAAATCTAGATATAAGGATGAAAGAAGCGCTAATTGAAAATTTAACTCTTCTCAGTGAAATCAATATTAGACTCACCGACTTATTGTTAATGTATAATTACATAATATCTATTAATAGAATGCTAGTTGAAGGAGTAAAATAAAGTGATGAAAATAAAGAAACTTAACTTACTAGAAATCAGAAGGCAAAAATTTAAAGCCAGTTGCAGGCAGATCAAAATTGATCATTTATTGAGAAGAACAAATCTTGAAATAGCACTAAGAAAAGCTTTAGTAAAGGTACTAGTCCTGCTAGCTAAGCTAAAATTCAGATGTGATGAACTAGAGAGAGTTTCAGACAGTATACAACAGACAGTAATACATGGATATTGAAACTCTTAAGTCACGCCTAGAATATGCGAAACGCAGCAGAATAGAATCAGCAGAGGAGAAGAAACTCATTGCTGATAAACTTTTAGATAAGAAACTAGATCCTGAACTTAGAACTATTTTGTTAGAAAGTTTAGCTTTAATTATACAACTAGATCTCCGGTTAAATGACCTAGAGATACAATATGAAAGTCTCATAGAGTGTAGACTATTTCATGCTCGGTATAGACAACAACAATTGAACTAGGTATAAAAGTAGAAAACTTGCATATAAATTACGCATAATGAAACTTAATTGAAAATGTTAATTAAAACCTTAAAATACAAGAGGTTAAAACCACTAAAGGCTAGAGCCTTTATGAGAATGTTAATTAAATTTATAGAAGTAGATCAGTTTGTTTCAATTAGATTCCGGATAAACAAACTAATTAATTTACAAGAGTGGAGAGTCTCTTACCAGGACAAGTGCTAATCACAAAGGTTAATTAAAATCGACTAACGAACCCAAATATAGTGTCCAAAGTAAGACCTCATCTCAGCACTATTTTAATTACAAACGGAAGAACTAGAAAAACTAAAAATGATGGAGAATACAGAAAGTAAATCTTCTATTTCCCCAAATAGCTTTTATGAAATTATCCATGAAGATGGTGATCTTATAAGCTATGAGCAAGAAAAACTTGGCAAAATATTAGATAACATTATCCTAGAAATAAAACCCATACTTAAATCAGAAGAGATGGTAGAAAAAATACAAAAAGCAGTTGAGGTAACTGAAGATATTATTTCCACCACACATCGATTTATTGAAGATGCTACTTTAGCAGAGGAAGGTCTCTTTATAGGATTTCATGAAGATCTTCAAAAAGATGCCAGAAAGAGCGTTGTAAAAACATTAGATATAGCAGTAAAGTTTAGAGAAAATAACTCTCTCTCATTGGTACCAATAATTAGAGATTTAACCACCAGAATAGAATGGATAGAGTTTATTCTTTCTAAAACTAGCATAGAACAAATGAAAAATGCTCTAGAATATAGGAAGGCTGTTATGATCGTTAATAGACAGACTGATAGAACTCATACTAACTCAGTCTAATTTACTTTTAACCTTATACACTCAATTAAGAAGCTTATTAACAACATTAAGTCTAGAAAATTGAGCCAGAAAAACTTTTTAACTCATTACCAGAGTATGCAGAGCATATAGAAATTAAAGACTATTGTCAGTCTGGTAATAAAATTTAGAAAAAACGGAAATTAATTAAATTAATTAAGTAAACGTTTAATAGAAAAATAGAAGATTTCCCTTCTAGTGGGTTCTTTTCGCTAAGTAAATTAGGAGCTGGAAAAAGGAATAGGTTTTTCTCAAGAAAAGTTGAAACTTAACAGCTAATTTACTTCAGTATGTATTATTTTTCGTAAAACGACAGCGAAAGACACTATTAGGCAAACCTCATTCTTCTAAAAAGAAAAATCATCGGCTTCAGATTAAGATGAAGGGTTAGAAAATTTTCCCCCGTCCCCGAGATGCAATTTAGCGTAAACATAAACAGGAAGTAGTTCCCATTAATTATCTCGGTATAGGACAAATTCTGTATATAAGAAGATAGAAGATCCTAGAGGAGGCAGTCAACCACCAGATCTCACAGGAGGCAGTTGGTCAAGAAAACTTAGTCAGTAAACTCTGACACTTCAAAATTTTTGAAGACCAAGAGGACTTAGAATAATTCAAGCCTCAAATAACCCTTTATTTTAGAATAACACTTAGAAAAAATAAAAGTGTTCTTCGAAATTTAGAACGACTTTGGAGATATTCTGAAGTAAATTGATGGAAGAATATTCCAATAAGGTTCTTAAATTTCAAACAAAGGTCTTCGACACTTAAGTAAGTCTAAAAAACCCTCGAAAGACATAACTTAAATCCCGGATAAACAGACTGGTTCGATACACTAACTTAGGCTTTAACCCTTTGAAAGATTACTTGAACCAAAAGATTGAAAACTTCTATTCGTTTTCAAAGCATCCCGGACTTTCAATACTTTCAAGCATTGAACAAATTTTTGTTATATTCTAGATTAAACTTAGAGTCTTGGACTTAAAGAAACTTATCCCGGACATAAGATTATCTTAAGCAAGCCAAGAGAACTTGAAAAATTTAGAACGATTTTGAAGATATTCCGAAGTATATTATGGAAGAATATTTCAATAGGATTCTCAAATTCTAAAGTCTCTAACAAGCAAACAAGAAAAGACAATAAAAAAGTCAACTTCTTTTCTTAAAAATTTCTTCTAAATCTCGGACTTAAAAAAGTGGTTCAAAATTGATACCCTAGAAGAAAACTTTGAGTCAGGGATCAATCTTTTGTCAGAAAAAGATCTCTCATTCAAGGTAGTAAGTTCACTAACTAATAGAAGGAGAAGGAAAGTAAAACAGGAATTCTTTCTAGACATGATGGAAGAAACTCCACCAATGGAACAAAACAACCATGATCTCAATGAACCTTGGGATCCAGTCACTGACAGGAGCATCATGTTGGAGAAAAACAAAGAAATTAAAAAGAGCAAATACATTCACTCAACCCTAGTGGATGGAACTGGAGTAATCATCCAGTTCATTAACTCGCAACCTGCTCATGCCAAAGGAGCAGCTGAGGTATTTGGAGGAATCCGAATCAACTTGATGGACCCGGAAAGAGTACCCAACTATCTCGACAAATACGAAAGTACCATCAGGTACTATGCGAGGGTTCAACTTGAAGAACACCTGATCAGAGGCAATCACCCAGCAGGAGTGAATGAGCCCATCACTGACGATGACTTCGGGATGAACTTCGCTTGGGGCACGTTGTCAGCCACCGGGAGAAAGGCAAGCCCATCACCAAGGGGAGAAGGGCCGATCTGGTATGCAATTTATCCCACACTGATCGAGCCGATCAACGTGTCAAGGGATCCGTCGATGCCTGAGGATTGGATGCATATAATCAACTGCTACATCAACCTTGTCAACAAGCAAGGAAGACGCAGTTACCACAGGCAACTAGCTCTCAACAACAATGAGAACAAGGAGCCCAACAAAGCTGCCAAAAGGCAAAACCAGGACAACAACCCACCGTTCAAAGGGTCAGGTGGTCGAGGAGGATATCAAGGAGGATACCAAAAACGACCGAGGGACGGCCCGAGAGACGACAAGGAGTCGCCAAAAGACCAGGAGGAGAGGGACACCAGGATCGCCGTGATCGCCATCAAAAAGTACAACCAGGAGTACGCGCCGGAACGAATGTATCCAGGTCTACCGACATCGGGTGGGGATCCGTCGCCAAAGTGGGAGAAAAGAGGTTTCCCTCCGCTTCCAGAATACTAAAACACGTAAGTGGCAAAAAGCCAATGAAGTGAAAAAGTTACTGAAAAGTTTCGAAAATGCCAACTAAAAAGAGACTGTAAAAATAAAAAGTGAGATCAGTAAAAACAGTGATTAAAAAAGTAACTTAACAAGAAGAATCAAGAAGAAAAATGCAAGACTATAATTCAAATATTGTAATTACTAACATAGATTTAAGGATGCAGGTCACCCTTCTGCGCATGAGGTGAACCTTTAAAGTACCACTAACATAAAATAAGGTAGAGTTATATGTCTTCATGGTTCATTCTTTGTATATAAATATTGTATTAAAACACAATTAAAATCTCAACTTTAATGAAACCAAGCAAATGAAACAAGAAGTAGTTTTAGTAAGAAAGGAAGGAGAATGCCTTCGTAAAAAGCATGCTTGTGCATGCATATCCCGGACTAATATAAAACAAAGCTTTGATTATCCCATACAAGTCCAGGATAAACCCTCCACAAAAATGGTTCATATAAGTTTTGATCTTAATTAAAAATCCTTATTCATAAAGTAAAACCTAATTAAAATCTCGACTTTAACAAAACCAAGTAAAAAGAGTAACAACGAGTTAGGTAAAAAGTAAGCGAAGGAGAATGCCTTCATAGGACGTGCATAAGGCACATATCTCGGACTGATAGAAAGTAGAAATGTTTTTATTTATCCCACATGAGTCCTAGATAGACCCGCCACAAAAATGGTTTATACAAGTCTTGATCTTAATTAACAAATTTGAAACACCCAACCTTAAATAATTGCAGACACAGTGGAAAAATAATGTGCATAATTAGTAGTAGTTTATTTCACGACAGATGTATCAAATTGGGCATGGCAAATTAAAATAACCATCATAAGCTCCAACTAAAAATTGAAAATGCTTTTAAGTAGAAACAATAAAGACCGGAATACTTTGACTTGCTCTGCTCAACAAACTATGAACGTTAGAAAATTATTTTCCACAACAATTAGATCCATAAGATTAGAGATGGAACGAAATTAAAATAAAAGATTACAGGAAGAGTTCAGGTAGAACTTTACAAGCAAAATTCAAGAACTAATGCTAATTCCTGATACACGGAGCTTTGCTTCATCAAATCTCGAGTGATAACCACCAGAACGGATTTTGATCAAGCGAGAAGAATGACAGACAACTTCTTTCTTAATCAAACACCGAGATGGGTAACCAGAACGGATTTTAATGAAAAATTACAGACACTTTTCATTAGAACGCCGGGACGGACGTTTTTCATTCGGGGGGAAGTTTGGTGGAATAAAGAGTCGGAAATCTTGAGGACATATTTGAAATATTTTTCACTGGAAAAATATATAGGAGTATGTCGGAAAGAAGATGTCTCGAAGCACGCAACTTCTCCTAGATAACATACTAAATAGCAAATATAGAAATCGGAAGGAAATAAAAACGATAAGGCTCTTGATAGTCCATCAGCAGCCTTGTTTAATATTTAAAGCTAGGTTGTCTTTATAACTTAAGTTTAAATAGATGGCTGTGATTAACGTTACGTTGTTCGTTGACAGGGAAGAATTTTTCATCAATATAAATAAGTTTTAATTAGATAAATTGAGAAGAGTTTTGAATTTTGTTAATATTAGAAAATTGAGGATAGCATTTTGAGACGAATGGAATGTCGTTTTGAGACGAATGGAATGTGAGACGAATAGAATTTAGTAAGTAAAAAGCACTTAAGATGAAACCTCTTGGTTGAGGGAGTGGAGATAAATGCATTTTCTGAAGGTCAAATGCAATCAAGAACTAAATTTAGAGCAACTCAGAAAGAAGGAGTGGTTTTATGCCCATAAAAGGAGATGTTTTAAGTTTATAGCCATATTTGGTAATGTTTGAAAGCAAAAAGGTAGAAAAACAAAATGTTGTATTATGAAGTAACATGTAAAAAAGAAAAGAAAAAGAAAACAATTTAAAAATCCTAAATCCAAGGACAAGAGGCATGAGCTAAGTGTTTTAGCCAATGACAGAAAAGAGCCATAATTGATTCTTGGAAATTGAAAGATTGGGTTAACATCATTGGTTGATTAAGCTAGAGACGGTAGGTTGAGTCTGTGCAGAGGTACGGGTTCTGATCTCGGCCGGGGGTGAGAAACAAGCTGGTTGCAAGTTAGAAGGGCTGAGAAGCATGTATGGTACTTAACCCTCAGTGGAGGGGCGTAGTCTTCTACTTGGCCAAGTGGCAACGCCAGCCGGTGACGGGGTAGAATGGCCGGAAGACCCAGTCAAGATAGACTGCCGGGCTTTAGATGATTAGCAATGATACAAGTTTACTTGTGTAAGTAAATTGTGAGTCTGAGGAGTCTCTCTCTAGACTTGGAACTGGACGGAAGTCTTAATCTAGGCTCAAGTTTAAATAAAGGGAGGAAGTCTGCCTCTCTGGACTTTAACTTAGAGCTAAAAAGAGATAATTCGGGTGAATTATTATGACTTTGTCTAAAATCTAAGTATTAGAGGGTTGCTTCTTAGATCTTAGTTTGAACGGACGAGATAATTCAGGTGAATTATTGGGACTCCGGCTTAGGCTTTGATACAAGGAGTAGTTTAGTATTAAACTTTAAAAGAAGACTCTACAATTAGAATATTCAGGTATACGTTTTATTTGGTATTTTAATTAAGAGGTTAAACAATCTCTCGACTTTCTTAAGCCTTGATATTGTGGAATGATCATCAGACATATCCAGTGATCATTACTCTCTTGCACGTTATTGAACTAATTGGTGTCAATTAGGGGTTAACATTGTCACTTTCCTAAGGCCACTAGTAGGAGCCAGGAGCTAAACGTCTAGCTAGCCGAGCTATATTGAGTGTAGTCTGGGTGTGCAATTGCCAGGGTTGTGCTAGCCTAACCTGACGAAACGGAAGCTAATGATAACAGTGACCCATTAGTGGAAGGATCTCGAGCTTGGTAGGAGGAAGATCTTACTCAAGTAGGACGTTATCTCAGTGAAAGAGCCTTGAAGCCATTCTGAGTGACGGTAGTTAGGGATGAAATTAGCCCACTAATAGCGTGTAGTGTAGAGCCCTCGTATGGAATGTCAATCTGTCTCGCCTTGATAAGGAAACTTTATGGTTTAGATTCCATAAAAATAAAGAGAAGTCCTAGTTTAGGCCATTCTAGTTGAATGAAAGGTACCCCCCAGTAAAAATACTATATTTCACCCTATTATAATCAGATATGTGTTTAAGTGGCGATAGGCTAATTTTCCCATGAAATTATAAGCTATGTAGCTCTTTTTGAATAACACGACGTTTGTCTGTGAAGAATTTTATGTATTTGTTAAGTAAATTACTCAAATATAGAAACAAGCTTTATTTAGAAGAAGTCTTGGCATTGATTCCACCCGTCTGGAGTTATTTTATCGTTGATCTTACCTGTAAAACAAGGAATAATTAACATTCTTTAACATAGTGCAGATCTTTTATGATTTATTGATTGAATGAATTTAAAGCAATTTACAAAGCGTTTTATTATTATTTCTTTGCGTTAGTGCTGCATAAAAGACCAAAGTCATTAAAAATGATCCAATAAGCTAACATCGCTTGAACCAAGACGAGGGGAATGTTGTGTAAAATGAGGTTTAGTTTCTTTTTCGTGCCAATAATTTCTGTTACTTTTTGAAATGTAAATGATTGAATTGAGAAATCTATGATTGTGTAATGATTATTTCATTGTGAGATGTTGTTTTATTCTTGCCCTTTACATGTCATCTATAATTAGTATTGAAGCCAGCGACTTATTTTTATGTTTTTATGTCACCAAAAATATCACAGTTTTTTGTATGTTATCTTTATCTTTGGTAATGTGTTCTTGAAATACAACTTAAATTGGGAAAGTTGAAATATTGTGTTTTATTGTATAAATAAACTTGTGTTAATGTTTGACCGAGAAACTTATCTTATATCCTCATATATAAGTTAGGTGTTAAATCACTTTGAACCACTGAAGGCAACGAGACCTAGTAACCGAGAAAATTTTAATTAAACCCTAGACAACGACCATCATACAAGAAAAGTTAATTAAACCCTAGACAAATACCAGATCTGTATCTCAGAACATAATTAAAGTCGTTCTATTGTTTTAGAACTCAGAAAAATAATTACAAGTAGTGTAGAGTTTGTATAAACGAAAAATTGAGATACGGAAAAATTGTAAAAATTAAGAGATTCAACGAAACCTCGAATCTCCGCCTTCAAACTTGGGGGCTCGTCCGGGATCGATTTTAACAAATCGGCCAAGAACGGATGAGCATTAGTTTTGAATTTAGTAGAAAAGAAAAGTTAAGAGGACTAAATTAACTTAACTTTGAATAGATAAACTAGTTAGGGGGAACGCGGGAACCAAAACGAAGAATTTTCTTAGTTTCCCTAGACGAAGCGAGAGAATCCATCATAGATGGACGACATCGGCAACGATGACGACAACGTCGCACTAGGGGGTGGCGCTGGAATCAATGGAGCAGGTGATGATGTAGATCCAGCAGGAGATCAGGACGAAGTAGTCCTGAATCCAGGAGCAAGACGATTCTTAGATCAGATGCGTAGGCAGTTTGAGCAAGAAATAGTTGATTTCCAACAAGCCGCCGACGATCGGCTAAGACATGAATTAGGTCAGCAAGATAATCACCACCAGGCAGCAGTAGCTGATTTAAGACGCCAAATGCAAGATCTTAATAGACAGCAGCAGCAGCAACAGCAGCAGCAGCAGCAGCAATGGCAACAGCAACTGCAGCAGGTATTGCAGCAGCAGCAACAATTACAGCAGCAGCAACAGCAGCAGCCGCAGCAGCAGCAGCAGCAGCAGCAGCAGCAGCAACCGCAGCAGCAGCCAATACCGCCTGTGAATCCAGCCAATCCGGCAGGATTACCACCTTTACATCGCCCGAGGAATTTAGTTCCTCCACCCCTAAGGGGGATTCTGAGAAATCAGGCTCCTCCGATACAACCAGCGCAAGGGTTGAATGTCAACCAACCAGGGGGTATACCACAGCCTCCTGGCTTGTTCCCTCAGGGACAAGCCAATCAGAATGTGGCGGCAGGTGGGTTACAACCACCAGCAGGGGTCCAACTACCACCGGCAGCACCTTTAGCCGGTGCTGGAGCCGCCCCAGCTGCTCTGGGAGCAGCAGCGGGGATACCAGGGGCTCAACCTGTTCAGCTGGCAGGAAACATAGCCGCACAAGTAGGTCTACCACCACCACCGGTAGTACCCGCCAATGATTGGGGACAAAACAGAGCTTTTGCAGCAGCCCCAAATCCGGTAGCAGCCACGGTACCTGGACAGGTAGGAGATCTTGGAGCAATTAACTTACAAATAGTAAGGATACTCCGAGACATCCAAGCTAATGATCCTCAAAGGGTAGCTGAGCTAGACAATTTAGCCGAGTACATTAGGCCAATTGTTGCAGCTAGCGATGCTACTCGAACAAGGGAAAGGGTCTCAACAGAGTTACAACCTCTAACCAGAGTTCCGAATAATTGGGGAGCTAATGACAGGATAGCCAACATCAGGCTCCACAATGTACCCAATTTTTCAGGGACTAGTTCAGACACAATTGATATTGTGAGTTGGATAGACAGGGTGTTCAGTGTGGGGTTTTCTCATCAGTTGACTGCTGGAGCGGTCATCAACTTGATGATTATGGCCGCCACTGGATCAGCCGCTGACTACATCCGGCAAATGAGGGATGAGCATAAGACTCCACATCAAGTAGTCCAGGCTCTGGAACTCAGATATGGAGACTTGTGTCTTCCGGAAGAAGCTCATAGTCGATGCAACAGCCTCCAAAGAAAGGAGAAGGAGAAGCTGGCCGACTTCATTGACCGTCTGAGAAAGATGGCAAAGATGGCTTACCGTAACATACCGGATGAAGAAAGGAGGTTGGAACTCACAGAAGCCTTGATCAAGAGCAACATCAGAAGAGTGTTGCCAGGATCACTCATGAGGTCACTAGATGACAGAATGAGGATACATCTCAGCATGGGCAAACCGGAAATGACATGCAGAGAGGTAGAGAAGGAAGCCATTGAACTGGAAAGAGCCAGAGACGAACGAAAGGAGGAAGGTAAGAAGTCAGTAAAAGCAACCTTACCTCAGCAGAACCCTAGAAAGTTTGTCAGGCAAGCCCAGATCAACATGGTGACAGAGGACAGTGATTCTTTCTCAACGGACGAAGAGGAAGTAAACACTGACTTCAGTGAGGAAGAAGTTGACGAGGAAGCTAACCACTGGATCTTTAGGATGGAACAAGCCAAAAGATACTATGCCAAGCAAGGCAAGAAACTTACTCCTCAACAACTCCGAACTAAGGTGACCCAGAAGTTTAATAGGGACAGAGGTAGATATCAGAAACGATTTCCTGGTCCCAAGGCAGCAGCAGCCGCTGCGCAAGTCCAAAACTGGAGGGGTCCCCCTGAGAAGCTAGAAACTGACAAAAGAAGGAACATCATGGAATTATTGACACTAGCCAATGTCAATAAAGGAGAGTGCATCCAATGTGGTACTCCAGGCCATATGCTAGGCAAGGATGAGTGCTCTCTCAGGAACAGACCTTTAATGGACAGACCGTGTGCTAAATGTGGTAAGGGACTACATTCGGCAGATGACTGTCTAAGAGGGTTCTCCAGTCAGTTCAGAGGCAAGGCTGAACCAGCCGCTGCCAACGTAGCTCAAGAAGAAGACGATGATTTAAACATCGAATAGGCTGTCAGCCGAAAGTTGATGTAAGTCCTAAGGAGGTCAAGGGTATTACTAAAAAAGTAACACCTAAGATCAACCAACAAAAATCCGAGTTATTAAAACAAAATAACAAGGAGACTTATGATAGTGAAGTGGAAGAATCTTCGCTGTTAAATTTTGACTCACTAATTAGTGATGAAGTTATTGGAATCAGCGATGTACCTATATTCAAAATTAATAAAATTGAAATAGGGGTTGATCCAAAGCCAATTGGAAGCGCTTATATTTTAATTAACATGAGCGTTACTGAAGCACCGGAGCTGAAAGTAAATGCCCGAGTGTGTGTAGATACAGGAGCAGATATGACAATTTGCTCTCATATGTTCGTAATTAAAAAGTTTGGAGACAAAGCGCTTCAAACCTTTGTCAAAGAAATCAGTAACCCTCCGAGGTTAAAATCAGCATCAGGACACCCATTAAAAATATTTGGGTGCATTGAATTAAACTTATATCTAGGTGAATATGAAATGTCACTTAAGGTAATGGTTTATGAGAACAAAGCTGACTTTCTGTTATTAGGAGCAGATGCCTTCTATGACAGATTAATCTTTGACAGAGGCAAATACTTAATGATTGCAGAAGGAGATCACCCTCCTATTCCTATTGTGTATCAATTGGAAAACAGTAAGGCTACAGTAGCCAATGAATACTATGTAGCCCCAAAAAGTGAAGCACTCATCAAAGTTCAAGTATCAAAAGATACTCAAATGGTAGGACAACAAATAATGTTGAGTCCAATCAGTAATAGTCTAAACATTACTCCATTCAAGGACACTGTGTCCATGGTGGATGATGAAGGGAATGCTTTGATGATGGTAGAAAATGTCTCTGAAGACATTTTGAAAATCCCTAATTGGGCACAAGTAGCCACTGTTGCAAAAGTGTTCAACCAGGAAGGATTATGGGCCAAAGAGGCAATGGAAACCAAATTAAAAGATCTATTACCTCCCCATATAAAAACCAGAAATAAAAATCTTCTGACTACTGAAATCATTCAGGAAGAAGAGCATGAAGGGAATATAAGTTACATTCATGATAAGAAAGAAAGGAAAGATCTCTTAGATGGCACTGGAGAAGGCTTACCAGCTCCCCCAGCTGCTGAATCAATAAGAGAAGGAGAATCTAATAAAATAGAAGATCCTGATCAATGGTTGAATAGTGTAGAACATTCCCACTTGAGTGAAGAAGAATGGAATAAATTGAAAGCACTTCTGTTGAAAAGAAAGGAAGCCTTTTCTAAAACTAAAACAGAAGTAGGTTGTTGTAAATACTTTAAATTGGATTTACCATTAAAACCTGGTACAGGATTCCTACACAACAAGCCAAGACATGTTCCATTTAAGTATAGGGAAATAGCCCAAAAAGCCATAGATGACTTACTAGAACAAGGTATTATAAGACCTAGTCGAAGTCCTCACTCAACCAACCTAGTAGTAGTGAAGAAGAAAACTATGAACGGAGTAGTGTCACACAGGATCTGTGTAGACTTAAGGCAAGTAAACCAACACACCATACCTAACAGTTTTCCTAACTATTGGATAGAGGAAGCTATGGAGAAAATTAATGGTGCATATTTCAGAACAGCATTAGATTTCAAAAATGCTTTTCATCAAATCATGCTAACTGACGAAGCTATTCCAGTAACAGCATTCTATTTTAACAACGCTCTTTATGAATATGTAAGGGCACCTTTTGGCCATGTGTGTGCCATGAATGCATTTTGCTGCTTAATGGCATTGTTGTGTTCAGGATACCAACCAAGTAGCTATTATGCAGATGATTTAATGATAACCACACCAGTGGACA
>Ga0214204_1000210_pt1 | contig 11727 bp, 11 predicted proteins | sample TroBogEpilimnion_39_FD_153042 | JGI IMG/M metagenome (GOLD analysis project Ga0214204, IMG submission 153042) | Freshwater microbial communities from Trout Bog Lake, WI - 23JUN2009 epilimnion | ecosystem: Environmental > Aquatic > Freshwater > Lake > Epilimnion/Euphotic zone | place: Trout Bog...
TAATGGTATAAGAACATATATTGATTGTAAGTGAAATTTTAAATCTTGCAAATTATTATGTACATTTTGACAGTTTCATTTTTGGACGGTTTCATTTTTTGAGCAATAAAATATAAATATATAAATAATTTAAAAATGTAATTATATATATCAAAAATATGGCAGATAAAAATCTATTGCGTAAATTGAAAGGTTCAATTAAAGTATCCAAGGCATTCCGTAAAAAAATGGAAGAATTAGAACAAGAACAAGAAATTCAACGGTATAAATTAAAACCACCAAAAGAAGAAATACCAAAACAAGAAGAAATAAAAGATGATATATTTAAAAAATCTATAGTGAAAATTGAGATGGGTACTTTTTTGATTAAATTATAAAAATAATAAAATAATACTAATTATATTTGCGGATATGCCAATTTTATTTAATAAAATCCCTACAATAATTTGATTTCTTGAACTTAATAACAATGATAATTTACTAGGTAGTATTATATTTTGTAAACTATTAAAGCCTACTTGCCCTATTTTTTTTATTAATAATAACAATAGATTGTTTTTTTGTTGTATTTTGTTGTTGTTTTGTAATTGATTTATATTTGAAAATCTCAATTGCTTGACAAATTTTTTTTTACGGATGATACAAACTTACTAAGTGTAGAAACCTTGCTAACAAGATTATGACTAACTATGAAATCTGCAAAATTATCTAAAAACGATAATTGATCTGTATTTAAATTTGGAAATAGTTGTTTTATAATATCTAAAAATAAAGTTTTCTTATCTAATTTGGGGTCTAAATCTCTTCGTTCAAGATTTTCAATGAGATTTGCGATATGATTCATTAAATGTAAGTCTTGTGAAAGTGTTTCATAATGTGGGATTAATTTAACTTCATTGACAATATACTCTATTATTTGAGATGATAAAATGCTTGTCTTCACAGTATGCGATAATTTAATTTTGGGAAGATTATCTAATTTCAACTGATTTAAACTTGATGTTATGCTAGAACTATTTTGATTATTCATTTATATATATTATTTATATATAATTTTTTTTATTTTATGAAATATACTTAAATATTTTTTATGCCCAAGTATTAGCTGAACTTATTCCAGCTCCATTTGCGACAACAACACTAGCTTTTACTGTTGTTGGTAATAATAATTGATTGATAGAATAAATTCCTGAATCATTTGATGAAGGTGTGATATATTGTTGAACACTTGGTAGGTTATTTGAGTCATATGATACAATAATAAAGTTGGAAAGTAAATTCGACCCATTGCTATCTATTTGTGCTGATAGTGTTTTATTTGCTAAAATTATAGAATTAAAAATTGGATTTCCGGATGGAGACGCTGAAATAGATGCTACTTGACCAAAAAGAGCCGAATTACCCGATCCAGTAATTAAAAACAAACTAAATGTATATGATTTTTTATTCGTCAATCCTGTTATAGTCTGTGAATAGCTACTATTTGCATTATACATAATATTAGTTTTAATTAGTTGTGCACTGTCATTAGTATAAGATAGTTGATATTGTGCTGGTGTTAAACCTCCTGTATTGGAAGCATTTTGCCAAGATAGTATAATAGTATTATTTTTTGATTGTGTTACTAAGTTCATTGGTTGAGAACTCGGTTGATAAGCTTTCAGTGAAACAGATGCAGGACTATTAAACTCAACATTTCCATGTAATGGCTTAACGACAAATGAATATGTTTGACCTGCTACAAGTGAATCAGTATTAAACGAAGGTTGTACCACATTATGAACTAAAACATTATCTTGATACACATTGTATGAATCAGATGATATTATATTATTATTTGAGCCAGGAGACCAAGATAGAGATGCATTTGGCGGAGTGGTTGGATTATTAACGATCATTAGATTTTGTGGAGGACTTGGAATAGGTAATGATACTTCTGTTGTTTTAGAATTTAAACTTGGAACACCTTTATTATAAGATATAATGTAGAATTTATATGTACTTCCTAAAGGATATGAATTTCCCATAACAAAGAAATAATTAGCTGTAGATGGACTTGCAGGAATGGACGCAGATAATACATTATTATATATGTCAAAAATTTGAAAATTATCAATATTCACTAATGTTTCAGGTTGATAATTCCATGTGAGAGATATAGATCCAGTTGTATCAAATGAGGATGAGACAGCTGTAGGAGGGCTTGGGATTGGTAAAGAAACAGTTGTAGAGGCTGTTCCACCTATAAATGAATTATGGAGAGATTTTACATAATAGGTATACGATTGTCCACAAACTTGATTATTAAATGTATATGATAAAGCAGATGTAGAAACAATTAAAGTATTTGAAGCGTCATAAATATTATAAGATGTTGCTGTTATGGCGGAGTTATTGGCAGGTGATGACCACATTAAGACAATATTACATGATTTGTCATATGAACTTGTAAGATTAACAGGAGCACCACATGTAGGAACTTGGACATTTATAGATTTATGTTGAGTAGAAATATCATTATTGTGTAAAGGAGTAATATCAAAGGAATAAACACCTCCTGGAACTGTTAAAGAATATAAAAGTGTAGTTGTAGTAATATTTTGATAAAATACTCCATTAAATTTAACATTATATGATGTAGTTGTAATGATGTTGTTATTTGCAGGAGCATTCCAATTTAATGATATTTGAAGTGAAGATGGATCAATTGAAGAAACTAAATTTTGAACTTCTGAACATTCAGGTAAAAATACAGATGTAGATTCTTTAGAAGATTCATATTGAGTGATTGAATCTTTATTAGTATCATTTAAATCAGAGTGGATAGCACTAATTGAGTAATTGTATAATAATCCTACTGCTGGATTATTAAAAAACGTATATGTACTAAGATTTCCATCTATAAATATTTCTCCCGAATTTGTTATAATTCTATACTTTGTAACTGGTACATGAATACTGTTTGAAGGTACTGTCCAGTTTAGAATGATATCGCCATTAGGATTAAAAGAAGATGTAAAGTTTGTAACAGGGTCGGGAACCGGTTTTGTAGTGGAACTTACAGTATTTGAAATTTGAGATGAACCATTACCATTTGTAGCAATTAAACTTATAGAATATGTAACATCTTGTTGAAGATTTGGAATTTGTATAAATTGTTTGGTATTATCAGTTGTAGTAACACCATCAAGTACATCTAATTGTTGATTATTTGAATTATCAACATATCCCAAAATTACACTATATGAAATAACTTCACTTTGTGGTTTAATAGATAAATATATAGATGTTTGTGCATCTCCATATACTGATAAAATTTGAGGTGGTGTAGGTGCAGATGTAAAGCTTTTCATTGCAGAATATGGGGTTGATGTGCCATCAGAATAAAATATTTTTGCTTTTACTGAATATTGTTTATTGGATTCAACAGGAATATTGAGATTTATAAGATATTTAGTTGTAGAATAAATGTAATCATCAGATTTAAGATTAATAACTTGTTGTGATAAAATATTTGAATCTGAAATATTATCTATAATAAGTTTTGCATATGTCGGGTATATAGATGATGGAGCGGTTGAAGATATAGTTAAAAGTTCAGAATCATTAGAAACATTATCTAAAGCAGAACATGACACGATTATTGGAGAAGTTAAAACTGGTTGAGACATAATTTATATATATAATATATATTATATATAAATTTTTGTTTTAAAAATGTTTATATTTTTTTTAATTTAAGTTTTATTAGGAGTTTCAATATCATCTAGAGATTTTATATAGTTTTGATGCTTTATAGTTCTTAAATGTAATGCTTTATGAGAATGAGTATATGAACCTCCACATGGACAATCAGTTTTCTTATTTTTGAACGCATGAATTTTATCTAAGTTTGCTTCTCTATAGTTTTTACCTTTTATTTTTATTTCTTCTTTATGATTATCTCTATACAATTTATCCTTTTGTTTTAGGTTTTCTTTGTTCTGTTTTTTGTACTCTTGAGTTTTAATTTTGAGTCTTTCTTTGTTATCATATCTATATTCTTTTTTTGTCCTAGTTGGAATAATTTTATTTACACATTTCAAACTTTTAATATAATGTTTTTCTCTAGCGTGTAATTCATCTTTAGAATTAGCATTAATTGATTCTATTAAGATAATATTACAGTTTTCAATACCATACTTTTCAAATAATAAAAATGAAGTCATAAAATTTGTATTTCCTTTTTTCCATTGTTTATATTTATTTCTATGAGAATCCATTCTTTGGCTTAAATATAGTTTTGTAGTAGAACCAATATAAATATCTCCTTCATCATGTTCAACAATTGGTTCAATCTTATATATTTTTCCATTGCTATAATTTACCATTTCTTACTATATTTAATATTTATAGTTATATCTTTAAATATTTTTTTAATTAATTCAATACTTTCGTAAATTCTACAACAAGTACATCAAATGGTAAATTAGTTCTTTTCTTCCAGTTTATAAAAAAGTCTTGAAATTGTTTTAAATTATAGTTCAATTTCATAAAGAAATAGAGTCGCGTTGTTGTCCATCTACCACAGGAGTTGACGTTTTCGGCTTGTTTTTGGAACTTAACATTGTTATATATCCATTTTCCTCCTTTTAATAATACTTTATTCAATAGTATTGTTAGTATATGTTGTCTTTCGTCTAATATTTCTTGCATTTCAGGAGAGATAAATTCAAACTCCGCATCTGGTTTTAAGCCGTATGAATCGAACCATTCAAAGTATTTATCATTATATTTTAATATTGCAGTCCAATGACCAGTATTTCTTTGAGTTTCTATTAATATAATTCTATAATCTTTTGGTTCAGTCATAATATCATTCAAATTTTTTACTCCTTCCAAATCAGAATATTTCATTATTTTATTATTAACTTCAGGACCTAACATTTTTTGAAATTCATTACTAGCAACCATTTTTGATAACTGTTTAGCATATTTTTTATAGTATAAATTATGTTTACTCATATAATATTAATTTATATTATTTTAATACTTTAAGCAAATATTTTTATACAAATGCTATGTATTGAACACTTGTAGGAATTTGTTCATAATTCGTTCCAAGATTTGCCCATACTACATTAATTTCAGTTTCTGATATTTGATTAAAATACCAAGTAGAAACAAAAGGATATACGGTTCCATTACTATTTGTAGAATTAACAAAAGGATTAATAAAACACCCAACAATATTTGGAATAGATTGGTCTAGAGCATAAGAACCATAACTAGTTCCTCCCGAGTTTACAACAGGAGATAATTCATTTCCATTTGAAACACTATAATTAGTAGTATAATATCCAGTCCAAGATGCAGTCCCCATATAAAGTTTTCTTGCATTACCACTTCCACATTGAAATCCATTAACAAAATTAGGAATAGCATTAAACGTAGATGTATTTGAGGAAGACGAACCAACAATTGAATTTGCTTCAATATTACAAACTGCTGTTGTTGAACCAGTCCCTATATTACAATTACCTTCAATATTTGTTTGTGCTGAATTCAAATAATTTGTAGTGGCTTGAAATATATTTTCATTAGCTCCTAAAATCGTATTTGTAGATCCAAAAATATTGTTGTTAGCAGAAACTCCTGTAGCTACATAATTAACATTTAAACCACCTAATATATTTACAATATCTTGAGCATTATAATTATTTCCAATAGATACCGTATTAGGAATAACAACTGTCTCTGATGTGGTACCTAACATAATTTGATGATCAGCCGTATTGGTAGAAGATTGTCCTATTGAAGTTGAATAAGAGTAATTACCAGATGTAGAATTATATCCAATATTAGTGTTTGTATTTCCTGTATCGCTAAATCCTGCACCATAACCGATACAAGTGTTGTAAGAACCTGTTTCATTCCCTTGCATTGAATATACTCCAACACATGTATTATTTGAACCAGTATTATTCGTAAGCATTGATTCAAAACCAACACAAACATTATTATTTCCAGTTTCATTAGCTGGCATTGAATTTGCTCCAACACATGTATTATTTGATGCAGAAGTACCACTAACCATTGATTCAAAACCAATGCAAACATTATTATTTCCCGTTTGATTTCCTTGCATAGAATAGCACCCTAAACTAGAATTGTTATAACCAGTTGACGTATAATATCCACTATTTACACCAATACACGAATTTCCCGCTCCAGTTTGTAGATTATTTAAAGCAGAATTACCATATGATGTGCAAGAGTTAGGTAAGTTTTGAATAACTTTACCATATATTGTAGTACTACTTGTTGATGAATTTGAACCTAAAATAGTATTACCATAAACAGTTAAATTATTAAGGATATCTAATTCTCCTGCACATGATGTGTTTTCTTGAACAGTTAAAGTTCCGTCAATTGTTGTATTTCCTAAAACGTTTAAGGTTTCATCAACCAATAAAGTACCGTTTATAGTTTCATTACCATCAACTATTAAATTATCTTGAACTGTTAAATTATTGACTACTAAATCACCAGAAGATGTTCCAGTATAAGCAGTAGTTTGAAGAGTTCCATCACTAAAAGATAATTTACTATTATTACCATCATTAATAGATAGTGTTTGACCACGCATTGAATTATAGCTCATGTTTATAATATATAATAGAAATATAAAATTAAATTTATTATATGTTAATATTATATAATATTTAAAATGAGTTTTAATCAATCAATAAATAGTGACATAGAATATTTTGATATAACCGTAAGTAATTTAAATTCTACAAGTACAGCAAGTAATCCAATATTACAATTCAATGAAACAAGGGCAAATCCATTTATAAGGACACCTTCAGATTATGTATTTTATATAGTAAGATTTAGTTTAGATACTAATTCTGTTCCAATATGGATTCCATCAATTCAATCATCCCAAGAAGATTCTGACTTAACTATATATTCCGTTTCAATGGTTTATAATAGTATTACTGTTCAGACATATATGACCTTTATTCCACAAGATTTATCAACGTCAAAAGCATCATCACCTTTACTTAATGCAAATGGTATTCAAGATTTAAGTAGTAAATATTATTATGTGTATAATTATCAATATGTTATATTTTTATTAAATAATACTTTATATAATTGTTTTAATTCATTAGCATCTAAAACAAGTTTACCAACAACTAATTGTCCATATTTTACTTGGGATACTACTAATAATACGGCTACATTAATTTCAGATATAGCAGGATTTAATGATGATTCATCTAATTATATAAGTTTATACTTTAATAATGCGCTTTATCAACTATTTGTATCATTACCATCAATTTATTCTAATTCAAGTTCGTCAAAAGGATTAATTTATCAAATATCTCCTTCATCATATGGACTAGCTCCAACAACAAGTGTAAATGGATATACAGTATTTCAATGTGTACAAGAATATTCTACAGTTTCAATATGGAATCCAATTACATCAATAGTGTTTTGTTCAAATACAATGCCAATGAATCCAGAACAAATTTCATCACCACTTGTTTATATAAATGGTATAACATTACAATCAACAAATTCTTCAAATATTAATAATATTATAACAGATTTTGAATCCAATGACGGTATTTATAAACCTAGTTTAGTATATCAACCTTACATTTTTAGATATAAACAATTATTAGGAGACAGGTCTTTATATAATATAGATATAACATGTTATTTTAAGAATAGATTTGGTACTTTTATTCCATTCTATTTAAATTCTGGATGTTCTGCAACAATGAAAATTTGTTTTATGAAAAAATCATTAATTGGAAATCAAAAAAGTTCTTTCCCATTAATTGGAAGTCAAAAAAATTCTTATCCATTCTAAAAAGATTTATAAATTATAAACTTTCTTAAAAATATTTTATATATAAATAATATATAAATATTATGAGCGATTTCAAAACAATATTAATTGAAGATTCCAGAATTGCAAATATAACCGATAAAGAAACTATTGGTGTAATGAGCGGAGCTTCTCAATCAACTTTTCAAAATTTTCCAGCAACTTCTACAAGTGATACGAGTATTATTTGGAATATTCAAATCCCTAGTGAAAATATAGTGATTGATAGAAATTTATTAATGCAAAGTACAATCACTTTAACTCTTACAATTGCATATCCTGGAACTGCAACAGCAAACGCATTAGTTTTTGACCTGGGTTTAACTGATGCATTACAAGCTTTCCCTTTAAATTCCTTATGTTTAACTCAACAAATGAGTATTAATAATACTAGTTTAACAATCAATTTAAAAGATGTTTTACCTATGCTTCTAAACTTATATGACAGACGAAAATTACACCGTTATAATTCAATGTGTCCATCACTTATTGATAGTTTTTATGCTAAATATTCTGATTCGTTAGGAACTCTTAATAATGTTCTTAGTGGATATAATAATATGAGTTTTGATGAGTCATTTGTTCCAAGAGGTGCTTATCCTGTTGAAGTTAAAAATGTTATTCATAGTTTTACTTATGGAGGAACAAATTATTATGACAATTCTTTACAAATGGTTGAAAATTCATCAAATAATGCTTGGAAAGTTGTTCTTCAATTTACTACAACTGAACCATTTTTTCTTAGCCCATGGACAAATACCAATGCTAACAATCAAGCTGGATTAGTGGGTATAAACAATATTTCCTGTAATTTTTCTATTGATGCGAGTTGTTCCAGAGTATTTTCTACAATGAGAACTTATGATAGTGGAACAACAATAACGGATTCAAGCGGAAATACAATTGATGTGTATGTACCATATATAACAAATATTTCTTTAGGTGCAACAGCAGAATCAAATTCAATTCCAAGTGGTACAAGTACTGATATAATTGTTAATGGAATAGATTATACTTGGTATACTGCTAAAACTGCGGGAACAACTATTTCAGCCTTTCAAAATTCACAATTATTATTTAATTTTCTCTCTCTTCAACCAGAATCCTATGCTAAAATTAGTGCTAAAAATGTTGTGCCTTATATGGATGTATATAGATTCCTATCTAATTCAACATCTACAACTACTATGCTTCCTTTTCAAACTCAAACAATAACATCACAATCATTACAATTATCTTATATTCCAGATTTAATTTTAATTTGTGTTCGTAAGCCTATGAGTTCTATGAGTTGGTATGATTCTAACTCATTTTTAACTATTAACTCAATTTCAATAAATTTCAATAATAATTCTGGTATTTTAAGTTCTGCAAATCAACAACAGTTATTTAATATTAGTTATAGAAATGGAAGTGGACAAACATATTATGAATTCAGAGGATCGGCAAGGATAAATTATGTTGGCACATTAACAAGTTCAGGAAGTGTAGATTATGATTATGGATTAACTGGACAAGGTAAATTAGTATCAACAACAGGAAGTTTATTAGTATTAAATCCAGCTTTAGATTTTAATTTACCCGCTTATTTAACAAACGGATCAATTGGTCAATATAATTTTCAATTCACAATCAATGTTACTAATCAATTAGAACAAAAATTCGTTCCTGAAATTTGTACTGTTACCTTAAATTCTGGAATATTTACAACACAATTAGGAACCTCTGCCGTTAATGTAGGGTTGCTAACAAAAGAAGAAACACTTAAAACTAAAGAACAGCATCCAACAATTGATACAAGAGACTTTAAAAATTTCACTGGTGGATCATTGAGCAATTTTGGACTTACAAATGTAATGAAATTATTTAATAAACACCATAAATTTTCCAACGATGATAAAGTATCTGAACCTATTATTAATTACGAAGCAGGAAATATATCAGCCGGTAAACTTAGCGGAGGCAGGATAAAACGTCATATCAGATAAATAAATTAACTAAATAATATAATTCAATTAATAAATATTAAATTTTTTCTGAAGGATGAACAAATTCGCCAAACACTTCATTTACTTTTTTAAGTCTTGCTTGTTTTGCTTCTTCTAAAGTATTATAATAACCTAAATGAATTAAAATTCCATCAATCCTAATTAGTGCTTGCCATTTATTTTTTTGTTTATTAAAATGAACCCCTTTAACATTTGATGTATTTTTATTGCTCAAATTTGTGTTCCTCCCATTTTCCTGATTTGTAGCCCAACGAAGATTACTTATATTATTGTTTTGTTTATTACAATCAATATGATCTACAAGAGGTTTATTATCAGGATTATCTATAAACATTAATGCAACTAAACGATGAACACTAAAATATTTTCTTATTCCTTCTTTACATAAAATTAATCCTTTGTAACCATGATTATTTATTTTTTGACTTAAAATTCTATCAGTCTTATTATTTTTTACATTTCCAAAATTTGAAACAGAGTAATTTTCATATCCTTTAATAATTTTATATTCTTCCATCTATAATATTATAAGTTATTATATTATTATATTTTTAAATAGTTTTTAATCCAAATAATAAATTACAAATTAAATAATTAATTAAATATTACATATAAATAAAATATAATATATATTTATTATATATACAATATGAAAGATAATTACAATGAAAATATTGCAAAACAATTATTATTTAATGAAAAAAGAATGATTAAAAATATTCCTCAAAATGAATTATTTAATAATTATATTGATTCTATTGAAAATTTACAAAACAAAGAATTGTTACTGGGTGGAAATCGCTCATTAAAATACGTTAATCCAGGAAATACAGTTGAATCATTTGCTCCTTCAACTTTATCAGTAGGTGGAAATTTAAATAAGAGAAAACCTGGACGTCCAAAAAAGCTACATGGAGGAGATATATGGTCTGATATTGGTAATTTCACCAAAGCCGCAGCACCAATTGCCCTTCCTTTAATGTTATCTGCTGCAGGCCTACCAAAAAAACAAAGAAAAACAAGAAAAACTCAAGGTGGTTCTTTCTTTGATGATTTAGGAAATACGTTTAAAAATGTAGGAGCATCAGTAGCAAAGGATGTAATATTACCTGTAGCAGTAGATACTGGTAAAGACATGTTAAAATCATATATGACTTCAAAATCAACTGGTTCAGGATTGAAAAAACCACGTGGACGACCAAGAAAGAATTTACAAGGTGGTGATTTCTTCTCATCATTAAGAGATATTGGAAATCAAGTTGCTCCAATTGCAAAAGAAATTGCAGTTCCCGTAGCAAAAGAAGCATTAACAAATTATATGAAAGGTTCAGGAATTAAAAAACCTACAAGAAGAAATCTAATGATAAAAGAATTGATGAAAAAACATCCTGGATTGAGTTTACCAGAAGCATCAAAATACATTAAAGACCATAATCTTGCATAAAATGTTTTAATAACAAATTTATATATTATAATTATATATAAATGTATTCCAATAAAAACAGTAAAGTAATAGAAAACGAATTAAATTCAATGAATAATATAGGTAAAAAGTTATCACATCTAGCTTTAAAGAATATTTCTCTAAATAATCCTTCCCAGAATTCAGATTTTGAATTACCTTTGAATAAATTAAATGCTTTACCAACTATACCAAACACGATAAATAAAATACCTATTTCAAAAACAAATTATGTTCAATCAAATGCAGATATTGATGACTTTTTATCTCAAATAAATGAAGCTGACAAAACTTTACAAATGTTATCTGTTGTTGTAAATAATGTTGATGTTTTAAAAGGAGGTGCTGAAAATGATGATGAATAT
>Ga0214204_1000217_pt1 | contig 11508 bp, 13 predicted proteins | sample TroBogEpilimnion_39_FD_153042 | JGI IMG/M metagenome (GOLD analysis project Ga0214204, IMG submission 153042) | Freshwater microbial communities from Trout Bog Lake, WI - 23JUN2009 epilimnion | ecosystem: Environmental > Aquatic > Freshwater > Lake > Epilimnion/Euphotic zone | place: Trout Bog...
TCAATGTCAGACCAAGAACCCATCCTCCGCGCCAGAATCTCTGCCCTCGAGCGCCAAGTCGCAGACACCGAGATCGGCGCCTTCGGCCTGATGGAGCAGAGGGACGCTGCGCTCAAGACGGCGGACGCCTTGCGGGCCGAGCTGATTGCGCTGAAGCGCAGGGACGAGGTGCATCCGGATGTCGATTTACTGAGGCGGCAGATCGAGGAGCACAAGCGTCTGAGAGTGAAGCAGACGGCGGAGAACGAGAGGCTGAGATCGGATCTGCAGAAGCTCGCGCAAACTGACCGGGACGCTGAGCAGGACAAGGCGAGGCTGCTCGCCGCGCATCGCGAAGAGGTCGGCGCGCTTCGCAGGCGGATCAGCGCTCTTGAGGCCATCAACCAGCGCGATTGCAAGGATCGGGTGCTGCAGCAGGAGGCGCTCAAGCAGCACGAGGTCCTGAAGCGCAGGGTTCACGAACTGGAGCACCTCGGCCAGCCTGCTACATTTGAAGCGCTTTCTCGCGTTGCGTCCGTCATGAGCCGCGCGAGCCGCTGGTGCACTGCCAAGGACGCCGACGATCTCCGAGAGCAGACGGACGAGCTGGTGCGCTTGAGTGTCGCTGGAAGCGGCTTGTCGGCAGGAGACCTCAAGCGGCAGCAGGACGCCATCGCCTCTTGCTTCGTCAGGGCGTTCAGCCGCGCTGTGATGGGGCAGGTTGATGATAGGGTGGAGGAGCTCAAGAAGCGGAGGGTTCCTTGAGAGTTTGGTTGGTAATGCTTTAATGAGATTGAATTGGTTTGATTTCGACTTTTTAAAATTCAAATCAGTTTGAATAGATTTAAAATGTCAACCATTCTATGGTCCACGATTACAGCTGGTATTTTAAAACCATTACAGAAGCCAACTGTAGAAATATCATTATATAAGCTGCCCACACATTCATTCCACCATCCACAATGACCACCACCCGCTTCAAGATGCCCAAGGCCTTTGGCCGCGATGATTTGGAATGGAGCGTCAATGTCGACTCCTCAGGCAACGTCACGATCCCGCTGGAAGACGCGCTTCGGGTGCTCGGCTTGGCGCCGATGGATGTGATGGATATGTTTGAGCACGATCCGCGGGCGGTGAACGCCCTTCTTCGGATGGATATGGAGAAGAAGAAGCCCGAGCCGACATGCGCATCCTGCAGCGCGGTGATCGACTCGGCGTCGCTGCTCCGGTGCTCTGCCTGCATCAAGGTGCGCGTCGAGGTCGTGTACTGCTGCAAGGAGTGCCAGAAGGCGGACTGGAAGAAGCACAAGAAGACGTGCGGTTTGGGCATGAAGCCGGAGGACCAGGCGGCGTTTCAGGCCAAGATGAAGGGGTTTACCAAGGCGTACAAGGAGGCGAAGTGATGGTGGATGGAATGAGATTTCTAACGATTTCTATCAGAATTTGGTACTATTCTTACCCCTGCAGGGTTTCCATGGTCTTCTGTGGTGTTTGTGTGTTGGTTGGTATTTTGTGTCGTGATATTTCTTATAGGGTTGTTAAGAGTAGCAATTATGTTAATGTTGGCAGCTCCGTGAAATAGCACAAGAACAAATCGAAAAATGACTACAAGTCCAAGTGCCACTGCCAACGTTCCTAGATAGATCAATGAGTAATAGTGAAGGATATTATATCCTTTGAATGCCTGTGCGTCACAGCCGGCGCTGATTTCATCTGGACATTTTGAATCTGGATTCATAGCCATGCCCAGGAACGCTGCATGGCATAAAGTGAACACAAAACCAATTACTGCTTTCAAAATACTCATAGCAGGTTGGCATATTTCTTCTGGTATGCAAAAAATGATGTGTGAAATAATGAGATTCGCTAGCATGAATTGTCTGTAGTTGTTGCATGCTGTGTTTCCTGTTATGTTAGAGCAGGCACTATAGTCCATGAGACCAATGACATAAAACACGACGCTCACTGTATATAATTCTGTAACAACTGATTGCACTCCTTTCAGCATCTTCTCTGAGTCTGCCTCCTGCATTGTGTGCAGAATGTGGTTATTATCATTTATACTTGCTCTGCCGTTTTGCAAGAACATACAATCAGGTACAGTATAAATTAGCTTGTCTTCGAATAAGCAAATGCCAAGAAGCAGCTGTCCACACCCAAAACACTCAACGCGCCACACATTCAAGCAGAATCTTGCAATCGCAGTGGAAGAATTCGTCAACCTCGTGGGCGTCGTCGGCACTATGGAGCGAAATGTTCGGTCTGTTTACCGCATCCTGAGCGAGTGGGCCGATGTTGTGACTGGTGACTATCCAGAAGAGTTCTTCGCTTTTGATGAATTCAAGCTGCACGTGGATCTGTTCTACGGCGTTGTCTTTGCTTTGACTTCCTACAGCTGCAACCTGCCCGAGTTCGATGCGCTCTGCTTCGCGCTGATGAGCGCGGTTGAGGATTGGGAGAATGGAATATCAAAGTGTAACACTGGCCGTACCAGCGCGGGGGTGCTGTGTCGGTGTTTAGTCAAACGTCTGGAGAATTTTCGAAAGACTGGAATGCAGCGTGCGCGTAAGCTGAAGCGGACGCGCCAGACGCTGGAGCCGTTGGCTGTCATTGATGCCAATGTGCTCGAGTCGGTCATCGGCGCGCTGCGTGAGGCGGGCGATGAGTGAGGCTTTATTGTACCAGTTCTGTACAAAACTCAAGGACAAAACACGGACCTGCAGAGCGGACACGTTGTTCTCACCGTGCCCTGATGAGAAACATATTTCATCATGCAAAGGAAGTGGAACCGATGCCCGCAGACGCTGCTCGTCCACCATATGTTGTCGGGCGTTACCGAATCCAGGCATATGCAGCAAGTTTCATTGCTGTCTGCTAAAACAGAGGAGGTGTCAGCAATACTCAGATAAAAGAAGCTTTCCATTTCAGCTGCCGCTTTCTTGCTTACGCGGATTCGCGCTGCCATTGGTCCGCGTTTTCATCGGATGGTGTACTCTTTTATACTTGAGGCAACGTATCAGGATTGTAGCGGATTTTACTTGACAAATTTTGCAAGGCGATTTCATTGCTTCGGCATCTTCCCGCACAGCCGCTTGTGCTCGGGATAATGCGCGGTCTGGCAGTCGCGGCAGCAGTACCAGACCGGAAACCGGAGCTTGTCCCAGCAGCGGGAGCAGCGGAGGTGCTTGGTCGCGGTCCGCAGCGGCTCCTCCTCGTTGATGTCCAGCGTCAGGGTGGTCTCCTCGCGGATGAACTGGCAGAGTTCCTTCTGGCTCGGAAACTGGCGCGGCCCGAGGCTTCCGCACATGCTGCAGTCCATGCGGACCGTGACGAGGCTCGCGACCGCGACGGTCTTGATCGCGGGCGCTTTTCGCTGCTTGTTTTTGGAAGAAAAGGTTGCTTGCTTCGAGCTGACACTCAGGCAAAGGTCGTCCGTCAGGCGAAGCTGCTCAAACGGCGCGATCTTGAACTCGCTCTTGGTCACCGTGTATCCGACTGCCAGCAGCATCACGAGTCCGTGGTGCTTGGTTTCCAGCACGCTGAAGAGCTGGATGGCCCCAGGGATCCATTCGGGGAGTTTGAAGCCCGCCTCCTTTCGGACGTCGAACATCCTCGCTCCCTGCGTGACGGGAAACATCTCGTGCAGCGCGACGCTCGCGGACGACGTCGTTTGCATGGCTCGGCACACGGGCGAGATCTTCATGCGGCAGGACTCCAGAAACATTTGCTTCACATCCGACTCGACGCACTGCAGGAGGTCGGGGTGCTCGCGCATCACTTCGTCGTGCATCGTGTCGGCGGAGGACATGGGTTGGTTGGTGGGTTGCCTTGGTTTGGTTTTATAGGGGCGGAGCTGTAATGGGTTTGAATTGATTTGTGGTTTCTACAGGTCTGTAGCTGTAGAAATTTTAATTGGGTTTTAGTTTTTCGGATCGTTGCGGTTTAAATGTTTTAGTGAATTTGAATTGATTTGTGAGTTTCTACAGATTCTGAGCTGTAGAAATTCTCATTTGTTGTATCTTTTCGAATCGTCATAGCGGGATGATAAATCCCCGTATCTGAAAAAAGGTTGCTGAGAATAGAGGGCCTGATTTTCAGATGAGAAGTATAAATGATGCTTTGGATGCAAGTGTGTGAATGTCAGGAGGGTTTGAGCTCATGATTAGGGAATACAAGGAAAGTTTCAAAATGCGAATAGAGAGAGAATTGGGAAAATGCAAATCGAGTGCAGAGATGGATTTGAAACAAGAAGAAATAAAGAAAGAACTAGGGGAAATAGAGAAGGACGCTAAGAATAACTTTAATGGTCTAGTGCATCGTTTAGTAGATGAGATTAACACACATCTCGTCAATGGGGTACGCAAATTCAGCGAACATCCCGATAAATTCGTTTTGGAGTTTATTGGTGGTAGAGTAGGAGAAGAATCTGATTCTTGCTATGCTGTTCAATATGGAGGATCGGGCTTGGCTTTAAAGTTTGACTTCGAGCGTGTGCATGGGAACGTTTGTTTCGAAATGTCCACGTACGGAAACACACGTTCTGATAAAGAAACAGTTGATCCTAACCCTGATACTGACAGGTTTGCATTTCAATGCAATGCCGGGACATCTTTCGGATCTATTTCGTACGATCAGTACGCTCTTTCGATGTGCGTTAGTCAAGTGTCGAAACAGTTTGTTTTGTACAATGCGTTGCGGAGTTTTGATAGTGATGGTTGGGTGTTTTTTCGGCGTAATGGTTTAGTATCCATGGACGTGAAATTTAAACAGTTTTATGAACGCCTTCATGTTGTGGTTAACATTTCAGATGAGGAAGATGTCGTTGCAAAGGTAATTTTTAAAGAGTGGTATTATTGGAAGGCAAAAGAGAACTATGAAATTTTTGATGGATCCGTTACTCTCCTGGACGTCAAGATTCGTAACGAAAAGGAGTTTATCGATTATATCAATGATTTATGCGGCTCAAAGCCACCATCAACCAGTGGTCAACCACCAACCAATGCACAGCTCTTGGATTTTGAACGTCGAATCGACGCGTTGCGGCTGATTTAATGCAGCTCCATCGCGAGCCCACGCAGCCACCATGGCAGGAAGGGGGTTTCCAGGACCGAAGGCGTGGTTTCTGGCTGTTTTGTATAAACGGTTTAACATTTGCTGCAATAGAGAATGGTTACTATTGCAATGTTAAGTTTTGAAGGTGACAATGATGATTCGTCTGATAGTGGTGGTGAGGTGGAGCATGACGATGAGAACAGAAGTTACACTCAAGAGCAAATTGAAAGGGTAAATGAAAACAAGATAAAATTTCACGCCCTTGTTAATGACTTGGCAAGTCGGATTGTGTCTCGACTCGAAGAGGAAACAAGCAGATTGAACGGAACAGGTGAAAAAATTAAAGTAAGTCAGTCAGATTGTACGGACGAACCATGTCGTGTTATTTTCCAGTATGATCATGCACACTTTAAATTTGAACTTGATTTCTTTGTTTGGGATTTTTTAGATAATAATGCTCATATTCATTTGTGGACAACACTGTCTGTTCATGAAAAAGGTGAGAAAAAGTGCATACCTGATGTTCGAGTAAATTTTCTATTCGAATACATTCCTAATATTGCTTTAGAAAACATATCCACCGATGCAATCACTCTTCGACAGTACATAACAGAGACATCCAAGCGGATTGTTTTGTATGATGCACTGCAGAGTATTGACAAAATCAACGATTGTAAGTTTAAATGGTCGAAAAAACACGCGACAATATACTTGGAGGTTGTAGGCGCGGTACAATGGCTTCATCTGGAACTCTGTATCTCAGACAGTGAAGATGCTGTGTTGCAGATCCTTTACAAAGAGTGGTGCTTCACAACGCTGTTTGAATGCAAGACGTATACTATGAATCAATCAATCTGCAGCAAAGAGGAGTTTATTCAATACATCAACGAACAACTAGGCGTTCGTCCGCTTAGATCTCAGCTTTTGGATTTGGAACATCGAATCGACGCGTTGCGGCTGACCACATAGCCCCCATGGCCGGAAAGAGGTCGCCGAGAATCGAGCGCCTGATATCCGAAGATGTGGTTGCAGGCTGTTTTGTATAAATGGTTTAACATTTTCTGCAATAGAGAATGGCTTCTATTGAGATGGCAGGCATGAGTTTGGACGCTGACGATGATGATGATTCGTCTGATAGTGGGGATGAGGGGAAGCCTAAGGAGAAGAGAAGAATTTACACCGAAGAGGAAAAGAAAAAGGGTAATGAAAACAAGGAAAAATTTCGCGCTCTCGTGGATGGCTTAGTGAGTTCGATTGTACCTCAACTCAAAGATGAAATACATAGATTAAACGGAACGGGTGAAGAAATCAACGTAACCCAGGAAATAAACACGATAATGAATTATCATATTATGGCCCGGTGTTATTATGGTCGCGTTCAATTGGATCTTGATTTCTTGCATGGGGATTTGCTGGACGACAATGCGGATATTCGTTTGTGGACAGTACTATATTGTAACGAAAAAAGCGAGAAAACGATTGTATATCGTGTTGAAAAAACATTTCGATTCAAGTGCGTTCCTCAAATTGATTTGGAAACGATATCTTCAGGTGGAACCACTCTTCACCGGTACATAAAAGAGACATCCAAGCGGATTGTTTTGTATCATGCCCTGCAGAGTATTGACTCAATCAGTGCTTGGAGTTTTGAATGGCGGGAAAAACGTGCAACAATATCGTTGGGGTTTACACGGGTTATGCGATGGCTTCATCTGGAACTCTGTATCTCAGAAAGTGAAGATGTTGTCTTGGAGATCCTTTACAAAGAGTGGTACACAATAAACCCGTCTGAAGTCAAGGCTTACAATATGGATGTCAAAATCTGCAGCAAGGAAGAATTCATTCGATTCATCAACAATGAATTGGGCATTCCGCCGCTTAAATCCCAGCTTTTGGATTTGGAACGTCGGATCGACGCGCTGCGGCTGACCACATAGCCCCCATGGCCGGAAAGAGGTCGCCGAGAATCGAGCGCCTGAGATCCGATGGCAGCTTGCGGAGTGCACGGATGAGTTGCTTGACCATCGGCATCTCCTGCCTCAGGCGCCTGTCGGCCTCCGCTGCAATAAGCTTCTTCGTTCCCTCGTCCTCCGCCATCTCCTCAGCGGTCCTGCCCTTGCTGTCCCGAATCGAAGGATGAACCATCGGAAAGTGCTCGAGCAGGATGGGCACGAGCGGGTTGAGCCTCGGATGGCCAGCCGCGATGTGGAGCGGGGTCATCCGCGTATCGCGCTCCCGCCACTGGGCGAACGGCAGCGAAAACTTGAGGTCGTGGCGCCCGGCGATCATGCGCACGGTGGTTTCAATGTATTCCGGGTACTCGAAGATCTCGTCGAGCCGGCGGTAGCCTGCATCGGCGCTGTCTTTGGAGAGGATGTAGCCGATGCACAGCGGAAAGAAGCGCCTCATCCCGGAGTAGAGCAAAATGTTTCCAGTATCAGTGAACCCGTGGCGCGCGGCAGTCTGCACAAAGGCGAACTCCTGCTCCGCGTTCTGAAACGGCATCGTGAGCATGCAGCTGAGCACCACGTGCTTGCGGTAGGTCAGGTTGGAGTAGTCGTCGTTGCTCCTCATCGGGCTTTCGATGGTACAAACGAACCGCGATTTGTGGCGCGCGAGCAGACGGCCGACGAATCTCATGAAGCGCCCAAAGAGCGCGGGGTCCTTGAAGCAGGCCCTCTTGCCAAACTGGCTTTCGGCACTGTTGTGCAGCAGGCAGCACATGTACAGCGGGGACATCAGGCGGCGCGTATGCTTCCACTGCACGGAGACGAGCTCGTCGATGTTTGGAATCGGCGGCGGCAGCGTTGCTAGCGCGTCCTCGTCGAGCGCCATGATGGCCTTGTACAGGCGCGTCGAGAGCGACGCGTCGTAGGTTGCGTGGCCCTGGGAACACACCTGATGCATGCTTTTGCGGCCCATTCGCTGGGAGACGATGGACAGGGCGTCGTTGAGGATCGTGAAGGTCTGCTTGTCTGGGGGTTGCATTTGGATGGTTTTGTTGTAGGCGAGTGGTTACTGATATAGTAAATTATAATTAAACTGGTCAAACGGATATCTGTAGAAGTCAACTGGTCAAATATATCCTGTAAACGTTTGTGCTGTAATCGGTTCGATATAATCTGCTTCACAGCCCCTTGACTCAAATGCCTTCTCCCAGCACTGCCAACGACTCCATCGGCGTCGTGTACACAACCCTTGCGGAGACTCACTACACGATCGATATATTGTACAAGGAGAATGAATCCATGTTCAACGGGCGGTCTGTGGAACTCGCTGTGCACCTCCAGCGACAGGCGTCGAGAATGCAGTTCGTAGTGGACCCGCATGCTGCCTTTTTGGCAAGCAGGTCGTGGTGAATGAAGGGTTGTGTTGCGTAAGTTTTGTTTCAAATTTGTATTCGGTGCAGTGTGTTGTGGGAGAGTGGTTGAGATAATTACTTGTTTCATAATGTAATGAAGTAAAATTTACATGTAAGCTCTTGAATTCCGGCTACCTGTAAGGATCATACAGTTTTATCTTGAGCTTTAGATTGACATTGTTGATGCGAACATGTAAATCTATGCTATCAAAATCGAAATTGGCTGATTGGGCATCTAACTCGGTCGATGTCATGTGTTCTGAGATTGAATATCTATGAAAGGCTTGCATACCTTCGTAAAGATCACAAATATATGCGCCAGCTTCACATAGAATCACACAATGTTGGTCATTTATGTCATAGAATAATGTTCCTGTTGTATAGCCTATTTTTGATATTATTGTTGTGCTATCAGCGTTGTCTTTTATGCCTGTCATCTTAGTTGTAACGTCTGCAATGTTCAACGTGTATTTCACCATTGATGCCACCGTCAAAGCTTGTTCTGTCGATTGGTAGTCAAATTGAATCTGGCTTACTCCATTCATTGTAATGACAAAGGGACGCATGCTTGATATTTTCTTTATATTATCAATAATAGGAGCCTTTTCTGGGTTTGAATCCGGAACTAAATCTGATAAAAGTTGTATGAGCAAACCACCAGTAGAATCATTTTTGACTTCAGTAAGTGATTCGTTGAGTGAATAGGAGATGCCACAAACAGGAAACGGATTGAGTACCACTTTGTATTTTTGTTTTCCAGCCAATGTCAAACCGTTGGCGTTAGCACACGTCTCGTCAATTTCAAAAATAAAATGTGAGTTGAAATTTAGTTCTGATTGACTAAGCAGTTTTCTCAGTGCGTGTTCCACGCTCATTGGATTAGTGTTTCTATTGAGATCTTTCTGTTCAAATTTCTGAAACATGCTGAAATATTTGCCTTGTTTTTTGGAATTTTCTGGAATCAGATTTAACAACAAATGTTTGAGCAAAGCCTCTATTGAGTCATTTCTGACCTCAACGAGTTTTGTGTCAATCAAATATGAAATGCTGCCTGTGGGCAATGGCTCGAATACCACTTTGTAATCTGTTTTTCCGGACAGCGTCAAATCGTTCTTGTTGGCAATAGTTTCATCGATTTCAAAAATGTTTGAGTTGAAGTTTAAGTCAGTGTTATGAAGCAGTTTTACCAATATTTGCTTCGCTTTGTCTTGATCAATATTTGTATTCAGTTCTGTTTGATTAAAACTGGATAGTCTCTCTGAAATGAGGTTACTGCTCTGATCAGTCCCAAGCATTTTCAATCTTTGTTCAATTTGTTTCAATTGATGTATGATGTTCTGCATTTAGAATAGTAAAATGTGTGCTGTTTAAATATTGCAACAAGGTCTCGGATAGGAGATAATTTCAATAAAGTGATTTAAACGGATTACTGGTTTGATTGAACATGTCCACCAGCCTCACCAACTACAGTTACCCAATCTACGTCCCGCTGCTGCCGCGCGTGGACCGCTGGAGGATTATAGTTATTGCTCTGACGGAGGGGTATCTTCTCCTTGAAAGCGTTTCGGATGAATGAAAATCTTTGCAATTTATTCTCGATTGCATAACGACGCCGCCTACGCAATCACGCGATGAAAGTGCTCGATGCGGTCCCTGCACCCGTCCTCGATGAGCTTGTCGCGCGGCTCCCACGTATCGTCGTCGGAATCGAACCCAGACCATCGGACGAGGTAGAGCAGCTCGCTGTTGGAATCGAAGCGCACGCCCACGATCCTGTCGATCTTGAAGTAGGGCTCGTCGTCGTCGGTGGTTTCGTTCTCGCTGTTGGTGCTTTCGAACGACTCCTCGATGATCTCGACCATGGCCTTCACCTGCCCCCTCAGCCTGCTGCACTCAATGCTCTTTCCGTGCTTCCGCATCGAGCGCGCCAGCCAGTCGTAGTCGCGCGCCTTGATGCGCCTCACCCAGCGGCGCACGATGCGCTGGAGGTGCGGCTCGTTGGCCAGGAGCTGGCGGCAGATGTGGAGGAGCTGTTTGTGCATGGACACGTTGTGGTGAATGTTTTAATTTTCTCGGTGCCTATAGGCACGCGGTGGTTTTTTTTAATCCGAGTCGGCTGTGGTTTTTTTTAATCTGAGTCTTCCGAGTCGTCCGTTTCGTCGTTGCTCCAGTATTCTACCATTTGGTCAATCAGACCTAATCCGTCTTCGATTGCGGGGTCTAGATGAGCGCCAAGGAAGTTATTCCATTCCTGCTCACTCGACAGATGCATCTGCATCATGATGGTGGTTTCGGAGGATGCGCCATGGGGGTTTTCGGTCATTTCCAGCGAAACAGTTATGGCATCTGACTTGAAGTCCGTTGCGATTCCGATTTCGATCAGAGCGACGTCCGTGTATGGTTCGTCGCTTTCGCCGGCGTGAAAGTAAAAGCTATAGAAGCTCCAGTGAAGCTGGTTGTCGCTGGTGTCGAGATGCCAGTGGATTTCGTTTGAATCTGCGTACTGGGTTTGGAAACACGGCTCGTTTTCAACGTGATCCGGGGCATAGTCCCAGTCCTCTGCATTGAAATCCTTTTCGAATAGGCACTGTATGATAGTTGCTAAGAGAGGCGGGTGCGCTGGTGGCATGGAGCGCATGGGTGCAGAGTTGTAATCGGTGGTTTTCTGATTTGTGTATATTTTGTTTTAAAATTAATTCACTGATTTCAGCTGTAATCGGTGGTTTCTGACCTGTTTATTTTTTCTTAAAAAGTTTAATTTTTTATTTTATTTTTTTCGGATTTGACCAGATGGTTCTGTGTAGACTCATCCGAACCAAATCTTAACTGCCAGCATCAAGGCAGCGAAGAGCAAGACAAGCAGCAGCCCCTTAGCTCTGCAGTGTCCCTGCCGTGATGAAACCATCTCTTCTCCGGGAGCATCCCTGCTGCTCTCGAGGTACTCGATCAAACCTGCCTTGGTGCGAGCCGCCGTCAGTATGCAGCTGATCATGTTTTCCACCGCTGTGCCCTGAATTCCTCTGAGCAGCATGTCGTCCAGCTGGTGCTGGTACTCGGATTCTCTGGCGGACAGGAGCCTGATTTCGTTTTGAACTTGGAGGCGGGTTGAGTGGCTG
>Ga0214204_1000244_pt1 | contig 10751 bp, 12 predicted proteins | sample TroBogEpilimnion_39_FD_153042 | JGI IMG/M metagenome (GOLD analysis project Ga0214204, IMG submission 153042) | Freshwater microbial communities from Trout Bog Lake, WI - 23JUN2009 epilimnion | ecosystem: Environmental > Aquatic > Freshwater > Lake > Epilimnion/Euphotic zone | place: Trout Bog...
AGGCAATTGCTGCCAAGCTGCGGAGGGTCGCGGAGGTGAACAGGGCGGTGCATATGCCGACGTATGTCGAGCTCTTTGAGAGCTGTGTTGAAAAATAAAAAAAGTCCGTTTTTCTTGATGGTTGGGGTGCTTTAGACTATTTAAACACCACTTGAAAGCGAGTACAAGATATAGATGGGTGATTACAGAGCTGGTAGTATCCCTTTTGGGAACGGGAATATTTATCAAAGGCATGTTGATGCTGCGCGCAGCGATTTGAGTCGCTTTGCATCCAATCCTCACTTTAGCGATGTACAAGTAAAGAATTCTGCTCTGAATTTTCTGAAGAGACTGGAAGAATTGCATTTAGCGCAAGTGCATCACCTTAGGTTGAATCCACATGATTACCCTTCGACTCAGAGCCTTGAGCTCATTCGTTTTTTGGATACTGTGCCTCCTCCTATCAAGGCGAGAATCGGGAAAGAACCAATGACGTATGATCGAATGGTGATGCGCCATGCTAGTCCTGATGACCTTCGTCCAGGACACCTTGTCTATTATTGGAATGATAGTGACCGTGACGGTGGGGGTAGGACGCTCTACCTCGCATGTGTTGTTGACCATACAGGGACTATTGTAAGCAGACTCTCCGATGGTGACCTTTATATGCATGATGTGAATCTGCATGAGGACCTTTTCATCGTCGAAACTGATGAGTGAATATCATTGGTTTTTTTTGAAATAAAATAAAATAAAATAAAAATCAGCATGAATCTTTTTAAAATTCCAAACGAAAGAAATTCCCGAAAATAAATCAGCGGAAATAGCTTTTGGCATAAAAGCGCTGAGAAAACGCAGATTCGGAATCTGAAGCAAAGATGCAGAGCAAGAAACGGGCCAGGTCGCCGTCTCCTCCCAAGACAGCAGAGCTAAAGTTAATCCAAACGCAGCTGTCCCAGATCAGATCCAGGTCTTTTATTTGCATAATGGTTATGAGGAGATGCGCCTGACCTTGGCTGCAGCTCGTACAGGGTGCTCGAGAAGCTGGGCAACGGGACGTTTGGGCACGTGTACAAGGTCGTGGACACTTGCACGCAGAGCGCGCTGGCCTTCAAACAGGTGGAGAGCGGGACGGCGGAGGAGGGGATGCACTTTTGGCTCCTGCGTGAAATGAGCCTGATGAAGGCGCTCTCGGGGCATGCGAACATCCTCCACCTGGAGAATGTCCTTTTCGTGCAGGATCATGTGTTTTTGGTGCTGGAGCTCATGGACATGAGCCTGGGGGCCTACATGGCGCGGCTGCGCAAGATGGGGGTGGAAAGGATGGAGGCGGGGCAGGTGCAGAGCTTGATGAGGCAGCTGCTCTGTGGGCTGGAGCATTGCCACGGCAAGTTGATTCTGCACCGCGACATCAAGCCGCAGAACCTCTTGGTGAATGGGGACGGGAGCCAGCTGAAGATTTCGGACTTTGGCTCCTCGCGTCCGCTATTGTCGACGCTACGGGATGACGGGTACAGCGGGGTGTGCATCGTCTCGGCCATGTACCGTCCTCCGGAGATTTTTCTCGGGGACACCAAGTACGGCACCGCCGTGGACATGTGGAGCGCTGGGTGTGTGCTGGGGGAGATGATGAATGGCGGGATGAGGCCCCTGATGGAATGCAGCACGGAGTTTGAGATTCTGATGCGGATGTTTCAGAAGTTTGGAACCCCCACGGAGGACACGTGGCCCGGGGTCTCGGCGCTGCCGTCCTTTTCTACGGACTTTCCAGCATGTGGAGGCGAAGGAGGTGTGGAGCGGCTGCTGACGATGGCTCCGACGGATGGGAAGATGGGGGGCCTTCTGCAGAGGCTGGTGGTGTTCCATCCGAAGGATCGGATCAGCGCGAAGCAGGCCTTGCTTTATTTCCGTTAGAGGCTGAGGCCTAAGGAGTAAAAAAGCACGCACGCATGCGCGCGTCGATGTCTCTGTACTTGTGCCTTGGAAAGCCAGACTCATAAAGACCTTGAAGGAGGGGTCTGTGTATCTTAGTTTTTGCCTTTTGCATGCAGTTTGCTTTTATACTTTTCTGGTGGCAAATCTACCTTTTACCATAAGGATGATAGTGATAATGAGACTGTTTTGGATTTGCCACTTTGCAATAAAATAGATGTTTGGCAACTTGGTCTGGGTCTATTGGGTTCCAACAGCGACGGCATTTGCTATTTACCCAATCCTTGGCAGCAGCTACAGTATTAGGATGCTCTACCTTTAGCTGGTCATACATAGCACCCTTTGGATCCAACTTCATGGTTGCAATGCTAGTGATACCAGCTAACCAAAGTAAATACTGAGGGTCCTCAGATTCCAAATTCTTGAAACTTTTACCAGTGTGCTTTCCAAATTCAAGTATCATCAAAGCTTCAAGCTAAAATCTCGATCTATTTATAGCCATTCAGCATTGGTGAGCAAGAGCCATTGCAGTGAGCCATTGCCGTGAGCCATTGCCACAAGCCATTGCCACAAGCAAGAGCCGTAAGCCAGCGTGACAGACAGTCTGCGTAATACCTTGGGGAATAGACAAGTGTATATATGCTGCAGTGCATAAGCCTTAAGTCATAAGCTGATAGCAAGCATGTCCATGGACTACACGTATCAGATGGACAAGGTGTCCTGCGTCCGCGAGTTTTACTTTCTGCACGTGTGCTTAGCGTACCTGGTGATACTGTGCGGGACCATGTGCTTTGTGTGCAGAGCCGTGCCCATGCTCCGCCCGTACCATGCCCTGTTTGGGAGGGGCTACATTCTGTGCATGATGTGGTGCATGGCGACGTCGCTCCTGATCCACAACACCGGCCTGCCGATAGCGGTGCTGATCTCGTTTGTGTGGGTGCTGGGCGGCCTGACTGTGGCGTGGATCCTCATCAAGGTGCACCAGAGTGCCTTTGAAAAGGAGGCTCTGCTACGGGTCGATCCCGACAACCCTGATCTGGGGGCTGCAATCCACGAGGCGAAAGTGGAGATGGGGGAGGACGAGGAGAAAACGCTGTATCAAGTGATGTTTTCCTACAAGGCGGCTCACGGCATGCTCATGTTCATGTCGTATGTCAATATTCTGGGGCGGCTCATCGCCTCGGATCAGAGTGGGGATTTCGTGTGCTACACCTACCCCGTGTACAAGCCGGTCAACAGTTCGGATTCGCTTGTCCTGCTTCCCGAGCATGATCCCAACTACGACAGGCTGCCGTGGGCGCGTATGGGCCTGGCAGGGTGGGGCGCTGCGCTGAGCCTGGGCCCTTTGGCGGTGGGCTTTGCCCTGGGCTGCGCATGGTACTTTTCCTTTTATCATGATAGTGGTGGAATGAATCTAAAATAGTTATCTCTTGTGGGTTTCAGCTCATCATGGAATTGGGAGTCGTACTTCAGCCAATGTATATAGTGTGTATAGAGCCAGGATTTTGCATGTTGGATGTGAAGGCCTCTCTCAAATTCTTGATGGCCGCCCTTTTGACTAAAGTAGATGCCCCAGAACGTGTGGTGAAATTCGTCGAGTGCTGCAGCAGGAAAGAGTATCTTCTGGTTCTTGGAACTCATGTCTTTCAAGATCTGTGTCATGCCTTCGCTCGAGGCGCGGTGCTCCAAATTGAGGATGAGGCTGAAAATATTGTCCCAGATCACATTCTTCCCCTGCTGTGGATTGTACCATGTCTCGATGAGCGCATTGCCGTTATTGCGCCATACAAGCTCATTTTGGTTGAGGGAGGGCACAGCCGTGCAAAAATGACGGACCTGGGCTCTCAGCACGTTGATATACTCCATATTCCTCAAGACCGCTGGACACTCAGCATAGAGGGCTTTATGCGCCAGAGTCAGGGTGTTGTACGCCCTCTCTTCTTTCGTGACAAGGAATCCGCCAAGCCTTTTTTTCCAATCCTGAGGTAGCTTGATCATGGTGCTCATGTTCTCAAACCCGTTTACGGACGCGTACATGATGCTGACGTCCATCCAGGTCCTGTATAGTAAGGAGGTGGGATGGGAGAGCAGGACAGCCACATCCTTGTGGAGGCAGACGAATAAGGAGGTGATGAGCTCGCTGCAAGCGTGCAGCAGCGCAGCATTTTGGTTCATAGGTATGCGCCTTACGACAATGGCAGGTATATATACTTGCACGGAGCCAATGCGCACGCAAATATGGAGTCGAGGGAAGGTTTTTATGGAGTAATCCGTCATGTCACGGATCCCCAAACTGGTATCATTCATTTGGACAACACCCCCCTTTCCTTGGATTTGAATGCGAATATGCCCCTTGATTTGTCTGAGGTAGAGGATCTTGGCTACTACCAATTCTTTCCATACTTGGTTGAATTCGAGATACAAGGTGAGATTGAGGCGCTGAGCAAGGAAGGGCGCGCTCATCTCATAGACTCGATCTGTATCTTTCTCGTCTTTAATTCCGGGGATTCCGAAGGGTTGAACGAGGCTGCCATGATGGCAGCGTTTCAAAAGGCGACCCAATGCAGAGAGTTTCACCTCACGTTTTGTTTTCTTCCTGGTGAGGGAGGTGAATACAGAGGAGCTCCTGGTGAGGGAGGTGAATACAGAGGAGCCATGGCATCCCTCAGCAAGCTCCTGCGTACTGCTGTCCGGGGCCTTCCAAGCATCGAAACGTTGACATTGAGGGATTGTACCATCCAAGACCATGCCATAGGGTGGAAGAGCTTGCTGAGCGACATCCTGGCCCCCAGCGCACCTTATCATCACGAGATTTTCCAGGCGTGGTTATCCTCCCAGTGCTGCTCCGTCATTCCCGCCGAGGGTGCCCGAATAGAAGACTGGTTTCGAAGAGCCAAGTTGAAAACCCTTTGTCTTCAAAACATACGCATGAGCCCGATAACCAGCCAATTCTTCTGGCGTCTTGTGGGTTGCTTTCATCTGGAGCATCTTAAGCTCATCGACACAGTCATTGAGTGGCCCGACGACTACATCTTCCCGTTCCCAATTCCCATGGAAGAGCCAGGTATGCTGCTGGAGGTAATGTCGGGGAATCGTGCACAGAATCGGTTTGTGGTTGCGTTTGTTCTCGAGGGCCAAGAGGACAAAGTAACGATATGCTAGAGTATATATACGAAGGGATGGATGATGCTTGAGAAAATGTCTATAGATGGGGCGATTCGGAGATACATTGATATCACGCTTCATGAAGTGGGCGTGGACGAGGCCAAGCTCACAGATACGCTGGCTGAAGTACCATTTCGGCGTTTCTTTTACTATTGGCGTCAACAACACACGGACCCCAAAGTCACACAGCAGGAGGTAGAAGACATGGTGCATGCCTTTCTCTCAGATTCTTGGGAGCAATATTATCGGCATCCACAGCAAGAATTTGAGAAAAAATGGTCTGAACTGAGGAGGGATCCAGCTTTCGAGGGTGTCAAGAGAGGAGTTTTCGAGCAGGTGAATCGAGAATGGTCGGCAGCATATGCCCAGCGGTACGCAGCCTTTGTCAGGAAATACGCCAACCAACCAAGGGACAGAAAATCGTGGCTCTTTCCTAGGATGGCTGCACAATGGCTGTACGCCTATCTTCCAAGCGAGCTGTCAGCCTTGATAGCTTTACGTATACGCCTTACCATTCTGCGGGCTCATCTGTCATATACGTCTTAATCCACGACTTTTTGTGGGAGGAAAGGCACTTCTTCGTATCCGCTATAGAGCACTGCCGTTCGTTCACGGTGTATCAAAACGCCCAATATTGCCACAATGCCTGCCAGTGGCGCTAGGCTCCCTACAATCACATAGCTGAGCCTTAGAGCCTGCACTTCTGTGTTCTGCTGCTGCTGCTGTTGTTGTTGGCTGCCAATCAGCTGCTGCTGTTGGTTGTCATTCTGTTGTTGCTGCTGCTTCGGCTTATGATGGGCTTTTCTGGGGGTGGTCTGCTGGGGGGTGTTCCCTATCGATGTGTTGTGCTGTGTTGTGGATGTCACAGCCATCTGTATCATTGTGGTGGTGGCGTTTGTAGAACAGAGGATGCCACTGGAGTTCATAGTGGTGTTGGACGGGTACTGCAGGATAAGGTGGGAGTGCTCGTAATAGAAGAGGCTGTAGGAGGGCCCTATGTAATAGGAGGATGACACATTGTGTTTTGTACAAACAAGATCCCTCAAGTGCTGGCAATACTCGTCCGTCGAGGCCTGCTGATGCGGATCGTAGAGGCATGCAGCTCTTGCTCTGTGGATAGGCATCATCAAGAGGAGTAGGAGGAGGAGTGTCATGTCACTGTGCTATATCCTATCATCATATATACCTATAGCCAAACTTCAGCTTTTTTCCAAGTGCAAAAACTCGAATTTTCCAAAAATTGCATTTCCCGAGAATAGAATAGAATTTCCCGAGAATAGAATAGAATTTCCCGAGAATAGAACAGAATTTCCGAAAATAAATCCCGAAAAACAGAATAAAAGCAGAAGAGCTCGCCCGATTCGAGCACAAAGCATGTCCGACAAAGTCATCCGTTTTCTTGAGGAGCACATTCCGTATTGCAAGCATACGCTCCTGAAGTACCCAGAGGAGTTCATCGAGGAATGCATGAAGGTGCCGCTGGAGGACCTGATGGAATGGGCGACTCGTGAGAACCACTATGTGGAGGTGGACGCTGGCGGGATGTACATGCGCTTTCCTGGAAATAAATACTACAACTTTGACCGCATCCGCATCGAAAAGCTGTTGGAGGAGCCGTTTGGGCTGGAGGGGCTCAAGCAGGAGTATAAGGCCAAGGTCTACAAGCCCATTCTCCTTCGGAAGCGCGGACCGGACAATGAGTGTCTGATGGCCCTTGACAAGGGCCTGAAGGTGCCCTACTATGAGCATGATTCCTTTCCGAGTTGTTGCGCACCGATTGTCCCTGACGTGGACGCTGAGGAGTCTACTGGTATATAAATCTTTGAGTCCCTTGTGTTTTTGAGATGGACCATTATCATAGCCCTAAACATCTCCCTAATTATGACTCGTTTGCCGCGCCTGCTTACCTTCTTCATGATGATCCATTGCCCACAACAAGGCGCGTAAAGTATAACTCACAGGATCTTGACCCCAAGCTAAAGGCTATGAAGGATAAGTATGATTGGCTGATTGATGAGCTGGACAGTATTGAGAAGAGCATCAATGACTATCAAGGTGCTGGTCCATCCTATGCTCATTACTAGCTCTCCCTTCTACTTACTAAAACGTATCTAGGCTGAAAACCTAAGGCTCAGAGCCTAAAGCTAAGAGCCTAAAGCTGGGAGCCTAAAGCTAAGAGCCTGAAGCTAGGAGCCTAAAGCTAGGAGCCTAAAGCTAAGAGCCTAAAGCTAAGAGCCTAAAGCAGAGAGCCTAAAGCTCAGATCTAAAACAGTTTTTTGTTATGTTTGCGATCCCAGACACGCGCCAAGGCGGCGTGGACACGGGTGACAAATTCGCGGACGGGAAGGGTCAGCTTGCCCTCTGTCACATGCAGAGAGGAACACCAGATTTGCACGTGGTGGGTGATATGGAACCAGATCATCTGCTCGTTGCCGTAGTCGATCTGCCCCTCGACGTAGCGGCACGGCTGTATGATCTCGGAGAGCGTGGGCAGCCAGACGGCGGTCATGAGGTCGGAGCCCGGGAGCGAGACGAGGACATCCGCGGTGGAGACGTACTGCATCTGCTCGCGTAGGCTGACCTTGGTCCACATGATGCTGAAGGCGTGCTGCCCCGCGGCGGCCACGAGCTCCGGGACGTTGGCGATGTAGGCCGGATGCGCGGCGACGGAGAGGTCCTTTTCGAGAATGAGGATTCTGCCCGTGTAGTGAAACGGGTCAGCCGACAAGCCGTGCCTTGCAAGGGCGGTGGCACGGAACGAGGCCATGGTGGTTTTGAATTCCGGGAGGTACTCGGCGCGACAGTCGAGGCGGCGGGATCCGTCGGCGGGGCACGTCATGCCCAGGGCGTAGCCCATGCGCGCGACCCCCGCGAGCAGCGTCGGCACACACACGCTGCGTCCGCCCAAAAGCACGCGATTGGTGTCCTTGCCGAGCAAGGCCTCGTATTGCTGGAGGGACGGGGTCCATGCGCCCTCGGTGTAGACGTAGACGTCCTGGAGGCGGGCCTCCATGTTCCATGTGGCCAGGAGCTGCCACATGGCCCAGACCTCATCGCCGAGGACGTGGCCATAGTTGGGCGGGTAGTATCTGGAGACCAAGGTGACGACGCCCTGGAGCTGCTCCCAGTCCAAGTGGGGCTGGGGGTCGACCTGAACGCGGACGGCGTGGCTGGGCGCGTGGTCTTTGCCTGTGGGATATGCCCTGAAGCCGAGAGCGGGTAGTTCGACGGCGTGGGGCACCAAGATTGTGGGCGGATCCTCCATTCTCAAGCAGACGTTTTCAAAGTGGCAGGTGCCCTCGGTGCCCTCGCTCTTGCATTGCACGGAAAATTTTGTGGGGTCGTACGATGATGACTGTGTGAGCTTTCGGTGGCCCTCTATCCATGGCAGCAGCACAAAGGCCAGCATCAGGAGCTGCATGCTTTGTCCGTTATGAGAGGGGCGTCCAGTGGGCGGGAAAGTGGTCCTGGTAATTCATGGGGCGCTTGAAGGGCGTGGCGTAATAAATAGTCTGGCCCTCCGTAGCGCGCAAGTACGCGGCCCACCAGCCAAAGGTGCCAATGGACATGATCATGTGGTGGCATGCGGCGAGGATGGCCATATCCTCGTGGGCGGGGTCGCTGCTGTCGCGGAGGTGCATATTGTCAAAGACGCGGTGGGAACGGACCCAGGCCACGTCGTCGGTGCATACCACGGCCTGGTGGGGGAAAGGGAGCATGGCCAGGGCCCTTTCAAAGTATTCCACGCCCGGGTCGCTGCCGCCGTGGGCTTCTGTGAGCTGGTCGGTGCGGCGGACGTGGATCCCGATCCGAATGCCGCGTTGCGCGACCCATTCCCTGCCAAAGGCCATGGAGCGCAGCTCAAAGGGGAGGCCCGAGGAGGCAAAGTACCTGTGTCCAAACGTGTCAGCAAACGCTGTGAGGTGAAGAATGCGCAAAAGCGGACCGGAAGGACTGGAGATGGGTCCGCACGAGGACCCCCTCGCCTTGCATCTTCATCATCCACGGGTGAAACTGCATGAAGCCGTCGGCGCCCTCATCGGCTATCTCCAGGTCACTATCGGAGGCGGCGCACGAGGAAGGAGGATTAGTCCGAAAGACGACGGATTGCTGGAGGATGCTGCCTTCGAGGTTGGAGATGCACCAGGTGGCGCCGCGGGAAACGGCGATGCCGAAGCTGGAGGCCGCCTCGAAGAGCTGGTTTCCCAGGCCGCCCACGAGATGGACCGAGACGTGTTTGGCTGATGCTGTCGGCGTGGTTGTTGGCGTGGGTGTCGGCGGGGCTGTCGGCGTGGCTGTCGGCGGGGCTGTCGGCGGGGCTGTGGTTAAGTCTTGGGTTGATACAGTGGACAGATCTGCCTTGGTCGAATTATCAGCTATTGGCGTTTCTTGGAGCCTCTGCATGACAAGCGCTTGGGTATTCAGCTCTTGGCTCTGAGCCCTGAGGACACCTTGCAGCCACATCAGGGATGCCACTGCCGTCATGGCAACCACAGTGACAAAACGGAGGAAATTCCGTTTCATCCTTTGGCTTGAGAGCCGCCCCCTTTTTAAGAACGATTCGCGCTTGAAAAATGGCACAAATAGTGCTTTTTCCGAAAATAGGAAATTTCAAAGGAGATAAAAGCCGCTCGAATCTCAAATAACAACAGAAAATGTGGCCGAGCATCCTCTTGGCGTTCCTCGTGTTGCTGATAATCTTCATGAAAGAGGGGCGCATCCTCCACAGCATAAAGTGGGGCGCGCGACTGATTTGCGCTGATCCCAAGTGCGTGTGGGGCGTGGCGCATTGGTGGTTTCGGCTGGCCTTTTGCTGGAAGGCAGCGCCGCATCGCACGGTGCAAAACCTCCGGTTCTACCGTATCCTCCCTGGGCATTATTATCAAGACCGGGTCAAGGCCTGGATGGACCGCACGCTTGCACGCGAGCAGGAGCTGCTGCACGAGGTGGCCGATCACAATGCGGCCTACGGTATCGTGAGAATGCCCGTCCCCTTTCTCAAGGATGGGCTGTGCAACGGGCCCCATCTCCTGCCTGCGCACACGCTGGTGGCTGTCTACCTCTCGGACCTCATCGAGGAAGACGACAATGCCGTTCGCTCCAGCCGATACCTCTTCAAGTACGGAAAGTCGCCTTCGTATGTGGGCGGGCGTGTCCTGTACCTGGACGGGAGGCCGCGTCTGGGCGAGGCGCATTCCAATCTCAACGCCGCCTTTATCAAGCACAGCTGTGTGGGCAACAACTGCGTGTTTGAGTGGGTGGACGATCGTTGGCTGGCGGTGCGCACCGCGCGCATCATTCAGCCCTTTGAGCAGCTCACGGCCGAGTACCAGATGGGCTTTTACGACATGGAAGCCACACAGCAATTCAAGGCCCGTGGCTATACGGTGGCCCCATGCCTGTGCAGCGCCCCTGTGGCGTGCCCCCTGGGGCGCAGCCTGGCTTCATACTAAGTTTTGAAAAGTGAAATTTTGGGGAGTTGTAGGCTGATGCTCATACATATCCTGTTTCCTCCTCCTCTACGCATGCATTGGATTTCAGGAGCAGCAAAAAATATTGGTTGCATGTGAACAAACAGGCCTCCATTTCAAAGACTGCACAGCACGTCTGTGTGTCTTCGTCCATATCCAGAGCCTTTGGCAGAATGTTCAGGGCTTTGCCGCAAGATTGCATAT
>Ga0214204_1000260_pt1 | contig 10443 bp, 7 predicted proteins | sample TroBogEpilimnion_39_FD_153042 | JGI IMG/M metagenome (GOLD analysis project Ga0214204, IMG submission 153042) | Freshwater microbial communities from Trout Bog Lake, WI - 23JUN2009 epilimnion | ecosystem: Environmental > Aquatic > Freshwater > Lake > Epilimnion/Euphotic zone | place: Trout Bog...
CAGCCCACCAACGGGCGCTTCATATATCTGTGCGGGTGGGTGTGCAACACGGGCTACTACGCGAGCGCGCTACCCCTCACTCCTTCCTATGTGGTGGACCCAGGGTCCTGCCTCCCATGCTCCAACAGCTCGCTGTGCGCCCCGGGGCAGTACCGGCCGATGTGCACCAACGGCCTCTACGACAACGAAACGTGCAGCGGGTCGTGCAACAACAAGCTGCCCAGCTCCAAGGCCTTTTACTCGACGCCCTCCATCAACAACTCGGCCAACGGATGCGACTGGGCCTGCAACGCTGGCTATTTCAGGAACCAGACCTTGGGCAGCTGCAGTGCCTGCAGGACACAATGCGCCACGGGCCAATTTATCTCCTTTGTGTGCAGCACTCCCACCCTGGCGAACCCCGTGTGCCAGGCCTGCAAGAATGTGTCCAATGCCTCGTTTACGGCTCAAGGGCAGCCCGGGAATGCGTCGTCGTGCCCCTTCGTCTGCAACACGGGCTTTTGGCTAGCAAGGGGCAACTGCACGCCATGGATAGCCACCTGCCCCACAGGATGGGCCTGGAATAGCGGGACGCCCACATCCGACGCGACTTGCACCGCATGTCCCCTGGGCAATCAGCCCACCTTATACGTCTACACACCGAATACGTGCACCTTTTCATGTGGCGTGGGGTATCAGAGCGTGGTGGGTCCTGCCCCATGCCAGGCCTGCGCGCCTGGCACCTACAAAAACACGATTGGCAATACATCGTGCACGCCCTGCGCGCCGAATTATTACCAGCCCAACACCTTCAGCACCAACTGCCTACAGGTGCCCACCAACGGCGTGGCGACGGCCGACAGTTCGAATTTCGTGTGCAATGCGGGCTACTACTACTATATGGCGCCCATATCGTCGACCGTGTCGTGCCCGGCCTGCTCAGCGGGGCAGTATTCGTCGGCCGCGTCCATGGCCTGCACCAACTGCATGCCTGGCACCGTGAGCGCCCAGAGCGCCTCCCCGACGTGTACGTCGTGCGTCCTGGGAAGCACCTACGCGGTCGGCTACGGGTACACGGCGTGCGCTCAGTGCCTGGCCAACTGCGCCCTCGGCTACATGATGAGCCCCTCGTGCTCGCTGAGCATGAACGCTGGATGCGTGCAGTGCACCTACACGGCCTCCTCCGTATACGTGTACCAGGCCAACACGTGCATCTACAGCTGCGGGCCAGGGTACCAGCCGCTCAACGGGGCCTGCGGCGCGTGCGGCGTGGGCTACTTCAAGGCCGACGCATCCAACAACGCCTGCGCGACCTGCGCGGCCGGGACGTACCAGTCCCAAGTGGCCAGCAGCGCGTGCGCGGCGTGCGCGGCAGGGCTGTACGTGTCCTTAGCAGGGCAGACGACGTGCAGCGTGTGCGGCCCGGGCGTATACAGCGTGCAGGGGAGCGCGGTGTGCGCGGGGTGTGCGGTCGGCACCTACTCCACGGCGCAAGGGGCTACGGTGTGCTCTGCGTGTGCGGCGGGCAACGTGAGCGGGCGGGGCGCGACCTACTGCTATCCGTCTGGGTCGCAGACGGCCTACCTGCAGCCCGGGCTCTCGCAAACGTGCCAATGGCTGTACTACAACAATTACGGGTGCTCGTGCTGGAACTCGCTGTCCATGATTTGGAACGAGAACAACGGGCCAAGCCCCTTGGGCTCGACATGCAGCGCGGCCGGAGGCACATGCAACCTGGCCGCGCTGGTGGCCTCCTCGGGCAGCTGCCCCGCCTTCTCCGTGACGTACTTTGTGGGGGTGCCCACCTCGCTGACGGTCCAGGTCTTTGGGTACCAACCCCCCGCGTGCTCGCAGTGCTACCAGAGCGTGGCGTCGGCCGTGGCGATCCCGAGCAATTGCGCGTCCTCCTTGGCGCCCACGGCGCAGGTGTGCTACAATTACAATCAATGCTCTGGGTGCGGCTGCTTCAAGTCGGTGTGGGGGTCGACCGCCGTGTGCCACAGCTGCAACGCGGGGTACTACAGCCAGGTGCCCTCCTTCACCGTGTGCATGGCGTGCGCTGCAGGGACCTTTTCGACGGGCCAGGGCCTCCTTGACACGGTGGAGTGGCCCAATGGCGTCTACACGTTTTCGTCCTCCATGACCGCTGCCGACTGCCAGATGCCGAAGCTGGACTCGGAGGGCGCCTGGTGCCCCCAAACCGTGGCCGCGAGCGAGTGGATCCAGCTGGACCTGGGAAGCCAGCAGACGGTCAAGGGCATAGTGACGCAGGGGCGCGCCACGGTGCGGGAGTGGGCGACGGCCGTGAACCTCATATCGAGCCTGGATGCCAAGACGTGGACAGCAGCCACGGGGTATGGGGCCAACGGGGACAGCTACGCGAGGCAGGTGACGTTTGTGACCCCCTTCGTCACAAGGTACCTGCGACTTTCCCCCGGCACTTACAGCCAATGGTTTAGCCTGCGGTGGAACGCGCTGGTGCAGGTCTCGGCGTGCTCCACGTGCCTCGCAGGCATGTACGCTGCGAGTATCAGCAGCTCCGTGTGCAGCGCGTGCACGCAGCAGCTCCCCGCGAACAGCTACTTTTCGGTAGGGTGCACCTGGATGTGCAATGTGGGCTATTACGCGGTGGGCTCGGGGTGCAGCCGCTGCTCCGATAGCTCAGCCTGTTCCGCAGGGCAGTATCGCCCCAACTGCACGGACGGGCTCACAAACGCGCAGACGTGCAGCGGCGTGTGCGTGAACAAGGCGCAGAGCCCGCAGTCCGTCTACCTTGGTCCCTCCGCCGACAACAGCAACGCCAGCTGCTCCTGGGGGTGCAACGCGGGCTACTACAAGAACCTCTCCTCCATGTGCGCGAGCTGCCAGCTCAACTGCAGCGCTGGGTTTTACGCGTCGACGCTCTGCCTCGTCTCTCAGAGCCAGGCCATCAGCGCGCCCACCTGCCTGCCGTGCGCCCCCGTCGCCAACGCTGTGTTTCAGGTGGGCAACACGTGCCCCTTCAGCTGCGTGTACGGCTTCTTTCTTCAGCAGGGCGCATGCGTGGCGTGGAGCGCGAACTGCAGCAGGGGCTATGCCTGGAGCCCTGGCACCAACACGTCGGATCGCAACTGCACCGCATGTCAGTACGTGGGCCAGCAGAGTATCTACGTCTATGGCCTCAATACGTGCAACTTCAACTGCACGGTGGGCTACTTCTTTACCTCGGGCGTGTGCCAGGCGTGTGCATCGGGCAAGTACAAGGCCACCAACGACGGATCGCAGTGCGTGGCGTGCCTTCCTTCCTATCAGCCCAGCACGGGCATGGGCTTCTGCCTGACTGTGCCGTCCAACGGCGTCGCCAACGGCCAGGGGACCGACTTTGTGTGCAACGTCGGCTATTACTACAGCACGAGCAACCCTGCGCTGGGGCCCGTGTGCCTTGCGTGCGCGGGGTACCCCGTCGTGAACGCGCAGGGCGTGCAGTGGAGCGGCTGCAACGTCACGACGTTGGCGTGCAACACGGGCTACTATAGGAATTGGACGCAGCTGGCGTGTCCCGCGTGCCCCACGCAGCTGCCCGCCAACAGCGCAGGGTGGGGCGTGCCCAACATGACGGGGTTCTGCGCCGCGTGCTTAAGTACCCAGGCCCTGCAGGACAAGCTGATGGCGTGCCCCTTCCTGTGCAACATGGGCTATTACCAGCAAAACTACAGCTGCGTGCGCTGCAGGACCGTCACATGCAACAACAACGGGTATTATGCGCAAATGTGCACAGGTCCGTCTTCTTCTTTTTGGCTTGATGCGCGGGGTGTATTGACTCGGGGCTACAGGCGGAGGCACGTCGGACAGCTGTTTGCCCTGCGCATACCAGCTGAGCATCTACCAGGAGTGGGTGAACCCGTGCCAGTGGCAGTGCGTCGCGGGCTATTATGCAACCCCCGTAACATGTGTGGCCTGCCCCAGTGGCATGTACAAGTCGGGGTCCGGAAATCAGACCTGCGTGGGCTGTGGTTTGGGGGCGTATGCCACATCGTCCATCGGCTGCGCCGCGTGCGCGCCAGGCACCTACAACAACCTCAGCGCGTCGGCGAGCGCTTGCCTGGTCTGTGCTGCGGGGACCTTTAGTATTTCCAGTGGCACGGGCTGCATCGGCTGCTCCACTTTGGGCACATGGCCCAACTCCTATGCTGCATCCATAGGCAGCTCGGCGTGCGGGCTGTGCTCATGGCAGACCCCCGTCTCCAAGGACGGCCTCGCATGCGTGAGCCCTTCGCCCCCATGCCCCTCCGGCTACTACGCCAATTCCACTTGCCTCCTATGCCCATCCGGCACGTATTGCGTGGGAGGGGGCGTGCAGCCGCAGTTTTGTCCGCCCACTGCCCCCCTCTCGCTCCAGCCTGCCATATCGCTCGCCAACTGCACGTCGGTGGGGGCGGTCCTGATCGTGGGCGGGTGCCCTCCCCACATGTCGGGGACCCAGTACCAATGCCTGCCCGACGCTGGATACTACGGGAGCACCAGCGCGCAGATATGCCCGTACGATAGCTACTGCCCCTCGCCGTCGCTGGTGCCCATTCCCTGTGCTGCAGGCCTGACTGCGCCGCTGGGCAGCGCGAGCTCTGGGAATTGCACCTCCTACATGGTCCCCCCCTGCCGCCCTGGCTATTTCCTGTGGGTCGATGGCTTTTGTCGAGGCTGCGTGGCAGGGTGCTATTGCCCGGGACAGGTGATTGTGGCCTGTGATCCCTACACCAACTATTTCTCGCCGCCTCTGGCCGTATCCGCCAGCCAGTGCTTCGCCCCACCGTCCTCGGTGGTGGTCAGCGCGTGCCCGGCCAACACGCAGGCGCAAGGCATGCAGTGCAGGGCCAACGCGGGCTACTACTTTCTTTTGAATTCCTCGGCGGCAACGCTCTGCCCCGTCAATTCGTATTGCCCTCAGGGCAGCCTTGTCCCCCAGGCATGCCCCTTGCCGCCCGCCACGTGCTCCTTGGTGGGGCAGTATCCTACGCCGTCGCTGTGCCCGATGGGCGGCATGGCCTCGCCATCGCAGTCGTGCATGACGTGCACCGGTCTGCCTGGAAACGCCTACTGGACCTCGACGACGGATCCGCTCTGCCCCTTCTGCTGCGCTCAGGGTTTTTACAGGTCCTATCCTTTCCTTGTTGTTGGTGGAAAGATGATTGATGGGAAGGGTGTGGGGCAGATCGGGCGCCCTGGGCTGCCTATTGCATCCCGATTCCACGTCATGCACTGTGGGCCTCTACATGCCGTCCCCACCTTCATGCAGCGTGAGCATCCAAGTCTGCACAGGATGCCCTCCTCCGCCCAGAGGGATGGATTTTATGCTGTCGAATGCGGGATTCGGGGCGCAGGTCTGCCGGGTGGGCTGCGCTGCAGGGTACTTTTGGAACAGTGGGGCCTGCCAGCCCTGCAGCCCTGGGTGGTTCAAGGGGGGGGCGGGTAACGACACGCAGTGCCTTGGATGCAGCGAGGGCTCGTATGCGCCCGCCTCGGGGTCGTCCGGGTGCACGAGCTGTCCGCCCTTTTCCATCACAGCGCCTGGAGGGGCGGCGGCAAGCTGCCAGTGCCTCCCTGGCACGGTGACGAACGGGACGGCGTTTTGCGTGCAATGTCCTCCGGGATATATTTCTTCTGGTGGGGTGAGCTGCACCCAGTGCGCTGCGGGGAGCGTGTGGACGCCATCATTGCAGTGAGCGGATTCGTTTCTCCATGGCGTCCTTTTGGTCGAATATCTCGGTGGACTTTCTATGCAACGGAACGAAATTATACGTTGCATGGTAACAACTGGCCATGGCAGCTAGCAAGAATACCCCTGCATTCTCATATATAAATTTCGTTTTCGCTAGAAGTTGTATTGGGAACTGTTGGACAAAGGCTTGGCTGTGCACATGAAAATAAAAGAGCATTTCCCAAAGGACCGATTGAGTCAACTTTAGCGGTGAATGTGGTAGATATTCTAGGATATAAAACTGCCATGCAACAGGTATCTCAAGGCTTTCCACATATCTCTTCAAGAGCCCTGCCTGTTGGCCTGGGGACCCGTACACGGCCTCCCCCCGTCTCATGGCGTCCAAAAGGGCCAGATACTGCAGATCAGAGAGGGCCTCCTCGGTATCTTGTTGTCTTTGGGCCTCTTCAAAGTGCAGGGGCCATTTAAAACGCATACTTGTGGATTCCGAAGTGACATCATGCATGACAAGCGTGATTTTTGCTCCTTCCGTTCTCCTTCGTTGTACCAATTCCTGCAACTGTTGTCCAGTGGAGCATCTGGGGAGGTTTAACTGACTCACCTTGTCCAAAAGACCCTCGGATTTATCCAGAGGCTCTCTGAGAAAGTCTGCCAGCGGCATGCCATTATACGAGGCCATCGTCAGGCACGACACGGCAGTGATGCACGGGGTGAGGAGCAGAGGCTGCCATCCGTCCCTGTCGTAGAGATGGAGGTAGAGCGCATCCAGCGGCTCCATTTTTGGATTCTTGACAAACGTCCAGTGGGCGCAGTACAGCGACTTGAGCAGCACGCGCTCGTCCTGGGTCAGTTCCACGCCCGTTGGCGTCATCAAGCCCGCCACAAAGACCTCGTCGAATTTCTGGAGGCTCTCATCGATTTCCGTGTACTTCTCTTCGGTCCACAGGGAAGCATTTCGCTGGTGGATGCGGGCGGGGTCCAGGGCCCCCTTCAAGTGAGGTATCGGGTAGGCGAGGGCGAGCTGCAGACAGAGCCGCATCTGCACCTCGTCCATGCGCAGTTTTTCGAGCAAGGCCTTGATTCTGGGTCGGAAGAGCTGTGGGGAGTAGCCATGCTTGATATAGTTTACCTGGTTCATGGTCAGGCCCTCTGTCTCCTTGATCGTCTTGATGAAGTCCAGCTGCCCGTTCATGTAGGTCTCGTAAAAGTTGGGTATTCTCGGGCGTTTTGCAGCAGCATCCCCCGGTGGCGCGTCTTCAGCGCGCCGTTTGGGAGCGTGCTGGATGAAAATGCCGACCATGTTTTGCGCCACCATGGCCCGCATGCCATCCACCTCCCCTGATATGGACGGGCTGCCGTCCTTGGTCCATACCGCCAATGCCCCGTCTCCAGTATTTTTGTACCCGTCGTCCTCCATCCACTTCATCACATCCTCTGAGGTATACTTGACGCCATTCTTGATAGCTCTGTAGACCTTTTTCCAAGCGTTTTCGCTGAGGCCGGCGGTGCTCCTGCACTCCAGCAAGATATGCAGCAGATAAATGTACTCGTCAAACAGGATGACGCAGGTATCGTAGGACATGACTCTTTTCTTGGCTCCCTCCTGGATGGACTGCAGCTCGGTCAGCCTCTGGCTCTTGAAGTCGTCGGGGAGCGTCACGGCGGGGGGGGAGAGGTCGCAGTAGAGGCCGTCGTCCTCCAGCATCACCTTCCCATCGGCCAAGAGCTCCACAGGCTCTTGGAACGTCTGTCCGCAGTTGCTTATATCAAAGTAGTATCGTTTCATGATATTCTGGAAGTTCCATACGCAGACGGTACGCTTGTATGCCTTGAAATACTCTGGCCTCTGGCCCCCCTCCTCTTCGGGATAGAACAGGACGTTGTACAAGGGGAACCAAGTATTCGCCTTCTTTTTATCGAGAGGATGCAGGCCCTTCCTAGCCTTGACGAGGCACAAGGAGGTCAGCTTTTGAAATTCGTTCAGAAACCCCCTTTTCAGCGTGTTGTCCAGGCTGAGTGTGCGCTGCGTTTTGAGCACACACGCCTTGATGGTGATTTGGCACAGGCGCTTCTTGACATCCGTGAATTGGATGCTGATAGGGGAGGTCTTCCCCTTGTCTGCCTCCAGATGGCTCATGATCGCGTGCACTTCCTGGAAGAGCTCGGGGTTGTAGTCTCTTTTTTTTGACACGTCTTCTTGGGGTTGTTGGTAGTGGGTGCTCCTCTTGACTGTATCCAACAGCTCCAAGAGGAGGGACTCGGGAAAGCGTATGATCTTATTGTGGATTAGGTAGCTGAGAAAGTAAAAGTACACGTCCGAGCGCATCAGGGCTACGATCCGCTCTTCATTATCCCGGGTGAGTCGGTCCTCCACGGGCTCGGCTGTATCGATGGAGGTTTCGCGCGAGGGGTCCTCTGGGTGGAGGGCTATGTACGTTTTCTCGCCAAACGGCACATAGAAAATGTACGTCATTTGAAACGCGAAGGCCCGTGCTCCTTATATACCATTGGTCAGAGGTTATGCACATTAGTGGGCGGAACCAGGTTATATGAGGAGGATGGTGGGCGGCACTTCGATGATGCAGCAGCCCGCGGCCACGATGACGGCCGACCTGCTCATCCCGTTTTGCGAGGCCAGTTCCCTCAATGTTCGCGACGTGTCCAGGACGGTGCGAAAGCGCATCGTGGTGTCCCTCTCCTTCACCGATCATAGGGAGCTGCACGAGCGGCTGTTCAAGGACCACCATATCGATTGGGCGGGGGTCAACGACTACCTTCAGGTCGGCATCATTCCTCTCCGCTCTGAAGGAGGCTCACCCATTACGGCAGGACATTTCCTACACGCCTCAGGACTGGATGTACATCATGGGCCTGCTGGACTTTGTGCAGGTTCTCCCTTTGCCTTGTTTTTCACTCTGTGGGTGGTGTGATGTTTGGGGTACAGGAGGCGCAGCCGAGCGCCGAGCTGGGGGAGCTGCTCCAAAGCGCGTTTGCAGGGCTGCGCGTCTCGGGGACGCAGACCAAGGACCTTTCGCCGCTGGAGTCCCTGCGCCTGTGCTTTGCCAGGTCCATTCATGTTGTTGCTTTCCTTGGGAGGCGGCTGAATGGTGAGTAGTACAGGGTCAAGATGTCTCCGACGTGGGACACGCTCTGCAAGGCCTTCATCATGTGCAACCTGGTGGACATCGACAGTCTGAACGCCCTTTTGCTGCTCCTGCCGTGCGAGGACAGCCTGGTGGAAACCGTGAAGGACCTGGTCAGGTATTTGGCCTCGTACCGCCACACCAAGGCGGAATACACAGAGACCTTTGCCAGGATCCTGCATGAGGGCAGTTGCCAGGTCCGATCGCACGTGGTGATTCAGTCCCTCAAGGCGAGGGACGCCCTCAAGGAGAGCAGACGGCACCAGGCCATCGTGTCTGGCGCCGCCTTTGTCAAGCCCTCCTTGACACAGATGCTGGAGGACAAGGTGCTCACGGAGGGGTCCAACCACCCGCAGGACAGCTTTCGTTTTTTTTGCCAGGCCTCCAAGATGGCCTCCAATGCGAACATGCGGGTCAAGGGGGTGGCCTACTATCTGGTAGGCGCTTTGCTGTTTTTTTTCTCCACTATTGTTTCTGAATTGAGGGCCGGGGGCAGGCGTGCCTTCCAGATCATCCCGAGAAGGCGCAGCAGCTCCTGCGGACCGTGGGCGGGGACCAGATCATCTTCAACTGCATCCAGGGCTTGACCATCATGTCGCCCGACGTGCAGGAGCTGCGTCGAATTGTGATGGAGACGCACTACTCCGTGGCGGCCTCTGACAGCATGCGCCTCTTCAAGGAACGGTGCATCTCGAGCTGCCTCATCACGGCGGGGAAGCGCAGCGTCAACTGGACCACTGTCGTGCGCCTCTACCTCGCGGCGTACTCGCGCCCTGAGATACGCAAGGACCTGTGGGCCCACGTGCTGCAGAGCGAGTCGCACGGGTACGTGCGGGCCTCGTCGGAGACCGAGAGCATGGTCAACGGTTTCGTCAAGGGCAACCCCATGGCACTGGGCGAGATGGTGGACGTGATGCTCGACTCGGCTTGAGGTTCTGGGATGTATATATATGTACAGGTGCTGAATGCATGAGGATGGAGAACTACAAGGTATTTTTTCGGGGTTTTCAGGTGGCAACGAACGCGAGCGCCAAGGTGGCGCTTGTGAGCCAATGGTTTCCTGGCACCATGGATCCGCCTCCAGGGCCTGAGGTGCATGCGAGTTTGACTGATATCCGTCAGCCCATACCAAAAGAAATGACTGAGGAAGTCAGGCGTCAAATCATAATGGAGGTTCGGGATCAAATGAGTGCCATTGTGAAGGGCAGGAGCCTCTGGATCGCAGAGTACATTTCGAATGGAGGGATTGCCATGTGCAGAGAATACGAGATCCTATCTGCAGACATTAGCCGCGAGCTGGGCGTCTATCTCGATTTGGCTCCAAAACAAAAAAATCAGGGGGACAAGATCCGTGTGCTCCTCTGGACCCTCCAAGACCCCAATAACGCTGCTGTGGACAAGTCCCAGAAGATCTTTGTGAGCAGGCGCTGGGAAGATACACAGCCCTACATGTATGTATCCCAGTATCCCATCCCCCGCTCCACATGGGTTCACTCGTTTGCGCTGTGGTCGATCGACAAGATGAAGGGCACGGAAACGAGAACCATCCGCAACCCGTGCCTGGGCTTTGACATGCCCTTGCTGAAGAAGACCCTCAGCGCGTGCCAGAACAAAATTCTCTTTGTG
>Ga0214204_1000269_pt1 | contig 10275 bp, 8 predicted proteins | sample TroBogEpilimnion_39_FD_153042 | JGI IMG/M metagenome (GOLD analysis project Ga0214204, IMG submission 153042) | Freshwater microbial communities from Trout Bog Lake, WI - 23JUN2009 epilimnion | ecosystem: Environmental > Aquatic > Freshwater > Lake > Epilimnion/Euphotic zone | place: Trout Bog...
GCAGAGAGCTTTGCAGGGATGTTGTTGACAGTAATTCCAGTGAGGGCATCAGCGTTTTGTCCGTGATTGAGGAATGTTCCAATGATTACTGCGCTTCCATCGGGTTGCGCAACTAGAAGTAGATCGCGAATAAGGATCTGCCCTGATTGGCCTTCAACACCATCTGTTACTTGCTTGATGTTTCGGGTGGGCGAATCTGGGCCAGTTGCTCCACATGCAGAGAGGCTTAATACAGAGACTGTTACAAGTGCGATTTGGGCGCTCTTTTTGATCATGAGTAAAGAATACCTTGACAAAAATAGCCCTTTACCCCTTGGCAAATGTGACCTTGAGAACGCTGGTATGATTAACCCCTTATCCACAAACGCACATCCCCAACCGCGACCAAATGGAGTGAGATTTAATGACATTCAAAGTCGGCGAAACCGTTGTATATCCCCATCATGGAGCAGCGCTCATTGAAGCAATCGAGAAGCGCACCATCAAGGGAGAAGAGAAGATCTACCTCGTTTTGAAGGTAGCTCAAGGAGACCTGACAGTAAGAGTCCCAGCGGAGAACGTTGATTTGGTGGGAGTTCGTGACGTTGTTGATAGCGCAGGCTTGGACCGCGTATTTAATGTTTTGCGCCAGCCATATACAGAAGAGCCAACAAACTGGTCTCGCCGATATAAGGCAAACGTTGAGAAGCTTGCTTCAGGAGATGTCATTAAGGTTGCTGAGGTTGTTCGTGATCTTTACCGCCGCGATCTAGATCGAGGCCTATCTGCTGGTGAAAAGCGCATGCTTGCAAAAGCAAAGCAAATTTTGATTTCAGAGCTTGCTCTGGCCGAGCGCACAGATGAAGAGAAGGCTGGCGTCATTCTTGATGAGGTTCTAGCTTCTTAAAGCTTTTATCGTGAGCGATCTTGTTGCTGTCATTATTCCCGCTGGCGGCAGCGGCGTAAGACTTGGCTCCACACTTCCAAAAGCACTTGTCCAGATTGCTGGCAAAACTCTCGTCGAACATGCTGTTAACCGCATGGCGCCTATTGCATCCCAAATTATCGTGGCGGCCCCTACAGGTTTTGAAGACGAATTTAGAAAACTTCTGGGAGATGAAATCACCGTTGTCACGGGTGGAATAACACGGACTGAAAGCGTGAAGGCAGCGCTCAAGCACATTGATGCAACAAATGATTTTGTTCTTGTCCACGACGCTGCCCGCGCTCTTGCTCCCACCTCTCTTGCCATGCGTGTGATTGATTCTCTGCGCGCAGGAGAGAAGGCAGTTGTTCCGGGTATTGCAGTAACTGACACTATAAAACGTATTGATAAGGATAATTACGTAACTAAGACGCCTACTCGATCAAAGCTTCGCGCTATTCAAACTCCTCAAGGTTTTAAACGCAAGGTGCTGATTGCCGCTCACAAGAGCAAAGATGAGATGAGCGATGATGCGGGTTTAGTGGAAGAGCGTGGCGTGAGCGTCAAGGTTATCTCGGGTGAACCCCAAGCACTAAAAATTACAACACCAGATGATTTAGCACTTGCGCTTAAGTATCTTGTTGGCGAAGTCAACGCAGATATGAGAGCTGGAGTTGGAACTGATGCTCATGCCTTTTCGAGTGACTCATCCAGGCCGTTGTGGCTTGCAGGAATTAATTGGCCAGGTGAAACTGGCGTAGATGGACATTCCGATGGTGATGTTGCAGCGCATGCCATTTGTGATGCACTTTTATCGGCAGCCTCCCTTGGCGATTTGGGAAGTAACTTTGGAACAGATAGACCTGAGTATGTCGGTGCATCTGGCGCTCAGTTATTGAAAGAGACCTTGGCAAAAGTCAGCACTGCTGGTTATTCAATCAACAATGTCAGCGTTCAAATTGTTGGCAACCGACCAAAGATTGGAAGCCGCAGAGCTGAATGCATCTCTGCGCTGTCTGATGCTCTTGGCGGGGCAGAGGTATCAGTGTCTGCAACGACAACTGATGGGCTTGGCTTTACTGGTGAGGGCAAAGGATTATCAGCGATAGCAACTGCGCTTATTATCCGCAGCAGCAAGTAGAAATTGAGCAAATTTAACAAGGTAGAATTGCCCAATGAGTGAGCTACATTTATATAACACAGCTACTCGCACCCTTGAAAAATTTAAGCCAATTAACCCTGGCAAAGTAGGAATTTATCTGTGCGGAGCAACCGTGCAAGCACCCCCTCATATCGGACATATTCGAAGCGGAGTGAACTTCGACATCTTGCGCCGCTGGCTCTTGGCATCAAACTTTGAAGTGAACTTTATTCGCAACGTCACCGATATCGATGACAAGATTTTGCATAAAGCAGTACACGAAGAGATTCCTTGGTGGGCTGTTGCGATGAAGTATGAGCGGGCATTTACGCAGGCTTATGCCGCGCTCAACGTCATGGAGCCTACCTATGAGCCAAGAGCCACTGGTCACATCACGCAAATGATCGAGCTCATGCAAATCTTGATTGATAACGGAAGCGCATATGCACCAGGCAATGGTGATGTATATCTTGAGGTCAGAAAACTTGCTTCTTATTTAACTTTATCTAATCAAAAGCTAGATGACCTGCTTCCAGCAGATGATGCAGATTTAACATTCAAAAAAGATCCCCGCGACTTTGCGCTGTGGAAAGCAGCAAAGCCAGGAGATCCATCATGGCCAACACCATGGGGACCAGGTCGCCCTGGTTGGCACGTTGAGTGCTCAGCGATGGCGCATGCCTACCTTGGTGAATCGTTTGATATTCATGGGGGCGGTTTAGATCTGATCTTCCCTCACCATGAAAATGAAATTGCGCAATCAGAGGCTGCTGGCTGGGGTTTTGCTAATACCTGGATGCATAACGCATGGGTGACAACTTCTGGTGAGAAGATGTCTAAATCTCTCGGCAATTCACTTCAAGTAGTTGAAATTCTAAAGAAGGTGCGCGGAATAGAACTTCGTTGGTATTTAGGTAGCGCTCATTACCGTTCGATGCTTGAGTTTTCTTTTGAAGCTTTAGAAGAAGCAGCTGTGAACTTCAGGCGCATTGAAGGATTCCTTAAGCGCAGCAGTGAGGTACTTGGCAAAAAAGTTGAGCCAGTTATCGCTTCTTCTTTTGCTGATGCGATGAATGATGACCTTGCAGTTCCCACGGCGCTGGCCGGTATCAGCGAATCACTTCGCCGAGGAAATACTGCGCTTACAGCAAATGATAAAAAGGAAATAGAGAGGTGCGCATCAGAGATCCGCGGAGCGCTCTCTATTCTTGGTTGTGATCCCTTTGACGCGGCATTTGCGCATGGTGCAAGCACTGATCAATCGGTGTTAGACGGTTTAGTTGCTCTGGCTCTTGACCAAAGAGCAGCGGCAAGAGAACGTAAAGATTTTGCATCAGCAGATGCAATTCGGGATCAAATAGCGGCGCTTGGTGTCATTCTTGAAGACACCCCACAGGGCACCAGATGGAGTCTTTCATAATGCGTCCAGGTAAAAAACGTCGCGAAGCAGAGAGCGCAGGACCACGCGGTCCACGCAAGAGTGCATCATCAGATCGCACGCGTCCTATGGAATCTCGCCGAGAGACAAGACCAAGTGGGGATGCGGTAGCAGGGCGCAATAGCGTCGTTGAAGCACTACGAGCAAAAGTTCCTGCAAAAGAATTACTTATCGCACAGCGCGCTGAGATTGATGATCGAATGACCGAGGCAATGCGCCTTGCTAAGAATCAGAATCTTTTAATTAAAGAAGTCGCGCGCGGGGTTTTAGATGGTTTGACAGGAACAACGATGCACCAAGGAATCGCGCTTGTCATTAAGCCATATGCTTACACAGCTTTCACTCTTCTTCTTTCGCAAGCAAAGAAGCCGGGGCTACTTGTTGGTTTAGATGGCGTCACAGATCCTCACAACTTAGGAGCGATTGTTCGTTCTGGCGCTGCATTTGGCGCAGATGGTGTTGTTATTCCTGAGCGCCGGACAGCTGCAATGACAGGTTCAGCATGGAAAGCATCTGCAGGAGCTGCGGCGCGTTTACCAATCTCACAAGTGACAAATCTTGTTCGCTCACTAGAAGATGCAAAGAAGGCTGGATATTTTGTTGTTGGTTTGGATGCAGAGGGAGATGAAAGTCTTCCAAAGTTTTCACTTGCAAAAGAATCTGTTTATCTGATTGTTGGAAGTGAAGGAAAAGGCTTGTCGCGACTTGTTCGCGAGAAGTGCGATTTGATCCTTTCCATCCCGATGCAATCAGATGTTGAGTCGCTGAACGCAAGCGTGGCTACAGCGATCGTTCTGCAACAGATCGCAGCATCTAGGGCCGAATAAGGCAGGTAGAATAGGTGTCTTGGTCACCCAATGGTTACCTTGCGTTCATCTAGTTAAGGAAAAATTCTTCCCATGCCACACCTCATCTCAGAAAATCCGCGTGAGCGTCTGATCGATAGAGAGCTTACGTGGCTTGCATTTAATGAACGCGTTTTAGAACTTGCAGAAGACCCAGAAACTCCCCTTCTTGAGCGATGCAGATTTCTTTCGATTTTTTCTTCAAACCTTGATGATTTTTTTATGATTCGTGTTGCGACGCTTAAGCGCAAACTTGAGACTGGCGTGACCAAACCAAATACGGCTGGCTATACACCTGCCCAACTGATGTCAGAGATTTCTCAGAAAACTCAAGAACTACTTCAACGCCAGTCAAAGACTTTTCACGAAGAGATCTTGCCCGCGCTTGGTAAATACAATATTGAAATTGCTAGCTGGGCATCACTTGATTCCAATGAAATTGAGAACGTTAATAAAGTTTTTAGATCGAAAATCTTTCCTGTATTAACACCCCTTGCTGTTGATCCTTCACATCCATTTCCCTACATCTCAGGGCTCTCCCTCAATCTGGCAGTTGTGGTTGTACACCCAGAAACAAGTGAAGAGTTATTTGCCCGAGTGAAAGTTCCATCAAATATCCCACGCTTTGTCGAAACGGGTAAGGCGGGTAGTCGAAGATTTGTGACTTTAGAAGAGGTAATTACAGCTAATTTGTCTGAACTGTTTCCGGGAATGGAAATCAAGGACCATTACACATTTCGCCTGACACGCAATGCAGATTTAGAACTTGAAGAGGAAGAATCTGAAGACCTTCTCGCTTCTATGGAGCAAGAGTTGCTCCGACGTAAGTTTGGTCCACCTGTTCGACTTGAAGTAGATGCCGATATAAATCCAGACCTACTTCAGACTTTAATGGCCGAGCTCACAGTTCAAGAGGAAGACATTAGCCGCTATAAAGAACCACTTGATCTCACAGGTCTAAATCAAATTGCTGATATTGATATGCCCGAACTTCGTTTCCCAGTATTTCGTAATCAAGTTCCGCAAGATTTCAGAGAAATTGACCCAAAATCAACCGATGAATTCTTTGCGGCAATTAGGCGGCGAGAAATAATTCTTCACCATCCATACGAATCTTTTACCGCATCCGTTGTGAGATTTTTAGAATCTGCAGCAACTGATCCACATGTCCTTGCAATTAAGCAGACGCTGTATCGAACCTCTGGCGACTCACCAATCATTGATGCGCTCGTTGAAGCAGCAGAAGCAGGTAAGCAAGTTCTTGCAGTAATTGAAATTCGCGCGCGTTTTGATGAACTTGCAAACGTACGTTGGGCGAGAAAACTTGAAGATGCAGGTGTTCACGTTGTTTATGGTCTGATCGGTCTTAAAACCCATGCAAAGCTTTCACTTATTGTCAGGCAAGAGACAAACGGCATTCGCCGCTATGTCCACATCGGCACAGGAAATTACAACCCTAAGACTGCCCGTTTATATGAAGACTTTGGATTGCTCTCAGCAGACCCTGTTCTTGGCGAAGATGTAAATAAGCTCTTCAATCAACTCTCTGGCTTTGCCCCGCAAACAGACTTCTCTCGCCTGCTTGTAGCTCCACGCACAATGCGTAGCGGGTTACTCGAGCGAATTGATCGTGAGATCCAGAATCAGAAAGATGGGAAGCCTGCATTTATACGTTTGAAACTCAATGCAATTTTAGATGAGCAGTTTATCGAAGCGCTTTATAAGGCATCAAACGCCGGTGTAAAAATCGAATTAGTGGTTCGAGGTATCTGCGCAATTCGCGTTGGCGTTCCTGGGTTATCTGAAAATATTACGGCTCGCTCTATTTTAGGTCGTTTCCTTGAGCACTCTCGTGTCTTTCACTTTGCAAATGGCGGGGATGATGAGATCTACATCGGAAGTGGTGATCTGATGAATAGAAATCTTGACCGACGCGTTGAGAGCCTTGTGCGAATTACTCAAACTGATCAGAAGCGTTTTCTCATTGGAGCGATAGACAGTTATCTCTCCCCAGAATTCCTGCATTGGCAAATGCAATCTGATGGAAGTTGGCTTGAAGTGAAGAACGGGTCTGATGGCAAGAGACTGGCTGATTTCCACAACTCCGCGATTGATTGGTATCGCACCCGCGGATGAGCAACGTGACGATCGCCGCAGGCGGGGTAATCTGGCGAAAAAATTCGAAGAATGAGATTGAAGTTGTTTTGGTGCACCGTAGTCGTTATGACGATTGGTCACTTCCCAAAGGAAAACTCGATTCTGGTGAGACGCTGATTAGTTGTGCCTACAGAGAGTTAATTGAAGAGACAGATCTCAACATCAAGCTCGGCCCCTATATTGGTGAAGTTGAGTATTTTGTTCCAGATGGGCTCAAAAGAGTTTCATATTGGGCGGCGACATTGCTCGGGGATCAAAAGCCATTTACACCCAATGAAGAAGTGGATTCGATTGGATGGTTCACACTCATTGAAGCGGCAGATAAGGCAACTCGAGATAGCGATCGTGAGATTTTAGCTAAGTTTGCAGATATTCCTTATGACACATCTGCTCTCATCATGCTTCGCCATGCAAAAGCACTTGCGCGGGAAGACTGGCAAGGTGAAGATGAAGATCGCCCTCTAGATATTCTTGGCCAACAGCAAGCACGCCGGATGCATTCGATTTATCAGGTTTATGGGCTTCAGCAAATTCACACATCAGATGCAGTTAGATGCCTAGATACGATCTCCCAACTTGCGCGCATCGAGGAACTTAATCCGATTATTACAAGCGCTGTAAGTGAATACACCTGGAAGAAGAACAAAGACAAGGCAATTGATTACGCCAAAGATTTAATCAAAAATAATCATCAAATTCTTCTATGTAGTCATAATCCAGTACTTCCTCGGATGCTAGAAAAGCTCACCAAGAAGATTGACTTTGACTACCCAGATAACAAATTGCAGCCTGGTGAGGCATGGATAGTTCATCACAACAAAAAAGAAGTACTTCAGATTGAGCGCTTAGCAGCACCGAATATTTAATCGGTTTCAGCTTCCATCCAGTCCATCCATTTAAGGATGACACCTTCACGTAGTGCCCATGGACATATCTCTAACTCTCGAAGATCTAGATTGCGCATGACACTCTCTGTAACATAAGCACCGGCAACAATTTGCCGAGCTCGGTTTGTTGAAACGCCTGGCAATTTTGCCCGTTCATCATGAGTCATTTCAGATAAGCGTCCCGAGATCTTACGAATTGCTTCAAGCTTGATTGTCTTACCGTCTCCGTCAAACCAATCACCACAGAGGCGAGCAAGTGTACGAAGGGTCTTACTTGTTGCAATGGATCGATCGGTATCTTGATGTTTCACAAGTGCTGGCAAAATTGCCTCAAGTGAATTTTCAATATGATCGCGAAGTGCGCGAATTGATTTTTCAGAATACGGATCACCTTTAAGAAAGTTTTGCGTAAGACGTGATGCACCGAGCGGAAGTGAAGTAGCAACTTCGGGTGATTCATCTGTTCCGACGGCGATCTCTAGTGAGCCACCACCGATATCGACAACGAGCAAACGACCACTTGACCATCCAAACCAACGGCGCGCAGCCAAGAAGGTGAGCTTTGCCTCTTCGTTGCCGCTAAGAACCTGCAGATCAATCTTGAAATCTTTGTTTATATTCTCAATGATCTCTTCGCCATTTTTTGCTTCTCGAAGGGCTGAAGTTGCAAATGGGAGAAGTTCTTTAACTTGCACCATGTTTGCTTGATCAACCGCTCGTTTAATTACTTGGCGAAGCTGTTCAATACCATCAGCATTAACCTCATTATTTTCATTGAGGAATTCTGTGAGGCGAATTTCTTCTTTGTAGTTAAAGGTCGGGTTAGGACGCGCTCCTGGGTGGGTATCAACTACCTGTAGGTGGACCGTATTTGATCCCACATCCAATACTCCAAGGCGCATAAGCAGAACCTACCCGCCGCTACGTGGTTTGGCATGGGTTTGGCTCGTGACATAATTCGGTGCTGGTTTTTACTTCAGTACGCCTCCCTAGCTCAGTGGTAGAGCATCCGCCTTGTAAGCGGAAGGTCGTCAGTTCAATCCTGACGGGGGGCTCCATTTATCTCTTCCAAAGTCATACTTTCTTCGCTGATTACTTGGTATGAATAAGCCATGGCAAAGCGCGACTTCGACGTCCTAGTCATCGGATCTGGGTTTGGTGGGTCTGTCAGCGCGCTTCGTCTAACCGAAAAGGGTTACAGCGTCGCTGTAATTGAGGCAGGCAAAAGGTTTAGCGATAAAGATTTTCCCAAGACTTCTTGGCGTATTAGAAAGTTTCTCTATTTTCCGCGCCTTGGGTTAAAAGGAATTCAGCGCATTCACGTCCTGCCTGACGTGCTTGTTTTAGCTGGCGCAGGTGTGGGCGGTGGATCACTTGTTTATGCCAACACTCTTTATATTCCGCCCGATACCTATTTTAATGATTCGCAGTGGCGCCACATCACAGACTGGAAAAAGGAATTGCTTCCTTGGTATGACCAAGCCTCAAGAGTTTTAGGCGTTGCTGATAATCCATACTTCTCACCATCTGATCAAGCAATGAAAGATGCGGCGATTGAAATGGGCGTCGGCCACACATTTCGTATGGCGCCCCTGGGTGTTTATTTCGGAGAAGGACCAGGAGTAACTCACAAAGATCCATTCTTTGGCGGAGTTGGACTAGAACGCTCTGGTTGCATGCAGTGTGGTGCATGCATGAGCGGTTGCAGATTTAATGCAAAGAACACACTGCCAAAGAATTATCTGGGCCTTGCTGAATCTGCAGGAACTCAAGTGTTTCCCGAACACACAGTGACAAGAATTGAAGAACGCTCAGATGGCAGCTGGCGCATCTATGCGCGCAAGAGTTCATCCTGGTTGCCCCGCAAGCGCGTATTTACCGCTTCACAAGTGATCGTTGCTGCAGGCACATATAACACCCAAAAATTACTTCACACGATGAAGGCAAGTGGAGTGCTGCCTAAAATCTCTGACTTTCTTGGCAAACTCTCTCGCACAAATAGTGAGGCACTTACTGGGGCTCTGATGCCAGATACCAGCATTGACTACAGCAAAGGTTCTGCTATTACCTCATCATTTTTTCCAGATGATCACACTCACGTTGAACCTGTGCGATATGGCATTGGTAGCAATGTGATGGGGCTACTTCAAACAGTGATGACAGATGGAGAGAACTTAGGTGAAAGACGGCGCCAGTGGCTCTCAACAGTTCTTCGCCATCCAGGCCAACTTGCTCGCGTACTCAATGTGCGCCAGTGGTCTCAGCGCACAGTTATCGCTCTTGTCATGCAGAACGTTGATTCATCTCTAAAAGTTTCAGCAAAGAAAGGCCCCTTTGGATGGCGCCTAACATCAAAGAATGATTCAGATAAACCCAATGCCACATATATTCCTGCAGCGAATGAAGTCGTGCGCAGGATTGCAGAGAAAAACGGCGGCATGGCCGGCGGGCATATTGGAGATCTTGTAGGTGCGCCCTTTACCGCTCACTTCGTAGGGGGTTGCGTTATTGGGGATTCACCAGCCACTGGCGTGATTGATCCCTATCACCGCGTTTGGAACTACCCAACACTTCATGTCGTTGATGGGGCATCTGTTACTGCAAACCTTGGAGTGAATCCATCTTTAACGATTACGGCCCAAGCAGAGCGAGCAATGTCGATGTGGCCAAATAAGGGAAGCGTTGATCCCCGCCCACTTCAAGGCAGCAAGTACGAGCCAGTTGAATTTCAAAAACCTACTCGTCCCTTTGTGCCAGAGCATGCAGTTGGCGCACTAAAAGTTTCCTTGTAGTTCTCTTGAGTATGTGTAAACTTCCAATATGAGCGAAGCAGAAGTACTGACCGGCGCGGAACCCGTATACGGGGATCCAGAGGCAATTCGTCAAGCGGCAAGTTATGTTCC
>Ga0214204_1000287_pt1 | contig 9886 bp, 5 predicted proteins | sample TroBogEpilimnion_39_FD_153042 | JGI IMG/M metagenome (GOLD analysis project Ga0214204, IMG submission 153042) | Freshwater microbial communities from Trout Bog Lake, WI - 23JUN2009 epilimnion | ecosystem: Environmental > Aquatic > Freshwater > Lake > Epilimnion/Euphotic zone | place: Trout Bog...
ATCGGCGCAATAGCGACCATGGCAGTCTCAATATCCATAATTGCTCGGGGTAGCTCTTTACGATATTGCCCACGAGATAAGGACTTACCGCGAAAATCAACGGTGCGGATATCGAGGCCTATAGGGGAATTCACTGACTCATTCTAAAGCGTTGGAAGTCCTGGAAGGTGCAAATAAAAGCTAAGAGACCAAACAGTCAGGACCAAGGACGGATTTCAAGTCTGCGCTCAAACTTGGCGAGGCAGTCACCCGAAGATCATCATCAATCTTCATTACAAGCCCTTTTTGCCCATCATCTAATTTCAAGTGAACTTCCCGAGAGCCGGGATGGGATCGCAGAATTTCTTTCATGCGATCAACCAACGGCGGCGTTACTCGAGCGGCGCTCATCGTGATCACAAGAGGTCCTGTTGGCGCTCCGGTTATATCTGGCAGTGACATTTCTAGCGCTGTGATACGAGGGGCTTCTTCACGCTTGTCAACGCGGCCTCTAATTGTCACTACTTGATCTTCAATCAAATTCATTGCGTAATTCACATATGTAGTTGCAAAGAAGAGAACATCAGCTGCGCCTTCTAGATCTTCAATTGAAACTATTGCCCACGCGTTTCCTTGCTTGGAAACCTTTCTCTGTACTTGGGTGATTAAACCTCCAATGGTCACAATTTGATCATGCCCAACAGAATCATCGGATAATTGTGAAAGTGGAATATCTACTGCGGCTCTTAAAACATGCTCGATTCCAAGCAGTGGATGATCTGAGACATAAAGCCCAAGCATCTCTCTTTCATAAGTAAGAAGCATCCGCTTTTCCCATTCCCCAGTGGGGATGTCCAACTGAAGACCAGAAACAGATGTTGTTGCTTCAGCATCAGCTGAACCAAAGAGGTCAAACTGCCCGATGGATTCAGCGCGTTTTGTCTCTGAAATTGAATCAAGAGCTTCTAAATAAACCATCATTAAGCCACGCCGTGAGGATCCAAGTGAATCAAAAGCACCGGCTTTAATGAGAGATTCGATTGTCTTCTTGTTACACACGCTCTGGTCAACCTTAGTAAGGAAATCTCCAAATGAGTTATAACGGCCTTTGCTTGCTCTATTTGCCGTAATAGAAGCAACAACGTTCTCTCCCACGTTTCGAATCGCGGTAAGGCCAAAGCGAATATCCGCTCCCAGTGGGGTGTAGTCAGAAGATGATTCATTGACATCCGGAGGCAGCACTTTAATACCCATACGTCGACACTCACTCAAATAGAGGGCGCTCTTATCTTTATCATCTCGAACACTCGTCAAAAGTGCAGCCATATATTCCGTTGGGTAATTTGCCTTCAGATACGCGGTCCAATATGAGACAAGGCCATACCCAGCACTGTGAGCTCGGTTAAATGCATAGTCGGAGAACGGAATCAAGGTGTCCCATAACTTTTTGATTGCCCCAGTACCAAAACCATTTGCTTGCATTCCAGCTTCAAAATTTACATATTCTTTATCTAGGATTTCCTTATTCTTCTTACCCATCGCTTTGCGTAATAAATCTGCTCGTCCTAAGGAAAAGCCAGCAACTTTTTGCGCGATCGCCATTACTTGTTCTTGATAGACGATGAGGCCGTAAGTGTCACCCAAGATTTCCTTGAGGGGTTCAGAGAGTTCTGGATGTATTGGCTCAACTACTTTGCGCTTATTTTTTCGATCAGCGTAATCAGTATGCGCATTCACTCCCATAGGTCCTGGGCGATAGAGGGCAATCACAGCTGAAATATCTTCAAACGAGTCTGGCGCCATCTGACGCAGCAGCGCCCGCATCGGCCCACCATCTAGTTGGAAGACGCCGAGTGTTTCGCCTTTGCCAAGTAGCTCATAGGTTTTCTTGTCATCCAATGCAAGCGTAGAAAGATCAACGGTTTCTCCTGCATTCGCTTTAATATTGAGTAAGCAATCATCAAGCACTGAGAGATTTCGAAGCCCCAAGAAGTCCATCTTGAGTAGTCCAATAGATTCACAAGCTCCCATGTCGAACTGGGTGATGATCGCACCGTCTGCTTCTCTACGATGAATAGGAATCACATCAAGGAGTGGCTCGCGACATAAAATCACACCAGCTGCGTGTACTCCCCACTGTCTTTTCAAGCCTTCAAGACCTCTTGCCGTATCCACGATTCGCTTAGCATCTGGATCACTCTCATAAAGTGAGCGGAACTCGCCTGCCTCACCAAAACGTTCGTTGTTAGAATCAAAAATCCCAGAAAGAGTTATGTCTTTGCCCATTATTGTTGGCGGTAGAGCTTTGGTAATTTTGTCACCAATTGCATATGGGTATCCAAGTACCCGAGTTGAATCTTTTAGCGCTTGCTTAGATTTAATGTTGCTATAGGTAATGATCTGGGCAACTCGGCCTTCGCCATATTTGTTTGTTGCGTAAGCGATCATCTCCGAGCGTCGTCGTTCATCGAAGTCAAGATCAATATCTGGCATTGAAATACGCTCTGGATTCAAGAAGCGCTCAAACAAAAGACCATGCTTAATTGGATCAAGGGCGGTAATTCCGAGTGAATAAGAAACAAGTGAACCAGCAGCAGAGCCTCGACCTGGGCCAACTCGGATGCCTACTTCACGAGCATGAGCGCACAGGTCTGAAACAACTAAAAAGTAACCAGGGAATCCCATCTTGATCATGACGTCGAGTTCATAATTCAAACGCTCTTTGTATTCGGGAGGGACAGTTCCGCCCATTCGTTCGACTAGGCCCTTCTCGGCAAGTGAACGCAGCCATGAATCTTCAGTCTGTCCATCTGGCACTTCAAATTTAGGAAGTAAGTTTTCATTTTCACGCATAGTGATGTTGCAACGCTCAGCAATCAATAGGGTGTTATCGCACGCTTCTGGAATATCAGAGAACAATTGACGCATTTGTGCAGCGCTCTTGAGATAGAACTCACTATTTTCAAATTTGAATCTCTTTGGGTCGGCAATAGTGGATCCTGATTGAACACATAAAAGCGCTTCATGCGCTCCGGCATCTTCATGCTTTGTGTAATGCAGGTCATTAGTTGCGAGCAACGGAAGCCCTAGCTCTTTAGCTAATTTGAGAAGATCTGCCTTGACACGGTTCTCGATATCGATCCCGTGGTCCATAATTTCTAGATAGAAATTCTCTTTACCAAATAAGTCTCTTAACTCTGACGCTGCGGTCAATGCATCTTTATATGCACCCATACGGATCTTTGTTTGAATTTCTCCGCCTGGGCAGCCTGTCGTTGCAATCAAGCCTTCTGAATACTGAGAAAGTAATTGACGATCCATGCGGGGCTTGTAATAAAAACCTTCGAGGGAAGCAAGTGACGATAGTTTGAATAAATTGCTGAGGCCAGTGTTGTTCTCCGCAAGAATCGTCATATGCGTATATGCACCACCACCTGAGACATCGTCCTCTCCGCCGTCTGCCCACTTCACACGCTTCTTGTCAAAACGGCTCTCAGGTGCAACATAAGCTTCTATTCCAATAATTGGTTTAACGCCGGCTTTCTTGGCTTGCTTATTAAATTCATAAGCGCCAAAAACATTTCCGTGATCTGTAATCGCAATTGCGGGCATTCCCTGCCTAGCTACCTCTTGGACCAATTCCTCGACTCGCGCTGCACCATCGAGCATTGAGTACTCTGTGTGAACGTGGAGGTGGGCGAAACTGGAATTGTCAGACACGGTTAGGCAGATTACTACTGAGATTAATTCCCATGGCTGTTTCGGGCTAAGGTCGCAAGTGAGCGTGTCAGATCGCTTGGGTACTCGCAATTAAATGACAGGTACTCCCCTGTGATCGGGTGCGTGAAGGCAAGTTGGCGTGCGTGTAGCCATGGCCTGTGCATCTCAAGTCGTTCAGCGATCGTGTGGTCTGCCCCATATGTGAGATCACCAACAAGCGGGTGATGAAGCGCGGAAAAGTGAACCCTAATCTGATGGGTGCGCCCAGTTTCTAATTCAATCTCCAATAGTGAGACTGCAGGAAACAACTCCAGTGATTTGTAATGCGTGATGCTCGGTTTGCCATCTGCAACTACAGCAAATCGATAATCTTCGCGCGGATGACGATTGATCGGAGCATCGATCGTTCCCTCGGAAGGATCCATATGTCCCTGCACCATCGCGTGATAAACCTTTTTCACAACTCTGTCTCTAAACTGATCCTTTAAATTTGCATAGGATGCTTCATCTTTAGCAACAACCATCAACCCAGTTGTTCCAACGTCAAGTCGATGAACTACGCCTTGTCGCTCGGCAGCCCCACTAGTTGAGACGTTGTAGCCGGCAGCAATAATCGCCCCGATAACTGTTGGTCCTTGCCATCCAGGACTTGGATGGGCAGCAACTCCAGCAGGTTTATTAATAACAATTATGTGGTCATCATTAAAGACAACATCTAATCCTTCAATGGGGGTTGCGGTAAGAGTTGGAGGTACTTTGGCTGCTGGCATCAATATTTCAAGAACATCACCCGTTGAGACTTTGTCAGATTTAGTGACAACTTTTCCAGATTTGCTGATTTCTCCGGATTCAATGAGGTCAACTATGACCGAACGGCTCAGACCCAACATGCGTGCAAGAGCTGCATCTACTCTCTCTTGATCCAGGCCCTCAGGAATAGAGATGACTCGCTCCTGCCGCTTTAAGCTCTCAGGAAGCGTCATCAAATGCCCTCGGTTTCACGTTCTTAATAAGGAGCAAGCCGATAGTGGCTGCAGAGATAACAATAGAGGTGTCTGCAAGATTAAATACCGGCCAATGAGGCAATTTAATCCAGTCGGTTACTCCTCCTTTAAGCCAATAGGGACTTCTAAAAATTCGATCACTGAGATTGCCGCAGATTCCGCCGAGTAAAAAGCCTAAAGCAATCCCCCAGGCTCTTGAAGTGATGCTTCTAGCAAATAAATAGATTCCCACAATTGCCGCTAGTGAAAGAAGAGAGAGAAAGAGCGTGGCACTTGTCGCCAAACTAAATGCGGCCCCTGAGTTGCTTGTGAGTTCAAGCTCAAGGAAGCTGCCAATAACTTTTATAGGGGCGGAGGAGAGAGTCCTGATCGCTAATGCCTTGCTCCCCGCGTCAAAGATGAAGACAATAAGTGAAACCCCTGCAAGCCACCGAACCGCAAGTGCATTCGGTGAAAATGGTTTGGGTTTGCTCAGCGTCGTTCTTCTTTCTGCTTACATACCATGCAAAGTGTTGCGCGAGGGAATACTTGTAGACGTGCCTTACCAATCGCGTTGCCACATTCTTCGCATCGTCCATAAGTCTTAGTATCAATTCTTTCAATGGCACGCTCTGTCTGTATGACCATGTCACGCGCGTTATATACCAATGACATTTCGTGTTCGCGCTCGAAGGTTTTGGTACCTGCATCGGCCTGATCATCTCCGGCACCAACTCCGGCAGCAAAAATAAGATCTTCCATCTCACTCTCGGCATCAACAAGCTCAGATTTCAAGCGAACAAGTTCCTTGCCTAATTCAGTCTTCATAGCTTTAAGTTCAGTAGCGGTCCAAGGATTCTCACCAGCTGCAACAACGTGTGGTGCGGGAGCGGCCTTAATGGGTTTGAGCGGGGCAACTTTCTTTCCACTCTTTGTGGGACGAGGCGGTGGTGGCATAACCAGGCGGCGCTCTTCAACAACAACTTCAGGCCCATTATTAACTTCGCGAGGGGTCACTGTGATTGTGGTTGAGTCACCTTTTGTTGTGCTCTGGAGCTTTGCAGGAAACGGTTTGCCAGGCTTGCGCTTGGCCAGAGATGGCTTAACAATATTTGGAGAACGGCCTGCAACTTTCTTTGCAGGTGCGGCCTTCTTGGCAGGAGCCTTTTTTGCAGGAGCCTTTTTTGCAGCGCTCTTTTTCTTCACTGGTGCTTTCGTGGCGACTTTCTTGGCAGTCGCCTTCTTGGCAGGTGATTTCTTTGCTGCTTTTTTCTTAAGTATTGCCATGTAAATTTTCGCTTCTCTAGTTTTTCCTGCGGGCGAACCCTTTATGCTGCGGCAGAAGGCTAGAACCCAACCCCCAGTTTTACCAACTCTGCCGCGCTAGACTCGCCCTCTTAATTCATCTAAGCGTGAAGGGGTACTGGTGGCCGAAAAGTCTGACGGATCCTTCCGCACCCTTGCCCCACAAATTGACCTGCCTTCTGTAGAGCAGGACATTTTGAAGTTCTGGGAAAAGAACAACATTTTTGAAAAGTCAGTTTCAGCCCGTGATGGCGCACCACGTTGGACTTTCTATGAGGGTCCTCCAACTGCAAATGGTTCACCTGGAACTCACCACATCGAAGCTCGAGTATTTAAGGATTTATTTCCACGTTACCAAACAATGAAAGGCCATCAAGTAATCCGTAAAGCGGGTTGGGACTGCCATGGTCTTCCTGTTGAAATCGCCGTTGAAAAGGAACTTGGTTTCTCAGGTAAAGGGGATATTGAAAAGTATGGCATCGCTGCATTTAACGATAAGTGCCGCGAATCCGTGCAGCGCCATGTAGATGAATTCACATCCATGACTCGTCGCATGGGCTTTTGGGTTGATTTCGATGAGGCCTATTGGACCATGTCGCCTGAATATGTTGAAAGTGTGTGGTGGTCACTACAACAAATCTGGAAAAAAGGATTACTTGTTCAAGACCACCGAGTTGCTCCCTATTGCCCACGTTGCGGAACCGGTTTATCAGATCACGAATTAGCCCAAGGGTATGAAAATGTTAAAGATCCTTCTGTCTATATTCGCTTTCCAGCGACATCAGGAAAACTGGCAGAACTCAACGCCGCATTCTTGGTGTGGACAACAACACCTTGGACCTTGGTATCAAATACTGCAATTGCGGTAAACCCCAAGGTTACTTACGAAGTATGTGAAGTAACTACAGACGAGAAAGTAGAGCGCCTTGTCGTTGCCGCTCCCCTTGCACATGTTTTAGGCGAGGATCGTAAAGTTATCGCCTCGTTTCTGGGAAGCGATCTTGAGCGGATCACATATAAGCGCCCACTTGATCTCATTGAAATTCCTGAATCTCACTTTGTTGTTCTTGCTGATTACGTCACAACTGAAGACGGAACTGGAATAGTCCACCAATCACCTGCTTTTGGTGCTGACGACTTACTTGTTTGTCGCAAATATGGACTGCCTGTTGTTAATCCCATGGCCCCTGATGGAACATTTAATGCCCAAACCCCTCTAGTAGGCGGAGTATTTTTCAAAGAAGCTGACAAAATTCTGATCAAGGAACTTAAATCACGTGGCGTTCTCTACCGCCAACTTCAATTTGAGCACTCGTATCCACATTGCTGGCGTTGCCACACCCCTCTTATGTATTACGCGCAACCATCTTGGTATATCCGCACGACTGCGATTAAAGATGAGTTGATCGCCCAAAATGCTAAAACAGATTGGCACCCAGAGACTATTAAGACAGGTCGCTACGGCGACTGGCTTGAGAACAACATTGATTGGGCCGTTTCCAGAAATCGCTACTGGGGAACACCGCTTCCATTGTGGCGCTGCCCTGATGAACATCTTTACTGTGTAGGTTCTCTTGCAGAGCTCTCCACGCTTGCTGGCACTGAACTCTCAAAGACCGACCCACACCGCCCATATGTTGATGACATCACTTTTCCATGTCCAACTTGCTCGCAAACAATGAATCGTGTGCCGGAGGTTATTGACTGTTGGTATGACTCAGGTGCAATGCCCTTTGCTCAGTGGGGATACCCGCACAAAGAAGGCTCTGCCAAGGAATTTGAATCCTCTTACCCAGCGGACTTTATCTGCGAAGCAATTGACCAGACGCGCGGCTGGTTCTACACCCTGATGACAATAGGAACGCTTGTCTTTGATGAAAGCTCTTATAAAACCGTTCTCTGTCTTGGCCACATTCTGGATAAAGATGGACGCAAGATGAGTAAGCACCTTGGTAATGTGTTGCAACCAATTCCGCTCATGGATCAACATGGAGCAGATGCAGTTCGTTGGTACATGCTCGCAGCAGGTTCTCCATGGAGCGCCCGCCGAGTTGGCCATGACGCCCTCTCTGATGTTGTGCGAAAGACGCTCCTTACTTACTGGAACACGGTCTCGTTCTTCACTTTATATGCACATGCTGCAAATTTTGTGATGCCAGCAGCACCTAAAAAATCAGATGTCACCATGGATAAATGGATCATCTCTGAGCTCAATGCTCTCGTCAGAGATGTCGACACCGCGTATGCAGGCTTTGATTCACAAGAAGCCGGACGCTTGCTTGCAGCATTTATCGATGACCTCTCTAATTGGTATGTTCGTCGCTCACGTAGACGCTTCTGGGGTGGCGAAGCCGAAGCACTTGAAACTCTCTTTACTTGCCTTAAAACGCTGACTCAGCTTATGTCTCCAATGGTTCCCTTTATTACTGAACACGTCTGGCAAGTTTTGATCCGAGCAGGTGAGGCAGCGGCGCACGAATCAGTTCACCTGACATCATTTCCAACATTTGATGCTGATTTGATTAACGAGAAACTCTCGACCTCAGTCGCACTCTCCCGCCGTCTCGTTGAGCTTGGCCGCTCGGCGCGGGCAGAGTCGAAGATAAAGATTCGCCAACCTCTTGCTCGGGCGCTAGTTGCTGCCTCGGGCTGGAAAGCAATGGACGCTGAAATTCGTTCACACGTTGCAGAAGAACTCAATGTGCTTTCACTCGAAGCGTTAGCAAGTGAAAATGAAGACTTAGTGAGCGTTTCCGTCAAAGCGAACTTTAGAAGCATTGGCGCCAGATATGGCGCAGATGTTCAGGCAATCGCTATGGCGGTCGCCGATTCTGATGCCACAGCCTTGGTTCGAGAAGTTCGAAGCAAAGGCAATGCAGAGATTTCATATGGAACAAATGTCGCCCAAATTTCAGAAGAGGATCTTGTCATCACTGAAACCCCTAAAGAAGGCTGGTCAGTTGCTAGCCATTCCGGTGAGAGTCTTGCTCTTGATTTGGCGCTCACTCCTGAACTTATCGAAGCCGGTTTAATGCGGGAAGTTATCCGCAGTATTCAAGAGGAACGCAAGAATTCAGGCTTTGATATTTCTGATCGAATTGTTGTGGAGTGGTCTGGTAGTAGTGAGATTGCTCAAGCAATAAATAAATACTCCAAGGAAATCTCTGATGAAGTTCTCGCTGTATCTATGAGCGAAAATAAAGCACTTGCGCAGGGCAACAATGAAATCGCTTTAGGCTTGGCCTTAAAGAGAGCGAACTAGCGAAATAAGTATTTGAGTAACGATAAAGACCAAAATAAACGATAAATCAACCGCTACTGGACCAAGACGAAGCGGCGGAATAAAGCGCCTGACAATTCGCATGACCGGATCTGTCATCCCATAGATTGCTTCGGCTAACCCAAGAATTATTCCTCGCGGTCTCCATTGAGGAGAGAACATGCGGACATAATCAAGAATTACTCGCGCAAAAAGTGCAATAAGAAATACCTGGAGTATCCAGCCTAAAATAATTCCAATTGAGCTCATGAACTACTCCCGTGAAAAGAGATCAGCTTTGGTTAAAAAAACTTGCTTCAGCTGCTGCCGTCTTATTTTCACTGCTCACCCGAACATTTGGCGGAGTCAACAAAAATACCTTTGAAGTAACGCGCTCAATACTTCCGTGATGACCGAAAACTAGCCCAGAGGCGAAATCCACAAGGCGCTTACGTTCTGATTCATCCATATCCGTCAAGTTCATAAGGACTGGCTGACCTTCTCTGTAACGCTCACCAACAACACGCGCTTCGTTATAGAAACGTGGATGGATTGTAAAAATTTGATCCATGATTGGCAGGGCATCTTGCTGAGCTGGTTGTGAAACTTGGGTAAATGTTGGTCGAGATGGCGCGGCTTG
>Ga0214204_1000294_pt1 | contig 9758 bp, 1 predicted proteins | sample TroBogEpilimnion_39_FD_153042 | JGI IMG/M metagenome (GOLD analysis project Ga0214204, IMG submission 153042) | Freshwater microbial communities from Trout Bog Lake, WI - 23JUN2009 epilimnion | ecosystem: Environmental > Aquatic > Freshwater > Lake > Epilimnion/Euphotic zone | place: Trout Bog...
TACCGTGTCACCAAGCTGTGGATGATCGAGTCCCCGTCCAGTACGTCGAGGGAGACGATGTGTTTGTCGCCGTGAGGCCCCACCCCCATGCCACGGCCAGCTACCCCGTCCGCCAGCCAGATGCCCCAATCATCTATGGTCCAGCGCCCGCTCTTGGAGTTGGAGAGCTCCGGGTGCGCCTTAACCCAGCGGGCTTCCCGGAGAGAGCGTTGTCCGTGGCGCGCAGTGATGTAGCCTTGCGGTCCTTTCGGCACACGGCCCGATCGAGCGAGGGACATGGTTGCAAGTGAACCTTGGCAGTCTGAAGCTACGTCGCCCACGGAGCGGATAAGTGCAAAGGTGGTGGTGATCAGCTCCGCAAGATATGGGGTGAGTGTGGCAGCCGTGAACTCCAAGCGTGCCCCCCGGAAGGAGATACCATCGTCGGAGGCCACTATGGCGCCGGAGGCCTGAGATAAGGCTGTGCCCGTCAGGAAGGACCGAAGAGAGCCGTGTCTGGTAAGGCTGCCATCAGTATAGAGGGAGGCCTCATACAGTTCGGTGCGCATGGCGGGGCATACTGGAGGTTGTCCCCAGCGGGTAAATTCCCGGGATAGTATCCGGGGCGTGATGGACGTGATGCGGCTCCACGTTTCAGCAACGGTCTTGCAATGTGTCTCTTGCGACAGGGTGACCAGAGAGCACTGGGCGCGGCGGTCATCCCGAAGGAAACCTGCAATCGTGCCCGAGAAGGAGCCCCTGGCGCCACAGTGGAACCCACTGCGGGAGGACTCCTTAAGGGTAACCTTGGAGTTCAGCGTGAGGGGGCCGTCGCCAACCCATTCAAGCAGATGAAGCCGTTGTTGATCTGGGTCGTCAGCTTCAGCGAAGCTGAGGATTTCGTAAACAGATGGCGGCGCCCCGGGTGTGTCCAGCCAGGGAACAAGCCAGCACTGGCCGGTGCGCAGGGGGATCTCCGAGGAATCCCCTGGGAGTTCACACGCCAGAGTGAGAACACCTTTCAGACGTAGGGTGTCCAGGACCCCATCACGGGCAGCAGGGGACAGGGGAAAGCGGGAGGCGCCTGCCGTGTGTACAGTCAGGTCCAACTCCGCTAACCATGTCACGAGGCTGGTGGCCCACCAGTCGCCGTCTGTGTGAGTCAGGGCGGCATGTTCCCCCGGAGGAACAGTGACACCACCCGTACGTAGGACCCTGCCCACCAGGCTGCTCATGATCATGGCAGTGTAGCCATTGGTCCGCTTACTGGCCTGGTGTCTGTGGAGAAGGCCCAGCTTGGCCATATGGACCACGTCAGAGAGTCTGTGGAAGTTGTGACCGCCGTAGGTTCCCGGCAGGTACAGAAGGTCACTGGGATAAGTAGGGTACAGACCCGTGAAGCGTTTGATGCAGGCGCTAATGCGACGGTCGAGTTCGCGGTATGTGCGCAGAGGCCAATTGGAGAATTTCAGCTGATATACGAGAGAGGGGAAGATGCATCGTTCCAGTACCGTTTTCTTGATGTCCGCTGTACAAGGAAAGGTCTGGATGCGGGCTAGTGCTGCTTCCAGCTTCTCAATCGTCATCGTCATGATGGTTTGGCCCGAGAGGCTCATATCCCAGTGGACACCAAGATACCGCATGGCTCCCTCGGCGGCCAGAGGTATGCGTTGCTCGACCCAGGCCCCCTGGTAGATGGAGATATAGTCGCGCGTGTCCACGGTGTTGTCCGGGCATAGGAACGGTGTGCCGAGTGGGGTCAGGAGGCCCCTGTTCTCGTTGCCCCAGCTAATGTGGAAGGTGCGAAGTTTGAGTGTGGCGATGTCGAGGCCAAAGATGATGCAGAATGCAGAGACAATCTCGGCCTTGGCACGGAGAGCCTCCAGTGTTCCGCAGGTTGAAAGGAGGTCGTCCGCTGCTGCCATGTCGTAGGTAGGCACACTGATGCCGTGGAGGTCCGCCACGAAGTAGCGAGAAGGGATGGAGTCCAGGGCATCGAGAAGTATATCGAACACAGCATTCCAATTGGAGGGGGCATCGACTGTGCCTTGGCCAGCCCCCAGCTGAGCCTGGAAGGCAAGTGGGAGGAGCCCCGCTATGCCCTGATCCCAAAAGACGCCCTGTGCATGGGGAGTCCGAACAACCGTGTGCCCCCCCATGTCGATGCCCACCAGGTATTCGGCAACGTCCGCGGGTATCCCGAGGCGTATCCAAGAGTAGATAAGAAGGTGCTTTGGAACGCGGTCGAATGCCCTTTTGATGTCCCAAGAGGAGATGAAGAGGTCCGCCGTCCATTCCTTGGCTGATTCCAGGGTGTTAAGAGCTTCAAGTACGGCTTCCTCCATCGAGCGGCCAGTGATGAAGCCGTGTTGGTTCCGGTTCAACGCAGAAGAGTGATCCCAAGCGGAGGATACATTCCGCATGATGACCGATGCCCACAGCTTTCGTAGCACTTCCACCAGGGAAAGCGGGCGTAGGTCGCCCATGGAAGGGGAGATAACCTTGGGTATGGGGACCAGCCAGCGCCATTTCCAGCTATCTGGGATAGCCTTGTCCGCCCAGAGGTCGGCCAAGGCCCGGTAAATGGCAGTGATCAGGGGAGGGGCAGCCTTTACCGCCACCCGGAGCATATTGTAGCTGAGGCCAGACATGCCAGGGGCCGAGTCCCTTTTGGCCGCCAGGATGGCGTGTCGGAACTCCGTCTCAGTAGGGCAGGCGGCGGCCTCCAGGCAGGAGCCGCGTGGTATCTTGGCCGAGTTCATGGCAGTGTGGATCGCCCGAAGAGGAGACTCAGGGATGTGCTTGTGTGCCAAAAGCGCGCGAAAGTCCTCCCAGGGGAGATTCAGATCCGACCAGTGAGCGCCCGGAGACGAAATGGGCACCGCCCAGGGACCCGTGGGGGCTGTGTACCATTCGTCAAAGTGGGCTGTCATTTTAGTGTGCACCGTAAGGGGGTCAGTGTAGGTGATCCCCTCTGTCGTGAGGCAGTCCAGGGAGAAGCCCTGGATCCTCTTGGATCCCGTGAGAACTCTACAGGCCAGCCCAATGCGCCCCGTTTGCCTGGCCTCCTCCATCTTGGTCATGAGGGAGCCAAAGTCCTTCCTCGCCGCCGCTCGGCGCTTGCCCTGGAGCAGCGCGAGGGTGGCAATGTAGGCGTCTTCACAGGAGTCGCAGAGCTGTTGTAGGGAGCAGCCCGTCCAGGACTCTAATGGGTAGGGAAGGTCCGGATCCGTGAGGGGCTGGGACGGGTGGCCAGCACGTAGCTTCTTGAGGTCGCGAGCCCAGAGCTTTAGGGTGTGCCTCAAGCCCTTGGCAAAGGTGGTGGGGGTCCACTTGCGATAGCCCTTGTGGCCGAAGCAGTGCCGCTTGAGTAGGAGTATGTGCCGCAGGGCTATAGTCGTTTCTCGGATCACTGGAGACCAACCGTCTTTCCGGGACTTGGCCTTGGGGGGGAAGGCTTGTTGAGTGCAGAGAACTATGGCCTCCGTGATAGTGTCTAGACGAGTCTCCGGATTGGGGTCTGTAGGAATGGGGATATCCTGGAGAAGGGTGGAGAGGTGGGCCACGCGGTCCACTTGGTTAAGCCTGACGTCACTGTAGGTGGGCGGTGAGCGAGGTCGAAAGGGTCTGTTCACGCCTATGGTGTCAATAGCATACCGTCCGAGTAGTGGTGAGTGGCCAGTGGTGCCAGTGAAGTCATCAATGGTAACACATGAGCAGACAGCAGTGCCCCTTGAGACTAGCTGATAATCTAGGCGTGTGCCCGTGGAGCGGGTGCTGCCATAGGAGGGCACGGAGAGCTCCTCCAAGGTGGAAGCATGTGTCAGTCCAGTGTGTGGGAGCATGCGCGCCAGACCGTTGCAGTCCTGGCGGGTCACATCCGTGTTGAAGTCGCCAGACACGATGACCACTGAAGCGGGGTTCTCAGCGCACAAGGTAGTAATATAGGATTTGGCCTGGACGATGGGGTCGATGTTATCGCCCTGTAGCATGGTGTTCCAGAGAGAGTGGGGCCCCTGCAGATTGCGTATCGGCCAATAAGTACCCACCAGCACGACCGGTTGGAGTCCAAAGCGAGCGGTCAGAGTGGCAGTGGACCCGTGCGGGCAGGTCGGGGACAGGCGTTTGTGGCTGAGTCTAGGGCCTACTATGAAGAGCACTCCCCCTACCGACTTGCCCGGCCTCACCGAGTGAAGGTGAATGGTGTAGGCGCCCCCCAAGAGTTGAGTCAGCCTAGTGGGTATGCCTCCGCCTCCGGGAGGAAGGCGGACGTCGACGCAGACACAGACATCAGCGTTATGGCGGAGAATAGACTCACAGAGAACTTGGTAGTTCTCTCTGGCGCTACCATCCATGTTAATGGAGAAGACGGTTAGTATAGGGGCCGTATGGGCCTCTGCGGGGGGTTCAGTGGCGGAGTCCGCCGAGGGCAGGGGCCCATCTGCCGATCCACGTGGTGCGTCCAGCTCCGCCGGCGGCTGGGGTGCACCATAGGACGGCTGCCAATAATGTGGTGGGTCTGAGAGGTCGTCGCCCAAGGTGGCCAGGCGTGGGCGGGGAGTGCGGCCTGAGCGTAGGGGGTGTGTCGGGATGGCTCGTGGAAGCAGGGATGTCCACGGCCGTGATGTGTGCCGGTGAGTGCCCTTAAAGCCGTAGTGCCCCAGGAAGTGCTTAGAGCGGAGGAGGAGCTCAAGCCATTCGAGGTCATCCTGGCGCTCCCCCGGGTAAAAGGCCAGGGGGAAGTCATTGTGGCCGTGGAGTCCTTCATCCTGATCAAGAAAGTCCACCAAGAGGCGGGTGAGGCCGGTAGAGGTGCGCCATGTCTCTAGGTCGGCTGAGGTGGCCGTAGGTAAGAGCAAGGTGAAGGGGACATTCAGGTGTCTGGCAGCTGCTTGGATGTGGCCAGGTAGGTGGGTCGACAAATAGCTGGCTTTTAGCGTGTCCCAATTGTACTCAGGGCCATAGCTGATGAAGAGTTCGTCGTTGCGCTTGATCGATTTGGTCTGGTAGATGAGGCCGCCTTCCAGGACTACGCAGTTCAGCCGTGCCGTGTCGCCCAGTGGGTCGTTGATACGGCACATTTTGTTCATACTGCGGAGAGTGTCTGTTCCCCCCCGGACCATGGGGCCGCCTGCCCACATTGTCATAACATAGTCACCGGAGGCTTCCGCGACCACCGTGCCAGTGTAGACGCCAATGAGTTTGCCAAAGGCGGCTCCTTTCGGCATGGGCATCGACACCGTAGCAAAGAGGCCAAGCCCTGCACCAGGAATGGAAGAGGGGCCGATGCGGGATTGATTGGTGATATGATCCAGGCACTGCAAAATATGGTCTGGTGGATACGCAGCCCCTGGAAGTCGGGTACACTGTTTCACAAGTAGGGTGAGATGAAGTCGATTCTTCTCCAGGTGGAAATAACGGTCGTCCGGGTCCACCACGTAAGGAGTCATGCAGGCAGGGGGCAGGGAGCGAGGCGGGGAGTCCTCGGCCAGAAGGCAGGAGCCTACTGTGCTAGGCTGGTGCAGCATCTAAGTGGGTCGAGGGTGAGGCGGAGGGCCCCCAGGGCCGCCAAGGGTTTGGTTAGGAAACTGGTCAGTCAGTCGGCGGCCTAACTGATCCAAGGATTGTCGGAGCATTTCATCCGAACGATCCTGTCGTAGCCGCTCTTGCACACGCTCCTGTTCGCGGAGTTCCTCGCGTTGTGCTTGTGCTCTGACAAGGGCGGCCATGGTGGCCAGGGTGTCATTGAGCTGAAGGTGTTGCGAGTTAAGGGTTGCCAAGACTTGTTTGTTCTCTGAGTCAGTGGTAGCCGAGCGCAGTTCTGCTGCTTTAAGGTCTGCGTGGAGTACCGAGATGGTGCTGGTAGTGGTTTGAAGTTGGTCAGCCTGCTGGAGGAGTTGTGCTTCCTGGCGAGCCAGGCCGCGCTGCATGGCTGCTTCTGATTTCTCCAGGCGGTCCGTCGCGTATGCCATGGTCTGAGCAATGATACCTTCTGCTAAGGAGTCCACGTAGGACTTGGTTACCATGAGCGTCGAGGTCGTGGAGGTGTTTAAGGACGATGGGGGAGAGAGTGTGTCCGGTTGTATAGCTTGGCGGGAGCCACTCCGTGGGGTAGCAACCGAAGTGGCAGCCAGGCCAGCAGTCTTGGGAGTTCTCTCCGATGAGGTGCGAGAGCCTTTAGAGCCTCTGCCAGCCTGGGGCCTCCGTTGGTCCTGGCGACCGGCCTTGAGTAGTGGCAGGGATTTGGTAGGGGGCGGGGCCTCCTCCTTGCGGTGGTAGTACTCGTAAAGTCCAAAGGCTTCGAGGGAAGGGTGGAGCTCCAAGTAAGGGTGTAGTGGAGTCCCTCCGCTGGGAAGTGTCCTCGTGGTCCAGGCCAAGAGAGCGTCCCGGAAAATGTCCAGCTGTGAAGTGGTGAAGAGGGGACTGACCGTAATGACCCAGTCGGAGAACTCTTGGCCGTTTTCCTTGGCGGGGAGCTGGTACAATCCCTTACTGTAGTGAAGAGGAAGGGAGGTGGTGAGTAGGGTGGCCAGGGCCGCCCTAGAGATATCAGGGGAGATAAGGCACCGCATATGCGGACAAGCAAGGGTGCGAGGGCCGTCAGGGCCTTGTGTCGGGGGCTGAGTGAGTAGTACTTGAGGAGATTGGGCAAGCTCGAATTCCACTCCTCCATGGGATTTGATTATCGAGCACTGTTTAGTCGTGGGGCCAAAGAGGTCATTGCGTATGTGTGTGCGGAGGGAGAATTCACTCTCGTCCTCAAGAATGACTGCCATGGCAACCTCCGGTAGGTGGCGCGTAGTCTTACCGCCCCGTACTGTGTGGGTAAAGGAGTAGGCCAGGAGAGTCACGGCACATTGGTGAGCGGTGTGGAAGTACGACCGAACGGCTGTGACTTGTACGGTGCTCATGTCCGATTTCCCGGTGTCCCCTGAGCAAACTCTTACAATGCATATCAAGCTGGACCAGGTGGAGGAGGTTAATTTGGTGATGTGGGATGTAGCGAGACGAGACACCTGATATGTGGTGGAGATCTTCGCTGGACTGTGACGCTCACCGGGGGCCGGTGTCCGTTCAGCGCCCGTACATTCCCTAATGCGACCGAGGCCAGAGTCGAGGGAAGTAGACAGCAAGGGAAAGGCCATGCCGTAAGAGGCAGAGGTGACGAGAGCTCTGGAGTCCTTGGTAGCGGGCTTGATGTGCAAGCCACCAACCCAAGCGCCCGCAGAGATCTTGGCCTCGCAGTGGGCAGTGTCGAGTCCTAGGTCGTAGATGTCATTGAGGAAAAGCACTTCCGATAGGACCAGGGCCCGCATATCAGGGGAGGCCGTTGTCATGACAGCCGGGAAGTTGTGGATAAAAAGGGATGAGGGACAGGCCGTCGTCGGGGGAGGAGGGGAATAGATCAGGGCCTGATAGGCTTGATCCCTGACTAAGCTGGCGATGTGGTCCAGCTCACTGTTCTGAAGGAGAAGCTGCATTACCCGAGAGGTGATCTGAGTCGTGAGGTTCAGCCAAGAGTCAAGCGGGGCAAGCAACTTGGAGGCTTGCCAGGCAAAGTGGCCTGTGCCGGAGCTGCATTGCAGATCGAAGAGAGTAGCGACAGGGGTAGAAGGAGTAAAGGCAATCACCGCGCCCTCTTGTAACAGGCGGCGTAATTGCGGAAGGGTCGGGTCATAGAAAGAGCGCCGAGCTTGTTGGGAGTTGGTATCCAAAGGGGACATCGCGTCGAACAATATTGTGGACGAGACGAGTCGGTAAGAGATACCGACGCGGGCAAATAGAGAGGCGATGAAGCCCAAGGAAGCAGTGTTCACCGCTAGTCGGTCCGTAGTGTATTGCAGGGTCGACGGGAGCTTGGCCGTGTCCTTGGCGAGGACAGTCATTACCCGGGTGTCGAGGAGGCCTGCTTCCGAGGCTGCGTAGAGCGGCGTTTTCTGCTTGGAGAGGAAGTAAGGAAGTAGGTGGTCCTTTTTGAAGGCCGAGTCGGCTCTAGCACGCCCCAGGTCCCTAACGAAGGCGCCTGTTTTAGTGAAGGATTCGAACGCCTGGAGCTCGGCCCTATAGCCGCAGTCGTTTTGGGGGCCGTGCGTGAGTGTCATGTTGACACTGCTCGGGTCCAGTCGCACCTCGAAGCGTAGGTCTGAGGCGACATAGTTCTCTACTTCGCACCGGGCATCCTCTACCGACCGTATGGTGCGAAGTTTCCCAGCAGCTTTGAGGAGGCCGTCCAGGGTAGGGGGGTCCTTCGAGATTTGGACGTGGAGGCGAAAAGGGCCCACCACTATTTCGTGAGTTATCTCGCTGAGAGCATCGTGAGCCACCAGTATTGGGGGAGATTCCGTGTCTGCAGTGGGGTGTATCGAGGTCTGAGAAAGGGAGGATGTGATGCCAGCCGCAGCATCCGCAGCGTCATATTTGGCGTCCAGTTTGGCTTTGTTGGCCAGAGAGTTAATGGCCTGTTTAGTCCGTTTGGATTCCAGCGCCGCCGCTTGGCGTGCCAGAAGCGCGGCCTTGGCGGCGCGTCCGTCTTTAGCCGAGGGTGGTAAGGTGTAGTTACAACGGCCGGAGACGTCAGGAGGGTTACGCGATGACGCCAGGACGGAGAAGGGGTTCGGGCCCAGTCCTGGAGTCATGACAGCCATAGCATCCTCGCTGTCATCGTCACTCAGAGACGTCGGGGTTCCGGCTGTCTTGGGTGGATATAGTATGGTACTTGTAGAGTGAGAATAATGCATGTCCTCCTGGTGTGCCAGTGAGGAAGGCAAGTGTTGGCAAGTTTCCTCGCCCTCCATTTGCTCGCGTCCGTGAGGACTGGGAGTAAGGAGCTGGCTTGAATCCGCGGAATCCGCGGTAGCCATAAAATCCATGGGAAGAGCATCGTCTTCTTGGATTAATTTGAATCTTTTGGTCTGAGATTCAACAGTTTCTATTTGGTTAGTTCCCTCTGGATGGGAATCCTGGCGAAGTCTTAGTGAATCTGCTTCGTGGAGGGAAGGGGAATTGATAATATTGACGCTAGTTAAGCGTCGTCCAATTTCTTCTTTCGTCAGATTCGACATGAGAAATTAAATGTTTATTGCTTGAAGTGAGAGATTGTAAGGTTTGTGGTTCCTCGGGCCTCTAGAATTTAGGGGATTAATGGAGGACTTTGAGTGTTAGTATGTGAATTCTTTCACGCTGTGAAAGGAGAGGGTTGGAATGAAAGGGCACTTCAGACCCCTCAAAGTGTTCTTGTGAAAATTGAACCAGGTAGTACTTGGTCAATTTTCGTGCTAATTTCGTGCTTTTTGTTGTATGGCACTCCTAGTTAATTAAGAGTGATAGAATCGGCTTCCTAAGTGTCAGGGAGAGGTGGTTCGAGGAAAACTCGATTTTCACGTATTTACGCAAAACACAAAACGCCAGCTGACCTAAAAGTATGAGCTATTTGCTAAATATTTTATTTATTGTATACATTATGATGTACAATTCATATACTAAATTAGGTGCCCATTTGTGGCAGGTGTCGACCATTCATGTATAATGGAGTATACTTTGTTAATAAATCATCTCTATGGTAATACATGCTATTCGTAGTCAGCATTACGCGTAAATATCCTGCTATATATATGCATAGGATGAATATGCATGTATATTTATGAATATATCGAAACATCACCATAAATCCATATGAATACACATATACAGTCGCATATGCAATACATATACACACGTATATCCAATGTACAAACCTGTTTAATAAATTTCAGTTTTTTCTTTCATTTCAAAACTGCTCG
>Ga0214204_1000296_pt1 | contig 9684 bp, 10 predicted proteins | sample TroBogEpilimnion_39_FD_153042 | JGI IMG/M metagenome (GOLD analysis project Ga0214204, IMG submission 153042) | Freshwater microbial communities from Trout Bog Lake, WI - 23JUN2009 epilimnion | ecosystem: Environmental > Aquatic > Freshwater > Lake > Epilimnion/Euphotic zone | place: Trout Bog...
TGGAATTATAAATGAAACTGCTTTCTAAGCTGCCAATTATGGTCTGCTGTTGAAATTCTGCCTCAACTACACCCCTACTAGCCCATAACTACTGGATCTGACGCGCTCTAGAGCACCCACTCAATTTGCGTTTGTAGTGTTGTCACTTTTTGGATGGGGTGGCGTTAGCTGTGTTTATTGGATAGTGATGGGGAATATTTGAGGGATGAGGCAGGGATGTATTAATCCTCTGCTCTGTTGTGGTTTGGTGGTGGTGCGTGATTGAGGTGTCGTTTAAAACGACAGTTGCCGGGTGGGGGCTGTTATCGGATACTAAGCTGCCCTTCACGCCAACTAGTCACCGCAGGCAAATATCGACCCAAAGCAGCCCATGCAGAGACAACAAAAAACCACCCGAAGGTGGCCATCTCATTCATCAATATTGAGATTAAGAAGCGGCGATTGCTTTGCGAGCTTTAGTGGCTGTCTGAACAACATGTTCATTCGAATTTAATGCGCTATCAGCACTCTTCTCTAAATTAGCATAAGCAGTATGTACAGATGAGCGAACTTGATCAAAGCCTTGGAGCGCAGCCTCAAATGCAGCCTTAAAAGAGGCTGTAAATGCCTCAGAGCCCGTGGGCGCTTTAGCAGAAGCTTCGTTCACCAAGTCATTTAATCGCTCTTTAGCATGCTCAATTGCAGAATCAGTCATTTCAATTAACTCATGATGGCTTTTACGCAATACTGAATTCACTTTAGCTTGATATGCAACAACACCAGCGGATGCCTCTTGAAGGGCATGAGCACTAAACATGGTCATAATTTCTTTGGGGTCTTTTAGCTTGAGAATTTCTGCTGATTTTTCTTGAACCGTTGCAAGCATTTCTTTAGTTGCATCATAGTGAATTTGAGCCAAACTTTGAGTATTCTCCAAAGCGAGTTGACTTAAAGCATGAACTGATTCCATCGATTTTTGATGGGCTTGAACTAATTTTTCATTTGCTTGGTACATAAGACACTCCTAAGGGGTAGTAAAACCAATCGTTTGTCACGAGAGCTCATATTGGAGTGCTATTAAGTCCATAGCATTACAGTCAACTAGCGTGACCACCAGAAGACTAAAAGTATGAGCCTTACTAGATCGAGTCAAATGTGACAATTTCACCTTATAAAATAAATTAAAAATATTTCTTTTTGAGATAGAACTGTCACATTAGTTTGAAGAAACTGCAGATTACTTATGGAGTACTGCTGAATAACTCTGATTGTTATAGGTTTGATTAGTTTGTCCTACAGCCCATAGGTAACCAAACAAAGTAACCTTGGGAGGGTGGATGATGGCAACATTTACTACTGAAGATAGACTGCAGGCTGAGCAAGAGTCAATACCATTTTACGGTTATTGCTATTTGACTGATCCATCCACGCAAATCAAAAATCAATCATCGAATCTAGCGCCAAAGAAAAGTCAGGTGGAATATCGAATCGACGATAGCAGTGAAGATTTGGAAGAATAAGTTTTAATGCTCTTTATTTTTCTTAGCCAACTTCTCGGGTTTGCCATTTCCATAAAGACACCATTGCTTGATTTCTTCTGTGAGGACTTCAACATCTTTCATCTTAAGATTTCTAAAATCTTCCAGCCCAATAGATCCAGTTTCTCTTAATTTTTCTAGAGCTTCTTTTAATGCGCTCATATTGATGTTTCTTTTAAAAAATACATAGTTAAGGTTAGTTTATGTCTTTGGCCATGTTCTTGACCTACATCAATAAGCGTCGCTTAAATCGACACTTGACCACTACAAGGATGCCAAATTGGTTTGTCGTTTAAAACGACAGCGCATAAATGAGGTTTGGCTGTTATGGAGTGAGAAGCGGTCACACAGAATCATTTATTGCTGGAGACAGAGAACGACCCTTAAGAGACAGTCGCAAATAACAATAATTTGGCCGAAGATGGTTTAAATATTTCTTGGTGAGCCCAACTAAGACTTGAATCTGGGGCCAAAATATTGTGAAAGGAAAAGCCCTGTATAGACACCCATTAAAGGGGTTTATGGGTGATCAGTAGTGATGCGTAATGTTATGTGCAGAGATAAAGCTATCTTTAAAAGATTTACTTAATTTTTCATTTCTTGCCAACCGCCACCCAAGGCTACATAAAGCGCAACAGTATCTTGATAACGCTGAGTAAGCGCCTGCAAGAAAGCAATATCAGCCTGGTGATATTGAACATCAGCTATCAGTACACTGATGTAATCTACCAAGCCAGCGCTGTAACTAATTTGCTGTAATTTAAGAGCTTCTGCAGCGGCATTCTTAGCATCTAGCTGACCCTGTAAAGATTGGGCATCATGCTCTAAGGCCGTCAAACAATCCGCCACCTGAGAAAAAGCAATGAGTACTGTCTGCCGATAATTCTGTTGTGATCCTTGAAATGCCTCTATAGACGCTTTTCGCGTAAAATACAAAGTACCGCCCTGAAAGATGGGAATATCAATAGAGGGCCCCACCGCCCAAAATTGTTGATTTGGACCAGACAAGCTTGAAAATCGATTTGTTGCAGTTCCAAAGCCACCGTTTAACGTAACACTAGGAAACATATTTGCAGTAGCTACGCCAATGTTAGCGCTCGCTTGATGCATCAAAGCCTCTGAAGCCAAAATATCTGGGCGCCCCTTTACTAAATCTGAGGGCAAGCCAATGGGAATATTAGCTGGCAAAGTAAGCGAGATTAATGTCAAATTAGAGAGCTCTACATGACTAGGATCTACACCCTCCAATACTGCAAGAAGATGCTCTGCTTGACTGGCTTTTTGCCTTAAAGGCGCAATAGAGGCCTCGTTACTAGAAATCAAACTCTGAATCGTAAGCTCTGTTGCATACGCCGTAGTTCCCCCAGCAACCTGAGCTTTGGCAACTTTAAGCTGCTCTTTTTCGAGGGTGATTAATTCTTCGGTGGCGTTTATTTCAGCTAAATAAGCAGCACGAGCAATGCTTGTATTGACAACATTTGCTGTAAGCATAAGGTAGGTAGCGGCTGTTACATACCGCTGGTAGTCTACTTGTGCCTGCAACGCCTCTACTTGCCTTCTCTCACCTCCAAAGACATCCAAGGTATAGCTAACCGATGCGCTTGCAGTAGTAAGGTTGTAAATAGACCCGACTGAGCTTTGCCCTAGTTGACTCGGTGCAGTTGAAACCCGCTGAGAGTTCAGACCAGCTGCAATTTGCGGGAAAAAAACTCCATAGCCTGCGCGTAACAAATCTTGGCTCTGCCTCAAAGAAGCTTCGGATGCCTTCAGGCTTGCATTTCCCTGCAGAGATTTGTCGACAATTACATTAAGGGATTCAGACTGGAACATCTTCCACCATTCTGCGCTGGGTAAATTACCAACCCAAAAATTTTGTCCACTACCATTCGCAACCAAAGTGCCTTTGGGCACGCCCTCCTTTAAATAACTGGAGTCTTGAGGTACGTTGGGAGAGTGGAAATCAGGGCCTACAGCACAAGCACTTAAGCCTAAAAGAATGGCTGTACCCAAGAGTATGCTTGGATATTGTTTACTTAACACTAACTTTTCCAATATAAACATCCACAAGCTGCCCGGGATACAAGGTCACGTTAGCAGGCGTGCTAAAACTAAAAATCACCGGCAAAACTCTGACATCGACCCTTTCAGTCCGCTGATTGGAGAGCTCAATTTTTGGGGTTACATTAGGCTGCAAGCGTACAATCTTAAGCGGGATCTTGATATCAGAGCCACGAATAAACATATAAGCATCAATATCCCCAAGACTAGGCAAGCGCTGCAGCAACACCTCATCCACATAACAACGCACAGCTAAAGCATTACCCATTGCCCCAATCACCATAATCGGTTGAGATTGCTGTGTATAGGTATCGTATACACCTTGAGTAGAAGCATAGCTACCAACTGCGGTATTGATGGAGATTACCTTGCCATCTGAAAGCGCTTTGATTTGAAACTTTGCCAATAAACTTGCGGCTGAGTCATATTGTCTACGCGCCAACTCTACGTTAGCCATTGCCAAACCAACATTATCCTTTGCGCTATCCAAAGTATCCTTACTCACCGCCCTGGGATCTATATCTGCAGCCGCCTTTTGCTTGGCATAGGTATCCTGAGCCGTCTTTAATGAAGCTTGCGCAACTTGAATCTGCGCCTTAGCTTGTTGGGTAGCTGCCCTTTGTACAGAATCATCAATCGATAGTAAAACATCGCCAGCAGCAACATCTTGCCCTTCTTTGACGGGTATGTGGTTTACTGTGCCAGCGACTTCAGGATAAATATTAATATTCGAGCCACTTGATTGCAAAGACTCAATAATTCCTTCGGCATAAATGCCACTTGAATAAGGATTGGATGCGGGATTGAATGCTGGTGGCAAGGGGTTTTGTTTTAGACCTAAAACATAAGCAGTACCGATTGCTAGGATTACACCAAAAATCGCAAAGCCAATTAATAATTTATTTTTCATGCTTTACTCTCTCGATGCCCAGTAATTTTCCATCTTCCATCTTCATAATGGCATCAGCGTACTCAAAGATTCTATTATCATGGGTCACGATAATGATGCATCGATTTTCATTCAATACATTCTCTTTAATAAATTCCACTATTTTTCTACCCGTGTCTCCATCCAAAGATGCGGTTGGCTCATCAAGAACCAGCAAATCGGGTTGAGAAACGATCGCGCGCGCTATTGCAACACGCTGCTGCTCACCTCCGCTTAATTTAACGGGCGGAAGCCCTGCCTTATTAGCTAAGCCAACAATATCAAGATATTTTTTAGCAATTTCAATTGCTTCACCCCAATTCATTCTTTTAAGAATTAATGGAATGGCAACATTTTCAGCGGTTGTCAGGCGAGGAAATAAATGAAAGTCCTGAAATACAAAACCAATTTTATTTAACCTAAAGTCGGCCAAGTCATTGGATGTTAACCTCCATAAATCATCCCCGCCAATCAAAACCTCTCCGGAGTTTGGCTCCAAAATACCGGAAATCATACTGAGTAAAGTTGTTTTACCGCTACCTGATGGCCCAACAATATATAACATCTCTCCAGCCCTAGCTTCAAAGCTCACATCCTTAACCGCAAAGGTTTTAGCTTCACCATCACCAAACCATTTATTAAGGCCAACGGCACGCAGCGCAATCTTTTCCATTTAGCCCCTGAAAATATCAAACGGTTGGATTTGAAGCACTTTACGCACACCAACATAACTTGAAAAGGCTGCAATGATAACCACCAGCACAAATGCCAAACTTAAGTTTGAGTAGGTTACCTGGGCTGCATAATCCGGCATCCTCAGCCTTGCAAGAATCATCACACTCGTAGCCAAGCCAACACCAAGCCCATATCCAATCAGACAAGTGAAGGTGGTCTGCACCAAAATCATTGCTACCAGCTCCCTTCCTTTGGCGCCAATCGCCTTGAGTGCCCCAAACTTCTCTAAATTTTCTAAGATGAAGGTGTAGAAAGTTTGACCTGAAATTGATAAACCTACAATAAAACTGATAATGGTCATGATCAATACATTGATACCAAGACCGGTGTGGAATTTATAAAAATTGGCAATCTTATTTGTGAATTGATCGCGCGTCAGAGCCTGATATCCCAGGTGTTGGATTTGATCTTGTATATAAGGTACATCTTCGGGTGACTTTGACTCAATTAAGACAAAGGACATCGTAAAACGAGATGACGGTATATAGGTGATAGCTCGCTTATAGGTTGTATAGAGTGTGGGCACCCCAAATAATCCCGATTGAGAAACTTTAGCAATGCCAACAATTTTTCCACGGTGATCATTAATTTCAAACTCCGAGCCAATCACGGGATTTTCTAATTTATCAAATTCGGCATCTTTGACTACGATAAAACCATTCTCAGCAAAAATATCCTCAATCCTCCCACCAATTAGATTGGGTCTCCCATAAAGAGTGGCGTCATCTAAACCAATTACCGTTACACCTTGATAAGTGCCGTCACGCAATTTCACTAACGCCCCACCAAAGTAAATTGGTTCAGCATGCTTAACACCCTTAATACTTTTTGCAAAATCCAGAACATAGTCTGGCATCGGGATGCTGCTAGACACATTATTAACGGCGGGATCAAGAACCCAGATTTGAGCGCCAACGTTATCGATTGATGAAGAGGCTCGAGATAGGATTCCTGAAAACATCGACATCATCATGATCATTAAGAAAACTGCAAATGTAACCCCCATCAACAAGGCAGAAAATTTACCTTTGTCATTAGTGAGCAACTTTAAAGCTAACTTAAAAATGCCGAACACTATTGAGCTCCAATCTGACTAATGAGCAAATATGTTATCTACCATTTATATAGTTTAGTCATAAAAAGCATATAAAAATATGGCTTTAAACCCTTAAAAGAACCTATATAGACTTATATTAAAGGGATAAGATGAACTACTCGGGAGAATTAGTGCCCACAGAAATGATCAAGCAAAGCCCATGGATGAACTCAATAAGACTTCTAAAAACTAAGCGTTTTGGGACATTTTGGTTTGCTAATTTTCTATCTAATATCGGCACCTGGACTCAACAAGTGGCTCAGCCTTGGTTGCTCCTTAGCTTGGGTGCATCTCCTTTTATATTAGGATTAGATGGGCTTGCCTTAGGCGCGCCAGTTTGGGTGCTTACTTTGCTTGGCGGGGTTCTGGCTGACAGGGCTGATCGCCGAAAGATTATTGCCAATCTACAGTTTATACAGATGCTTTGTCCACTTTTTTTAGTCGGACTGCTCTTAGAAAATAAAGTGGAGCCTTGGATGGTAGTTGCCCTATCACTCATCATTGGCATCACCGATGCGCTATCGATGCCCTCTTTTCAAACCATCGTTTCAAGCATTGTTTCTAAAGAGCAAGTTCCCGCTGGGCTAGCTTTAAACTCCACACAATTTAACCTCACTCGCATCATAGGGCCAGCCATTGCCGGAGTTCTGCTAGTGAGCATTGGCGCAATTGGCTGCTTTGCCGTTAGCGCCATCTCCTATATCCCATTTATATTGGTGGCGCTGTGGGTACTTCCAAAGCACATCCCAAAACCACATGATAAAAATGAATATGATCGACAGCTGTTTTCGGGCGTGCTTGAGGTGCTTAAGAACCCATACTTACGCGGCGGATTGCTCACCGTACTTCTTTCGGGAATTCTTTGTGGTCCGGTGATCACCTTTTCATCCATTTTAGTAAAAAGCGTATTCCTAGGAAATGCTCTCGACTTTAGTATTGCCATGAGCTCTTTTGGACTTGGTGCAGTTATAGGAGCCTGCTGCCTTTTATTTACTTCACCCCATCATGATCGGCGCATGATCGCATCTCTTTGCGCCATTAGCTTTGGTGCCTCACTCATACTCATTGGACTCAATCCTTGGAATAGCCTACTGCCAATACTGATGGTAGTCGCTGGCTTTTCAATGATTATTACGAATATTTCAGTGAATACTTTACTTCAAACCCGTTCTTCTGAGTTGCTAAGGGGTCAAGCAATTAGCTTGTTCTTGCTTGCCTCAAGGGGCGGTATTGGCTTGGGTGCATTTCTGACGGGAATGTTGGTTGGTTTACTAGGCGTAAAGCAAGCCCTGATATTTAATGGCGTATTAGCAATCATCTTACAATCCGCTCTATTTTTAACCTGGATCAAAAAAAGAAACTTAAGTTAAATAAATACATCGCTGCTTATTGATTTCTGTGGAAAAGGCAAGGTCTCCTGTTGGCCGGATGGAGACGCCTGTGTCACTTTGATCAATTAGACGCCTCTCGACCCATAGGAGACTTTCAAGCTATTGAATTTTTTCCAGTGCAGCCTTTGCAAAAAGAGCGTCTTTAAATCGGGTATTTTTACCTTTTGACTGAAGAAATACCATGGCTATATTTCTGCCCTTAATTTTTGCCTCCATAACCAAGCATCTTCCAGCTGCTGCAATATAACCCGTCTTTTGCACCAAGACATCCATGATTTCATTGCGGACAATCGGGTTGGTATTTACAAATGGCTGCGGTGCATGGATGCCATCAACAATATTGAATTTTTCTGTTGTTGAGAATTCTTGGATCAAGGGGTAGCGCATAGATTCCTGTAATAGGAGGACTAAATCCTGCGCTGTAGAAACATTCTGAGGGGAGAGCCCAGTAGGCTCAATGAAGTGGGTGTGCGCCATTCCAAGCTCTTTTGCCTTTAGATTCATGGCGGCAACAAAAGCCCCCGTTCCCCCTACATATGATCTTGCCAGGGCATTGATTGCTCTATTTTCCGATGCCATTAAACCAACTCTCAAGACCCTCTTTCGACTTATTTCCGTTCCCACCTTGAGCTTCCATTTTGCGCTTGATTGCCAGGCAATATCTTCACGCTCAATCCTGAGTGGCGCAGCTAGACCTTGACCGGACTCCAAAACAACTATGGAGGCCATTAACTTAGATATTGAGGCAATTGGCGAAATGGTTAAAGAATTTCTATCAACCAACACCTCCCCGCTATCAACATCAACGACATAGGCAATATTGGAATGGAAATCCTCTGCCTGGCGACCCTTTGCAGATACTGGGGCATTAGTAAATGTTAGCGCTATTGCGCAGGCTATCAATAACTTATACATATCTTTGCTTATTTCACCAATACTTAAATGGGCGCTCGGTTTTAGTATTTGTTCCAATCGTCTTTATCTTCCGCTTGCAGTGTGGGCATGTCAGCCCATCCCATAAAGTGGGATGAGCATTAGAACCGCATGTCTTGCCAACTGCAGTGCCCGACGATTGATCAACTATAACTACAGGATCGGCAATGGAATCAATATGCAGCTGTCATCATTGCATCACTCTCCCGTCTCAGATTTTAGAATCTGAGCAAAGCGACTTTTTGCATATTGAATACGCATTTGCCTTTCTTGATTAGCAACTCCTATAGTGATTCGCTTATCAATCAAGTCTTTGTATACAGCATCAATATTTGTGTAGAAATTGGTATACACAGCCACCAAGGCTGGGGAAGGTAGTTCATTTGTAATATCTCGACATTTCAAGGTGGACTCTTTAAATCTTATCAATACAGCTGCTTGATCGAAGGCAATCTTGTCGCTTGAATTAAATAACTCTTTTGCGTTTGGACTCTTCTCCGTTAGCACCAAAATATGTTCATCAACATACTTCGCATCATCTGACTGATTTACCTCAGTAACACATGAGGCAATCTTTTTCTGTACTTCATTCACTTTAGCAATCGAGACGTCATTACCAGGCTTGTTAGTCGGCGCTTCATTTGTAGCGCATCCCGATAACAAAATTGCAAGCAGTGCAATAACGCGATAGATATTTTTCATAATGATCCTTTTGTTAAAAAAGCCCCAAAAACTCTTTTGAGTTCAGGGGCAAGGGAGAACACTGTAGATTAAATAGTTGAGAGACTTAATTCAGACAAGGCATCAATCCGATGCAACTCATCATCCTGGGAAGCTATTAGATGCTGGCCTAGCAAGATGGAAGCGGCAATAACCACAAACGCTATCAATGCGGTAAGCTTGGGGTGCAATCTTGCTAAAACCAAAACTTCGGAGAGCCCATGATTTGGCTTTTCAGTCTTAGCAACCGTTCTTTGCCAATCTTGATAAATGCGTTGTTCAAAATGGGTAGATGACTCTTGCACT
>Ga0214204_1000329_pt1 | contig 9203 bp, 6 predicted proteins | sample TroBogEpilimnion_39_FD_153042 | JGI IMG/M metagenome (GOLD analysis project Ga0214204, IMG submission 153042) | Freshwater microbial communities from Trout Bog Lake, WI - 23JUN2009 epilimnion | ecosystem: Environmental > Aquatic > Freshwater > Lake > Epilimnion/Euphotic zone | place: Trout Bog...
GACGTCCTCAACCGACTTGGAAATTTTATTAATGCTGGTCAGCGGTCCGTTAATGAGCGCGACGGTTGTAGTCACTTCTTCTAAAAGTGGAGTGGTCTCATCAACGAGCGACTCAATTGCTTTGCTGGCTTGATCGATAAGCCGGCCGAGCCGAACGATGGCATAGCCAAACGCTAAGGCGATTATCGCTAGCGCCGATGCGGCGATGATTGTTGCTATTCCACCAGGACCCATGGCCAGAGAGTACCTGAATTCGCTTACTACTCGTGGAAAATCGGAATCTCGACTTCCGGCTTTCGATGATGGAGATGAGCCTTCACCGCGGCCTCGTGATATTTCTCAATTTTTTCGAGGTTTTCGGGGTTGGAGTACGGCCGCCCATCAACCAATGGACCGACGACTCCGGTCATCACCGCCGTCACATCCTCACCCGAAATTGTCTTGTGTACCTCGAGCGCATGGGCCAAGGAGAGAACTTTTGTTCGATTCTCGACAAGAATTTCCTCGGCCTTGGTCAACAATTTTGAAAGGTTATCCTCGATTCGATCCGCCAGGGCGCGACGTAGCTCGGCTGAACCCTCTTTGGCATCCCTTGGCTTTCCGCCGCCGGGCGCTCCAACTTCGAATCGTCGATTAGATGCGTGTGAAGAGACGGTGGAGCCCATGCCCCAATGCCCTTCCATAAAGCTTGCAATCGTTGTTGCGCTCTCCAGGTCACCTGACACACCGGATGAGTTATCGCCCTGGAAGAACAAACGTTCTCCAGCGAGGGAAGCCAGTGAGACCAAGATGTCGGACTCATATTCGCTACGCCATCTGGTGAATTGATCATCTGGCGGAATAGAGGCAACCATTCCAAGGTAGTTAGAACCTTTTTCAATGGTGGCGAGATCGATCGACATGTGGTGACGAACGAGGTGTGCCATGACGCCATGACAGGCCTCGTGCACAGCAACGGCGTGACGTTCGCGCTCAATATATTCAACATCTTCTGCAGGACCAAGATCCTTCAATTGCTTTGCACGGATCACATCGGCAAATGAGATCGAATCACGGCCTTCTCTGATTGCAAGAATCAAAGCCTCGTTGATGGTGTCTTTAATGATTGCACCTGTTGCATAAGGCGTAATGACTGCAAGCTTTTCAACTTCTTCATCGGTGAGGTTGTTTGAAACCTTCGCGAGATAGCCCTGATAAGTGCGAACACGACCAGCCTTGCTTGGGTATCCCACGCGATACATGCGATCGATGCGGCCGGGGCGGAGTAGCGCTTCATCGAGTGCCTCAGGCAAGTTGGTAGCCATGACAACCAAGATCCGATACTTCGGTGGATTCTTAGGTCGAAGTCCCAGAGTTCTGCGAACAATGCGATTGAAGAATCCACGAGGCTTCTTCAAGCCAGATAATTCTGTGAGCAAAGCCTGCAGCGTTCCCATGCCACCACCGCCGCCAGCGAGAGCGGAGTTAGCAACAAAGCCTTCTTGTCCTGCTGCCATTGCCTCGCGCATTACAAGAGATGCCGCGGTTGGACTCAAGAAGTTTGCGCCATTGCATGAGTTTGCAAGGAAGGGAGACTTCTTGGCATATGCACCTTGGCCGCCACCGACTGCGGCGCCGCGGTTACCGAGGGAGTCTGCCTCATCGAAGAAGACCACGACCCCGCCGTAACGAAGAGCGAGTTTGCGAAGCTTTCTAAAGAGTGATTTAACTTTGAGTACGCCGACTCCGAAGAACATTGCGTTGAATGCGCCTGGATCAACGAAGACGAATGGCTTTCCGGTTTCACCGGCCATTGACTCGGCCATCAAAGTCTTTCCAGTACCTGGAGGACCCCAGAGCAGAATTCCGCCTGGAACATAACCACCGTGCTTCTCGATCTCTTCTGGAGTTTCAAGGAAGAAGAGATTCTCTCGAATCCGGTTGAGCACGTGATCCTGGCCCCAGACATCACTGAAACGGGTGCGGATATCGTCTGGGAAATAGGTATCAATTCCACCGCGGCTCAAGAACCAGAACATTGCGCCGAATTGGATAATGATGAAGAAAACCGCAAAAGCTAATTGCCCTAGGAGAGGCAGCGAGGACCAGAGCGCCTTAGGGGCTAAGAAGAGAGCAGTGATTGGGGCTTCCTTATAGACCGCTCCCAAAATAACTGCGAGCAGCGCAATAAGTAGAATGACTTTGATCAAGCGCGATATTCGGAACCGGTTCCAATCTCCGATTCGATTGATCTGGCGATCAACAAATGCGAAGTAGCGATTCCAAAAGCCATGATACGGAGCAAGTTTCTCGGCCAAGATAAAGTGAATCTGTCGAATTACTTCAATGCCAAACAAAGCCAAGAGCCACCAACGTGAGTGGACTTGCTGCACGATCGCATCATGAATAGTGAGGATCGGATCATTGGCAAGTGAAGCCCATACAAGCACAACAAAAACGAGCACGAAGGTTAGAAAGAACTTGATCCGATCAAACAATGGCAGATGGACGCGGGTCTTGCGATCTGTATCTCTTAACCGACTAGGAGTCACTTCTGTTTTGATCTCTTCAATAGACATTAGTTAGACCCCCTAAAGGTAAAAGACTTAACGATCTTTTCGATCAAGCTCTGATTCTTTGTGTAGCAAGCGGTAGTGCAGCGGGCAATAAACATGACAAGCATGTGGTGATCATTCGAGAGCAATCCAGTTTGATTGAGAGTCTGGCTCACACCGTTCGAGGTGAAATCAAAGACGGTGTGCACTCCGCGTCCACCCTTTTGAACCGCTTCTTCATCAGTGGCCACGTTATAAACAGGAATGGATGACGCAGTTCCATCCTCCCAAGTAGAAAGTGGTACAACAAGATTCCGTAGATCGTTATAAGAAACTTGCTGGATCTCATCATTTGTTAGCCCACGCACCCTCACATAGACCACCGGTTGATCTGGCGCGGTTAACGAGAGAACATCGCTCGCACTGAATTTAGATTGAGCAGAGAAAGCGATTTGATAGTGAACGAGTGCCAAGCGTTCTGCTGCACCTTGAGCAGTTGAAAGCGATTCTTCGTGATTCAAATCTTTTGTTGAGATCGTGTGCCAACCATTAGGAACAGCAAAGTAAACGCCATCTTTGCTGTCGCTTCCGTATTGTTGCGAGCTCTGCGCACAGCCCGTGAGCACGAGAGAGCAAAGGGTCGCCACCGCGACCAGACTAAGTCCGCGTCGAAAAACCATTGGAATATCGTGCCGTAAATTGGCACTTTTGCTAACTCGAAATTAGCGGCTTTCCCGCGTCAAAGTGCCTTAACCCAGGCATCTGCAGATCTTGGATTAGCCGCCCCGTCGACATTTCTCGGAGCAGTACTTCACAGAATCCCAGTCGCGAGCCCATTTCTTTCGCCACTCAAAAGGGAGTTTGCATCTCTCGCAGACCTTGGGTTCAAAGCCATTCTTGACTTTAGCCTTCATGGGCTAACCCCCGCTCCAGGAGCTTGGTCCAATACCGAATTACAAATGAACTCCTGTGCGAAGCGATCCAGCGGTATCCCGTGCGACCGATCGGTCCGAAGGCGCGCAGAAAGAGAGCTGTAAACCGATTTCCCCTGGCTTTGAGCAGGAAGGCGATTGCAGCGGCGCCTGCATATTTGCCGGTCGGGGTTATTAAGAAGACCGATTGTGAACATTCCTGAAATGACAATCCATACTGCTCGAGTTCTGCCTCGTGGAAGGAGATCGAAGCTACTTCCAATTTAAGTTGCAGCCAACGAAGCCAAGCTATGCAGAAATCACATTGACCGTCGTAGATAACAATGGTGGAGATTGACTCATGAGTCACTTCAGCGCCTTGCTGATCGACCAGGCCTGCTTTCTGATTTCGGGAATTGCAGTACTTTCGAATGCCTCACCAGAACGAAGTGGTCCAATCGCATAAATATTTGCATACGTGGAGCCATCTGGCTTCTGCAACAAACCGGTAGAGACATCAACCGAAAGCCCCATACCTAAAGGTCCACGAGATGTCTTACCTTCATTAATAAGAGAGATACTTAGTGGGTCGGACAATTCATAATCACGACCGATACATACAGCTAAGTAATCCCCGTGGAAGGAGCGACCATTTTCTAAAGAGATTTTGACTGAATTCTCTGAAGCGGTGGCCCTTGAGACCTTTCCCTTAACTACTTGAATTCGATCTGCAATTATCTCTTCATCAACCCGATCAGCAATATCTGGGGCGATTCGATGTCTGCGCCTGGACCAGGATGAGCCATCAGTTCGTAAAAATTCTTCGCGCTCAGCAGGAGTAAAACTACGCCACATCGCCTCGGTTATGGGACGCAAACCATCAACTGCCTCACGCCACTTATCTCCCGCTGCCGCTAAGTAGGTGCGGAGTTTTTCTAACGTATTTACTTCATCCAGAGTTGGATTAAATGGATTGATAGGTGAGCTCTGGTGGCGTTCGGGCAGATTGCCTGAACCTGAAATAGCGATCACCTTATTGTGGGGATTGCGTGCTAAATGAGTCATGGCAATATCAATAAAACTGAGGCCAGTGCCAAAGCAGATCAAGTTCTGACATGAAGGAAGGTCATCCCCATCCCAGACATCAATGATGATGCGGGCATTTGCTGGCTGCCCCAGCAGGAAATCAGGCACGCGAGCTTTGCCGTGGCCCATCGCCAACACAACTGTGTCGTAGATGCGAGTTGATCCCGAGGAAGAAGTGGCGGTCACCTGGCCACTATCTTGCTGCTCAATATCTATAACAAGATCTGGAATGTGGTTAACCGCAGTGCCGAGGCGATCTCGAAGATAGGTGCTGTAATTGCGGCGCTCCATAAAAGAATAAGCCGCAGCGCTTGACCATTGGACGAAATCATCTGGAGCATCTTCAATCGCACTCATCTTTGCGGTAGGCACATTGAGCCGATGCATCGCATCGCGAGTTTGATAGGCCAGCCCTTCACCCAAAAGTTCGCGTGGTTCAGCGATATCAATCTGATGTGGATCGACTCCACTACTAATCAGGGCAATCGCCGTGATTACTCCAGAAGCGCCTCCGCCAACAATCAAATATCTCTTGGGTGCCGAATCCATGCTCAGATCTTGCCATCATCTGGGAGCGAAGTTCTTACCGAGCAAGCCAGAGTGGGCTGAAGCCACCTAGTAGAGTTCTAGTCGGTGAAGATGGGATGAACATGAGTGAAACTAGCTCCTTTGATGCGACCGCGCCTTTGGCGGTTCGCCTTCGCCCTGCCTCAGTAAATGAGTTATTGGGTCAACACCATCTACTTCAACCTGGTTCGCCACTTGTGAGATTAATTGATGGTGAGGCCAAACACATCACCAGCGTTCTCCTTTATGGTCCTCCGGGAAGTGGCAAGACAACGCTTGCAAAGATGATCGCTCACTCTGACTCACGCGAGTTTGTGGAACTCTCAGCAGTAAGTAGTGGTGTCGCGCAAGTACGTGAAGTGTTGAACGATGCACAAGAGCGACTTAATACAGAAGGTCGAGAGACAGTTCTCTTTATTGATGAGGTGCATCGTTTCTCTAAGGCACAACAAGATGCGTTACTTCCTGGAGTAGAAAATCGCTGGGTGACTCTTGTAGCTGCGACTACTGAGAATCCATCGTTCTCCATCAACTCTCCCCTGCTCTCGCGCTCGATTGTGCTTACGCTCCGTGCCATTCCGGATGCCGATATCGGCAAGTTGATCGACCGCGCGCTGAGCGATCCGCGTGGATTAAATAATGAAGTCACGATCGAAGGTGATGCTCGAGATGCTCTGATCAGATTGGCCGCAGGTGATGCTAGACGCGCACTTACTTATCTCGAGGCAGCAGCAGGAGCCTCCGATAAAGAGATAACTACTTCAACTCTAAATAAGGCCGTGGATCGCGTTATCCAGAATTATGACCGTGGTGGAGATAATCACTATGACGTCTCCAGCGCCTTTATTAAAAGTATCCGCGGCTCCGATGTCGATGCAGCAATGCATTACTTAGCCCGCATGCTTGAGTCAGGCGAAGATCCTCGCTTCATTGCGCGAAGGATGATGATTAGCGCAAGTGAAGATATTGGTTTAGCTGATCCCCAGGCACTTGGGATTACAGTTGCAGCAGCTCAAGCCGTCGCCATGATTGGAATGCCGGAGGCTCGAATTATCCTGGCGGAGGCGGTCGCCTACTTGGCCACCGCCCCCAAATCGAACGCCGCCTATCTGGCGATCGACGGGGCGTTAGAAGATGTCAGAGCCGGCAAGGCAGGGCCCGTACCGGCCCATTTGCGAGACCCCAACTCGGGGGCGCTACGCGATCGCGCCGAAAATGCCAAGAGAGATGCCAACTCTTACATCTATCCCCATGACCTAGAAGCCGCTGTTGCGCAGCAGCAATACCTGCCAGATAACTTGGTTGGGGCGGAGTACTACCACCCTTCAACTCATGGTTATGAGTCGCGAATCAAGACCGCGCTGGAACAGATTAAAAAACTTCTTCGAGGAAAATAATTAAGACTTGGAAATTTTAAGAAGTTGATTCAAGGTTAATTGCTCGCCGTCTGAAGATAATTGTTTTTGTTCGATCCGCGAGCAGAGCGCCACAAAGACTGCCGCGGTTGTCATTGCATCTCCGAGTGCATGATGAGGTGTGTAAACAGGGAGGTTGAGTTTGCGCGCTAAGAATTCCAGTGAAGGCTCATGCCCAGTATCGCTCTCGGCATACCCAGCAAATCGAGCTAAGGCCGCGGTATCAATAACATCCTTGGGATATTTCTGACCATACTTACTTAACCGGTGAGAGAGGAATGCCTTCTCCACCCAACTAGCATGCGCTATCAAATATTTGCCAGAGATGTGTGCGATCAATTCGGGGATTACATCTTGAGCCGTACGAGCCTTACTCAAATCGACATCACGCAATCCATGGATCGCAATAGAAGCGGGCGAGGGACTTTGTGCGGGGATGATCTCAGCATATAAATTTCCGTCACCTTTAAATCTCCCGTCACTGATCGTGACAGCTCCCACAGAGATCACTTCATCCTTGCGTAGATCAAGTCCAGTGGTTTCAACATCTACCGCGCAATATTCATAACTGCGCCAATGATCCGCGAGACGTTTTCCTAAGATCACGGAAGGCGCCGAACCCATTCGCTTTCAACCACGCCTTGAATATGAGAGATCGCCCGAAAGTTCTCCCGCAAATGGCGACGAGTAAGTGAATCGAGGGAATCAGGCGAGACCCAAGTAGTGGGGGCACGCCCTGCTCTAATTGCAGCGATCTCCTCATCAAATACGATCTGATGGATATTGGTGAATGCAGTGGTCAGAATTTCGCCTTCTTCACCTTGAAGTAAACCCGCTTCACTTGCTCGCTGTAGACGCTCAAGCGTTCCACCGCGGACATCGCCCTGAACAATCGCCATCCACCTCGCCAACGAGGCGATTGGAGAGAGGCCTCCCTCTTTGAGGTTAAGTCCCCCTCGGTTCTCGCCGCCGTGGTCCACGATGAAATCTTTCACGAACCCGATAGGAGGTTTCTTCGCTAAGGCGAAACGGAGTGCATCAGATAAATACTCCTTGGAGCGAGTTGTCTCGCGAATATTCTCCATAATGGTGCGACCCAGTGAGGTATTTGTAAGCGGCTGGTTGTCAGCAGCGATGGATGAGAGCAGCAAGGCCCCAGCTCTATGTGGGTCACTCAGCCAGGCGCTAGAGACTTCAATCCAGGCTGAGCGGGAGCGCGTAAAGAGTGTGTTGTCGGCATTGGCTCCATTAGGACAGCGCTCCAGCCCACATTTCTCCATCAGTTCAAGAATCTGTTTAGCGTTGTTAGTAATTTGATCCGAGGCATCAACATCACCTGGCTGATCAGCCCAGACGATCGCGGTGTCGACATCCGATGCTGGAAGAGGCTCACCGCGCGCAATCGATCCCAAGATTAACCAGGAGTGTGGAACCGGCTGATCGACCGAGCCGGATAAGGTCAGAACGCGTGTAAGTATCGCGCTCACGATTGCAGACATGAGGCCTGCAATATGCAGCGAAGGAATTCCATTGTCATGTAATTCAACGAGCGATGGTTTAAGTAATAAAGATGCCGCAGATAACTCCTCGATGCTACTTGCTGATTCGATCGCGGCGCGAATGAGTAATGGATTGCGCAGTTGCACTGAGGATAGATCCATCGCCCGCACTACACCCAGTGGTTTATCGAATTCATCTACAACAACTAGATGATGAACTCCACGTTCCACCATTTGCAAAAAGGCGCTAGCGAGGGTGACCTTGTTAGAGACGGTGATTAATGGAAAACTCATCATCGAAGCGACAGGTGAATCAATGGGAAGTAGTCCTCGACCAACCTTGCTTCTAAAATCACGATCGGTTACTAAGCCAATACCTTCACGAGTCTCGATGAGAGCAAAAGATTGGTCGCCCGCCGTCATTTTCGCGGCAACATCACGAATTGAATCATCTCCCTTTACCCAAAGTATTGGGCGCATGTAACGAGTGACATTTGATTGCGCATCTGAGAGGAGCGAACTAGATGTCAGGCGGTGCCTGGTGATCAGAGTTCCAAAATGGCCAAACTTAAGTGAGCTGGGATCCGATATAAATTCGCGGGGGTCTGGCATTCGATAGCAAAGGGTGTCCTCTGAAGTGCGAACCGAATACTGCGGAGGCAAACCAGTGAGCACCGAGATATGACCAAAGGCATCTCCTGGATGGAGCTCATCAACCACATTGCCCTTATCCAAGACCTCAACTGAACCCGTCCGAACCACGTAGAGGTGGTTTAAAGGATCTTCGCCTGCCTCAACGATCACGGTGCCGGCTACAAAATATTCCACATCAATCTGAGCCGAAATCTGCTCTAAATCTTGGTTTGAGAGTGCATTAAATGGAGGTTGCTTGGCGAGAAAATCAACAAACTCTTGCACTTGCTACCCTCCCCATACCTTGGCGCTCAGGGCCTACTCAACGCTTCTAAGTGAAGCACCTTTCTTGGCACCGCTCAAGAATTTTTGTAGCGGTACCTCTATTAAATAGAAGCTGATGAGAGCAAGGCCAAGCACAATTGCCATTATTTCGAGGACGTATCCATGAGGATTAAGCGCATGCTTGTAATAGAGGAAGATCACCGGCATATGCCAGATATAAATAGAGTATGAAAGCACTCCTAAAGTGCGCAGCGGTGCGAACGAGAGAACACG
>Ga0214204_1000334_pt1 | contig 9141 bp, 12 predicted proteins | sample TroBogEpilimnion_39_FD_153042 | JGI IMG/M metagenome (GOLD analysis project Ga0214204, IMG submission 153042) | Freshwater microbial communities from Trout Bog Lake, WI - 23JUN2009 epilimnion | ecosystem: Environmental > Aquatic > Freshwater > Lake > Epilimnion/Euphotic zone | place: Trout Bog...
GCGAGTGCCATGCGCTCCGCCCTGGCGACCCCTGGCCCGCTGTACACCCCGTTGTCATCATACACGCATCACGCTGGCCCCCTCAGCACCAGAAGCGAGTACCTCCCCCCATACCCCCACGTGAATAGCTATAACGGTGGCTATGTGCCTCCTCACCCCATGTCGAGCGCATCCCATATGACTCCATCCACCATGCGCTCCTTGACCCAGACGTACGACAATCCTTATACCCCCCCTTCGCATTTCTCCTCCCGCAGCATGAGCGCCGCCTCGCCATTTGACCGCCATTCTCCTCTTGCTTCTCAGCGGTCCTTTTCCCCCTCTTCCATTTCACCTTACACTCCCCCGCAGCCGAGACGCTCGGCGTTTGATACTAGAGTGCCTCCGCCCCTCTCATCGTATGGTGGTCACTTTTAATTGAAACAGGCGACGTCGCTGCATCCGCTTGTGGGCAAGCGTCTTGATTTTTTTCATTAAAAATTCCAAAGACGCATTGGGATCCTTGGACAGCCGCCGCGCCTTTTTGCTCTTGCATTTCCAAAAGAGGCGATCATACATGGCCGTCCCCAGCCAAAGCCCACATACCCGCCCCTTGGTTCCCCGTATGCATGCGTACTCCTCCCACGTTAGACCCATCCTTTTCATGGCAGCCTCCTCCTCCTCATCCAAAAATGAGGATGGTTTAGACACTTGTTGCTCCGCTGCACTCTGCTGCTGCTGCTGCCCTATCGTCGCGTCACTCGCTCCCATCATGATGTCGGGCACCAGCGGGCTCAGCCCGTGCTCCACCATGGCCCGATTCGTTGAAACGACCCGAAGTAATCGCTCTAAGCATGCCTCGTCGCATTCCCCCGCCTTCCACCGCTCCAATACCTCGGACCCCTGGTCATAATACTGGGGGTTCCTCACATCACTCTCCTTCAGCTTGAAATGCCGCAACAGCCGCTCTAAAACCCCCTCCATTCATGCACCCCCCGCGCACAACACGAGGCCTTATTAAAGCAGATATTATATATACCTCACATCCTATGATTCAGCATCCTCATCATATCGCCAGCACGCTTCCCCAGAGCCATGTTCTCCAGGGCGTCATGTGCATCGCATGCCTCTGCCTTTGCATATGGCTCGTCTTTCTCGTAGGCATGTCCGTCCTCCTCTTTCACACCAACGTGCCACCCGTCCACGAGGCTTGCCCTGGACTCTGGGACTTTGTCCTCGTCTCCCTCGTCCTCCCCGTCGTCGCCCCTTGCCTCTACATGATGACCGAGGCCTGGTCCACCCTCTCCATCGCCCTCTGCGTCTTCTTGTCGCTCCTGGGCACCTTTGTCTCCTTGAACGCCACCAGACTCCCGCTGTGTGTCGAGACCCTCCGCCAAATCACGCCCCCGTTGCCGTGGCTCCTCCTTGTCGCCTGGGCCAAGACCGTCGCCTACATGTCGGGCGCTCTCCATGGCCTTGACACCCGGCGGCAGTCGAATGGCAGCACTGCGCTGTGAGCCAATGAATGAATATTGATGAGGCTATGGCGGTTGAAAAAAATCTCGATTTGGTTTTGGCTGTTGATTGCTGTTGTGAGCCTGCTATAAGTTTTGGGTGGTACCAGTAGTAGTGAAAGTACAGCTGCTTAAAGTATATATAAAAGGCCTATTTGCAAATAATACCTAGTATGCAGATGCAAAACTATCATATAGGCAAGGCATATCCTGAATGTCCTTATATTGTGCAGTCAATTCGAGAGGTGGACTTTTTCACTAAGCAGCTATGGAGACCCTCTGATGAGCCCTACCTCCTGGCTTTTCCATGTCATCATATCTTTCAAAATTCCAAAGTGGGCTTGAGAACCCTCACGCTAACATGGACCTGTCCCATCTGTCTTAGAATGATAGATAAGGTTACAGAGTATCCATCCACTCAGATAATGATTGACGCTCTGGATAACAACAGACACATCTTTACGTATACTCATTACAGACAGCAACCTCTCGTACCCATCTCCCAGCCCCCAATCAACGGTTATTACACCAGTACAACTGATGATAATCATCCAGGATTTGTTCCTAACCATGCACCAAGGGTTTTTTCTAGGAAAGTTAAAGTCCTTGGACCTGCCCCTTTTCATCCATAGCACTGACAGCAACAGCGCTGAGGAGCAAGAGCGAGAAGGCTAGCATCACAAACCCACTCTCACAAACGAGTTCTGCGCCCAGCAATGACTCTAAGCTTTACAACACCTATAAATATACGTCTGTTCTTTGCACTTGATTCTTTGAAAAACAATTATGGATATTTTCATCGATAGGCCTCTCAACACAGGCGCCCAGGCCTTTCAACATGTCCCTCTGATAGTCAAAAATGACCCCTATGAACTTGACTATATCACACATCAGCCATGGGATCCTCAGCAAGACCCTTATTTCCTGCTCTTACCATGCCAGCATATAGTTCAAAAGTCAGATCATAGCCTATCAAGGCTTAGAGGTGACTTGGGATGGATGTGTCCAAAGTGCAAAACTGCCATTCAAAAATTACTGGAGTACCCATCAAGTCCCGAAATGATTCGACTTGCTCAGCATCATCAGGAAATCTTGGTTAACAGCTATGCAAGAAACACTATGCCTACTCCCTCAATGAAACCAATGGTATACTCACTCCCTCCTTCACCACTCCCTCGTTTTCCACAGCCCCAAATCACTATTCAACCCCAACCACATATGATTGAAAATAAACCTTGGTATATTCATCGCGCCCAAGTATTTCAGCGATTTAGGGCGCCTACACTTGCAACTGTTACTGAAGAACCAACACTAGCCCCCCCATCAACTTCACTGCAAAATCCTGATTCATCAGGGAGTGTATGGTGGGTGGGTCGTGACCCTAGCCACCTCTGGAGGAAAACACCAGCAACAGATCCTGATAATGATAGAAATTTGCTGGTGTAATTGGACTACTGGCAGCTCAAAGCAAAATGCATCAGCAAGCCAAGAGCGTTTACATCAACCAGCTGAAAGCGAAATGCAGCGCCCAGCGTGCATCACAGAGCCACTCTCGCAAACACAGTCGCTCAATGACGCGCTCCCGGTCCCTGCCGTCACCATCCCTCCAGGGCAGGGGCTGCATGCCACGCCCACGCTCCCCGAGTACGTGTTTAGCGGACAGGGCTCGCACACGCCCGCCAACGTCACGCGGGTTCCACGGGGGCACATGCACGACAGAAGCCCCACAGACCCAGGAGGCGACGTCGATCCGCTTGGGCACGCTCGGCACACATTGGCAAGGCTGTCCAGATACGACCCGCCATCGCATAATCCACATACAGCGCTCCCGCTGCTCACCCCGCCGTTGCATTCGCAGTCCAGCGCCGACGTTTTGCCCTCCCCGTTCGTCTGGAAGTTGAGCGGGCACGGCGTGCACTGCTGCTTCGCCCCTTTGACCTCCACGGTCTGACGGCTCGATGAATAGGTGTTGACGGGGCACGGGATGCACGCCACCTTGCGGAACGTCTGCGCGTCGATCTGCGCGTACTCCCCCGTGTTGCACTCCACCACACAGTGCATCGTCAAAGTGTTGCCGTCTGCGCTCAAATCGTAGAGCGCCTCCCACCCCTCGGCGCACGTGCACCCGCTGTTGTTGCACACCTTGGCCAATGGCACCCGCATGCACTCCGTGCCAGGATTCGCCAGATTCCCATAGTAGCCTGTAGCATGCCGTCAGAGAGACGACAGAGACCACGCGAGCGCAAAGGATACAGACCACTCTGGCACACGCAGTCGCTCCTGGTCTTGGCCCCCACTGCCGACGTGCTGTACATGGGGCATTGCACCACAGCGACCATCAGCCCACCCTCGCAGTAGCTTCCGGGCTCGCATACCACACAGCCCCCTGCGCTGCTGCTGGATGTGTTTTGATAGGACCCGGGCAAACAGTAGCAGTTGGCGCTCGTCGTGCTGGGCGTCCCGGTACCTGCATATATGATCTGTGTATCAGCCCCAAACTGCAGACTAAAAACAAAAAGGACGAGCCTGCAGGGCACGCCACACAGTGGCTGTCGTTCATCGCCGCGCTCCTGGTTCAAAATCCTGACTGTCAGCTCCAAAACCCTTAGCTCTTAGCTCTTAGCTCTTGGCTCTCGGCTTTTAGCTCTTGGCTCTTAGCTCTTGGCTCTTTGCTCTTAGCTCTTCTCGGCTCTTAGCTCTCGGCTCAAAAGCTCATGGCTCAAAGCCCACAGCCTAAAGCCAAAAAGCAAAAAAAGCGAAAAGGCAAGGACCTGTGGAAATTCAGACCACAGGGCCTGCATTCGCCTCCCCCTGCAGCGTAGTAGCCAGGAAGGCACAGGCACATGCTCTGATGCGTGATCGCATAGTAGGGATACGGCGTCGAGGCCCCTGTGGACAAAGAATCGTTCAGTATTCGGGCTTTGGGCTTTGAGCTTTAAGCTTTAAGCTTGAGCTTTAAGCTATGAGCTAAGAGCTTTGAGCTAAGAGCTTAAAGCTTTAAGCTAAAAGCTAAGAGCAAAGAACTATGAGATAAGAGCTAAGAGCTAAGAGCTAAGAGCTATGAACGAAGAGCTTGAAGCTAAAAGCTAATAAGAGCTAGGAGCCTTGCGGGCAGCTGTAGCACACGTCGTTCCCGCGTTCGTCGTTGTACTGCCCACTGAAGCACGCCTGCACGCCCGTACTACTACTCTGCAGCAGCCTTCTGCTGCTGCTCCCTGTGTACAGGGCTCCCGTGACGTTGTTCGTACAGGACACATAGAAGCTCCCCGCCGTAAAGTGCGCCTGATCCAGATCCATCGTGCTCTTCAAAAAGATTTTGCACAGATTGTCCTCCCCGCAGCACGAAAAGTACTCTTGATTGCTTGGATGGATCAGCAAGGGCGTGCGCATGCTAGGAACCCGGTGCGTGGGCAAAATGCTCGACGAGCTTAGATCTCCACGCACAATCGTCACGTAGGTCGGTGTTCCTACGGGGACTCCGAAACCCACCATGCTCTGGCACCTGTATGTGTCACATCTCAGATCTCTACAAATGACAACAAATCTATGTGATGATGCATACATGATGTCGGTCCCCTCCACCGTGTCCGTGTTGGGAGGGCACGCAAAGCACCCTCCAGCGAATCCCTGCACGTCCCAGAGCGCAGAATCCATCCCCTTGAGGGCGAGCCGAGCCCCCTGATAATTCCACACCGAATACAGCGGCTGCTGCTGCGGCTGGCTGGCCTGCGTGATGAAGGCGCTGCTGCATCGGATGCAGGCGTGATATGGCATCAGCATACTCTTCGTGGACCGGGGAAACCGCCCCGTCCGAGTGTCGATCCACACATAGTTGTTGACGCACGCCAGCAGGCACCCCTCGCTGCTCACCAGCATGCTGTCGTTGGACCCATGCGGCAAGACCCATCGTCGTGTCGCCCTCTCCAGGCTCACATTCAGCTCCTGCTGGAGGAGGGGATCCAGGCTCGACGCCCGGCGATCGTTGTACAGCAGCATCGCGTCGCATACCTCGCAATGGCTATCAAAGAAGGACCCGTTTACGCACCGTGTCCTGCTCTTAAAACCTCAGCCAAAACGAAAACGAAAATCACCCATCGATAACAACAACGACGACCTGTACAGCCCAGGCCTTGCATCGCACACGCTTAGATTGCATCCTTCACATTTTCCGTCCACTGCGCTCCGATAAAAGTCGTCCATGCACACCGTGCTGTTGCATGCCACCACATGCTCGTCGCTGCACCTCTCGCACGTCAAGATATCCCCTTGCCTCACGGGCCTTTGGCTTTTATTATGCGGTAGTTGCGCAAGGATGGTGTAGTAGATCTGCGTCCCTGTGATTACTACTCCCTCCCCCCATAAAAAAAAACCAAAGAGGGACCTGTGGATCGCAGAGACCAAGGCAGTCCTCGTTCCTTGTGGTGTTACTAGTAGAGGGTGAAGCAAACAGCTTGATCCCCACCATCATGGGCTGGCATGCCGTGCATGTAGGCACGTACTCCTTGTTCCCAGGCCCTCCACAGACTTGCGCACTCGCATCAAAGTAGGAAAGGCCTCCTGCTGATTACCCCGTTATTAGTGTCCGAGAAACCATATAAGAAAACGTTATTAGTGTCCGAGAAACCATATGAGAAAAAATTCGAACCTGCACACGACACCTTGCGGATCTCCTCCGTGCAATTGAGGCACGGCTGGCTGGGGTACGCCGTGGGGTCTGCGTTGCTGCTGAAACCGCTGGGGCACTGATACTTGCAAACCGTCGACTCCTGAGTCCACCCGCGCCGATCGCTCATCCACTGGCTGATCCCAGCGCTGCTCCTGATAAGGTCTACCCCTGGAAGGCACGCCTTGCAAGGAAGGCTGCGCCCACCATCCAGCCCACATATGCCACTGTCGAACACGCTCGAGCCACATACCACCCCCCAGTCGCTCAGTGGCGCGCTGCATGGAATGCACGCCTCGTTCCACGCGTAGCTGTTGGCGCTGCAGCTCATCCCGCTGCACGAACCTGCAGCTCACATGATAATCAGTGCCTAACCCTCTCCCTTTTTTGCATGATAGTTTACTTGCCTGGTACAGAGAACCCGTACGCGCTCACGGAGAATAGGGCCCACGCGTTCACCCCGCGCCACTTGAGCGCCACTGCGTCCTTCGTCGCCGCCAGGCTCATGTCCAGGCACGCCTCGCATGCCGAGTACTGTCCCCATGTGTGCCGAAAGAGCTGCGTGGCCTGCTTTACGGGTCTGTTAGCGTAAGCCCCTAAAAAAAGAGTAAAAGCTGACCTGCACGCGGCACTGCACGAGCCCTTGCACGGGATCCAGCGTCGCCAGATAATCCACACCGTCTAAATGCACATTGTACAGCCCGTTCTCCCTCGCCTCCATGGCACATTCCATACTACCAGACGAAGAGGAAGAGAAGAAGCCCAGGGGGCACGGCTCAGGGATACTCGTTCCTGCGGCGTAGCACAGTCCGTCGTCTGGCTTGCCCAGCTCATCCACATACAGAAAGGTGTTTTCTACTCGATACTGCCTCGACAGCGTCGCGTTGAAGCTCATCCCCACCGTTTGGCTCTGCTCCCATAAGCCCTGCCCCCAAAACTCATAGAGGGCTTATCATCAAGCATTTTCAAGCGGTTCAAACCTGCACAAAGTTGTTGTTCTCGTCCTTCAAAGGCCACAGGACTTTGCTCTGAGTGCAGCTGCACCCCTTCGTCCACTTACCAAAGTTGGTGGGAGAAGGACTCTCAAGCCCCTGGAAATAGCTGTACAGGTCCCCCCTCGTCCCATTGTAGATGATCTCCTGGATCTTGCCCCTCCACGCATTGCTCACACGTCGGTCCCACCCGTATTTGCACCCGTACACGCATTGCAGCCCGTCCCCGACCCACTCGGCATTGGAAGGCAGCCACCTGCGCGTCATCACCCAAGGTCACACTCTCCCATAAGCATAACAACCAAAGCGACAAGGAGGACCTGTCGTCGCACGCCTGGACAATCACCCGGTTTTGGTTCAGATCGTACCCATCCGACCCCTGGCTGAATGTCAGACGGTACTTGAGATTCGAAAACACGGGATTCAGCGGGTTGCTGAACTGGGACGTCACGTCGCTGCTCGAATAGCACGCAAAGTAGTGCACAGGTCCTCCCCCTTGGCTACCAGCCTGCTCGCATGGATTGCTCAGATTGTGGCCCTCCGCAAAGATGTATGGCGTGCCCTCCCCGCACAGCTGACACGTCTCGCATGTATTGGCGACCAACGAATTCCCCGACACTTTCAGCATGAGCCCAGCCCCACAGCTCATCACTTGCGTCAGTGGTGCCGTCATCCCGCTGTAGGGGCACAGCTCCAGGTTCGTGTCACATGCCTGGCACCCGTTCCCCACCTGGTATGTCCCGGCATTGCACATAAGGCACCCGTCCCGCTTGCTCGTCGCAAAGGCACCTGCGGGGCACTGTACGCACTTCTGCCCGTCTGCGCTCACGTACTGACCATCTCCCTCGCAGCGCGTCAGCCCAGGACATATCATGTACTCTGGCATGTATACGCTGCGAAACAGGAGGCTGATCTCGCCCAGGCACGAGAAGCAGTGCTCCGTCTCGTAGCCCGACGGTACGCTTGCGCTCGCGCCAAACGCCGCCACCACCTGATCGGTTCGTCAGTTTTTCCGTAAGCCTTTGCAGGGGCCGAAAGCCTTTGCAGACGGCTTGGGCCGAAAAAGTAAAAGGAACTGACCTGATCCTGCCGCGCATACCCAGACGAGCAATTGCAATGTGCAGAGAATCCAGCCGGTGTGGATTGGCCCTCGTTCGGGCACGCGTTGCAGGTTCCATCCTGGAGCTTGTAGTAGTACCCTTGCGCACACATCCCCACCTTTATTTTTTGGGGGGTTAGCACCGGAAAGAAGAAGAGCACCAACAACAGAAAGCAGAGCAGCACCTTTTGCACATCGCAATCCGAGCTCCAAGGTAGCCCAGCAGAAGAAACAAGGGGATTCGCAATGTACCCTACAGAAACTGTGGCCCAGTTTGCACACGGGCTGTACTGCGGGAGCGTGTCCCCCACGCCATTCGAGTTCACATCCGCATAGTACTGCCCATGCATCCGAGCCTTGCCCCACACAAATGGCATAGGCGTAGTCTGGGCTGCGCCCTTGGCATCGCGGTACGTGTAAATGCACTGCCTCTCGGGCTCCGTCACACACTTGACCTGGTCCTGCTCCCCTGCAAAGTAGTACACGTCCCCGATGCAGCTCACGCATGGCTTGCACACCACATTCGCCTTGGTGGTGTAGCCCATGTTGTTTTGAAAGGGCGGACAGGCGTTCAGGAGCAGCTTCCCCGTCTGCTGGTCGAGGGTGTACTCTGACACAGGCGTGCAGGGCGTGCACACGGTCCACAACCGGATGTCGTTGCAGTCGCGCCCAGGCAGGAGATACCTCCCTTGAAAGGTGACACAGTCCGTACAGGTTGTAGGGCTCGCGATATCGCACGAGTCCCCGCCGTACTGGCCGTACGGGCAATCGGTGCATTTCACCCAGCATGCTACATCCTCGCATGTATACTTGACGCTGTACCCAAGGCAGTCCGGGTTGAACGTATAGTACATGTTAGGCACTGCCTGGTACACGGCGTAATTGTTCGTCTCC
>Ga0214204_1000340_pt1 | contig 8989 bp, 1 predicted proteins | sample TroBogEpilimnion_39_FD_153042 | JGI IMG/M metagenome (GOLD analysis project Ga0214204, IMG submission 153042) | Freshwater microbial communities from Trout Bog Lake, WI - 23JUN2009 epilimnion | ecosystem: Environmental > Aquatic > Freshwater > Lake > Epilimnion/Euphotic zone | place: Trout Bog...
TCACCTTCCCCAGCCCCTATCACCGACTCCAAGAACGCATTCACCGCTGACCCCGCCGCCAACCGCTTGGATTCACAATGGGCAATCGGCGAATGCATCAGCTACGACAACGTCGGTCCTATCAGCCCCGAGAGCGTGGAAGGGTATCGCCAATTCATTGCATTCCGAGACACCAGGAGCAAATACCTTTTCTGTTACCCGGTGAAGACATGTAATGAAGAGACGTTCTTGTACTACCTCAACCGCGTACTTCGGTTCTTCACCAGCCGAGGATTCAAACCTCGGGTACTCCGCAGCGACTATTACACCACCTTCCGCTCAACCAAAGCAAATCAATTCTATGAAGACAACCAATGCCGCCACGAAAGCTCCGCACCATACCAACAATGGCAGAATGCCGTCGAACGCGACATTCAGACCATTCTCTCCAACGTATCCGCCACTATCCACGGTCAGGACTTCCTCCGCGCCGACATCTGGGCCCACGCCCTCACCCACTGGACCCGCCTGCACAACTGCGTCCCTCATGCTGTACTCAAAGACACCCCTGCCCGGATTATCAGCCCAAATTTTGTCGTCGACGCTCACCATCAATACCGGTTTGTATTCGGGGACCTCCTCTGCTTCCCCCTACAAGACCATGAGCGCCTTTGGAAATTCGATGTCAAGAACGACATTGGTTTTTATGTCGGCGACGAAGACAGCGTCAAAGGTGGCTCCGTGATATACATGCCCTATACCCACAACTTCCTCACCCGCGGCAACGGGCACCGCATCCTAATCTCCGACATCCAACTACTGCAATGGTACTCTCAACGCCGAGACATCCGTCGCAGCCCCCTGCCATACTCTGTCGTCAACGGCGCAATTATGGACCTGCTCTCCAATCGCGAAACCCCCGCCGAGAGGACCGACGCCAGCCAACTCCTTGTCACCCCTGCAATGACTGACCTCGGTACAGTAACCAATCCTCTCGCGCCAGCGATCATTCAGCATGCGACCCCTTTCACCCCAACCTCAACACCAGCAAAGACTACCGCCCGTCCGCGCACCGCAATTCTACCAATTCCCCCACCCGCCGCAATCCGCCGCGACAGCCGCACCCGTACAAAGACCGCATTCTACAAGCCGCACGACATTCGTGCCGTCACCGCTGCAATACGCGAAATCATGGACCGCGACAGCCCACCTCCCCCTATCTTCCCCACCACTGATAACGACCAACTGATCTCTGATACAGACATCATGCGATCCTACGCCATCGATACCCTCTTCGATTCTGCATACTACACTGGGGATACCGAGGAAATCGAGACGACCGAGGCGCTCCGCGCTCCCGACAGAGACCAGTTCGTTATCGCCATCAAGAAGGAAGTACATAGCCTCATCTCTGAGACAAGAACGCTACAGCCGCTAACTCGGACGGCAACCGGATACACCGAGAACACCGAGAATAAGCGTGTCTGGAAAATTCGGACCACCCTTAAATGCAAGCGGAAGAAGAAGTCCAACGGCGAGCCCGACAAACACAAGGCCCGAGCAGCAGCTCGGGGGGACACACTGCGCCGCGCCATGCTCAAGGCCAAAGTCCCGCTACCAGCCAGTTACAGCCCCACCATCATGCCGCTGACCTTCTCCCTCTTCCTACAACTTGCGGTGATCCAGAAGCTCCACATGGCGACAATGGATATAAAGTCTGCCTACCTCAATGCCGCACTCCCGCCCGACGCCGATTGGATCGTGACAACGCTAGAGCCACACATTGCGGAGGTGTGTGGTCTAGACCCGGCCCAAGAATATCGTATCGCCAACGCACTATATGGTCTCCCCGACTCCGGACGCCTATTCTACCAGCACTATAAAGCCGCCCTCACCGTCGAAGGATACACCATGTCTGTATTCGATAACTGCTTATTCTACCGGACAACCGCGACCGAAACAACCTACATCATCGTCTACGTCGATGACACTTTTATATTCAGCAACTCCGAGGCGAACATCGAAGCCGTAATCAACAGCATAGGCAAGCACTATGAGGTGACACTCGACCGCGCCGCGACCAGCTTTCTCGGCCTCAACCTCACACACAACACCGACGGCACAGTCACCATCACACAGCCCAAACTGTTGAATAAGCTGTTCTCTTTGTACCCACCACGCAAGGACTCAGCGCACATCCCATCCCACCCATACCCACCGCTCCCCAAGGATTCCGACCCACCCCCCCAGCCCACTGATCACTTCTCTTACTTGCGGTTACTCGGAATTCTCTTGTACCTCACTAAAAGCCGCCCGGATATCATGGCCGCGGTTTCGTTCGCCGGCACAAGGAGCAGCAATCCCACAGATCGCGACCTCAGTGATCTGTACTACGTCGTCGAATACCTACGCGCTACACAAGATACAGGCCACATCCTCCACATGTCTGCCGTGGCCGCTCTGCGCCTGTACTGCGAGGTTGACGCATCCTATCTGCTCCACCCCGACAGCAAAGGTCACACTGGCTATACGATCTCATTCTACGGGACCACCGGCACCTTTCACAACCGCAGCGTTAAGCAGACCGCAGTTGCAACATCCTCGACACACGCCGAAGCTCGGGCCATCTTTACACTCGCAAAAGAGCTCAATTTCCTCATCGCCCTATGCCAGGAACTGCAGATACCCCTCGAACTCCCCGCAATTATCATGGAGGATAACAGCGCAGTCGTCACAATGGCCAACAATGACTCCGGATATACAAAGAAGTGCAAGCACTTCTTAATGGTCCTCAACTACATCAAGGAACAGATTGCCCTGGGCCAGATCGAGGCGCGCAAGATCTACGGGAAACTCAACAACGCGGACATGCACACCAAGCCGCTCCGATCCTCGGACTTCGCACATATGGCCCACAAGATCTTAGGACAACCTGCCTCCACACCATCTTCACATCCTACATCCTCAACTACCCTACCAGCGGAAAATATGTCCGTGAGTGACATGGATGCAGGGAGCCAACCGAGCACCGAGCGAAAGAGATCTTGGCTACCCACCGAGACCAATGTATCAGCTGGTGTTAAACGTCGAAAGGAGCATCTCTCTCGTTTTCTTACTCGGCCCGTCTCGGATTCGACAATGGATGCAGATGTAAATGTGCCTGCAATTTAATCGTCATGCAGATGATTTACCTGCTGGGGATGAGACGCTATGTCCCCCCCGATTGACCATTGATCCGTTTACCCTCCCTTCATCCGATACTGTGTTTGGTGACGGTGCAGTTGATACCCCCTTCGCCGTCCGTGTATGACGGGTTTTGGGTGGCTGCATCCTCCGACAGTAACCGCCACGTATATAGCAGTGAAGTCGAGCCTGTGTGCTCCTTCACTGTTCACGCCGATTTTGGAGTGAGGTATATTCCACTCATCGGCGGTATACTCAAGACCTCCCAAGTAACACCCATATATACAGTCGCTAATTCAACCATTCCCAATTCATACCTTACATATATATATATTTTTTCTTCTCTGTTCTTCATTACCTTTAGGTATTAATCTCTGGAAGGGTATGTTAAAGAAGCAGCCTCTCTCAGCCTTCTTTTTTATATTGTACATAGATCTAACACATAAAGTAATGCATACCCTATACGCACACGTGCACTTTCCTAACGGCAAGCCGTTTCACATCCTACACATATGAATTGTATTTTATATATTGTATACACCTCGGGCAAACACTGCCACACCTAAGGCCAATTCTGCTTCAAGTCGAGCACCACGTGGACCTTGAAGTAAGCAGATAGAAATAGATCTCTCTGCATTCTTGTCTATATTCAATTACATCTATCTATTTTGTTTAGATCGATTGTAAGCTTTAATAATTCTGTGATAAGTCATAGTTCTGTTGTTCTTTCTTTAAGTTTAATTACGATATCCTTTCCAGATATCAATATCAAGTATAATTAGAGTTAAGAATCCAAAGCTTCTTCTACATAAACAAAATAGACACCTGTGAATTATACATTCAATAATCACAAAAGTCAATAATCACAATCATCGATTATTAACTGAATCCCGAAATGATACAAGCATCTTACCGCAATTTCAATGCACATTCCAATAACAGGGGGTCATACTCGAGCAGACACTCAAGAAGATCATCACCGTCAAATAGCAATCTCAAGAACTCCTCATCCAGCTCGAACGACTTCACTTACAAGGAGACAAACAAACATCAATGGGCCAAGCTCCAGAGCAAGGTCAAGCAACGATTGATGTCGGAAAACATCTCCTATATCGAAGATGACGAAGAAGTGGCTCGAAGAAGCATCCCGCCTCCGCCTGCCGCTTTCCTTGCGCCACCAGCCTTTCTCGAGACGGCACAAGATAAGGAGGAACGACAGAGGCAACAGAAAATCCTCGACGAAACAAGAAAGAAGAAGGAGGACAAGTTCGAAGAGTACCGAGACAACTTTGCGAAAGACTTCCCCAAAGGCATATCGGCGCATTACGCCTTTCTCTCGCAGTCGATAATCACCGACCTCGAAAGGACTATCGAGAACATAATTCCTCCAACAACCAACGTGATGATCCAGTATCGCGTTATGAAAGACCGCCTACTCAACAAATTTGGCCCTAACTCCCAGAAAGACGCCGAAGAGACAAGGCGAAAGATCGAAAGCCTGCACGGCGACCATCGCGGATGGGACATCTACCTCGCAGCACTGGACTCCCTAGTCGAAGTCCTTACGAAGACTCCAGTCCGAGACACGTCCAACAACCCAATCATGCAACCGGTCCCCATCAGACCACATCTGCTCGTACCACCAGTGACAGCCACACTGGCACAGTTCGTCGCATATGCAAATGACGATGCCAATGATCGACAAGCCTGGGAGCTCTTACACCCTGCGGACAAGATCATGAACCATCGCCCAACCGATGCGGCCATCAAAAGCTGGGTTTTACTCGCTCTGGACACTTCAATCTACACACCGTATTCCAACCTCGCCCAACGATATCGACAGAACGACCATGCGACCAAGACGTGGGCCGACCTTCGCATGGACATCGACAGCATCATCACCAACAAGAGCGTCGGCACATCACGCGACCCTGAGATCCACATCAGACAACGCGATCGCAACCCCCGTGAATGGCGCCGCTCACCATCCCACTTCGACCCCTCCGCCCCACCAGCAGAGAGCCGATCTTCCCAGATCCCGTATGAACCCTATCACCACGACCACCGCAAACGCTCCTCCGAACAATCACACTCCGGCATCCCCCAGGACGTCCGCTCTGCCACACCTACCAGACAAGCTAGCACCCCAACCCAGGCCTACCCGTGCGCGAATTGCGCCGGGGACCATCGCGCTACAGACTGCGACAGCCTCAAGTGTTTCACCTGCCAGGCAACCTTCCCAACCGCCGCCATGCGCCAAGCACACTACATGAGCACCCATCGCCGTGACTCCTCTTCCAAGCGCACTCGCTTCGCGCCCATCCAGAATCCGACCCGAGGCCCGCACACCCCACCATCCTCCCCATTCCTCTCCCGATCCGTCACAGAAATGCAAAACCCCTCCCCTTACGACAGTGGATACGACTCCAGCTTCTCCACCGCATCTGGACCCGGACAGCCCCCATCCTCTCGCGGCAACTCCGACATCGAAGACCAGGTGGACCGCTACATCCGTGATCAACGCGTCGCCACTATCGTCACCGACCCCCCCGAAACTACCCACAACATTCAACTTCACCCACCTCGTATGCCGGGGAACCCCGACCATATTGACATCAGCCGTTTTATCGCTCAGGCCCACCGCACATTGGCCCACACCAACGGGACCTCTCCATCCCTAACCGTGGACAGCGAAAACCGGGGAGACAACGACGACGATATCTACGTCGACGAGCCCACAGCCTGCGTTACTCCCACCAACCCCACCGCACCACTCTACACATGGCATGACATGTCGCACGAGGACCCCCGTGACCCATCCCGCCACACGCCCTACGGATACACCATCTCCGACCCCTACAACATCGTTCGCCCGCCGCGCAACCAGACCTCCCTACCCGACCCATCCGACAGCGACGGCGACGACAGTACCAGCACATCCGACTCACCACCACCCCTTATCGCCGCCTCCAGCGATGACGAAGACACTTCAGCACACGACCCGGAGTTATCCGATGATGCCAGAAACGCCATCAACCGCCGCTGCGCCCCCTTGCAGAACCGCAATCAACCGCCATATCCCTACCCACAACGCCTCATCGCAGCCGGACACCGAATCTTTGACATCCGTGCAACAACTCATGACTCCGACTCCACACCAGCTTATCCGGGCAACTCCGATTCCTCCGACGCTGACACCCCACACTACTGGCCCGAGCCGACCAACCCAACCCCACCTCCATCCAACTCACCACCCCCGGTAATGATCACCGACCGGCAGCTTCTGGAATGGATAGAATCCCAACTGCCATGGAACATCTTTCGCGAACGCATCCCCACACTCCGTGACACCCCCATCGAACTCTGCGGACCACCCACATTATATCGCGATCTCCCCAACCGTATCCACATGTACGAACATACATACCCCCACGCTGACAACCTCGACGCGTACAAACGCATCTCTGACTTCCTGCGCAGTGCCTCATCTTGGTCAACCTACCTGAAAACTCTACCTCCCCTCATCCGCCGATTCTATCTCAACATGCCCCCCACTCATAGTGACTATCTCTCCTACACTCGAACCGCTACGACCTCACGCTTAGGAGGGTACCCGGAACAGTACGCTCGCAACTCCCTGCACCCACACTCCCTCAAACGGGATCGTACTCCCAACAGCAGCGACAGCGACTCAGGGACCCGCAGCTTCAGGCATCAATCTCGGGACCACCCCGCATCCGTTCCACAACAACCCCCGACGCGCAACACGAAACCCGCTCAAACCCGACGAATCGCCGAGGAGACCGCTTATGAACGCCCATCTGACGGCCCGAGACCCAGATTCCCCGGCGAAGATAAATCCACCCCGGATCTCACCCCTCACGAATGCGATGACGCTGCTCGTCGACGTGCGGACAGCATACAGAATTGGTATCGCGTACATACCAACCCGATCGCACCACACCCGTCCAACAGCCTCCCTATCGCCACCTCCTCTTCCTCCAGCTCTCAACTACCTTCCCACAACTCGGACACAAAAGATCCCGCCGTGCCACACCCCGACGACGTCGACGACTACCCCCTCGACCAGCCGCCGCCCAACACACCGCCAATGCCAGCAGAACAGCGCGCCCTCACCGCGGTCACCCGTCTCGGAGGGTACCACAGCGCACCACAAGCCCCGGCCCCAAGACCAACCCTCACATCCATCCTCAAATCGCATAAGGCGGATCAGATCTCTAAAATCAACCGCCTCCCGGCTAGCCGAGAGAGCAACCAACAAGGCCCCAACAGCGCCAACACCTCCAACCGCCAAACAACCCTCCACTCCGCACCAGCTCCATCCCGACACCAATTCCAACCCATTATACCCAACAGACCTCGAACGGTCACGCGCCCGTACATCCCCGCACCTCGCATCCATGACGTCGACGGAACCCCATGGTGCCATGCTTGCACTGCACAACTCAGTGACGATGACCTCAATACCCCCGGCCTCCGCGATCCAGACCTACCCGACATCCGCTACCGCCTCCGCATGGACAACGACCAACCACCAACCCACAGCAACACCCACTCGGACCTCACTCGGATCCACCGCACCAACGCCGAGTACCACCGGCAGCAACGGGAATCCACTGAGAGCCATCAAGCCCGCACCGGCATCCTACCTTCCCTCCAGACCCACACCAGCTATGTCAACACCCCCGACGCCTCCGACATCGAAGCCACAATCGCACGCTTCCAGTACCAGCGCTACCGATCCAGAGGCGGCCGCCTTAACCGCGGCACACATCACCGGGACTTCTCGTACAATAGCCCCAACACCACCAACATGACCCCTGGGGACCCCTATCGCCGTTGGTTCCACCGCACTATCTCGCGGTCCTATTACTCCCTCGGCGAGGCCACAAACCAGTATGAACAATGGCTCAACGACCCGGACTATGGACCCAGCCCCACTCCGCACCTCTCGCCACAGGACAGCCCACCGTATCTCCCACGGGCTCGCACGTCCTCGCCACCTACACCTACTCGTGACTACTCTACGGATCACAGCCAACAGCCACCCACAGGGCACCGCGACGCCCGAGCCCAAACAATCGTCCAGGATGTCCACACATCACCAGACGACCCCAACGCGGTCCTCGATAGCGGCGCTATGATGACCACCGCCCCAAGGCGTCTACTCATGACCACCCCCGAGTGGGAATCCAACATCCGCCCAGCTCCGCCCGGAACCTCCATCCGTTATGGCAACATGGAAACGGAGCCAGTCGAGGAAACATCGCACATCGGATCCTATCCTATCTCCGTGGTGCCAAACCGATACCGCACCGCCCTCGTATGTGTCCACGACATCGTTTCCGCTGGCCATGTTGTCACATTCACCGACCACGAAACCATAGTCAGTGACATCGGCAGCGCCTACACACTTCGTATACCGCGCATCCCGGACTCCAGAGAGTGGCGTGTACCCCTCCACCTCCTACAACAACTTACAGACCTCCGCGCCAACCACCCGCTCCGTCATGCCCAAGCACACTACGGAGGAGACAGCCATCCTAACTGACAATTAACACCCGCCTCCCAGAGCGCGCGCCTCCACGAGCTGCCCCGCAGTACAATAACAAGAGTAACGCGCCTCCACTGCCGCACCGGCCATACCACCGAGGATCAGCTATGCATCGCAGTGTCCACCACATGGCGCAACACCGGGGTCACACCCGCGGACATCCGCCGCGTCTTCTACCGCCAGCCCTGCCTCGTCTGTGTACTTGCCAAAAGAAATCGAGACAGCAAGCTAATCTGGTCCCGGCCCCCACCA
>Ga0214204_1000350_pt1 | contig 8839 bp, 7 predicted proteins | sample TroBogEpilimnion_39_FD_153042 | JGI IMG/M metagenome (GOLD analysis project Ga0214204, IMG submission 153042) | Freshwater microbial communities from Trout Bog Lake, WI - 23JUN2009 epilimnion | ecosystem: Environmental > Aquatic > Freshwater > Lake > Epilimnion/Euphotic zone | place: Trout Bog...
AAGCCCTCGCCACAACCCAGAGTTCACCATGCTCGAGCTCTACGCCGCGTACTGGAACGTTGATGACATGATGGCCTTCACTGAAGAACTCGTCGCTGGCGTGGCGATGGATGTCCTTGGCACAACAGAAATTGAATACCAGGGTCGTCCACTTTCACTGGCCGCTCCGTGGAAGCGACGCACCATGGCCGAACTCGCGAGTGAAGCGATTGGCGAAGAGGTTTCGGTACACACACCACGCGAACACCTCGCGAAGTTGCTCGAAGGTCGCGGCGTACAGGTGCACGCCTCGTGGGGTGCTGGACGTTGCTTGAGCGAACTCTTCGAAGACGCCGCTGAAGCCGATCTCTGGGAGCCAATCTTTGTTACCGAGCACCCAGTTGAGATCTCACCACTCGCTCGTCGTCACCAGGTAGACCCTGAACTCACCGAACGTTTTGAGTCGTACTGTGCCGGACGTGAACTCTCGAACGGTTTTACCGAGTTGAACGATCCAGTTGACCAGCGTTCACGCTTCGAAGAGCAGGCTCGCTTGGCTGCTGCTGGTGATGATGAAGCAATGTCAATTGATGAGGATTACATCAAGGCACTCGAGTGGGGACTACCCCCAACCGCGGGGCTCGGAATTGGTATTGACCGTTTGTCGATGCTGATTGCCGACGAAGCAAACATCAAAGAAGTAATCGCCTTCCCAACACTGAAACCGGTTCGCGACTAGTACGCGGGCAGGTCTTGCAGCAGTGAGCTAATCAGCGCACTGAAACCAACGCGCAGCTTCTCGTCAGAAATCTTCGACAGCGCGACTTCAGCCTCTTCGAGGAATTGTTCGGCCGCCTCGATAGTCTTCTTGATTCCGGCGGTTGAAACAACGAGTTGGCGAGCCTTCTCGCGTTCGGCATCATCCAGGGATTTACCCAACATGGCCTTGAGTTCTGGGCCCTTTTCGGGGTCAGCTAAGGCGAAGAGTGCGGGCAGGTTGTAGATACCCTCTTGCAGGTCTTGACCGGCGGGCTTACCAAGTTGACCGTCAGTTGCGGTCATGTCCATGATGTCGTCTCGAAGTTGGTAGATCATGCCAAAGCAACGACCAAAGGTCGTGAGGGCTTCGACTTCATTCTGGCTACGCCGAGAAGTGATGGCACCCACGCGACATGATGAAGCCATAAGTGAGGCAGTCTTTCCCTCAATTGCTTCGTAGTAATCAGCCTCGGTCCGGTCCGTGGAGAATGCAGTTCGCACCTCAGATACCTGGCCGCGGGTGAGTGAGGCCAAAGTATTGGCGAGCAAACTCGCGACTTGGGTTCCGAGGTCAGCGGCAATCGCGGCCGAGCGAGCCATCAGGTAGTCACCGGCGACGATGGCGATCAAGTTGCCGTATCGAGCGTTAACACTGTCGACATTGCGACGAACTTCGGCTTCATCCATCACGTCATCGTGATACAGCGAAGCGAGGTGCATGAGTTCGAGAGCGATGCCGCCCATGAGGTCGTCGTTGGTGGCGTTTCGCTCGCCACCTGTTGCCGAGGCCACGGCGAGCAGTGGACGCAGGCGCTTGCCTCCGGCGTAAATGAGGTGAGTCGTGACCTGGTCCAGGTAGGGATCGCCGAACAAGACCGACTGGGCCAGCTTTTCTTCGAGAAGGACGAGGTCCTCTTCCACCTTGGGGAGTTGGAGGTGCTCGTGCGGATTCACCCCTCCACCTTAGGACAGGCGAAATGCCTGTAAATCTCGGCTGATGGGGCTGTCACTCAGCACCTATACAATGACTTCAAGAAAGAAACAAAGGAACTCCATTGTTCGAGAGATTTACTGACCGCGCCAGACGCGTTCTGGTTTTGGCCCAAGAAGAGGCTCGAGACCTCAACCACGCCTTTATTGGTACCGAACACATCCTTTTGGGCCTCATTAAAGAGGGCGAAGGCGTCGCCGCCAAGGCCCTGGATGCGCTCGATATCTCCTACGAAACCGTCCGCGAGAAGGTCGAAGAGGCCATTGGCTCCAACGCCAACCCCTCACCCGGATCACCACCTTTCACCCCACGCGCCAAGAAGGTGCTCGAGCTTTCACTGCGTGAAGCCCTGCAACTTGGTCACTCCTACATCGGCACCGAGCACATGTTGCTTGGTCTCGTCCGTGAGGGCGAAGGGGTAGCGGCCCAGGTCTTGTCTGACCTCGGCGCTGACATGACTCGTGTTCGCAGCCAAGTCATCTCCATGATGAGTGGACAAGGTGGCGAAAAGAACTCCAGCGCAAGCGCCGGATCATCGTCCAAGGGCGACAGCTCCGGTGACGGTGGATCGGCAGTACTCGACCAGTTCGGTCGCAACCTGACCCAAAGTGCCCGTGACGGCAAACTCGACCCACTCGTTGGTCGTGACAAAGAGGTAGAGCGCGTCATGCAGATTCTCTCTCGCCGCACCAAGAACAACCCCGTGTTGATTGGTGAGCCCGGTGTTGGTAAGACCGCGATTGTTGAAGGTCTCGCCCAGAAGATTGTTTCGGGACATGTTCCCGTTACCTTGACCGACAAGCAGCTCTACACCTTGGACCTCGGTGCACTCGTGGCTGGTTCACGCTACCGCGGTGACTTCGAAGAGCGCTTGAAGAAGGTCTTGAAGGAAATTCGCACTCGTGGCGACATCATCCTCTTCATCGACGAAATCCACACCCTCGTGGGTGCGGGCGCTGCTGAGGGTGCGATTGACGCGGCTTCTATCTTGAAGCCAATGCTCGCTCGAGGTGAACTCCAGACCATTGGTGCGACCACCATTGACGAGTACCGCAAGTACATCGAAAAGGACGCCGCTCTCGAGCGTCGCTTCCAGCCCGTCAAGGTCGAACAGCCTTCAGTTGCTGACACCATCGAAATCTTGAAGGGACTTCGTGAGGTCTACGAAGAATTCCATGCCGTCAAGATCACCGACCAGGCTTTGATCGCGGCCGCCAACTTGGCCGACCGCTACATCGCTGACCGTTTCTTGCCAGACAAGGCTATTGACCTCTTGGACGAAGCCGGTGCGCGTCTGCGTATTCGCCGCCTCGAGGTACCACCAGCCAGCAAGCAGTTCGAAGAAGAGTTAAAGCGCGTCCGCGCCGACAAAGAATCGGCCATGGAGAGCGGCAACCTCGAGCAGGCCAAGATTCTCGAAGAGCGCGAGCGCGAAATCGAATTCGAAACCGAAAAGCTCGACGCCGAGACCAAGGCCAGTGGCGGAAAGACCTTCGATCTCGTGGACGAAGAGACCATCGCCGAAGTACTCGCTAACTGGACCGGCATTCCCGTCTACCGCATCACCGAAGAGGAAACCTCGAAGTTGCTCCGCATGGAAGACGAGTTGCACAAGCGCATCATCGGACAAAACGAAGCGGTCATCTCACTTTCTCGTGCGATCCGTCGTACTCGTGCCGGACTTAAGGACCCCAAGCGTCCCGCTGGTTCATTCATCTTCCTTGGACCAACTGGTGTTGGTAAGACCGAGCTCGCTAAGACTTTGGCTGAGTTCCTCTTCGACGACGAGTCGGCGCTCATTCAGCTCGACATGTCGGAATACATGGAGAAGCACTCGGTATCGCGTCTCGTGGGTTCGCCCCCGGGATACGTCGGTTACGACGAAGGTGGTCAGTTGACCGAGGCGGTTCGCCGCAAGCCCTTCTCGGTCGTGCTCTTCGACGAAGTCGAAAAGGCTCACCCCGATGTCTTCAACACTCTGCTCCAGATCTTGGAAGATGGTCGCTTGACCGACTCCCAGGGACGTCAGGTTGACTTCAAGAACACGATTCTGATCATGACCTCCAACCTCGGAACCTCCGACCTGCGCAAGGCGGCCATTGGTTTCGCCAAGGACAGCGGCGAAGTCAACCACGAGCGCATGAAGGAAAAGGTCCACCAGGCCCTGAAGGCTCACTTCCGTCCCGAGTTCTTGAACCGTATTGACGACACCATCGTCTTTCACGAGCTCGCCAAGGAAGAGGTCATGCAGATCGCCGAACTCTTCATTACTCGTCTGCGTGACCAGTTGAAGACTCAGGGTCTCGGCCTCGAGCTCAGCGTTGGCGCCCAGGGATTCTTGGCCGAGAAGGGCTACGATCCCGAACTCGGTGCTCGACCACTGCGCCGCATCATTCAGCAGTACGTCGAAGACACCTTGAGTGAGAAGATTTTGTTCAAGGAGTTCATTGCCGGCCAGACCATCGTCGTTGACGTAACTGGCGAGGGTGACGAGCGTCACTTGACCTTCGAAGCGGTCGGCGGATTGCCACCATCAGTTGATTTTGAGGATTCCGTACCAGAGGCGTAAGCCTCTGTACGGAATTCCCAATTTTCTGGTAAAATAACTAATCCCCATTTCGCATCCTTAACGGATAGCTAGGAGCAGTATGGCTGAGCGCAAGTACAAGAAAGGCGATCGACTCGTCTACCCCCACCACGGTGCCTGCACTGTGGAAAAGGTCGAGAAGATGACCGCTTTTGACGTCCGTCAGGACTACTTGAAGCTCCGCGTGGCCTACACCGACCTGGTCTTGATGGTTCCCGTCGCGAACGCAGAAACTGTTGGCCTACGCGAAGTGATCAACGACGAAGAGGTCGAGGAAGTCTTTGCCGTGCTCCGCAAGAAAGAAGCACGCATGCCCACCAACTGGTCACGTCGCTTCAAGAACCACTCCGAGAAGCTTCGTTCCGGTGACATCTACCAAGTCGCCGAAGTAGTTCGCAACCTGTCGATTCGTGACAAGGACAAGGGACTCAGTGCTGGTGAAAAGCGCATGTTGACCCGTGCTCGTCAGATCTTGGTATCAGAACTCACCTTCGCACTCAACGTGGACACCGAGGCAGCAGAAGCCAAGCTGGCTGCAGCGCTGCCGTAATCATGCGTTGCGCGGCCGTGGTTGTGGCCGCTGGAAGCGGCACCCGTTTTGGTGGCGAGAAGCAATTCGCTTTCGTTGGTCCCGAGACCGTCGCCGAGCGAAGCGTTCGACTCTGTCGCTCGGTCGCTGAATACGTGGTGTGCGTTGTGCCCGAGGACTACCGCGGAATTGGCGAAGGCGCCGATGTCATTGTCGCTGGCGGAGCGACTCGTGCCGAATCTGTTCGCAAAGGACTGGAACTCCTCGATGAGTACGACGTTGTTCTCGTTCACGATGCCGCTCGACCTATGGCTACACCTGAGTTATTTAAGCGAGTAGTTGACGCACTCGAGGCCGGCGCCAAAGCAGTCATTCCGGGAATCAAGGTGACTGACACCATCAAGCGTGTTGATTCTGAAACGAGTGAAGTTATTGAGACACTGGACCGCGAATCTCTGATTGCCGTCCAAACCCCACAAGGTTTTTTGCGCGAAACACTGGTCCGTGCCCATGAGTCACAGTCGGATGCCACCGATGATGCAGGATTAGTAGAAGCCATTGGCGAAAAGGTGATTTTTGTCGAAGGCGAAGTTGGGAATATCAAAATCACTCATCAAAGTGATCTAGCGACCCTGAATCGAAAGGAACAATGATGCGCATCGGTCAAGGCATAGATGTCCATCGTTTCAGCACCGAAGAGGGTCGCCCGCTCCAACTTGGACTGATCCATATTCCTGATTTCGCGGGACTGGCTGGCCACTCGGACGCTGACGTGGCAACCCACGCACTGTGTGACGCGTTGCTCGGTGCTGCGAACCTGGGAGACCTCGGTCGGCACTTTCCTGACACCGACCCCAAGATTGCCAATATCGCCTCGTCGGAACTCTTAAGCGAGATCGTAAAGAAGGTAGTCGCCGCCGGGTTTGAAATCGAGTCCGCCGACGTGACAATCATCGCCGAAAAGCCAAAACTTGCTTCGTATATGCCATCAATGTCTGAAGCGCTTTCCAAGATTGTTGGCTGCACCGTTTCGGTGAAAGCAACAACCGCTGAGGGCCTCGGTGCTCTTGGTCGAGTCGAAGGTATTGGCGCCATGAGCGTCGCACTATTGAAAGAAGCATTGTGAGCCCACGTCCCGCACCCCGCAAACCTGTTCGTCCAGCAAGAGCGGGTGGACGCCCCGGTGGCCCCGGTGCTCGCGGTCCGCAACGCTCTGGCGGTGAACGTCGTAGTTCCTCAGGACGCGACTTCGATGGCATTGGGGGAGACCAGGTCGAAGGTCGCCAAGCTGTTCTAGAACTCTTGAAGGCTAAGCGTCGCAACGTCCAGAAGATTTTCATCGCGGACAACCAAGACTCTTCAGACATCTTGGACGCAATTGAGTTTGAAGCGCAGCGCCAGCGTGTTCAAGTCCACATGATCTCCATGACACGCCTCGACAAGGAAGCTCGAACCGAAGGTCACCAAGGTGTACTCGCTTTTGCTGAAAAGCTAAAGACCGTTTCACTCGACCAAGCGATGAGCAAGAAACAACCCTTCTTGTTGGTTTGTGACGGTGTTACTGACCCAAGAAACTTGGGAGCGATGTTGCGATCAGCCGATGGTGCGGGAGTAACTGGCGTTGTTCTGCCTCGTCATCGCTCGGCTCGCATCTCACCAACCGTTACCAAGACGGCTGCTGGGGCTATCGAATTCCTGGAGTTCAGTGACGTGGGAGGAATTCCTACCGCAATCGATCAGATGAATAAGCAAGGCATCTTGACCGTCGGTCTCGCTGGGGAATCACCAGACTCCCTGTATGACCTAGACCTAGGTTCTGGACCGGTCGCAATTGTCGTGGGTGGGGAAGAAAAGGGACTTTCGTCCTTGACCAGAAAACGGTGTCAAAAGGTGGTTTCAATCCCACAAATGGGAAAAATTAGTTCGCTAAATGCAGGAGTTGCCCTGTCAATCGCAGCTTTTGAAGTCGCTCGACAGCGCCGCCTTCATCAATTCTAGAGAGTAGAAAGTTTGCTCAAAGTTTCATAAATTCTCCTCGACTATTCAAAAGCCGACCGTTGTATCGGAACGAATTCTGGAGATGATGGTTGAAACTCATTCGCGCTTTCCCAATCGGAGCGATACTCCTCGTTAATCTGATTATTCCTTTGCATGATGCAAGTGCATTTGCGCAATTTAAAACAGTCACCTTTTTCGAAAATGCATTCAGTGGTGACTTGGTTACGGCATCTCAGACGAGCAATGCGACAGCAAACCTCACAAGTTTTAGCTCACTGAATCCGGCATTCTCGAATCCTGGTTCGACCTTCTACACTTGGAACACGAGGGCTGATGGAACAGGCACTTCTTATTCAAATTCCCAGAGCTACTCCTTCACGGCGGCACTCTCCCTATACGCAATTTGGCATCGTCAATATCACACTGCTACTTTTCACGAAAATGCCTCTGCAATTGATGCGACTTCATGCACTCAAACATCGAACACAATGGTTGGCTTAATTCAATTCGGTAATCTTTGCCAGCAATTCTCTAAGCCTGGCTATCAGTTCAGTAGTTGGAATACTTTGCCCAGCGGTTCCGGCATTGGATACGCAGACGGTGGTACATATTCATTTCTGACAAATATCGACCTCTATGCGATCTGGGTCCCTAACCCGACTGTGACCATATCGTTTGAAACGAATGGGGCTCCGCAATCAGGATTTTCAGTTACTCAGTATCAGGGATTGGGTTTTTCGATCCCGAGTGGCTCACAATTGTCTCTCGACGGGTACACATTTGCTGGCTGGAATTCGCAACAAAATGGACTCGGCACCACTTATGCCCCGGGAACAAGTTACGTGTTCAATTCGAATTTAACTCTCTGGGCAGTTTGGGTAGGTAACTTCTACTCCGTTAGGTTTCTAAACACAGACGGAACAACTTTGGTAAACCCGGAAACGTATCAAGTAGGCGGGGGATCTCTAACTTTGCCGTTTCCGACGCGAACGGGTTACACGTTTCTTGGGTGGTTTAGTGGAAGCAGTAGCGGTACTGAAGCTGGAATCGGGGGTGGTTCATTTTCACCAGTCTCGGACACGACACTTTATGCGCAGTGGTCTGTGAACAAATTTGTCATTAGCTTGAATCCAGCAGGCGGATCCGTTTATCGCCAGACCATGACTTATGTATATGGTGGGCCTAGTGTCCAGTTGCCTGTACCCTCAAAACCAGGGTTTGTTTTCGATGGATGGTATTTGGCATCGGACCCATCAATTTTTGTCGGGTCTGGAAATTCTTACCTGATCCCTTCTTCAACTGAAAGTCTCATTGCAACGTGGACAGCTTTGCCGAGTTTCACTGTTTCTTATGATGCGAATGGAGGGACGACGACAGTCGCCCCTTCGGTTACCAACAGTGGGGACGCCTTCCGATTACCAACAATTTCGACTACATCCAATAACGGAAAAGTATTGTTGGGCTGGTCAACGAACCCTAACTCGCCGCTCCCAGAGTTCACACCAGACCAAGTCGTGTATCCAAATTCTTCGACTATCTATTTTGCTGTCTGGGGTTTCGGGATCCCGTGGCAGATCTTTGGCAATGTCGGTATATATGCAAGGCAGAAATACAGCCTTACAAATGCTATGAAAACTGAAATTAGGAGTTTTGCGAAATATGTCAAGCAGCATCGGCTCACTTCTGTTCGGATTCTGGGGTATTCGCAATACACAGGCAACGCAGCGCTTGATTACGGCTTGAGCGCCAAGCGTGCACACCAAGTTGCAAAATATTTTTCGGAGGCCCTAAATCGTTTAAAGTATTCCGTTGCAAGCATTTCCGAACTGGCCCAAGGCTCACTTTCGACTAATACGAGCGTCCTATTTTCGACAGTTGAAATGGCTGTGAACTAGGGAGCTTCGTTCCAGCCCAGAGGGAGATTCTCCGTGCAGCTGGCGCAACGCTTTGAACGAATGTCAATCTCAGTGAAGCATGATGGGCAGGGCGCCTTAGG
>Ga0214204_1000362_pt1 | contig 8626 bp, 9 predicted proteins | sample TroBogEpilimnion_39_FD_153042 | JGI IMG/M metagenome (GOLD analysis project Ga0214204, IMG submission 153042) | Freshwater microbial communities from Trout Bog Lake, WI - 23JUN2009 epilimnion | ecosystem: Environmental > Aquatic > Freshwater > Lake > Epilimnion/Euphotic zone | place: Trout Bog...
CCTGCCCACATACCCCACAATCAACTTTCCTTGCGCCGACCATGAATGACGAAGAGTATTACTGCGCTTATCTGGGTTAAAGAGGGTTGTGTTTACACCGCGCCTCCAAAGGTGCACGTTTGGAACACCAAACTTCAATAAATCTCGGCACGCGGCAGTTGAAGGAGCGAGAGTTCTATCGGTACTTGAGTGAATCTTTCCAACGATCTTTTGCAGAGAAGAATGCGCCATATTTAGGCCATAATGGCGAGCAAAGCCAGCAATATCAGTTTGGTAGATAGACAGAGTCGGAATGCTCAGACGCTTTGCTATACGAGCCGAATATGCGCCAAGTGCAAAAGGCGATGCTAAGTGCATAACATCTGGAGCAAAACCATCAAGTAAATATTCAAGTTTGCGAGAGGGAACTGCGATCGGCATGCCGATCTTCATGAGTGAGTTCAGTGGAAGCGCAGGCACTCGCTTGACTCTTGCACCGCAATATTCTTTTGGTCCGCCAATACTTTCAGGGGCAATCACAAGTGCTTCATGGCCAAGGCTTGAAAGATGTTCAACAACGCGAAGAACGGAGTTTGTGACGCCGTTTACTTGTGGCAAGAAACTCTCAGTAACAATTGCTACTTTCATTTCTCGCCTCCAGTCTTAGGCTTCTAGGTGATCTGCAGAGAATTTGTGGCGGCTAACGCTGTTACTTACAACAAGCCAAATGAGCGCTGGAACTAGGTCGATACTTCTTTTAGCAAACCACTTTGCTCCGTTAGTGAGTAGCCAGAAAATTTGATCCTTCTTGGTGTCGCCTTCGATTCCTACAGGAAGCTTCTTGCGTGAGCGGCGTGGAAGAAACAATGATCGACGTACTAAATCTGAGATCTCTTGATGTCCCTTAGCTGATGGGTGCATGCGGTCGATATGCCACATGGATCGATCCGATGCCATTGAGTGATTCCATGTGGAGACAAATGCAGCGCCCTGAGCCTGGGCAACTTGCTCAATGATTGCGTTCACAAGTTTGACTCGAGTATGCAAGATCTTCTTCAGTGACATTGGCCCTGGAGCAGTTTGTATGGGATCTGGAATTCCAAGGAAGACCGGCACTGCATCGACCTGATTGAACTGGGTGATGATTGATTCAACAGCAGCTCTGATCTCTGCAGGAGAGAAATCTCCTCGGAGAACATCATTTGTTCCAACGCAGATGAGCGCAAGATCAGGGCGCATAGAAATTGCTCCGCCCAGTTGCTTCTTCACAACGCTACGAAAGCGAGCACCATTTTTACCAAGGTTTACAAAGCGCCCTGCTTTAAGGTCATGGGCAAAGCGGCCAGTCCATCCAGCACCCACTGAATGTGATTGATCATCAAAGTCTCCAACTCCAAATACGGAGCTGTCACCGATTGCAACAATGCGCATTTTGCCAATATGGCGAAGACGTAGAATTCGCTGCTCAAGAGAGAGATGAGCAACGCTGGGGATGACTACCTCTAATTGACTCATATTAAAATTGTGAACTATCACTACCCCGAAAACGGGGGCCGATACATGAATGTCAACTAAACAGTTATTCATACTCTGTTAACCATTACCTGCCGTGCAAAAAGCTCTCTTCTGTCACACTTTTATTCCGTGAGGACACAAGCGGCATTCTTCGACCTTGATAACACACTCATCGATGGCTCATCTGTCTACTACTTCATCAAAGGCATGATCAAGCATGGCGAGATCACCAAGCGCAACCTTGCCCGTATTGCTTATGACCAATACCGCTTTCAACGTAAGAAGACCGAGAGTGAGAACGCAATCTCTCACGCGACTAAGAAGCTCTTGGAATTCGCTAAAGACAAGCCACAAAAGCATCTTGTTGAGCTATGCCAGAAGATTGTTGATGACTTCTTGCCTCGGGTGCTTATTCCAACGATGCGTAGCAAAATCGAAGAACACAAGGCGCTTGGCCATGACACATGGATTATTACCGCAAGCCCCATTGAGCTTGCCCGCATCGTTGCATCATAACTCAAGATGACTGGCGCTTTTGGTTCAGCAGGAGAAGTCATTAAGGGTAAATACTCTGGAAACCTTCCAGAGGGTGCGATGCATGGAATGCGCAAAGCAGAGACTATTCATGAGCTTGCGCAGGTAAAAGGCTATGACCTCTCAAGTTCATTTGCTTATAGTGATTCTGTGAATGATCTTCCGCTTCTTGTTTCAGTTGGTAACCCTCATATTGTTAATCCCAATAAGGAGCTAACAATTATTGCCAATAAAAACAAATGGCCAATACTAGTAAAGTAAATCTATGATCATCTGGACCCACCGGGGAAACCCAGGGGTTGAAAACACTCTCGCAGGATTCACTCAAGCTTGGGATGCGGGCATCAGGCATTTTGAAACAGATATTCACCTGACAAAAGATGGCGTCATAGTTCTCTCTCACGATCCAGATATCTCACGCTTATCTAATTCCAGTAAAGCAATTAACGAACTCACCTTTGATGAATTACAACAATTTCCTATTGAGGGCGCACATTCCTGGGCGACTCTTGATGAACTTGTTTCCACATTCCCAGATGCCCATATCTCTATCGATCTCAAATGTGATGAAGTTGTTATTCCTTTTACTGATTTTGCCAAAGGCAAAAACTATTCACAGTGGGTGGTTGGTTCATTCTCCACAGCGCGAGTCAAACATGTCAGACGTGCCTTTCCAGAGTTACTTACGGCGCTCACCCCGCGTGAAGTCCTCTTCATGCTCACGGGCCTCAAGCATTCAGAGCTACGAGATGGCCTGCACTTTGCCATGGTTCCGCCAAAGATGAAGGGCATCAGGATTGTCACGAAGAGATTTGTGAACAGATGCCACAAATTTAATATCAAGGTTTTTGTATGGACGATCAATTCGCAGGATGAATTAGAAGAGCTTCGAAAAATCGGTGTTGACGGGGTGGTTTCTGACGTATTCCCGCATTTATTAGAAGCAATGTGAGAGCAGTACCTCTTTACCCTTATTGCTAACCGCTAGACTTAACCTCATGCACACCGCAATCATCCTTGCCGCTATCACCTCAGTGGCAACGGCATGTGGTGGCTTCCTTGCGTTGAAGGTCAAAGACCGCACACATATCATTCTTGGATTAGCTGCTGGGCTCATGCTCGGGCTTGTCTTCTTTGATTTAGTTCCCAGCGTCTTTCTGAACAACACGAGCAAGTTTGGCGGAGTAAGAAGCGTTGGTCTTGCGATCGTTGTTGGCTTTCTGATCCTTCATTTATCTGAGCGTCTCTTTGCAACTCATGAACCACATGACTCTCACTACGGAGAAGATGAGCATCACACCCACTACGCAGGTTCACTTGCTGGCGTTGCGATGGTTGGCCACGTCTTCACCGATGGATTAGGTGTGGGAGCAGCTTTTAAGATTAGTCATTCACTGGGAATCGCGGTCTTTGCAGCGATTATGGTGCATGCATTTAGCGATGGTTTAAATACCGTAACATTTTTGATCAAAGAACATATGTGGTCATCTAAAGCACGCTTTCTGCTTCTACTAGACGCAGTCGGACGTATTTCTGGAGCAGCCGTAGGTTCTTATGTTGCTTTTAGTACCAACTGGATTGCTTTGTATCTGGCCCTCTTTGCTGGCTTTGTTATTTATATCGCGACCTCACATATCTTGCCTGAAGCTCACTCACGTCATCCATCCCGTTGGACCTTGGTCGCAACGATCCTGGGCGTGCTGATCATGTGGGTAGTTGTGGCAGCAGGGGCATAAATTTAGGAAGCCAAAGGCGCTAAACTTTTACTCTTGCGACCAGCAAGTACATAAGCCGACAGCCAGCCGGACCGAAGGAGCACAAGATGGCCGCAGATAGACTCGAAACAATTGTTAGCTTGGCAAAGCGCCGCGGATTTGTTTATCCATCCTCTGAAATTTATGGCGGACTGCGCGCGGCATGGGATTACGGCCCATTGGGGGTTGAACTTAAAAACAACGTCAAGCGTCAATGGTGGAAATCCATGGTGCAAGGACGCGAAGATGTCGTCGGTTTAGATTCCAGTGTGATTTTGGCACGTGAAGTCTGGCAAGCATCAGGTCACGTTGAAACATTTACCGATCCACTGACCGAGTGCACCGCGTGTCATAAGCGCTACCGCGCTGATCACTTAGAAGAAGCATTTGAAGCAAAGCACAATCGCAAGGCAGCTTCTATGGATGAAGTGAATTGCCCCAATTGCGGAGTTAAAGGAAAGTTCACTGTTCCTAAGCAATTTTCTGGTCTTCTCAAGACTTATTTGGGCGCCGTGGAAGATGAGTCAGGTCTTGCCTATCTTCGCCCTGAAACAGCTCAAGGTATCTTCATTAACTTCGAAAACGTTGCGACAACCTCTCGCAAGAAGCCGCCTTTTGGTATTGGCCAGATTGGTAAGTCATTTCGTAATGAAATTACACCAGGTAACTTTATTTTCAGAACTCGTGAGTTTGAGCAGATGGAGATGGAATTCTTTGTTGTTCCTGGAACAGATGAAGAGTGGCATCAATATTGGATCGATACACGCCTTGCTTGGTATAAAGATCTAGGTATTAACCCTGATCGCCTGCGTTTATTTGAGCATCCCAAAGAGAAGCTCTCTCATTACTCCAAGCGCACCGTAGACATTGAGTACAAGTTTGAATTCAATGGCACAGAGTGGGGAGAGCTCGAAGGAATTGCCTCTCGCACCGACTTTGACCTTAAAGCGCATAGCGCTGCATCTGGAAAAGATCTTTCCCACTTTGATCAAGAATCTGGTGAGCGTTGGGTGCCATTTGTTATTGAACCTGCAGCCGGTGTTGATCGCTGCACGCTGACATTTATGATGGATGCTTTCACAGAAGATGAAGCACCTAATTCAAAGGGCGAGATGGAAAAGCGCGCTGTGATGAAGCTCGATCACCGCCTTGCTCCTATTAAGGCTGCTGTTCTTCCGCTTTCTCGTAACGCTGATCTTTCACCTAAGGCGCGTGATCTTGCGGCAGAGCTGCGTAAGAACTGGTCTGTTGACTTTGATGATGCAGGCGCAATTGGCCGTCGTTATCGCCGCCAAGATGAAATCGGAACTCCGTTTTGTATCACCATCGATTTTGAGTCACTCGAAGATAACGCTGTGACTATCCGCTCACGCGACACTATGTCGCAGGAGCGCATTGGTATTGATCAAGTCCAGGCATGGCTTGCGCCTCGTCTTCTTGGTGCCTAAATAGCCATGCTCACTCAAGTAAAACCACTTCGTCTGCCTATTTCTAATGGGCAATTTGCAAATAACGAAGTCGTTTTAGATACACCGGTTGTTTTAGCGCCCATGGCGGGTATTACTAACTCTGCTTTTAGAACTCTCTGCCGTGAACAAGGAGCTGGTTTGTTTGTCTCAGAGATGGTGACAGCAAGAGCTTTGATTGAACGCCACCCAGAGACGATGCGTTTGATTACTCCAGGCAAAGGTGAAACACCACGCTCAGTTCAACTCTATGCAGTAGACCCAGTTGTTGTTGGTAAAGCAATCACGATGCTGATGGAAGAAAACCTTGCCGATCACATCGATTTAAACTTTGGATGTCCTGTACCAAAAGTTACTCGCCGCGGCGGGGGAGCAGCGCTTCCTTTCAAACGCAAACTCTTTTCCGCAATTGTTGAAAGCTCAGTGAAATCAGCGGCGCCCTATGGTGTGCCAGTAACTGTGAAGATGCGAGTGGGAATCGATAGCGATCACCACACATATCTTGAGGCAGGAAAATCTGCAGCAGATGCAGGTGTTGCCTGGGTTGCTTTGCATGCTCGCACAGCAGAACAGATGTATGAAGGACAAGCTGATTGGTCAGCCATTGCGCGTCTTGTTGAACATATGGCGCCAACAGGAGTTCCAGTATTAGGTAACGGTGATATTTGGTCAGGGGCCGATGGTGTGCGCATGGTGAATGAAACAGGATGCGCCGGTGTTGTGGTGGGCAGAGGATGCCTTGGTCGTCCTTGGCTCTTTGCAGATTTAGTCAGCGCATTTAAAGGTGAGGCGTCCCTGGCCGGGCCAACGCTCTTTGAAGTGCGACAAATTATGCTTCGTCACGGTCAATTGCTTGTTGAATTCTTTGAATCAGAGGGACGCGCAATGCGCGATTTTAGAAAGCATATGGCTTGGTATCTCAAGGGCTTTTCTGTGCCAAGACAATTGCGCGCAAACTTTGGAATGGTTTCATCTTTAAGTGAACTAGAGCATTTATTGGGCCAACTAGAAGAGCAGCAATATCCGGTAGATATTGCAGATGCTCCTCGTGGCCGTCGAAGCCATGGGCGCTCGGTTCATCTTCCAGATGGATGGCTTGATGATCCAGATGAATTTGCCTCAATCTCAATCGATGATGCCGTTTCGGGCGGCTAATGTTTCTTTTTAAAATTATTAAAAGGCTTTTCCAGTTTGCGCTTTTACTTGTGATCATCATTCCTCTTTATGTTGCGGGAAATATCTGGTGGAGCGCTCATCACATGAGCTCCCACGCCTCAGATGTGATTGTTGTAATGGGAGCTGCTGAATACAACGGAGTTGCCTCCGGAGTACTACAAGAGCGCGTCTATGAAACAGGCAAGGTCTTTGGCTCAGGACTTGCTCCAGTTGTTATTACTGTGGGCGGCAGACAAAAGGGTGATGTGTATACGGAGGCAAGTACAAGCTACAAAGCCCTTACAAAGCTTGGGATTCCTAAGAAAAAGATTGTTGTACTGGAAACAGGTAAAGACACACTTTCAAGCACAGTTGCCTATATTTCTTATATGAAACTTCATAAAATGAAGAGCGTGATTATTGTGACCGACCCATATCACTGCTACAGAGCTGTGTCTGAGGCGAAAGATTTAGGAGTGGATGCCACATGTGCCGGGGTTGAAAACGGACCTGGCTCACTCAAGTTCACAGGTATTAAGTATGTAGTCCGCGAAACAGGCGCATATTTGGCCTATAAGTCAGTGGGCCACTTGGGTATTCACCTGAGTGATCAGATTAAGAACTAGCCCAATAGGCTACGACTATGGTTTTACGACAAGCGCGTGAGTCTGCTGGTTACACACCAGATGACCGAGACCGCTTTGTTAGTGAACCAGCAAAGCGCGGCGGGCGTACTGAATTTGCTCGGGATCGCGCCCGCATCATTCACTCATTTGCACTCAGACGTCTTGCTGCAAAAACTCAGATTGCTGTTCCTTGGTTAACAGATTTTCCTCGCACCAGACTTTCTCACTCACTTGAGTGCGCGCAAGTAGGAAGAGAGTTAGGCGCAGCCCTCGGCGCGGATCCTGATTTGATGGAAGGTGCATGTTTAGCCCACGACATTGGCCATCCTCCCTTTGGTCATAACGGAGAAGATGCGTTAAATAAAATTGCTCAAGAGTGCGGCGGCTTTGAAGGTAACGCGCAATCTTTTCGCTTGCTTGTTCGCTTAGAGGCAAAGACAGTGGATGCCAAGGGGCGCTCAGTTGGACTTAATCTAACCCGCGCCACACTAGACGCGGCAACAAAGTATCCGTGGCCAAGAGCCACCAATGCTCGCAAGTTCGGTGTATATGATGATGATCTAGATGTATTTAACTGGGTAAGAAAAGGTGCAACAGAAGGCGCGCAATCTATGGAAGCCCAGATTATGGATTGGTCAGATGATGTTGCCTATAGCGTGCACGATCTAGAAGACGCTCTCGTTACAGGACAGGTAAAACTTGAAGCGCTCAGCGCTGATCTTCCTGAGCTCTATAAAGTTGCAAGTGGCGCTTATATGCCAGATATCTCCGAGACAGAAGCAGCAAAGGCGCTTTCTGAACTACAGAAGCTTTCTTGCTGGCCAAAAAATTATGATGGAAGCCACGCACAACTTGCTGGGCTTAAAGATCTTGCCAGCCAACTCATTGGCCGTTTTGCACTCGCTGCTGAAACAGCAACCCGCGAGAAGTATGGCGACGGGGACCTCACGAGGTACTCTGCAAATCTCGTTGTGCCCCGCGAACAAAAGGCAGAGGTTGCAATCTTGAAATCAGTTGCTGCGTATTACGTGATTAATGCAAGCGCCGCGCTGATTCGATATGCCGATCAACAGAAGATCTTGCAGGAGTTAGTTGAGATGGTCTTAGCAAAGGCTCCACATTCACTTGAGTCTTTCTTCCAAGATGATTGGAAGCAGGCAAGCACAGATGCCCAAAAACTACGGGTTGTTGTGGACCAAGTTGCCTCGCTCACTGACCCTGGTGCCTACGCTCTGCACGCCAAGCTTCTGGGTAAATAGGCTAACTAGGCTAAATAAAGCCTGACGGCTTAACCCAATAAGATGCCCGTATGGCTGGGCGCATTCGTGATGAGGACGTTGTTTACGTTCGTGAGCACACACCGATTGATGATGTGGTGGGAGATTTCGTCCAACTCAAAAATGCAGGCGGGGGACAGAAGAAAGGCTTATGTCCTTTCCATGATGAGAAGAGTCCTTCATTTCATGTAACACCAAGCAAAGGCTTCTTCCACTGCTTTGGTTGCGGTGTGGGCGGGGATGCAATTAATTTCCTCATGAAACTAGAACACTTAACTTTTACCGAAACAGTTGAGCGCCTGGCTGAACGCATTGGTTAT
>Ga0214204_1000371_pt1 | contig 8520 bp, 5 predicted proteins | sample TroBogEpilimnion_39_FD_153042 | JGI IMG/M metagenome (GOLD analysis project Ga0214204, IMG submission 153042) | Freshwater microbial communities from Trout Bog Lake, WI - 23JUN2009 epilimnion | ecosystem: Environmental > Aquatic > Freshwater > Lake > Epilimnion/Euphotic zone | place: Trout Bog...
TAGCGCCGGCACCTATCGCACCTTCGATGGTCGCGGTGGTGGTGGAGCTGGAATGCAACGCTTCGCACCTCTCAATAGCTGGCCCGACAATGTAAACCTTGATAAGGCGCGCAGACTTCTCTGGCCGATCAAGCAGAAATATGGCAAGCAGATCTCTTGGGCAGATTTACTTATTCTGACTGGAAATGTCGCTCTTGAATCTATGGGCTTTAAGACATTTGGATTTGGCGGAGGACGTGTCGACGTCTGGGAACCTGACGAGACTTACTGGGGTAAAGAGGCGGAGTGGTTAGCCGATAACCGTTACACCGGCGACCGTGAATTAGAAAATCCTTTAGCCGCAGTGCAGATGGGATTGATCTACGTTAACCCAGAAGGACCTAACGGAAATCCTGATCCACTTCTCTCAGCGCGCGACATCCGTGAAACCTTCGCTCGCATGGCGATGAACGACGAAGAGACCGTTGCATTGATTGCAGGTGGGCATACATTTGGTAAGACGCATGGCGCAGCGGACCCAAGCAAATATGTTGGAGCGGAGCCAGAAGGCGCACCGATTGAGCAGATGGGTCTCGGTTGGAAAAATACATTTGGTACCGGCAATGGTGGAGACACTATTTCAAGCGGCCTAGAGGGGGCTTGGACTCCTACACCTATCAAGTGGGATAACTCTTTCTTCCAAGTTCTCTTTGGATTTGATTGGGTACAAACAAAGAGCCCTGCGGGTGCTACTCAGTGGATTCCCGCAGAGAACCAGGCTGCACATGCAGTACCAGATGCGCATGACGCTACAAAAAAGCATCCGCCTGTCATGCTCACTAGCGATCTAGCACTTCGATTTGATCCTGCCTACGAAGCGATCTCACGTCGCTTCTTTGAACATCCTGATCAATTTGCCGATGCATTTGCTCGCGCTTGGTTCAAGTTAACCCATCGCGATATGGGTCCAATCGCCCGTTATCTAGGTCCTCTTGTTCCGAACGAGCAACTTATTTGGCAAGATCCGGTCCCTGCAATTGATCATGAACTCATCAACAACGATGAGATTACAATTCTCAAATCTAAGATTTTGGGATCTGGTCTCACCATTTCGCAACTGGTAAAGACCGCGTGGGCTTCAGCATCCACATTCCGTGGCACCGATAAGCGTGGTGGAGCAAATGGCGCTCGCATCCGTTTAGAGCCACAACGTAATTGGGCGGTAAATGATCCAGAAGAACTTGCACAAATTCTTACGGTGCTCGAGAAAATTCAAGGGGAATTTAACGCAGCATCTGGCAACAAGAAAGTCAGCCTGGCTGACCTGATCGTTCTCGCCGGATCCGTTGCTGTTGAAGAAGCCGCAAAAGCTGCTGGTGTAAACGTGCGCGTTCCATTCACTCCTGGTCGGACCGATGCAACACAAGAGCAGACCGATGTCGCATCATTTGCAGTGCTCGAGCCGATTGCTGATGGATTCCGCAATTTCATCAAGAGCGGAAGCCACCATCCTGCAGAGTTCTACCTGGTAGACAAGGCCGCTCTGCTAAATCTCACCGCGCCTGAGATGACAGTTCTTGTCGGTGGGCTGCGGGTACTGGGAGCTAATTCTCAAAACTCAAAGCACGGTGTCTTTACCAAGACCCCTGGAGTTTTGACCAATGACTTCTTTGTTAATGTGCTCGATATCGGAACTGGCTGGAATGCACAATCCGATGCTGCAGAAACATTCGACGGTCGCGATACCAAAACCGGCGAGATTAAGTGGAGCGCAACCCGAGCCGATCTAATCTTCGGATCGAACTCGGTATTGCGCGCACTTTCTGAGGTCTATGCCAGCGCCGACGCCAAGGAGAAGTTTGTTAATGACTTCGTCTCAGCGTGGAGCAAGGTTATGGAGTTAGATCGCTTCTAACTCTTACTTAGGTAGCTCTTACTTTTCTAGTTTGTCGAGGAAGTAGCGGATCTGGATTGCAGCCGCTGCTCCCTCGCCTACTGCAGATGCGAGTTGCTTCGTTGAACCACTTCGCACATCTCCAGCCGCAAAAACTCCGCGAGCTGAAGTAGCAAACATCTGATCGGTAGCGACAAACTTACGTTCATCGAGTGCTACAGAACCACCGAGCCACTCCGTGTTCGGATCTAACCCAATGAAGACGAAGGCTCCCTTTGCTAAGTGCTTAGAGCGTTCTTGAGTGATGGTGTTCTCAAGTTCAACAGCTTCAAGTTGTCCAGCCTCGTTGGCAATAAATGATTGCACCGCTTCATTGAGCTTAACGGTCATCTTGGGATGGCTAAAGACCTTGTCCTGAAGCAACTTCGATCCGCGCAGCTCTCCACCGCGTTCAATCACAGTTACATGGTTGGCAAATTGAGTAAGGAAGAGTCCCTCTTCCAAACCAGAGTTGCCGCCACCTAGTACAACGACCTCATCGACACCCTTATAGAAAGGTCCATCACAGGTTGCGCAGAAGTGAATGCCTGCACCAATGAGATCCGCTTCACCCTCTGCTCCAGTACGACGATACGTCGAACCAGTCGCAACCAAGAGTGCACGAGTCTGCACCACAGCACCGGTTGAAAGAGTGATGTCTAATCCCGCATACCCTTCAGAGGTATCAACCTCTTTAAATGAGTCGACACCGACCGCCTGAAGAATCTCAACTCCATACTTGCGAGCCTGCTGCTCAAAGCGACCAGCAAGTTCGGCGCCGCCGATACCTTCTGGGAAACCTGGATAGTTATCAAAGCGCTCAGTCACTCCCGCTTGTCCACCAACAGCAGATTTCTCAACGATCAATACCTTGAGGTTTTCCCGGGCTGCATAGATAGCGGTTGTAAGAGAGGTTGGACCTCCACCGGCAATGACCACATCGTATGAATCCATCGAGGCTTCACGGACGATCCCCAACTTCTCGGCCAACTCATCGTTTGACGGCTCGGTGAGAATTGAGCCATCAGGGAAAATAATTGTTGGGATGATCCGCTTGCCATCATTGATTCGCTCAACTTCCGCTTGGGCAGATGGATCCGATTCCATATCTACCCAGTCAAACTCAATACGATGTTGACCCAGGAAAGTTTTTGCGCGTTTGCAATCCGGACACCAAGAAGCGCCGATCACTTTGAGTTTTGTAGTCATTACCTTTTCTTCTCCATTCAGTGGTCTGTGCGATATCTCGGATTACCTCTTTGGTTCTAATTTAAGTGAGACAGAATTAATGCACCATCTCTCATCGGTCGGCACCTTGTATCCCTCGCCCTTAAAGACGTGGCCCAGGTGTGAACCACAATTTGCACAGCGTGCCTCGACTCGCTTCATTCCAAAAGAACGATCTTCAATCAGGACAACTGCATCGGCCTCTGTCGGAGCATAGAAAGATGGCCAACCACATCCAGAGTGGAACTTGGTCTCACTGCGAAAAAGCTCCTGGGAGCAGACCTTGCAGGAGTAGACACCCTCAGTCTCAGTATCGGTGTACTCACCGCTGAAGGCAGCCTCGGTCCCCGCCTCGCGGAGCACCTTGTACGAAAGAGGGTCTAACTCCTGACGGAGTTCGGCCTCATTAACCTGATGCGGATATAACGTGCCATCTGGCTTGATTGCAGAAACGGACTCATGCTTCATAACTTCACCCTCCACCGCGATAAGCAGCAAATCTAGTCAGAAACTAGGCGCTGGTATCCCCCACAACAAAGATATTGTGTGAAATGTTCCCGATAGTTTTGGGCAATAAATCTAAGGTTTAAGCGCTCGCTTCGACTTCAGCGGGCTCCACCGATAGATGAGGCAGACTCTTATCAAGCCACTTTGGAATCCACCAATTGGATTTACCAAAGAGATGCATAAGCGCCGGAACCAAGATTGTCCGCAACACAAAGGCGTCGATAAAGACCGCTGATGCGAGACCAATTCCAAATTCCTTAATCACCTTTTCGCCGCCGAATACAAATGATGAGAAGACGGTGATCATGATCAAAGCCGCAGAGGTGATGATTCGACCGGTCTCGGTCTGACCAACTATTACAGCTTTGCCATTCTCTTTGGTGTGTACCCATTCTTCATGCATGCGACTTACCAAGAAGACTTGATAGTCCATGGAGAGACCGAAGAGGATCGCCAGCATAATTACCGGCAAGAAGGCTTCGATCGGACCGGATCCAATGTTGAGAAGCTTTTGGCCCCAACCCCATTGGAACATCGCAACGACGATTCCAAAGGAGGCACCTGCCGCGAAGAGATTCATAATTCCTGCGGTAAGTGGGATAACCAGACTGCGGAAGGCAAGCAATAAGAGAAGACAGCCAAGCAGGATGATCACTCCGATAAAGAGCGGAAGCTTGCCGCCAATAACCGTTGCAAAATCATCAAAGATCGCAGTCAATCCTCCGACATAAATTTTCGTCGTGCTACCCGCTAATGCTTGCGGAATAACAGAGTTACGGAGTCTTTTAATGAGCTGGCTCGTCTTAATATTTTGCGGCCCTGTAGTTGGAATTACTTGGAGCAATCCCACACTTCCATCAGCAGAAGTAATCACTGGGCTAACTTCAACGATTCCAGGAGTAGAGGCGAGCGCAGTTGCAACTTGTTGGAGCGCAACCTTATCTGCAGGCGTCTTGAGTGCAGCAATTACTTGAAGTGGTCCATTTGTTCCGGGACCAAATCCCTGCGCAAGCAAGTCATATGCCGAACGGGTTGTAGTCCCCTTGGGATTATTGCCCTGATCTGATGAACCCAGTTGAAGTGAGAAGAATGGAATCGCGAGAATCACAATTACAGCGATAGCCCCAAGAGCCAAAGAGCGAGGTGCCTTGGCAACGGTGCGAGACCACTTTGCCCAGATGCTCTGCTCATGATCCTTTGCAGTACCTGAATCAATGCTCTTGCGTGAGCGACGAGAGTGAACTCTGCGCTTCATAACTCCGAAGAGCGCAGGAAGTAGGGTGAGAGATGCAGCCATAGTGACCAAGACGGTCGTTGATGCTGCGACAGCAACTCCATTGAGGAATGAAAGACGCAACACAAAGAGTCCAAGCAACGCGATGCATACTGTTGCTCCAGCAAAGAGAACTGCGCGGCCTGAGGTATCGATTGATTTAGCAGCCGCATCTTCGGGATCAACGCCCTGCGCAATTTCACGGCGATAGCGCGAGACGATGAAGAGTGCGTAATCCACGCCTACTCCCAAACCAATCAACGAACCAAGGATTGGAGCAAAGCTGGCAATACCCATGGCATGCGTTAACAAAGTGACAATGCCTGTTGCGGTTCCTAGCGCTAAGAGAGCTACTCCCAGTGGAAGCAACATCGCAAAGAAGGAGCCGAAGGAGATGAAGAGAATTACTCCAGCGGCGATGATTCCAATGAACTCGCCAGGGCTTCCCTTTGGCGCATTCAATTGACCGACCGCCTGGCCACCAAATTCAACCTCTAGGTTGGAAGTAGTAGCCGCTTTACCAATGTTGACGAGTGATTGAACCTCAGAATTTTTGATGAGTCGAGCATTGATCCGAAAAACAATCGGTGCGTAAGCGGTCTGCTGATCTTTGCTCACTTGGAGTGCATTCTGTGGATCGTACGGAGATTTAACGATTCCCACGGAAGGAAGTTGTGCCTCTTTCGCAAATACTGCCTGCATCGCACTCTTAACAGACGGATCATTAACGCTTCCACTCTTGACGTGGAAGACGATGGTTTCGGTATCGCCAGCTTGTGCCGGGAAGGCCTTGCCGAGGAGTGCGAGCGCCTTGGTCGAATCAGTCCCCGGGAGCGAGAAAGAGTCGCTGAAATTTGAACCGACTGATTGGGAGATCGCGGTAATCCCAAATAGGGCGATCAACCAAAATCCGATGACGTAATACTTCTTGCGGAACGCGAAACGGCCTAATGCCTTCATGAGTACCTTTTTATTAGTAAGAATTCAACGCTGAATAGAGATGAATGAGGATTGAATAGGTCGGAAGTCTATCGGGTGTACCTGAGAGCGCATTTTGATGGTGGCGGGTGAAGGATTTGAACCTTCGAAGGCAGAGCCGGGGGATTTACAGTCCCTGCTCCAAAAGTCAGGCAGATTGCTGACTTGCCGTCTTAACTTAATGGAGTCCAATTCAAGGCAGAAACCACATCACCAGCACAAGGGCTTTGCCCATTTGTCGAAGCTAAGACAATCCACTCTCCGCTAGTTAAATCATTGCCGTGCCATATTCGATTTTTCGAAAAATCGCCAGAATTAATCGCATCATTCATGGTCGACTCATCTGGGTAGGCCCATACAAGGCAATTTGCACCTTGAAAGACTATGTCGGCATTAGCCGCGATATCTGGCGAAGCATCCACGTGCCAACTGATGTCATTCAACACATTTAAACGAGCAAGAATCCCTGTGGAATCCGAAGAGTCGGTAGAAGTCGTTGAACTAGAACTTGCTGAATTCGCTGCACTTGAATCCGACGTTTTTAAATTCACGGTCAAGGAAAACAATGCCCCGTTTTGAGTTGGCTGGCCACTGGGGCTAACGAATACGGTAGTCAGAACTGTGTTTGCCGGAACTTTAAAATCTATAACAGCTGATTTAGTTTCACCTGGATTGAGGGTATCCGAAAAAGTATTTATTGAATCACTACCCAGATCAAGTGAAGCTTCATAAACCTTGCCGTCATCCAGTCCATAAATAGTGCCTAAAAGTTGTTGAGGAACGTTACTGGTGTTTGTGATAATCATTGGGACAAGGCAGTAATAATAATGTGGGTCATCCGCGACATCACACTTGGCATTCGCACTATTAGATGAAGGAATGCTGGCAACAAGGTGGGAATTAGAAACTTGGTGCCCAATGGAAATATTTTTCAGTCCAAAGATAATTAGCAAAATAATGAGAGCAAGCCCAACTAAAAGGCGCAAGCGAGTTTGATTGCTCAGGTTTTGATTCCCTGATATCGATTTTACTCGAAAATTAGCGCCACATTTTGAGCAAAAGTTTACGGAGCTATCATTGAGTTGGTTGCAACTTGCACAGTTCACTTCCAAGAAATGTTCTCCTAACTATTCGCTGAGGCACTATTCGCTTTATAAAATTGGCAGGACTTTTCGTTTTGATAAAAGGAATCATTCGTAATTGAAGGTTCTTGGCTGCAATCAATTTGTAAATAAGCACTCGCGGTCACTCCTTTGAGAATATTTACAGGGACTTGATAGGTGGTGTACACCCCATATGCCTCGTTTCCATCTGCCCACTTTCCGTGGAAATATCCAAATCCCATATCCGTACCGACTGCAGATGCCACTTGCCCCACACTTCCATCTTGACCTTCGGCATAAAGATTAATTTGGAGTCCGTTGCCTGATTGCACCTTCAGAGATTTAACATTCGCAAAATATCCGACTGGATCGGAAGATGCGGTATCCAAATTGAGCCAACGCTGCGAAGCGACATTATCTAACAGGCTTAGGTCATAATTGAAATTGTCAGATTGGCTTACCCAGCAATCCGCTCTTGAAAGAAAGATTCCCGAGAATTCTCCAGCGCATTCGAAGTTGATATCGCCTCCGTTTTGGCTCGCCGTATTTACATCTCCATTTGGCCAAGTAACTTTTAGAAGTCCATTGCCTTGATCAATAAATGTCGCTACGCCTAAATTTAAACTCTGTGTCCCACCTTTTGCTTGCGAGTCTTGAAGAAAAGCAGCTGAGTACGAATTTGCACTGGTTTGAGAAATAATAACCTTAAGGCCGGCATGGGTTTGCTGTTCCGTGTAATTGTATAACTCACCCAAAAATGGTGTCACGGAATACTGTTTTATTGCTGAATTCGAGTTTTTGCCGAAACACAATTCGCGTGCTCTTTTGAGAATTTCGCTCTGATATTTTAAGTCGTACATACCTATAATATTTTTACAGCTAAATATCTGTTCGCCCGGTGCATAGTGCTTAATCAATGAGACAGTCAACGCTTCGGAATCGGCTCTTTTCCCGGTTGAAGCAAATTGTAAAATTCCTAGCGGTGAAGCGTTATAGAAATTAACTTCTTTCCCTAACTTTCCGTACACCAATTGACCATCTAATGTGTCCGAAGACAATTTAAGTTCTTTGCTCGAAGCAAATGCGCTTAGAAGTTGAGTGGTACTAACTGATGAACTACTGGAATTTGTCACTAATACAATGACCGCACCTATAACCAAAAAGAGAAGCAATGTGCCAACGGCTATATAAGGCTTGAAAACTATCCGTTTGCGTGCGCCACTCGTTGAAGCGGGATCAAGCGACACCTTGGTTCCGCACGAGTTGCAGAAAATGGAGTTGGGTAAAAGTTTTGCTTCGCAGGCGCTACATTGCATCTGGATTCTCCTCAGTGGTTGACGGAGCCTGGCAGATTCTTGATTAGATGTCTAGTTTTGTAGTACAAATCAGGATACGGATATAAAGGATTCCAGCCGAATTTCATACGAGTATCCGGTTCCTGAGGGCGCATTTGATGGTGGCGGGTGAAGGATTTGAACCTTCGAAGGCAGAGCCGGGGGATTTACAGTCCCCTCCCATTG
>Ga0214204_1000382_pt1 | contig 8323 bp, 8 predicted proteins | sample TroBogEpilimnion_39_FD_153042 | JGI IMG/M metagenome (GOLD analysis project Ga0214204, IMG submission 153042) | Freshwater microbial communities from Trout Bog Lake, WI - 23JUN2009 epilimnion | ecosystem: Environmental > Aquatic > Freshwater > Lake > Epilimnion/Euphotic zone | place: Trout Bog...
AGAAAGATTAGGAAGCCACGTGCCACAGTTATTTGATCCAATAACAATCCGCGGAGTTGAAATTAGAAACCGTGCCTGGGTTAGCCCAATGTGCCAGTACTCCGCCAAAGATGGAGTCGTTGGAGAGTGGCATCGCGTTCACCTGGGTTCGCTTGCAACGGGTGGAGCTGGATTAATCATGGCTGAGGCCACTGGTGTTGTACCTGAAGGACGTATTTCAATCGGTTGTCCTGGCCTCTACAACGATGAGCAAGTTGCTGCCTGGGCCACGATCGTGGACTTCGCGCATTCGATGGGCGCCAAAATGGGAATTCAACTGGCTCACGCCGGAAGAAAGGGTGGCACCGCAATCCCAGGATCAGATCATTTAATGGCAACCCCTGAAGAAGGGGGATGGGAGGCTGTTGCCCCTAGTGCAATTGCATTCGAAGGTTACCCAGTACCGCGCGCACTTACAGTTCCAGAGATCAAGGCCTTGGTGAAAGAGTTTGGCCACGCCGCGAAGCGAGCTATATCTGCTGGCTTTGACCTCTTAGAAATCCATGCCGCGCATGGCTACCTACTTCACGAGTTTTATTCACCTCTTTCAAATCAACGTACCGACGAATACGGCGGCGATTTCGAGGGACGTACTCGTTTGCTCAAAGAGGTCGTTCAAGAGATCCGCGCAAGTGTTGATGAGAGCGTTCCGCTCTTTGTTCGTATCTCTGCATCCGATTGGACCGAAGGAGGTTGGACGATTGAAGATTCAGTCCGACTAGCCAACGAGCTGACCCCACTCGGAGTAGATCTGATCGACGCTTCAAGTGGTGGCAATGTCCACAATGCAAAGATAACTGTTGGCCCTGGCTATCAAGTTGATTTCGCAGATGCCATTAAGCACGGTTCAACGATCAAAGCATCGGCAGTGGGAATGATCACCGATCCTGTGCAGGCAAATGCAATCATCGAATCAGGTCAAGCAGATGCAGTCATGCTCGGCCGAGAATTCTTGCGTAATCCTCGCTGGCCACTCTATGCCGCTCGCGTACTTGGAGTCGACATCAAGTGGCCCGCTCAAATAGCGCGTGGCAAGCTCTAACTAAACCCTCCGCGGATTTAAAGAGCTTTGAGGGCGCTCACTACCTTCGTTAACGAATCCTTAGCATCACCAAAGAGTAACGTCGTCTTTGGATCATACAAAAGTTCATTTTCGATACCAGCAAATCCTGGACGCATAGAGCGCTTCAGAAAGATGACATTGCCAGCGTCTGCAACATCCAAGATAGGCATTCCATAGATTGGGCATCCCGGAGTGGTCTTTGCTGCTGGATTTACAACATCATTCGCACCAACTACCAGTACTACATCGGTTTGAGGGAATGTTGGATTGACCTCATCCATCTCTACGAGTTGCTCGTATGGAACGTTCGCTTCAGCAAGAAGGACATTCATATGGCCAGGCATGCGCCCGGCAACAGGGTGGATTCCGTAGGCGACATCAACGCCCTTTGCAGTCAACAGATCAGCTAGTTCACGGACAGTGTGCTGTGCCTGCGCAACAGCCAAGCCGAAACCAGGAACAATTACGACTCTTTGTGCGTAGTTGAGCAAGATTGCCACATCATCTGGAGATCCAGATTTAACGGAGCGAACTTCACCAGTCGCAGCTGCCTCTTGTGGCTTCGCAGTAAATGCACCAAAGAGGGTTCCAAATAGTGAACGGCCCATCGCCGCCGCCATAAGGCGCGTGAGGATGGTTCCAGATGCTCCCACGAGTGTTCCCGCGACAATCAGGAGAGTGGACTGCAAGACATATCCACTTGCAGCAACTGTGAGTCCTGTGAATGCATTGAGCAGAGAGATGACGATTGGTACATCAGCTCCGCCAACTGGAAGCACGAAGAGCACGCCAAAGAGGAGAGCCAGTCCAGCCATAACGGCAAGTGATGTATTACCTAATGAATGGATAACCCATTCAGCAGAACCAAGAGTGCCTAGGAGAGTCGCGGCGATGACGAAGCGACCACCAGGAAATACAACTGGTCGCGTTGTCATAATCTCTTGCAATTTAAGGAAGGTGACTATTGATCCAGAGAATGAGACACATCCGACAATTACTGTAAAGACAGTTGCAACCACTTCAGCAGTGCTTGCCCCGGCTCCCAATTTCAAATACTCGACGATGGAAACCAGCGCAGCTGCGCCACCACCGACACCATTAAATAGTGCAACGAGTTGTGGCATCTGGGTCATTTGAATCCGACGAGCTGCTGGTACTCCAACACCCACACCGAAAATAATCGCTCCTAATATCCACCACTTGTGATTATGAGTCATTCCCGGAGCCCAGAAAACGAGGTCGGTAGCAACAAATGCTCCAGCTGCACCAATTAAGTTTCCGCGCCTGGCAGATTTAGGTGAAGAGAGCCCTTTGAGAGCCAAGATGAAGCAAACGGAGACGATGAGAGTTAATACGCCATAAAGGTTCTTATTCACTTGCTCTCACCTCCAGCGACTGCATCCTCTTTCTTGACGCGAGGTTTGCCTTTGAACATCTCGAGCATTCGATCAGTGACAACAAATCCACCGACCATATTTATTGTGGCCAGAACGACCGCGGCAACGCCAAGTCCGAGCTGCACATTGTTATCAGCATGATCTGCCACTGTGATGGCACCGACCAGAATAATTCCGTGGATAGCGTTCGCTCCTGACATCAAAGGCGTATGCAAGGTGGTAGAAACCTTCGATACAACTTCAAAGCCAATAAATATGGAGAGAACGAATATTGATAGCAGCGCTAAATTACTCATTACTTCGCTCCCTTGCGATTTTCGCCGTTCATCGTGACAGTTGCGGCATCAATGATTTCATCCTCAAAGTTCGGAACTACTTGTCCGTCTTTCACCATTAGCAGTAGCAAATTGACTACGTTGCGTGAGTAAAGCATCGAAGCATGGAATGCGAGTGAGCTCGGTACATCTTTGCCGCCCCACATCTTTACTCCGTTAGCAGTTGTAATAATTTCGCCAGGTTTTGTACCTTCAACGTTTCCGCCGGTCTCAGCTGCAAGATCTACTACGACCGAACCGGGAGCCATTGCAGCGACCATCTCTGCCGTCACCAGTCGCGGAGCCGGACGACCCGGAACCGCCGCAGTTGTTATAAGGACATTTGCTGCAGCAATATAAGGAGTAAGAAGCTCGCGTTGCTTCGCGGCGCGCTCCTCGGTCATCTCGCGGGCATATCCACCCGCACCCTCAAGAGCTTCAAGTTCCAGAGTGATGAATTTTGCACCCATTGATTTCACTTCATCTGCAGAAGCGGGGCGAACGTCATATGCGCTCACGACCGCACCCAAGCGCTTTGCAGTGGCAATCGCTTGAAGTCCAGCGACACCAGCACCCAAGACCACAACGTTCGCCGGAGTAACTGTTCCGGCGGCGGTCATGAGTAATGGGAAGAAACGTGGGGAGAGTTCAGCACCAACTAGTACCGCTTTGTAGCCTGCACATAAAGCTTGAGAGGTCAGCGCATCCATTGACTGAGCGCGTGAGATACGCGGTACAAGTTCAAGTGAGATCGCGGTGACGCCGGCCTTAACGGCCGCCTCAATTGAATCTGCGGCAGTGGTAGGAGATAGGAATGAGATCGTAATCGCACCTTTTTTAAGCGATGAGATCGCATCGGGTGTCAACGGCTGAACAGACAGGACTACATCAGCATCGTTGATGACATTTCCGCTCGAGACGGTTGCACCGGCTGCAGCAAACTGCGCATCAGAAAATTCAGATGCAACTCCTGCGCCGGATTCAATGGTGACTTCAAGTCCAGCTTTGGTGAGCTTGGAGATGATGTCGGGGACGAGGGCGACTCGTTTTTCGCCAGGTCGTGTTTCTTTAGGGACGGCTACACGCATGACGCAAATCTAGTGAGTGCACCTGCCAAAAAGTAGGCTTTTAACCCTAATTCCACCTTAAAAGGGGATTAATAGGTGTTCCCACTCAATTCGCCACGGACCAGGTGGTACAAAATTGCTTGGATAGTTGTGCGACGGTGATATGCCTCACGCCAGATTACTGATTTATCTCCATCGATAACCTCGGCGGAAACTTCCTCTCCGCGATGTGCCGGCAAGCAGTGCATGAAAATGGAATCAGAAGCAGTCAGCTCCATCAAATTTTTAGTTACTGCAAATGGAGCAAGAGCCTGGAGTTTTGCAGTGCGCTCCTCCTCGGGATCTCCCATCGACATCCATACATCTGTGTAAAGGACGCTGGCATCTTTTGCTGCCGTTTCTGGGTCGGTGAGAATCTCAATCTTGGCGCCGGACTTCGCGGCGATTTCCATAGCACTAGCGACGGCACTCTCATCTGGTGCATAACTTCCACCAGGTGTAGCCACTACAACGTGAGCTCCCATGATGGCTCCCATTGTGAGCCAGGCATGTGCCATATTGTTTCCATCGCCCACGTAAGTAAATTTTCTTCCCGAAATATCTCGACCGAAATTTTCTCTAATTGTCACCCAGTCGGCCAATAGTTGCGTGGGGTGATCATCGTCTGTGAGTCCGTTGATAACAGGGATCGTGGCATTGGCACCGAGTTCATCAACATCCGATTGCTTGAAGGTTCGAATAATGAGTGCAGAGGTGTAGCCGCTAATAATTCTTGCGGTATCAGCGATGGTCTCACCGCGTCCGATCTGCAGGTCATCTCCCCGGATGAATATCGGAGTTCCGCCAAGGTGTGCGACTGCAGTCTCGGAGGCCAGTCGGGTGCGGGTAGAAGGCTTCGTCATGTAGATCGCTACGGTTCGATTAGCCAGGGCGGTATTTGCCAAGAAAGGCTTCACAGCAAATTGTGCGGAGGTATCCAGCAAGAGCTCGACATCTGCCCTGCTGAGATCGGAGGTGCGCAGTAGATCCTTCATTACGTAATCGTAGGCGATAACATTGGGGTTATGAAAAACCCTTTCGCCCCCTCACACGGTGAGCCGATAGGGATTGGCGGGACGGATACCCTCGAAGAGGAGCGGCTATCTCCTACCGACGATGGGGATCATGAAAGATTCTCGCATTACGTTCGAAAAGAGAAGATCACAGAGGCGATGGTCACCGGTAAGCCCGTTCGCGCTCTTTGTGGCAAGAAGTGGGTACCCAGTCGTGACCCTGAAAAGTTTCCTATCTGTCCGACATGCAAAGAGATTTACGACGGATTGAAGAAAGAGTGAGGCCCTTCGGGTCTGCGCTTACTCCAAAGGTTGGATCTGTACTTGCAGTAATCATTCTCGCGTTAAACGTGACTTTGAGCGTGACAACTTCACACGCCGATTCCACGCCAACTCCGTCTGCGAGCAGCTCCACTTCCGCGCCGAGTGCAACTCCAAGTCCCAGCCCAACAGATACCTCAAGCGCTCCCTCGATGAATCAACCAAGAAAAATATTGTCGGGCTGGATTCCCTACTACTCCATGAAGACTTCATTGCCTTCGGCAATTCTCAACGCCGATCTCATCCAGCAAGTATCGCCATTCTGGTATTCCCTGAAGGATCAGAAGACCATTACCGACTTATATACCCCTGCCAACCCCAACACTCCCATGGCAACTGCACTGCAATCTATGCAAGCCGCTGGATTCAAAATTATTCCTACTATCACAGATGGCACTGACGTTGATCCCAAGACTGGCAACGTTTCACAGCTGGTCTTGTCCAATCTGCTAGCTAACCCCACCTCTCGCGCCAACATTGTCAATACCATTCTTAATCTAGTTATGACTAATAATTTTGATGGAATAGATCTGGACTTTGAAAATTTTGCCTACGTAGATCCGATCTCGACCTGGCCTACTACTGAGACTCGCTGGGTTCAATTCTTAACTGATCTCGCAACCGCATTACATGCTCAAGGAAAAATTCTCTCGATCACAACCCCACCGCTCTTTGACCCAGTATCTGGCAAGAAGGGTTATTACGTTTATGCATGGTCACAAGTTGCATCAATCATCGATCAACTTCACATAATGGCTTATGACTACTCCACCTCAAGCCCAGGGCCTATCGGACCGCTGCAATGGACGACGAATGCCGTTACGTATGCAGTCTCAGTAATTCCTGCATCGAAGATTTATATTGGTATTCCTGGATACGGTCGCGATTGGGTTACCAAGGTGGTGGGAACTTGCCCAACTCTTCCTATCAATTACAGTAAAACCGTCGCACCCGGAGTTGTTTCTACGGTGGTCATGCACAGTGTTGCTGCGCTAGCCGCAGCTTATGGCGCCACTCCTACATACAATCAAACGTATGCAGAATCATCGTTTACCTATCAGAAGGTGTACAACGGAACGCTCTCAAATGGTGCACTTACGACCTGCACCGCCTATCGAACTGTCTGGTACCAAGATGCGCAGAGTTTTTCTGCTCGCGCGAATTTAGTATCGCAGTATCGGCTCGGCGGACTATCCGAGTGGACCTTTGGCATGGAAGACCCGAGTGCTTTTCAAGCTATTCGAGTAGTGGCGCTTTCAATTGCCCCAGATTCAGTCGCAGCCTCTCTCTCCGCTGATTCAACAAATATCTCGATCGGAACCCCTACCAAAGTTGTGGGAACTTTCACCTTGCCTGATAAGACTCCTGCTGCCGGCATCCCTGTTCACCTGCAGACGCAGTCGCCAGGAGGAACATGGACCACCGTCCAAGATGGAGTCACTGCAGCGGACGGAACCTTCACGAGCACTCTGCAGTTAACTCAAAATACCAATATTCGAATGTTTAGCGATGGCTCTTGGCAGCGTCTTGAAGGTGACACTCCAACGGTGGCGATTAATGTCTCCCGAGTTCTGAGCTGGACAATTCCGGCATCCATGAAGGTTGGCGTTCCGTACACCATTAAGGCGCAGGTCTCACCGGCAGTCGCTGGTGTCACCGTTGCGCTCAGCAATGGGGCGAGCGCCCTGACCGATAGTTCCGGCCTTGCGACCTTCACGATAACTAACGGAAGTTCTGGATTTGTACCGTATCGGCTGACGATCGCCGCTGATCAAAATTTCGCTGCAACCCAGACCTCCTTTGTTATTGTTTGGGCTCGATAACTTGCATTTCGATTATTCACTTTTACTATTTACTAGATAGTGCAAGAAGATTCACGATGGGAGGTTGATATGGCAATAGATACGGTCACCGAGTCGGATCTCGATATCTCTCAACTTGTCGATAAACCTTGGGTAACCATCGTCTGGGATGATCCCGTTAACCTCATGAGCTATGTGACCTACGTCTTTGTAAAGCTCTTCGGATTTACCCAAGAACATGCTCACGAACTCATGATGCAAGTTCACAATGAGGGGCGTACCGCAGTGACAACTGGCTCACGTGAAGAGATGGAACGTGACGTTCAGAGATTGCATGAACATGGTCTGTGGGCGACGTTGCAGCGCGATGACAAGATTTAAAGTGGTGGCGTAATGTCAGAGTTCACGCGTTCAGGTGGAATTTACTCACTGGAACTATCGATCGATGAAGCACATATCTTGATCAACTTGGTTGAACAACTCCTGGAGTTATTAGGTGAGGGAGACTTCAGTCATCACTATGACGAAAGTGACCCATTCGCACAACTGATGGCGCAACTTAAGGCTGCTCCAGATGAGATCGCCCCACCCGAGGATCCAGTGTTATTACGACTGTTACCAAATGCTTATGCAGATCCAGAGGCAGCTGCAGATTTCCGGAGATATACCGAACCTACTCTGCGTGGCAGGAAGAAGCGAACGTTGACGCAAGTCCGAGAAGCTCTTGCGGTAATTGTTGATGAAGACCGTGGGGGAGTTGTTGAAGATCTTGAGGGCGAGATCTGGCTCATGGCGATCAACGACCTTCGTTTGGCGCTCTCCGTCCGACTTGAAATTAACCCAGAGTCGTTTGACCTCTTTGAAACTCTCTCCGATGAAGATCCTCAAAAGCCGATCTACGCCGTGTATTTCTGGTTGGGATGGCTACAAGAGAGTCTGCTGAACCTCTTGGCGGGCGGCTAGACTTATCGGGTGTCACATCCCGCATCCTCGGCTCCTATCGGAGTCTTCGATTCTGGATTAGGTGGATTGACTGTAGCTAGAGCAATCATCGATCAACTACCCGGCGAATCGATCATCTATGTAGGGGATAACGCCAGGGGTCCATATGGGCCACGAACCTTGGCGGAAGTTCGCTCGTTCACCCTTGAAATCCTTGATGACTTGGTCGCCGCCGGAGTCAAGGCAATCGTCATCGCCTGCAATACGGCATCCTCGGCAACTTTGCGCGACGCCCGAGAGCGATACGAGATTCCAGTTCTAGAAGT
>Ga0214204_1000387_pt1 | contig 8296 bp, 1 predicted proteins | sample TroBogEpilimnion_39_FD_153042 | JGI IMG/M metagenome (GOLD analysis project Ga0214204, IMG submission 153042) | Freshwater microbial communities from Trout Bog Lake, WI - 23JUN2009 epilimnion | ecosystem: Environmental > Aquatic > Freshwater > Lake > Epilimnion/Euphotic zone | place: Trout Bog...
AGTTCTACAGGGGCTACAGCACAGTTTTCAGGACCCAGTGGCATCGCTGTTTGGAGGTGTGCGTTAGCAGGATACGGCTTGGTATCATCCGCCAACTGTTCCCAGTGTGCCACCAACACCTATGGTCCTGGAAATGGAACCTGCATACCCTGCAGTTCTGGTATGGTCTCTGCTGTTGGAAGCAGTGCTTGCTTGACTGGCGCGCCCCCTGGCCAGTATTTCAATGGAGCGTCGTTTTCAGCGTGTCCTGGTGGATTCTTCTGTGTTGGAGGTTCCAGTGCTCCCCAAACATGCTCAAGCTGTTCTGTCGGCCAGTATACAGTGTCTCCCTGCTCTTCCATGTCGAACACCAGCTGCGCCGCTTGCCCTACAGGCAGTTATTGCCCTTCTCCGACGACTTCGACCGTAACAGCATGTGTGCAAGGCACAAACTACTGCCCTTCTGGCGCCACGGCTCCCATCGCGTGCAACGTGTGCGCGGCGGGAACAAGTCTGGCTTCTGCGTGCAACACCACGTCGCCGGCCTATTGCACGGCCTGTGTCTCAGGCAGCACATTTTCGACCGCAACCAACTCTGCCACGTGTTCCGCTTGCGGAGCTTGCGTCTCTGGCCAGTACACCTCGCTGTCCTGCGCTGTTTTGAACAACGTGACGTGCACCCAGTGTCCTGCTGGCAGTTTTTGCGCTACTCCAACGGCGACAACTCCCACAGGATGCGGTTCAAATTCCTACTGTCCAGCTGGATCCACCTCCAACGTGCTCTGTGCTCTTGGGTCCTATTGCCCTAACAACACTGCACAGATCGCATGTTCTCTCGGTTCATTCTGCATCGCCGGCTCTACCGCTCCTCAGCCATGTGCTGCTGGTTCGTTTTGCAGCAGTTCGTCCACGCAGCAGGCATGTTCGGTATCAAACTATTGCCCAGCCGGTTCCACGTCGCCGGGTGCTTGTCCTCAAGGCTTCTTCTGCACTCTTCCCAACGCCAAGACAGCATGCAACACAACGTACTATTGTCCGGTGAACTCCACGTCTCAAGCACTTTGTCTACAGGATTTCTATTGCCCTAATACCTACACTGAAACTGCATGCACACCCTCAAACTATTGTCCAACAGGTTCCACATCTCAAAACCTCTGCGCTCTTGGTTCCTATTGTGCCAACACTCACACTCAGACTGCCTGTTCTCCTGGCAGTTATTGCATCGCTGGTTCGACGGCGCCTCAGCCATGTTTGGCTGGATTTTATTGTGCCACGCCCTCTTCACAAACCGCCTGCACAGCCAACAACTACTGTCTCGCCAGCGTCACCGCTCCCACTCCTTGTACTGTTTGTTCGGCTGGAAACTACACGAGCAGCGTGTGCACCGCTTCGTCGAACGCAGTATGCACTTTGTGTACCGCTGGCGTCAACTATTCACCTTCGTCCAACCAGTTGACGTGCACCACTTGCGGCACCTGTGCCACCGGCCAGTACGTCACTTCGGCATGCAGTTTGACAGCTAACGTGTCGTGCGCCACGTGTCCACTCGGCAGCGCATGTCCCACCACGACCACGGTCACGGCATGCAGTCCAGGCCAGTTTTGCCCAGCCGGTTCCACGTCCCCCCAGACCTGCGCCGCCGGATTCTATTGTCCAAACGCAACGGTTCAGATCGCGTGCCCGGCCGGCAGCTTCTGCCTTGCCGGCTCGTCGGCCCCTGCCACGTGTACCGTTTGTTCTGCCGGAAAGTACCGGAGCGCGGTCTGTACCTCGACGTCCGACACCGTGTGCCCGTCGTGCGTCGCTGGATCGAACTTTTCGACTACAACCAACGCTGCATCCTGCTCCGGATGCAACCCCTGCACGGGCCAGTTCGTCTCGAACGCATGCACAGTCAGCTCGGATGCGATTTGTTCCGCCTGTCCAGCTGGCAGTTTCTGTCCTAATTCGTCGGCTGTTATCGCCTGCGATCCTGGAAATGTCTGCCTCTCCGGTTCCACCTCCCAGTCGCCGTGCCCAGCTGGCTTCGTGTGCACGACTCCTGCCACCCAGGTGGCATGCCAGCTGTCGTACTATTGCCCTCCGAAGACCACTGTGGCTGCAAAGTGCCTTGTCGGGTCGTATTGTGTCAACACTTCGTCGCAGATCGCATGTGCCAGCGGCACCTTCTGCCCTCAGGGTTCCACGAACCAGACGGCTTGCCAGGCAGGCAACGTGTGCGCTGATCCGACGCAGTCGGTGGCGTGCAATCCTGGGACCTTTTGCCCTACGGGCACGACGTCTGCAGGCGCCTGTCCTCTTGGCTTCGTGTGCGCCACTCCTGCGACGAAAACCGCTTGCATCGCTCCGAGCTATTGCCCTATCAATTCAACCCAGCAGCTGCCGTGCCCTGCTGGCTTCTCGTGCGCCAATCCGTCGACGGAGACCTCGTGTCCAGCCAACAGCTACTGCCTCCAGGGCGTCACGGCTCCCTCGACGTGCGACGTGTGCGCCAACGGCCAGTACATTGCAAGCACTTGCAGTTCGACCAACAACATCGTGTGCCCTGCCTGCACCAACCTGCCGTCCAACGCAGCGTACACTGGAGTGGGAAGCGCCGCCAACAACTGCCCGTGGGTGTGCAACGCCGGCTACTACCTCAACGGCGGCCAGTGCAGCGCCTGTCCGAGCGGCAGCTGGTGCTACGCCAACGTGCTGAACACGTGTCCGAACAATGCGAACTCGGCTGCGCTCAGTTCGAGTCAAAATTCGTGCTTGTGCCAGCCGGGCTACTTCGGCAACGGATCGGTCTCTGGCACCAGCCCGTGTCCCATCTGCAATGCTGGGTCCTATTGCCCTGGTGGCAACGGGAATTTGACGATTTCTTGCCCAGCCAACTTCTCCTCTCCTGTCGGATCGTCGTCCTACTCCAGCTGCCAGTGCGTCCCGGGCTACCTCCGCGTCAGCAACACGTCGTGCCAGCTGTGCGCCGCGGGCCAGATCTGTATCAGTGGTGCGCTGAGCACGTGTCCTGCCAATTCGATTGCACCTCAGGGCTCGAGCAGCGCGACCGACTGCGTCTGCAATCCCGGTTTCTACGGACCTAATGGCGGAACGTGCGTCCAGTGCCCTGCGAATTCCTTCTGTCCTGGTGGTAACGTGATCACACAGTGCACGACCAATGCGGTTTCGCCGGTCCAGAGCATCAATTCGACGGCGTGCTACTGCGACCGGGGCTACCAGGGGGTCGCAAACGCTGCGTGCGTCGCCTGTCCTGTGAACACCTGGTGCTGGACAGGGATCCTCAACACGTGTCCTGCCAACACTTCGTCGCCTGCCCTGTCGGCGTGGCCCGTCAACTGCACGTGTCTTCCTGGCTTCACCGGCGCCGATGGCTCGGCGTGCTCGCCGTGCGCTCCTGGCACGTACAAGACCGCTGGTGGAAGCGCCAGCTGTACGACTTGCTCTTCGAACAGCTATTGCACTCAGGGTGCTGTCACCCCAACCAGCTGTCCGTTGGCCAACAGCAATTCGCCCGCCGGTTCGATGGCCGTGTCGCAGTGCCAGTGCAACCCCGGATACTACGGGTCGTCGTGCAGCCTGTGCTCTGTGACGTCCTATTGCCCTGGCGGCGCTTCATCCTACGCGTGTCCGAACAGCGGCTACACCATCGCTGGCGCCAGCACGGCGTCCCAGTGCACGTGTCCGGCGAATTCGGCCCTCAACGGATCGAGCATCTGCGAATGCGTGGCGGGCTACCAGCACATTGTCGACGCGGCCTCGCCTGCCGGCTGGCGGTGCGACGTGTGTCCTGCGAATTCGTACTGCGTGGGTGGAGCCTCGTACCAGTGCCCAGCCACCGCAACATCAGCAGCCGGATCCGTCAACTACTCGGCGTGCCTGTGCCCTGCTCCGACGTTTATGACGGTCAACACGGGCGTCTCTCCTCCGGCTCTCAGCTGCGGAAACTGCGCCGCGAACAAGTACTACATCTCCAACACTCAGTGCGGCGCCTGTCCGACCAACTCCACCTCGCCAGCCGGCACCGCCTCCATCAGCGGGTGCGTGTGCGTCGACAGCATGTACGTCGTCAACTCCGGCGCGAGCAACCAGATGTGCAGCGCGTGCCTTCCTGGCTACTTTTGCCAAGGAGGCGGCTCGTCCGCGTGCCCCGCCAATTCCTATTGCACCGGCAGCACAGTGACTCCAGTCGCCTGCCCTGCGCTGTCCACTTCGTTGATTTATTCCAACTCCTCTTCCGCCTGCCTGTGCGGCGATGGATATTACATGAGCGGCGGCGTGTGCTTGATGTGTGGGTATGGAACTTATGGAGCCAAGGGCTCTGTAGGAGTTTGCTCCACTTGTCCTTCGAACAGCAACACGTCCGTTCCGGGAACCAGCTTATTGGCCCAATGTTTATGTGTAGCAGGATATGTTGGAGACACCACTCTACAAACAGGCCCTGTACCACCTACAAATGGAATGATGTCATATTACATGTTTAACAAACAACAATTTTTGGCAGACTCTTCTTCAAGCAATGTGGAACTAGTAGTATCTAGTGTTCCTCCAACTTACAGTACATCCAGTCCTTTTGGTGTGTGCGGGGGCAGTGCATATACAAGTTCGAGTACAATCGGGGCATTCACGCTTCCATCATACAATTTTGGGACTTCTGCTTCTGGTCTTTCAATTTGTCTCTGGTTCCAACCAAGTTCCATTGCAAACGCATGGGAAACTTTGTTCACGTTCGGAACTATTGCAGGGGCTAACCCATTGTCTCTTCAAATCCAGAGGTTTTCCAGCTCCAGCACATGGCGGCTGATGCTAATTCAAACTGGTGTTTTGTCCACGTCTCCTATTATATTCACTACAAACGGACTCCAATGGACCCATGTGGCTGTGGTGTACAGTTCACCAACTCTTTATGCCTACGTAAATGGGACCCTCTTTGGCTCTGCATCGTGCTTTTCACATTGGCCAAATTTGGTCTTGGATCAAAACATGATATCTCCCCCGCTCAATTCGCCTGCCCTTTGGTGGGGGGCAGCTCTTTCGTTTGTTGGAAACATAGCAGATCTTCGGGTTTACGGCCACAGTATTTCGTCAACGGATGCTATGAATCTGTTTCAGTATAACGCATGTGGACAGTGTCAGTCATGCCTTAAAAATTCGTACTGTCCTGGAAACAAGGCCAACTATTCTGTGCAGTGTCCGAATTCTACATACTCAGTCACGGGATCAAACTCTGTATCCCAGTGTACCTGCCCATCAAATTCAACGTGGCTGCCAGACCTCAACTGCACCTGCAACAACGGCACCTACTCCGTCGTCAACAGCGCCCTTGCTCTTGCTGGATGGCAGTGCAACGCCTGCGTCGCAGGAAGCTATTGCCAGCTCGGATACAGCTACGCGTGCCCTGCCACGTTTTATTGTCCTGCTTCAGCGCCAAATCCTGTCGCCTGCCCTCCTGGTTCGTTCTGCTTGGCGTCCTCATCAGCTCCTACCACCTGCACAGGCGGCAACTTCTGTATCAACGGCGTGTCGAGCCCCTGTCCTGCGCGCTTCTTCTGCGCTGCTGGCGCGTCGTCGCCCGCTGCTTGCCCTGATGGTTCGTTCTGCAACGCTCTGTCCGCTGCTCCCACCACCTGCGCTGCAGGCAACTTCTGCAAGAACGGAACCTCCACGCCATGCCCTGCTGGTTCCTTCTGTGGTGCTGGCAGCGCCGCTCCGACTGCGTGTGCGCCAGGGACCTACTCGTTGGCTGGCGCCTCTGCTCCCATCGCATGCCCAGCTGGCAGTTTCTGCGTGAACGGCGCCATCAGCCCGTGTCCGTCCGGTTCGTTCTGTGTCGCTGGCGCGTCGAGTCCGTCCGTATGCCCTTCTGGTTCGTTCTGCTTGGCGTCGTCATCAGCTCCCATCGTCTGCGCTGCAGGCTACTTCTGCCAGAACGGCATCGCCACCCCGTGTCCAGCGCAGTTCTTCTGCCCTGCTGGTGCGTCGAACGCCACCGCTTGTCCGAGCGGCTCTGTGTGCCTTCCGATGGCGTCCGCTCCCGCCACGTGTGCTGCTGGCACGTTCTGCATCAACGGAGTCGCCACCACCTGTCCGGCTGGTTCCTTCTGTGCCCCTGGCGTTTCGACTGCCGTGGTGTGTCCGTATGCCTTCTTCTGTCCTAGCTCGTCGACATCCGCCAACAGCTGCCAGGCGAACAGCAACACGTCAGCGCCTGGCGCCACGTCGGCCTCCCAGTGCCAGTGCAATCCGGGCTACTCCGGTTCCGGCACGTGCACACAATGTGCGGCCAATTCGTACTGCGTCGGCGGCGCTCAGATCAGCGCGTGTCCGACGGGCCTCTACTCGTTGCAGGGCGCTTCGGATCTCTCCCAGTGCAGCTGCCCCGTCAACGCGGCGTTGGTTGGAACCGTCTGTCTCTGCAACCAGGGGCTCCTTCAAGTCACCAACCCCTCAGCTCTCCTCGGCGGCTGGGTGTGCAACGCGTGTCCTTCAGGCAGCAGCTGCGTCAACGGAACGGCCAGCATCTGTCCAGCAGGTTCGGTCTGCGTCGGAGGCATCGCCCAGCAGTGCCCTGCCAACACCTTCTGCGCTCCGGGATCGTCTGTCGCGCTCGTCTGCCCTGCGAATTCGTACGCGGCTGCGGGTTCTGCGATCTGCACCTGCTCGGATGGCTATTCGATGGTCGGGGGCCAGTGTGTGCAGTGTCCAGCGAATACGTACTGCGTGGCTGGAGTCAAGTCCGACTGTCCATCTGGATCGGCCTCGCCTGTCGGATCGCCGAGCCGCGCTTCCTGCTCGTGCTTGCCTGGATCGTACAGCCTGCTGGGATCGTGCCTGGTTTGCCCTCCTGGTTCGTTCTGCGTTGGCGGCTCCGTCATGTCCAGCATGGCGAAGTCCGTCTGTCCAGCTGGCAGTTTCTGTGCATCGGGCGTGTCGGCTCCGACGGCATGTGATTCTGCGCCAGGTGATTTTTGATTTGATTTGATTTTGTTTTGACAAATTTTTTGACAATTTTTAATTTGACTAATATTTATTTTTGACCACAAATTTATTTCCTCTAACCTATTTCATAACTATACAGGAGTCTATTGCCCTGCGAATTCGTCCGCTCCTGGAATATGCCCTGCTGGCTTCTTCTGCCAGAATCTGTTCAGTCCGACGATGGTATGCCCTCCTGGCGCATATTGTGGAGCGGGATCGCAGGCGCCGACCCCTTGTCCGTCTGGCACGTACTCGAATCAGCTCCAGCAGACTTCGGCCTCAGCGTGCGCTCTGTGCACGGTGTGCAACTCGGGCTCGCTCGAAACAGCGCCGTGCACTTCGACCTCGAACCGTGTCTGCCAGCTGTGCTCGAACGCGCCCACGTACGCCACGTACACTGGAGCGGCCGGCTGCGCGTGGGTCTGCAACAACGGATACGCTGGAGCCGCGTGCGCCCGCTGCCTGCCGGGCTACTGGTGCGCAAACGGAATCGCCAACCAGTGCCCGCTGTACAGCACGTCGCTCGCCGGGTCGGGGTCCCAGAACGAATGCAGCTGCAATCCGGGATACTACAGCCAGGGCACCATCCTGGGCACCAGCCCGTGCGCCCAATGCCCTACCGGTTCGACGTGCCCTGGAGGAGGGGTGATAACGGTGACGGTTACGTCGACGCCACTGGTCAACGTGCCTGCTCAGATCGTGCTGGTGCAGCAGCCGCTGCCTGTGTCGGACAACCTTGTGTCGCTGTTCGCCTCGATTCCCACCAACTTGGCCAGCATCAGGGCGGCGCTCCCGGATCCGACCATGACGGTGTACACGCGCCAGGTCTGCCGCGGTTCGTATTGCGTCTCGTGCGACGGATCGAACACCTGTATTCCTTTGGTGGCTGTTGGGATAAGTCTGAGCGCCGGAAAATTCGTCTTCAACGTCAGCTCCGTGAAGGCGGATTCTTTGATTACGTTTGTGCCGGTCACGCCGGGAATGTGCGCCCCGGCTGTGGACTGGACGCAGGTTTCGTCGGAGTACTACACGGGCCTGAAGCTGGCCATCTCATCCGTGAGCGGCATATCGTCGATTCCGTTCATCTGTCCTTCGAATACGCTCATGGGTTCAAGCATATCTGTCCTCGGAGGAGGCAGTCCTGCTGCGCGACGGCGCCGAGCCCTGCTTCAGACCGTTTCGACGTCCGACGCTCTGGCGGTGTCTGTGGTGGTTCCGGCCAATCTCACCAACGCCACTCAGAAGGCGGTCGCCAGCGCCAATTTCACCATCCAGGGCTACACGCCCGTTACTGCCGGGGCCATCATCGCGGTGGTCAACACCACGACGAATGTCACCA
>Ga0214204_1000393_pt1 | contig 8232 bp, 9 predicted proteins | sample TroBogEpilimnion_39_FD_153042 | JGI IMG/M metagenome (GOLD analysis project Ga0214204, IMG submission 153042) | Freshwater microbial communities from Trout Bog Lake, WI - 23JUN2009 epilimnion | ecosystem: Environmental > Aquatic > Freshwater > Lake > Epilimnion/Euphotic zone | place: Trout Bog...
GGGGAAGTTGAAACATGGGCACCTTTTTAAAATTCTAAGGAGCAGCACAATATTTATGATGTCATTTCTGACTCTAAGAATAATGCATTCTTTACGGATTTTAGGCAGCAAGAAATTGGACGTATCGATGCAAAGACGGGTGCCATTACTTTCTTCAGCTTTCCCACTAAGCTGGCGTCACCGCGTCGAGGCACGATGGATGACCAGGATCGTTTGTGGGTTGGTGAATATCGTGGACACAAGATTGGAATGCTCGATACTAAGACTGGCGAGATGAAAGAGTGGTCGGTACCAACGCCATATTCTGCCCCATATGATGCTATAAAGGATCGTAACAATTACGTTTGGACCGGTTCAATGACGACAGATAAGATCGCGCGTCTTAATCTTCAAAACAACCAGTTTATTGAATATCTCCTTCCTAAGTCGACCAATGTGCGTCGAGTCTTTGTCCAAGATGATGCCCCTGAACCTATTTTTTGGGTGGGCAGCAATCACGGCGCCGCGATTATTAAAGTAGAGCCACTTCAATAATGCAGGATAAATCTCATGAGAGTGAATATGTATCCAGAAGAAAACATTAGCAACGGTTCACAAGAGCCTTCCAAGCTGAGACGTCGCTACTTGGCTTTATTGGGTTTAGCGCCCAGTGCTTTTATGACCAAACTCTCCTTTGCCCAAGAGGCGCCAGCTAAGAAATCTCCTGCAAATAGTCTAATTGAGGGCAAAGAGTATTGGGTCAATCGTAAGATGGATGCGCAAAATATCCGCTTGTTTCTGTGGCGCAAACGTATTGTTGGTAATACGTCTAAAGGGGTGATTTTATTCATTCATGGATCTTCTATGGCGGGAACGCCAACATTTGATTTGCAGATTCCAGGAAAGCCAGAGTATTCGGCGATGGATACATTTGCCAAGTTGGGTTATGACACCTGGTCTCTTGATCACGAAGGTTATGGACGCTCTGATAAAAATCGTCAAATTAACTTTAATATTGCCAATGGAATTGGGGATCTAGAGGCTGTTATTCCTGAAATTCTTAGGCTGACTGGCCAATCCAGCATCATGTTATACGGCATTTCTTCTGGGTCACTGCGTGCTGCAGGCTATGCGCAACAATATCCCGCGAAGGTCTCCAGAATTGCTTTAGATGCTTTTGTTTGGACGGGCGAGGGTAGTCCCACTTTAGCAGAAAGACGCAAGCGCTTAGCACAATGGGAGTCAAACAATCGTCGCCCAGTCGACAAAGCAATGATTAGTAGCGTATTTACCAGAGATCATGCTGGCACTGCTGATCCTGTGGTGGTGGATGCATTTGCTAACGCAATCTTGGCTTTGGATAGCTCGATGCCAACAGGAACGTATTACGACATGTCAGTGAATTTGCCGGTAGTCGATCCAGAAAAGATGGTGATGCCGACGTTAATCATGCGTGGTCAATATGATGGTATTGCTGGCTTTCAGGATCTCTTAAACTTTTTTGCCAAAATTCCAAGTCCAGATAAGCAGTTTTCAGTGATGCCTGGTATTGCGCATGCTAGCTTTCAGGAGCGCAATGTAGCCATTGCATATCATGTTTTAGATGGCTTTTTTAGTCAGCCAAAACCAGTTTATCGTGGGTAGTATTTCAATAAGAAGATAGATTTATTTTGCACAATGAAGGCGTAAATCAATATGTTTAAAAAGTTTCTCATCGGTTTAGCCCTCTTATGCTTAGATCCACAGGTATTTAAAGTGCAGATGCGCCCAGATCCATTGGCCAACTGATTGCGCACTGGTTAATGTATGTTTGACTGGATATCAGAAAGCGCTTTCTGGACAATATTTTTAATATTGCACGGCCTTTGTGCTGTTGCTTTATTGGGCGCTATCACGCATCAGTTTTTTGCTGCATTTAAAACGAGGGGCTCTAGTGGATCGTCTGATTTTATTGGAAGATTTAAGGGGGTTTCTCCGGGGGTGTACACCAAAGCAATTTGTATTCTTTGGCTCATCACTTTCATATTGGGCGGATATATTTATGCACAGTACAGAATTGCTATTCGCATTCCTTTGGAGGCTTCAGGGTATTGGCGCACACAAGGCTTTTTTGAGCTTAAGGAAAATTGGTCAAGCATGGGTTTATTCTTACTTCCGGGCTATTATGCGATGTGGTGTATGCAGTTGAATGAGTCTTTTATTAAGGCGCGAAGTTATTTAACAGCGATGTTAGCTATCATTTGCTGGTTTTCATTTTTAGTGGGGCATATTGTTAATAATGTCCGTGGGTTTGGATCATGAAAAACAGTCAACTGAATCAATGCCTCCTATTTAGTGCTGTTGCACCTATTGTGTATTTCATAGCGGACCTATATCGGTTGCCGATGTTTACATTTTTTCCTGCGGTGAATGAGTTTTATTGGGGCTGGGCCCCCATGAGTAATGATCTAGGCCCTGGCATGTACTGGTATGGTTGGCTTGCTACAGCAACTGCATTTTCTGGATTGCTGAGCATGGTGATCACCAGGCTCATTCCAGAAAAGAGTCATTTTTGGACCTTGTTATTACAGTATTTATGGATATTGCCAATTGCACTCTTAATTCCCTTAGTTGTTTCACTGAAATTTTATTGGCGATAAACCATGCAGAAAAAATTCATCTTCTTTTTTCTGGGCATTCTACCGGTGCTAGTGATTGCCGGCGGTAGCGAGTATGAGTATGGCGATGATTCAGCCGAAGCTGGGCCTGCTTATTTTGGGTTTGTGAGAGATCAAAGGGGAGTAAATCTTCGCGGCGCAACTGTTATTTTGCAGGCCAAAAAAGGGCCCAGGATCGAGGTCGCTTCCAATGTCCTTGGTGTGTATCGAACCCACTATAGCAAAAATACAAAACCTGAAGACATAGACATACGTTGTGAGAAGTCGGGTTATCAGTTTCAAAAAATACTCGTAAGAACGGTGAGCGGTACAAAGTATCAGGAGGCAGATTGCTTAATGCAAGCAAATGCAAAATAGCGTCATTTAAAGGGTGGCTCCTTGTTTTTCTATTTGTACTACCGTTTCATAATGACGCACTTTCGCAGTATGTCCAGGATTCTCCAGCTGATCTTGTACTGCTAAATGGTAAGGTATTTGAGCCTCATCGGCTTTCAATTCAATCTTTAGCTATTGCTGGCGATCGAATTATGGCCATTGATAGTGCGCAGATTATTAATGGCTATATTGGCAATCAAACGCGCGTAATTGATCTACAGGGGAAGATACTTATCCCTGGGCTCATTGATTCTCATATCCATGCAATACGTGCCGGGCTATATTTTGGGTCTGAGCTTGATTGGGCTGACATTCATACCATTCCCGAGGCCTTAGCCATTCTCAATGCCCGTGCTAAGGCCTTGCCGGCTGGTGCTTGGATAGTTGTAGCGGGCGGCTGGACCGATCAGCAATTTATTGAAAAACGTAAGCCTAGTTTGGCAGAAGTTCAAGCTGCGAGTATGGATCACCCCTTTTATATTCAATATTTGTACGACGGGTTTTTAATATCTCCCAGCTTTCTTGAGAATAAGACATTAGATATCCCCGCACAATTATTGGCGCGCCTAAAAGTTGAAACACAGTTTGATAAGGGTTGGGAGCAGCCTACAGGTTGGTTTTATGGGGATGCAAGAACTGTTAGTGATATTTTTGAATTATTGCCACAACCCAGTTTTCAGGCTCAGCTAAAAGGCAGTAAGGAATTTTTCTTGGAGCTCAATCGTAATGCCATTACAGGTGTTCTTGATCCGGGTGGATATAACCTGAGCCTATCCGCATATAAAGTAGTGCAACAACTGGCACTTAATGAAGGGCTGAGTCTGAAGTTAAGATATTTCTTGTCTGCTCCAAAGCGAGGTACTGAATTAAGTGATTTTAAATCGATGACGAGCCTTGAGGATCTACAGAAAAAAAAGGAGTTTTATCTCTGGAATGGCATTGGTGAAAATGTTACATGGGGAATGTACAACAATGAAAAACCAAGCGTTGAGCAGCAGCAAGAGTTACAAGAAGTTTTAAATTGGGCTAATGATCATCAGTTAACTGTAACGCTTCATTGGAATAACAATCAATCAGTAGGCTATCTTTTAGATGTTATTGAGAGGGTGAATGCACGGCGGTCTATCCAGAATTTACGCTGGTCTATTGCCCATCTCAATGATGCGAGTGAGGAGACTTTGCTGAGGATGAGTAGCCTAGGACTGGGATGGTTAGTGCAAGATTCTTTTTATTATCAAGGCGAGCGTTTTGTTGAGCGACGCGGTAGCGAACTAGCCATGCAAGTTCCACGCATTCGCTTTGCTACGAATCTTGGCATGAAGGTTGCCATGGGTACGGATGCTCATCGAGTCATGACCTATAGACCTTTTACTGCTTTACAGTGGCTCATTAGCGGGAAGACGGCTGGCGGCACTGTCTTAGGAAATCCGGTGGAAAGACCCGATCGTGCGCAAGCCTTAAGGATGTATACGCAAAATAGCGCTTGGTACTCTTTTGAGGAGTCTGAGAGAGGTCTCATTCAAGTCGGCGCTAAAGCTGACTTAGCTGTCTTAAGTCAAGATTACTTCAATGTGCCAATCGACAAGCTTGATCAAACTCGATCCCTACTCACCCTAGTCAATGGTCGAATTGTATTTAATGGGCTCTCACACTGAGAATTTTTGGAGCTAGATAGATGGCATATTTGATTTGGATCAAATCCACCGATCAGGTTTCGGGTATCTTATCTGAGTGAGCAATACTAGTGGAGTTGACGTGATGAGCCATACACATAATGTGACTAGTGAAGATCGATGCGAGACGGATAGCGGCGTCTTTTTTATTGTGCGCCATTTTGTAAAGTCTGGTATGGATGCTGAGTATGAGCAGTGGCTGAAAAAATTGATGTTTAAAGCTGCAGAGTTTCCAGGGCACTTAGGAGTGCAGGTGATTAAACCCTCTAAAGGCAGTAAAGAATTTACGACTGCAGTTCGTTTTCATTCTGCACAAGAGGCTAAAGATTGGCAGGATTCTGTGGTTCGAAAAGAGATTGCTGCCGAGGCTTATAAATACCTGAGCAAGCAAGAGCATTTTGAGATGCGTAGCGGTATTGATTTTTGGTTTACACCAAGTTCTACAGCCCCACCAAGATGGAAGCAGTGGTTGCTGACAACAGCAGTGATATGGCCTTTATCTGTGGTAATCCCAGTAAGCTTATTGCCAGTATTTCATTATCTAGAGATTTCTAATGTTTTCACCATTTACCAAGCAACGTCTGCACTCATCATCGTTGGAATTGCGACCTATTGGGCAATGCCTTGGTGCACTAATTTATTTTATAAATGGTTGTACCCTAAATCGTGAGATTTTATAGGCGCTCATGGAAGCGTCGATAAAGTGCACCTGTTACTAGAATTAAACAAAGCGCTGAAATTGCTAGCGACCAATGTATACCGATTAATCCGCCCATCAGGCCTACGGTGATTCCAGCTCCAGCCCGCATACCCATTGCTGACATGTTAAAGAGCCCAATGACTCGCCCACGAATTTCAAATGGGGCATTCATTTGAACGATGGTCTGAGCCATAGAATTAAATGAAAGCTCTAGGAAGCCACCAATAAATAAAAATATTAGCGAAAGAATGTACTGGCTTGAAAGAGCAAAACACAGTAAAGAAGAGCACCAAAGGATTGCAAGCATTAAAGCAGTCTTTGGCGAGGTTTTCAAAATGCCACCACGGCTTTCTAGTAGCAGCCCACCCAATAGAGCTCCAGCGGCATCAGCCGCCAGGAGCATGCTATATAAAATACCTGGGTCACCGTGACCTAAATCATTGGCAAAGCCAGGCATCTGCGCTTGATAGCTATTACCAATAAAAAAGGAGGCTGCGCCAGCCATAAAAATCATCGAGCGAATTTTGTGCTCATGACGAATTTCAAGCGCAGTAAGACGGATATCTTTTAGTCCTCTGAATGCTCGAGGTATCGCAATTGCGGCGGCTCTAAATTTAGGGCCACAAGGGGCATGAATAAGCCAAATCAGATTAGGTAAATAAAAGCACGCATTTAGTAGGATCCCTAATTCAGGACCTAAAGCTAGCATAATCATTGCGCCAATTGCAGGACCGCCCAAGAGGCCAAGATATCGTGTGGTTGCCAAAATTCGAATGCCGCTAGGTAACTTATCCTTGCCAACAACATCGTAAAGAATAATTTGGGTTGCAGTTTGCCAGAGCACGCCAGAGCAACCATGAAGCACTAGAAGGCAGATGGCATGCCATAGCTCCAAGGTATTAGTGAGGAAAAGATAACCCCAGCAGAGTGAGCAGCCAATAAACATGACTAGACCAATTTGAATAAGCCTTCTAGGATCTACATAATCTGCTAATGCACCTGCAGGCACAGAAAATACTAAGAAAGGTAGCCAGTGTGATATCACTGCAAATCCACCGAGAGCCGGAGAATGAAACTTTTGGAACATCATCCAATAGCTAATAACATGCTCGATGTTATCCGCCAGCATGGTAAGCAAGTAGCATGCTACAAGTGCTTTAAATGCTGGAATGCGTAGAGCGACAAAAGATTGGTGCACTGGAGCAGTCATGTAATTTCTTTAGACAGTAGTTGATTTTGCAAAGTTACCAGCGCTTGCTATGGAGCCCATGTTCCAAGAGTTTTCAAGTAGCAATTTACTTTTGCTACGCGGCAAAATATCTTCAGTGAGGTCTAAAAATTTGGCATCAAGCTGCTCGTTGCTTAAAGGATTCTCTACACCGCCAATAGCACTTTCAATATACCTCTTAACTACCCGACCATCATTCAAAATAATAATAGCTTCACCGGATTTCTTGGCTAGATTTGGATCTGCTTCGACTGTTATTTTTTCCCTCAGTGCAATAGTTTTTGGATTGAGTACGGCCGCATCAGAATATTGCTTCTCTCCGGCACGACCATCAATAATGGCGATAGCAACTGAGTGATAGACGCTGAACTTACCTTCAAGACCGGTTTGTGGGGATTTTTTGCCAGTAAGTTCTAAGACATAAGGGTTCGCTTTTATCAAGATCGATTTTATTTGGTCTGGCTGAAGTTGGTATTGGTTGCGTAATTGAATGGCGGCATCAATTGCAGGGTGAATCACAATGCCGCAAGCAAATGGTTTATAAGTATTTTTGGCAATTTCAAAACGAGTACCTAAATCACCAAGTAGTTCCGAGTAATTTTGTTTTGTACTCATGGCATTAGCCCAGCCAATTCTTGATTCAATCATTTGATTCGAGCTTGTGAAACCTTTCTGCGCTAGCAAAGCAGAAAATACTCCATTAGATGCAGCTCTGCCAGGGTTAAAGCTCTTATTCATAGATCCAAAAGAGTCTCTAAAGCCCACAGGTTGTGAAGCTGCAAGCCCAAGAGCCCAAATCATCTGCTCTTCAGTCAAGCGCATCAGCCTACCAATTGCAGCTGCCGCACCAATAGAAGGGTGTGTACCAGAAACATGCCAGCCAATGTCTGCGTGGTTTGGTGCTAGGGCATTTGATAGTCGAATTGTGAATTCAACGCCAAGATAGAAGGCATTCATAAATTCTTTGCCGCTCACAGGCTTCAACTCAGAGTAGGCCAGGAGTGCCGAGGCGATCGGTCCTGAGGCATGTACATTAGTTAGTAAATGAGTGTCATCAAAATCTAAGATATGACTACCAACTCCATTGATAAAAGCAGCATTGAGGATATCAAAACGTTCACTTCGACCTAAAATGCTGGCTTGCTTTGATCCTGACACCGGCCTCAAACTTTCGATGCAGATATCAATTGCCTTATGGCGACAACTGCCAACAGTTACGCCAACATAGTTCACAAAAGATCTAATAGATTCTCGTTTGATGTTGGTAGGGATATCTTCATATTGCGTGTTTAGCGCATATTGAGCCAGAATTCGGGTGGCATCCTTGCCGGATTGAAGGTTGGCTTCGTTAAGCTCAATTACTTGTGCAGCAAATGGAAGGGCGGGAAGAAGGCTAAGCGCTAAACCGGTGCCACCTTGTTTTAAAAAGGATCTTCTTTGTTTAAAATTCATTTTTTTGTCTCCAGCAATGGCAAGTAAGCTTTTATTTAATTTGTGCATCATCGTAACTGAATTGACAGATTTTTTGAAATGAGGCGTTCATTATGTTGCTATGCAGTAATTTACCTTGACGCTCAAAATGAACTAAGATTTTGATTTGGGAATTGCCAACGATTGGCG
>Ga0214204_1000412_pt1 | contig 8067 bp, 11 predicted proteins | sample TroBogEpilimnion_39_FD_153042 | JGI IMG/M metagenome (GOLD analysis project Ga0214204, IMG submission 153042) | Freshwater microbial communities from Trout Bog Lake, WI - 23JUN2009 epilimnion | ecosystem: Environmental > Aquatic > Freshwater > Lake > Epilimnion/Euphotic zone | place: Trout Bog...
GTGTAGGATACCTTGTGTGTGGGAATATCATCCGGCGATACGTTGAGGAATTTGGCCAGCTGATAGCGTTCCGAGACGATAGCAAGGTCCTCGATCATTCCAGTGGGAGAGGGAATGAGGTCTTTACGAGCAATGTCTTCCACAGGCCTTCCGATAAATTTCCTGTTTGTCGGGATGACAGTTGGCGTAATAATGCCATAGCCCATCTTCGGGGAAGGAAGGCCTGTTGCATCCTCATGATCATGTTATGTGAAAGAGACATATGAGCAGAGAGCAGCAGAAACACCTGTGATGAGTTCCTCGCTGTAGGTCAGGCAGCCTGGGACGCACCACTTGTAAAAGTACTTGACCCAGGTGGCGACAAAGAGGGTTCTTGCCGCCTGCGCAAAGGCTGTCATCGTATGCTCCTATATGAGTTCAAAATAATAGAGACCTGGCATGGCTTGCATCCTGTGATGGAGCCCATCATGAGCAGCCAGCGAACATCGACTGCGAGATAGATTTTGGTCGCCTCCATCCTATCATGATGATGTCAGATTGTATCCTCCTCTATTGTGAATGGTACGTGCGTGGACCTTGCGATGCGAATGGGTTCCAGGATAAGCCTTTTTTGCTTGTAGACATTATTCTGCGGAGGAGGCGAGCCCTGCCAAAAGTGAGGCAGAGTATCCTCGATGCCAAACACTGTGGGCCATGCCATGCTATGATTGATCATTTCGGAGAGGGTATGTTGTATAATCTCCTCCCCGTATGTCCTGTTGGCATATAGTATCAAAGAAGGGGCTTTCCATATACAAAAAGGCTGGGGGAAAGACCTATTGATCTGGCAATACTGATTGAAGTCGCGGGATTCCTCATGATAGATGAACGTGCCCAATTTTTTCTGGACGATTTCCTTAAAATCCATGATTTCCACAGGATTGATGGTCACCTGCAAAAGAGAGTGTCACATAGCAGCGGGTGATAAAAACAAGCAGGGGGGGACCTGGAGGTGGGGATGCGAGATGTACATTCCGCAGGTGAGGGCATCCCTGACGATAGGCGTCTCAAGGGGGGCTACTTTCAGGTACACTTGCTCGTATTTCTGGAGGAAATCCGTGAGCTTTTGCTTGGACTTTTCCGAGCATTGGTCCAGGGAGCCGTCTCTGTCATCAGCGCCTGTCAAAATACTACTAGACACATGACACATATGAGACAAGGACCTGAGCCAAATGAGGACGTCCTGGAAGGCGAGGTCTTGAGGGACTTGAAACTTCTTGCAAAAGTACTGCATGAGGATCATCTTGTCTGTGGCAAACATGCTTTCCATGGTATCGGACATGAGCCATGGGAGCAAGGACGGGGAGATGCCTCTGTAGATGAACTTGAAGGCAGCGATTTCAGTCGCCTCGTAGAGCGTGCCTGTGCGGTTGCCGCTCCGGCGATGCTTTCCTACAGTGACCATGGATTCGATGGAGGTGGCAAGGAGATTGGTGGCGATGATTCTGGCCTTGCCGATCTCAAAGCACCTGCCACGATCGTCAGGGGAGTACTTGACTGTGTTGAGCATATCCTTGGAGAGGTCCAGCTGAGAGTAAAAAGATTCCAAAATCTCCTCCACGATCATGGAGGCAGAAATCTTGCCTGTGTGAGCGAGAGAGCGGCATCAGCTCCTTCTAACACAAGAGAAGAAGAGAAACCGTACCCAGCATTCCGGTCCATTGCATAAAGGCCGTGAAATGAGCGACGCCAAAGGCCGAGAGAAAAATGCTCCTGGTGATTAGTCAGGGAGGTTGATTCGATGGCAGAGAAAAAGGCAGAACCTGCACTTGTTGGACTTGAGGATGGAGGCGTGCTGCGCAGAGGGGACATAGGTGCGTTTTCCGTAGGCGAGAGACTGCTCACCGCAGAACTCGTCCTTGGATGCGGCATCCATGGAGTCTGCGCTGGAAAGGATGCATCGGGCCACCTTGGTAAACGTGAAGAAACGCTCGTACATACTATCGCCGACCAAATTGTTGGAGCATGCCGCCAAGTACCCCATAATGGCCTGAATGTACTTGACGGGGACCCTGATCTTGGTCTTGGGGTCAATATCTGTGGAGGTTTGCATATTGGGGTTATTCGAACGGGTCTGCCGTGAGACAGAGGTGATGAGCGCTTGGATGGCTGCGCCTGACATGGCATCGGTATGGAGGCGCATTTCCGTGGTATACAAACGAGCGCTGACTTCAATGATGCGGCTGACGATCTCCTCGCTGCCCTCCGTCCCCTTGATGACGTTGCACGACAAGGTGTAGAGGCCCATCTCCGAGGAGCGCCTTATCTCTTGCAGGATCTTCTTGTCGGCCTCCTTGGATTGGAGCAGCCGTTCGTCGTACTTGGTCATATCAATCATATTCTCCAGGACGCTGATCACGAAATCAGCTCCACATCCGTTATTCTTGGTGAGAATGACCTTTTCGTGTGCGCAATACGCTCCGCCTCCGTCATGGACGACAATGGTGGATCCGATTCCATTTTCCGAACCCTGCATCATCGTCATCGTCGTCGTCATTGTTACTACTCTCGTCGTCATATGATGATGACGGTTTAAGCCAACACGCATACCTCAATCACGGAGCCATGAAAGTTGAGCGAAAGCATGAGATCCGAGATTAAAAATTGAAGAAAAAGGAACAGATTGTCAGGCCGGAGGCTCCAGGCCATCTTGTTGGTGCTCTGGACGATCTTGATGAAGGCGATGAGCGCCTCGTGCATAGTGCACCCATAGCGCAAACCCTTCTGCATAGTATGGGGTTAGGCATGGAAAGAAAAAAAGGGGTTGGGAGTGCGAGACCTGCATCTTGATGATAAACTCCTCAAAGAAGATTCCGCATTCCGTGTTATCGTCCTGTTTTGGTATTAGAAAAGAAAAAGCAAACAAGTATAAACAAAAAAAGATGAGAAGGGCACACCGAAACGTCGTGCCCATCTTTCATCCGATCTCCTGCCATGGCTGCCCTTGCATTGGTGTATGTATCGCTACCTTTGGCGCGGGTAAAAGCCAAGGGAATGCTCATTTGGATCCATTGGTTCACAATGCTCAGCTTCTCCTGGACCTTTTCTTGAGGAAGGAGATTGACTGCATTCATAAAGCCCCTGCAAAAGGATGCGATCCTATCATGATGACGATGATCCAATCCCATCCTATGAAGATCCACAGACCTGGACCACTTGGCATCGCCATTGCTGTAAAACGACTTGCCAGCAACCTGCTTCTTGCCCTTGAGGATCGTATTCCGTTCCTCCTCCCCTAAGGGATCCGTCAGCAAAATCTGAGAGAGGTCAAGGTCCTGCCGCGGCTCCGTATAAGCTCATCAAGAAAAGGCAATAAAAGAATGCATTGGGGGTTGTGAACCTTGATATTGAGGCGCGCTTGCAACAGTTTTACAGAGACAGAGGTGGGCAGCATGTGCATCATGCGTCCGAATTTCTCAAAGGTGACGGGTCCCGCCACAAACACAGTCGTCGAGATAAAGATGCAGATATCAGTGCTTGGGAAGCCGGTAATGCCCTTCTCCTGTATCCATGATCAAACTCATACTTCTACGAACACAAGGATCAACCAAAAAGCAGAAGAGTACCTCATCAAGCATGAACCCTTGGGGCGGCAATAGGACGATTTGCTCCAATTGCTTCTGAGAATCATCCTCCTCCTCCTCCTCAGCATCTTCCTCCTCCTCTTCAGCATCGTCCTCCTCAACATCGTCCTGAAGGGATTCGGAGAGGGAGGACCTCGCTTGCTTTTTGGAGCCGATGGATTTCCTCTTCTGCTTCTTCTTCTTCTTCTTTTTCTTCTTCTTCTGGGCGCCATCGGGGTTGGGTTCGCCGTATGTCAAGGCGATCGCGATATCGACTGCCTTATCGTATGTGGCACAGGAAAAAAGAAAGGTTCCAGAGGGCGGCTCAAGCTCATCAAAGACCAAGTCGCCAAACCCCTCGAGGTGGGCTTGGGTGGCTTGCGGGTAGAGCTGGAGGTAATGGCATGCAATCCAGTGGACCATGCCTTGCACGCTGAAGAGGGGCGTAAACGAGTGCTCGTTGGACACCTTCATCCAGTCGATGGAATCGCCGCGCTCGAGCTCGTTCATGAGCGGGACGCCCAGCGTCTCTCTTAGGCTCTGGGCATAAGAATTGATGGCGATTCGTCTCTCGTCGGTCTCTGGGACAATGGTTTGGGAGAGAGTATGAATCAGCGCGTGGCGCAGGGAAAAGGCGGCATGTGTTCTCGCGATGAGGACGAGGTAATTCTCCTTTTCCATCGAGAGGATCCGAATCTCCATCTGCACCACCACCACCAAGAAGTCAGCATAACAGCAAAAGAGTGCATTGGCAGTAGGCAGGACCTGCATTTCTGCCTGAATGGCGCCTCCTTCCTCCACAATGATGGGCTTTTCATTCTTGCCACGAAATCGGCATGTGAAGGGTACGTCTTTCTTCAAGTTCATAAAGGCATGTGTTTTTCCATTCTGGACATTGCACTGCGTACTATGCAGAATCCACACTATTTTCAGCAGCTCTGCTGGCAGCGCCGATTGCTCCTTGAGGTGGAAAGGGAAGCAGATCAAGGGCCCTGCATTCTGCTCATTATCATGAATGGCCCTCGGGGGCACAACCATCATCCCGCTGCTAAGGTCGTCTCGATTCGGCTCAAGGCCTCCTCCTCCTCCTTCGGGGAGAAGGGGCTGAGACGACGACATATGGGCTCTTTTTCGGCTGAGCCTCTGGTTGTGAGGTCTTATTTATTATGCCGAGGTTGCCCCAAAATAGATTTTTTAATTTCTCCTCGAAATAGCCTTCTTTTTTGAAAATTGGTTTTTTTTAGAAAAAAGCATCTTTTTTGCAAAGTTGCTGGCTTATGAGCCACGATCACGACGAAATGGAGCGAAATGCGCCCTCCGTCGGCGTCCTCCTCGAAAAATCAAAAGACCAAAAATGTACATGTCAAAAAGCAGGCAAGCGCTCAAGAAGAATCAGGCCAAACGGAGAGCGGGCATGCAAGCAGTGTTAGTAGTAGTACAGCCACGGGTATGACGATGGTGGTGAACGAGGAGGACTTTTTCCATTACACGAATTTCCGAATTTTGGACAGCATTGGCTATCCTGGGGCGTATCGCAAATTTCTGCTGCGAAGAAAGGATCAGGGTTCGGAATGGGCCATCAAGATGAACAACCACGTGGTGGTGGTGCAGCACTCGATCAGGGAGCTTTCGATCCTCGAGCAGGTCTCTTTGTCTGTTGCACACGCTGCTTGTGGCTTGGATGACTTGGGTGGTGGGTAACAGGATATCAAAAAGTCGAGCATTCTGAAGAACTTGGACATTATTTGGCAGCATGTGGTGGAGAGCAACACGCCGCCATCGGATCAAAACCTGACGATTGGGACGTGTTTGATCACAGGGAAGACCAACTCACCCTGCATCATGATTCGTGGGAAGGGGAGGGGCGCCAACAACTTTACTGTGAGCAGCAAGTTCTTTCTATTCCTGTGTCACCTGTGGGTCGTGTACAAGCTCGACGTTTTGATCAAGGTTTTTATTTTTAGTTACATCTGTGTGCAAACTCCTGACAGTCAACAGGTGTACACCCGCAAGACGCTGGAGGAGGTGGATCCTCGGAACGAGCTCCTGCTTTCCGACATTGCAGCCAAGTTCAAGGATCGGGAGGGGGAGATGCACTGCCTGGCGCGGGCCATCCACGCTGCCTACAGTCACGTGTATCGATCGGCGATGGGCGGGCTGTTGGCTGTGGTGTGAATACTGATATATAGTGGGCGCAAGTTTTGTGATTAAAGGAAATGGTGGTGCTGTGGCTGCTATGCCTTTGGCAAGCAAGAGCCGTGGATGCGCCATGGTGGTCTGTGGTTTTGCTCACGGTGTCTCTTGGCATGGGCTTGTGGCTTCTTGTCAGTCATACTGGGAGTAAAGCTCAGAGCAGCCTCTCTATGACTAGCAATAGCACTAGTAAACCACAGAGCAGCCTCTCTATGACGACAAGTACTAGCCTCTCCATGACAAGTACTAGTACCAAAGCACAGAGCAGCGTCAGTCCAACAAGCACTAGTACGAAAGCAGAAAACAGCACAGGCAGCAGTAAAGCACTGCAGGCAGGGGTCCACTTGATAATTATCATGTAAGAAGGCTTTTTCTTTTTCTTTTTGGGCTAGTGTGTGAGATGATTTTGAGCAGGTATGTAGGCGGCATTTTGTTTTCCAGCATCCCCATTTTTGCTGTGCCGTTGCTGGTCATCTTATGTGTTGGAGGGATGGTGAACACCCCGCCTGTCACTTACGATGTGGATGATTACATCGGGTTGCTGTTGGGCATTGTCCTGGCATGCACACACAGCAGCGCGCACGCCTTCCTGCCTGGAGGGGGAATGGGGTGGGTCCAGTTGGTCTTGACGGTATATCATATCTTGAGGATGGAGGGGGTGTGGAAGGGGGGCGGTGGCCTGCTCCTCCTCAGCTTCCTTCTTCTGCTGGGGCCAAGCCTCATGTTGATGCGAAGACCGCTTTCCGAGGAGCTGCCTGCCGTGCTGATCCTGCCGTGCCTGTGCCTCAAGGTGCGACGCCTGGTGGTCGTGGGGGAGAGCCTCGGCAACAAAAAACAGCAGCATGACATCTTATTTTATGGGATGGCATGGGCCTTGTTTCTTGGGATAGTGAGCCAAGGCTATCCTGTGGTGCTGTTCTGCGCCATGGTGGTAGGCTCGTTGCCTCCTCCTCCTCCGTCTTCGTGTAGCCCCACAGTGCAAACAGGAGGCAGCGTCACTCGTGGACTACTAAGGATGCCTGTCTAGGTTGCCACACGTGACGGTACATCCTTCCAGGACAAAGGCAAAGGCAGCATAGCGTCCTATGGTCTCCCATCTACCTCCTGCTTCTTCTGCAGCACACCCATGTTCGGCAGCGAGCTCGATGAGGGCCGTTCGGCCTGGGTGTGTGGTGAAGACGTCTTGCAGGGCCTTGAGCGCGTCCAAGGTCGTTGGCGCGCTTTGAATCATATCCAAGAGGTTTGGCACTGAGGTTTGTCGAAAGTAATTGGCATACACGGTTTGGAAAAACAGAGGAGAGGCGCCTTCGGGCCAGCATACAACATTCGGAAGGAGCATTTTCACAAATGCGGGCGACACATGATCATCATCATGAGGCTGCTGCTCAGGCTGCGGCCTGCACATATAGGGTCTTTCTAATAATACAATAATAATACTATATCCTAAATATCACATGATCTTCAAATTGGCAATATCAGCCTCTGCATTGCCTCGGAGCATGAGGTAGCTGATGGCCATGCAGTAGTCCTTCTTTCGTTTCTGCTTCATTTCGCTGATTTTCAGCTTGACGTCGGGGGAGGCGGCTCCATCGACTACCACGATTTCAGGGTGGTCCACGACAAAGCGGTCCTTGTCAAAGGTGCAGAGCTTGGTGAAACAGTTTTTGGCTATGAGAACTGCGGAGTTGGGGAGTAAAGCGTTGGAGAGGACCTCCTCCCACTTTTCCTGTACCTTTTTCTTTGACATGGACTCCTTGGGGTCCCAGAAGAGGCTGGATGGAAAGTAGGTGGCGTACATGTGGGAGGCATAGAGAAGGGTGCTGCATAAGCAGGCGTTGATATTCACGGGGGGGGCGGGCAAGGGATCATGCACGCTGCAGTTATTGGCGATGATTTCCCACCATGCTTTCGGGGGGCAGCGCATGCAGCCATTGAGGATAATGGGAATATAGTCTGCGTTCATGAAGGCGAAGCAGTCCTTGGCTCGGGTGCGGAGGATCTCGAGGAACTCTTGGACATGGGCAACGTCATCCTGTTGGTCGTCTGGTTTCTTGCAGTCATCCCATACGGCTTCGACGCAGCCCTGAAACGCCTCCAGGCTGATGGCGAGAATTTGATGGGTGGTCATCATGGCGGGGACCGAGACCTGGAGGAGGGCAGCCTGATGATTGGTGCGATTGAGGCCGAGGGTGGTGAAGAAGGAGATCAGGTATTGCAGCAAGGGCCTAGCCTCCTGCATGGCATTCAGGGTCCTGTATTCTGCCTGGAGCTG
>Ga0214204_1000413_pt1 | contig 8066 bp, 5 predicted proteins | sample TroBogEpilimnion_39_FD_153042 | JGI IMG/M metagenome (GOLD analysis project Ga0214204, IMG submission 153042) | Freshwater microbial communities from Trout Bog Lake, WI - 23JUN2009 epilimnion | ecosystem: Environmental > Aquatic > Freshwater > Lake > Epilimnion/Euphotic zone | place: Trout Bog...
CCTTGATGCTGATGTGGTCTCCAGGCTTGAGTGCTGCTGCTTTTCGTACGATCTCACCCTTTTGGGTCAGCACTACTGCATATCCCCGATCGAGAGTGGATTGTGGTGAGAGAGTTCGAAGTTGTGCCTTGAGCGAGTCGAGATCCTCAGAGCCCAAAGCAAGTTCACCCTCCATCGCTCGAAGTGATCGACTCTTAAGAGCAGCGACGATTTCGGCGCGTGAGCTCAGCATGGAGTAAGGATCTTTGAGAATAGGCCGACTCGTCAGCTGCACAATCGAGTTCGATTCATTGAGGAGAAGATTTTTAAGATAACGCAACGAACGATCCTGAAGATTTCCAATCTTGGTTAATTCTTCAACGATATCGGGGACAACTCGCTTACCAGCATCAGTTGGAGTAGAAGCGCGCCAGTCGGCAACTAAATCGAGCAGAGGTGCATCTTTCTCATGGCCGATTGCGCTGACAATAGGAGTCTGCGCTTGTGCTGCGAGTCGTACGAGCGTCTCATCGCTGAAGGGCAGAAGATCTTCAAAGGATCCACCACCTCGAGTAATGATGATGACATCGACATCAGGATGGGCATCAAGTTCTGCGAGTGCAGCAGATACTTCTGTTACGGCCGCAGCACCTTGGACCGCAACCTCGCGAATTTCAAAACGAACCGATGGCCAACGTCGCTTTGCATTTTCGACGACATCTTTTTCGGCATCAGAATTTCGACCACAGATCAAACCGACTGCCGTTGGGAGGAATGGCAGATCTTTCTTGCGATCTGCAGCGAAGAGTCCCTCTGCTGCGAGTTGGTTCTTCAGAAGTTCTAATCTAGCGAGAAGTTCCCCGACTCCTACTTGTCTGATCTCTTTTACGTTCATGGAGAGTGATCCGCTCTTGGCGTACCAAGAGACCTTGGAGTACATCACTACGCGAGCATTTGCGGGAAGTGGGTTGACCGCTTCGAGTACCGACTTGTGGCACATGATCGAGAGGCTCATATCTGCACTGGTATCACGCAGACGCATGAAGACCATCTGGGCGCCAGGTCGAACTGTGACTTCTGAGAGCTCGCCTTCGATCCAGACCGAACCTAATTTGCTCAGATAATCGCCAATCGCTTCGGAGATGACGCGGACCGGAAGTGGTTCCTCCGCTGAGTTCTCGAGCATGAGCCAACTCTATTAGGCTGGCCCCATGGGAAAGCGAGTTTTATTAGCCGCTCCGCGCGGATATTGCGCAGGTGTTGATCGTGCAGTTGTCGCCGTTGAGAAGGCGCTCGACCTTTACGGCGCTCCGATCTATGTCCGCAAACAGATCGTCCATAACAAACACGTGGTTGCGACTCTCGAAGCTCGCGGCGTCATCTTTGTTGATGAGACGAGCGAAGTCCCCGAAGGATCTACCGTTGTCTTCTCGGCCCACGGCGTATCTCCAGCAGTCCATGAAGAAGCTGCTTCTCGTAATCTCAAGACAATCGATGCCACTTGTCCACTCGTAACCAAAGTGCACCATGAGGTGAAGCGCTTTGCAGCCGATGATCTGGACATTCTCTTGATCGGCCACGAAGGGCATGAAGAAGTTGAAGGCACCGCAGGAGAAGCCCCAAATAATGTTCAACTTGTTGATGGTGTTGATGGAATCTCATCACTCAAAGTTCGCGATGAATCAAAGGTTGCTTGGCTCTCTCAGACCACGCTCTCCGTTGATGAAACACTTCAAACTGTCGCCGCTCTGAAAGAGCGCTTCCCTAATCTCATGGATCCACCATCGGATGACATTTGTTATGCAACCCAGAATCGCCAAGTCGCAATTAAGCAGATCGCACCACAAGCCGATCTCGTCTTAATTGTTGGATCCACTAACTCTTCAAATTCTGTGCGTCTTGTTGAAGTCTCGAAAGAGTATGGTGCTAAGGCCGCATACTTAATCGATTACGCCGCTGAGGTTAAAGATGAATGGTTTGATGGCGTCGAAACAATCGGTGTTTCAAGTGGTGCATCAGTCCCCGAGATCTTGGTTGACGATCTTCTGAAAGAGTTAGCAGGACGAGGGTTTGCCGATGTCGAGACTGTAACGGCGATGGAAGAGCACTTACTCTTTGCCATGCCACCTGAACTTCGCAAAGACCTTAAAGCAGCTGGAAAGTAATTACTCAATCCAGTTAAGGGTGCGCTCTACGGCCTTCTGCCATTCCGAGTAACCACGTGTTGGGAGTTCACTCTCTTTGTTAGGGCTCCATCGTGCAGATTCCCGCCATTGATTGCGTAATGAATCGAGATCTGGCCAAACTCCGACCGCTAAACCAGCTGCATAGGCTGCACCCAACGCCGTTGTTTCACTGACAACCGGGCGAGAGATATCGATCTGCAAGATGTCGGATTGAATCTGCATGCAGAGATTATTCAAAGTGATGCCGCCATCAACGCGGAGCGCTGAAAGTTCGACCCCGGTCTCCGCTGCCATTGCATCAATGACATCCTTCGTTTGATAGGCGATCGCCTCAAGCGTTGCCCGAGCGATATGTGCCTTTGTGGCTGCTCGAGTAAGACCTACGAGTACGCCTCGGGCATCGCTGCGCCAATATGGCGCAAAGAGCCCAGAGAACGCTGGGACAAAATAGACGCCACCGTTAGTGGGAACTGATTGAGCTAGCTCTTCAATTTCAGAGGCGCTCTGAATGATTCCCAACTGATCACGAAGCCATTGCACGGCAGAGCCAGTCACTGCGACGGAACCTTCGAGGGCATATCGCGCTGGTGCTTCACCGAATTTAAAGCAGAGCGTTGTTAGCAAGCCCTTCTTCGATCGAACGATCTCAGTTCCGGTATTGACGAGTGCGAAATTTCCAGTGCCGTAAGTGCACTTGGTATCGCCACGTTCAAAGCAGAGTTGTCCAACCATCGCTGCATGTTGATCGCCGAGGATGCCGGCGATAGGAACTTGCGCACCAAAGACGCCATCACTCTTCGTGTGGCCATAGATCTCTGATGAGCTCTTAATCTCTGGTAGGGCGGATTCTGGAATTCCAAAATCAGCGAGTAGTGAACCATCCCAGGTGAGTGATTCAAGGCCCATCAAGAGCGTTCGCGATGCATTGGTGACATCAGTGACGTGAAGTCCTTGCGTCAGATTCCAGATTATCCAGGTATCAATCGTTCCAAATAAGAGTGTCCCTGATTCTGCCGCAGCCTTCACTTCGGGGACATTGCGGAGTAGCCAACTCATCTTGCTTCCTGAGAAGTATGGAGCGATTGCCAGCCCTGTTATGTGAGTTGCCCGATCCTTCTGGTCTTGGGTGAAATCATCCAAAACCACTTGACCACGAGTGTCCTGCCAAACAATGGCGTTATAGAGGGGCTTTCCGGTTGTGCGATCCCAGGCAACGGTCGTCTCCCGTTGATTCGTGATCCCAATTGCAGAGAGATCAGAGCCAGTGAGGCCAGCCCTGCCAAGTGCATCGGTGATAACAGTGCAGACCTTCGACCAGATTTCCAGAGGATCATGCTCGACCCATCCAGGTGCCGGCATGATCTGACGATGTTCTTCTTGAGAGGAAGCAACAACTGCTCCCGTTTCATCAAAGATCATGAAACGGCTACTTGTTGTTCCTTGGTCTAGCGCCCCCACATATCTCATACCCACTATCCTAAAGCGGTGTGGAGTTCTAAGTCAGCCCTTAACCGAGCCCAACGGCAGGCGGCAATAACCTCCCTTGAATCTGATGAGTTCGACATCCTGGTCATTGGCGGCGGTGTAACTGGGGCGGGAATCGCACTCGATGCAGCGACGCGAGGCTTGAAGGTCGCCCTTATTGAGAGCCAAGATTATGCAGCCGGCACCTCCTCTCGTTCCTCAAAATTGATCCATGGTGGTCTGCGGTATCTCGAGCAATACGACTTCAAGCTCGTTCGTGAAGCCTTACATGAACGCGAGTTGATGGTGACGACCCAGGCACCACATCTTGTTAAGCCACTCTCTTTTCTCTATCCATTGCATAACAAGGTTCGTGAACGAACCTACGTGGGTGCTGGAATATTTCTCTACGACATTCTCCGCGGTCTTCAACGAGCGCTGCCTAACCACAAGCACTTAAGTCACAAGCGGGTGCAAGAAGCGGCGCCATGTTTGAATCCAAAGATTGTGCTCGGCGGCATTGAATACTTTGATGCGCAAGTCGATGATGCTCGCCACACGATGATGATCTTGCGAACCGCCGCGTTATACGGCGCCGTTCTTACAACGCAGACTCGAGCAGAGTCTCTCATCCGTGATGGTGAAAAAGTTGTGGGAGTGGAAGTTACCGATCTCAGCTCAGGCAAACGATTGAAGGTCAAAGCAAAGTCGACAATTATGGCGGCTGGTGTCTGGAGTAATGAACTCCATCAACATTTTGGAATTACCGCAAACTATTCAGTTCGGATGAGCAAGGGTGTCCATATCGTTGTACCGCGCTCTGCCATTGATTCATCAGTCGGCATGATTCTTAAGACCGCGGTCTCGGTACTCTTCGTGATTCCTTGGACCGCGGATAAGTGGTTAATTGGTACTACTGATACTGATTACACGGGGGATAAGGTCAATCCATTAGCCGATGCTGCAGATGTTGATTACATTCTTGAACAGGTCAATAAGGTCTTAGTTAAGCCACTTACCCGTTCTGATCTCCTCGGCGCCTATGCTGGCTTACGTCCACTCGTCTCATCTGAGGGCGCTTCATCGACAACGAAGATCTCACGTGAACATATTGTTGATCATCCAGTTCCAGGCTTTGTCAGCATCGCTGGTGGAAAGTACACGACCTATCGAGTCATGGCGAAGGATGCGGTTGATGCCGCAGCTAGTGATATGGGCCGTGCTATTCCAGAATCTGTTACTCGTGGAACACCAATCCTTGGAGCCGATGGCTACCACGCATTAGTGAACTCTGCTGATCGTTTAGCAAGAGATCTCGGTATTTCACAGAGCGAAGTGATTCGACTCCTTGATCGTTATGGCTCTGAGATCTTTGAGTTTGGTGAGATCATCGCCAAGAACCCTGAGTTAGCGCATCCACTTGGTCATGGTTGTGATTACCTCGGAGTTGAGATCTATTACGCGGCCTCTCATGAAGGTGCGATGAGTGTCTGTGATGTGCTGCTGCGGAGAACGCGCGCATTCTTTGAGACCGGTGATTATGGACTTTCGGTCGTGAATAAAGTTGCCGAGATTATCTCGCCATTGCTTGGTTGGAGTGCAGCCGATGCACAGGCATCAATTCGTGAGTATGAAGTGCTCGTTCAATTAGAACGCGAAGCAATCATTCCCTAAACGGAATTAATTGCTTGTGATCTGCTCTGATTGGCGAGAGCGATAGATGTAATAACCCCATGAACCGATAGCACCGATCGCAAGATATGGTGCAACTGCCGCGAGTGAGGTCACTAGATCGAGCCCAAGGCGGGCAAGGTGAAGACCTACGCCACCTAAGGTGCAGAGAACGAGAATCGTTGAGAAGAGAAATGCGAGCGGTGGATTTACCGCTGTTGCAAATTCGCTGCCAGAGCGACCAAGGTAGATACCGCCGGCAATTGCTAAGAGAAGTGCAATCCCTGTGATGGCTCCGATCTTTCCGATCGCATATTCAAGAGTTTCAGCGAGAAGAATGAAGAGCCCTTGGAGAATGACAATTCCAGGCACTGTGAGGCCGGGCCCCTTGATCGGGCTCGTTGGCTTCTTCATCTTTGTCGAGGTATTCACGCTACTCATTATCCTCTAAACCATCCTCATCGTCGCTATCGTCAAGCTCATCAGGATCTGTGCCCTCTGTGAGCTCGTAACTCTTACTCTTGATCATCCGCACATCTTCTTCAATTCCATCGTTATTGCCGAGCTTGGCTGATGATGGAACTCCGAGTGCAACCATCTTTCGGGCTGGGCGGAGCATATTCTCTTCAGCTGATTGAACGAGATCATTGAAGGCTCGTTCAGAACTCTTGATGCTCTTTCCGAGAGTTGCAATCTTTGTGTGCACTCGGCCGATTCGCTTGAGAAGTTCTCCGGCAAGTTCCGTGATTGCTGATGCATTCTTCGCCATATCTGCCTGGCTAAAGACATAAGCGACCGTGCGCAGGAGCGCCATCATCGTCGTTGGGGTTGCGATCGTGATGCCCTTTTCAAATGCCTTATTTAATAAGTTCGGATCGACATCGAGAGCTTCAGAGAGGATTGATTCAAAGGGGGCGAAGAGAACGACATAGTCAGGAGAGTTCCCCTCATGTTGATAGCCCTTCTTGGCGAGATCGTTGACGTGCCCCAAGAGATCTTTCGCATGAAGCTCCATCAATGATCGACGCGCAACGAGATCGCTCTCAGCGACTGCCTCAAGGAATCGATCGAAGGGGAATTTTGAATCGATAAAGATCTCTGATCCACCAGGAATTGCGATACGAATATCAGGACGCGATGACGAAGATACTGACGAGGTGCGGGTATCTTGTTTGAAGAAGTGGATTCCTTCTTGAAGCCCTGATGATTCCAGAATCATCTCAAGCTGGGCCTCACCATACTTACCGCGGCTCTGCGAGTTAGAGAGCGCCCCCGCTAACTTTGTAGTCTCGCGAAGTAGGTTCTCGTTGCCACTCTTCATATTCTCAATAGTGGTCTTAATCGCTGCCTCACCAGATGCGCGCTTCACCTCAGCATCGTGAGCTTGCTGGGCAAGCGTTTGAATTGTCTGCTTCACCTCTTTGAGTGATTGATCGAGTCTGGTCTTCTCGGCACCTTCGGCGCGGAGTTCTTCTAATTGAGAGGAGAGGAGCGAACTCTTGGTCTGCTCTGCAGATAAGAGTGCCGCCAACTCTTGGGCGGATTGCGCCCCTTGGCCCGACTTTCCTTGATTACCGGCGCGCCCGAGCAGGAAACCAGCCAGTAGGCCGATCACCAGGGCGAGGAGGCTGAAGATCACTGTGCTCATATCCTCATCTTGGCAGGGAAGACTGACAAAGCCCCGTAGGCTCTACTCCTCGTGAGCCTCTCTATTGGAATTGTCGGACTGCCCAACGTGGGAAAGTCGACCCTTTTTAATGCCCTGACAAAGAACAATGTCCTTGCGGCTAACTACCCCTTCGCCACGATCGAGCCAAATGTCGGCGTGGTCGGCGTTCCGGATCCACGCCTGGGCAAGCTCGCAGAAATCTTTGGCTCTGAGAAGATCCTGCCAGCGGCGGTCTCCTTTGTAGATATCGCCGGAATCGTGAAGGGCGCATCGGAAGGTGCTGGCCTCGGAAATAAGTTCTTGGCAAATATTCGCGAGACCGATGCGATCTGCCAGGTCATCCGCGTCTTTACCGATGAGAATGTCACCCGCGAAGGTGAACGCACAGCAGCATTCGTTGACCCAGCATCCGATATCGAAGTCATCAATACTGAACTTGCGCTCGCTGACCTTCAGACGATCGAGAAGGCACTTCCTCGACTTGAAAAGGAAGCGCGCATCCAGAAGGAGAAAACTGCTGTTATTGAAGCAGTGAAAGAAGCACAGAAGATTCTTAATGAAGGAAAGTTGCTCAGCGGTTCGAATGTTGATCTCGCAGCGATCGCTGAACTTCAATTAATGACAACAAAGCCATTCCTCTATGTCTTTAATGTGGATGCATCTGAACTGAGCGACCAAGCACTTCGCCAGAAGTTGCAAGCACTGGTTGCGCCAGCTGAAGCGATCTTCCTCGATGCCAAGACTGAAGCCGAGCTCGCAGAGCTTGATGATGTCGATGCGCTTGAGCTTTTGAAAGAGATCGGCATGGAAGAGCCAGGCCTTGCCACTCTTGCTCGCGTTGGCTTTGAGACTCTTGGACTGCAAACATATTTAACTGCCGGTCCTAAAGAGGCTCGAGCATGGACAATTCATAAAGGCGATACCGCTCCCATGGCGGCAGGTGTGATTCACACCGATTTCCAAAAAGGTTTCATCAAGGCCGAGATCGTGGCATTTGGTGATTTGATCGAAGCAGGTTCAATGACAGAGGCCCGTGCTCGCGGAAAAGTCCGCATGGAAGGTAAAGAGTATGTAATGGCCGATGGTGATGTAGTGGA
>Ga0214204_1000414_pt1 | contig 8041 bp, 10 predicted proteins | sample TroBogEpilimnion_39_FD_153042 | JGI IMG/M metagenome (GOLD analysis project Ga0214204, IMG submission 153042) | Freshwater microbial communities from Trout Bog Lake, WI - 23JUN2009 epilimnion | ecosystem: Environmental > Aquatic > Freshwater > Lake > Epilimnion/Euphotic zone | place: Trout Bog...
CACGTTCCTCCCTGCACGAGACTCAGAAAAAAAAAATTAAATCTTTCGAGGGCCTCCAGACGCAGCCTTCACCCCTCTCCTCAGAAAAAGCAGCAACAACTCACAACGTTTCAAGTATAATTCTAAACATATATCTAAACATATTTATTTATTTATTTATTTATTTGGTTTGTTGTTGAAGCGTTGTGAGTTGGTTCTGCTTTTTCGAAGGGAAGGGGTGAAGGCTGCGTCTGGAGGCCCTCGAAAGATTTAATTTTTTTTTTCTGCGTCTCGTGCAGGGAGGAAACGTGACCTCCCAAGTCCACAGACCCTCCAAATAACTCTACAGGTAGTCCCACAGAGAATCTCCACAGCCCAAGTCCTCAGGCCAGAGTCCAAAGACAAAAATTCACACAGACAATCCGAAACTCCTCCATTGTGTTGATATGGCTTCATGTGCTATTCATTGCTTCAAGAGCTGCTAGTCTGTGTTCAATACCCTGCAACGCCTGTTCAAACCAGCCAACTGTTTTATGTGCTATCTCTAAATTTTTTGCTTCACTATTTGTAATGGAAGTATGGACGAATTCTCGAAGAGTTTGATCCGTTTGTGCATATTTAGCCTCTATCAAGCCTAACTTCTCGTCCATTTTGCTATGCAATTCGTTTATCATCACCTCAAAGCCTTCTCTGATCTTCTTTTCAGTTGAAACTGTAAACTTCTTGGCAGCCTGTAAGCGTTCTCCACTCAACTCATCAAAAGATGCGTACCGTTCATCCATCTGCCTTTGAATCTGTGATTGCCAGGCCTCCCTTGCTAAACGTTCGGTCTTGTGAAATGTCCTCTCGAAATTTTGCTTGAGATCCTCAAAGTATCGTTGTACTAGTTCTAACACCCTCGCCTCTACACCTTCAACATGCAGGGCCAACTTGCTGTCAGTCTCTGCATGCAAGGCAATATCTCCTTGCAGTCTCTTTTCTTCAAAAAGTCTGTTTATCTCCTCGTGCAAATTATCTGTAGTCTGCTGCATAGCAGCATTCAATTGTTCTGTGAATGAGACCATTTCTGTCTCTACAAACTCTCTTTGAGCTTCAATTTTGCTTCTAACGTCATCTTGGAGATTAGAGTGATTTTTGTCTACTTCTCTCTGAAAGTGCGCTGTCATTTCTGTAGTGAACATATCCATGGACGCCTTTATTCGCTCCATCAATGCACTTGAAGATGCCTTTACATCAGCATCCATTTGGCCTATTTGCCTTGTCACATAGGCTTCCAATTCAGCATTTTTCTGTTGGCCCCACAAACTCAAAGTCGCATCTATATTATGCGAGAACTGTTGGGATTGCTGCTGCATGTGTTGGTGCACGCGCGCTTCAAGTTCCGCCCTTGCACTCACAGAGTGTGCTGCAAGCCTCGCTTCATGCGCCCTCAGTGCACTCTCATACTGTGCTGTAAGCCGCGCTTCAAGTTCAGCTCTCTGTGATGCTTCGCGCTCAGCTCTCCGTGCTGCTTCAACCCTCACGACCTCATCACTGGCAACACTAGGCATGCTCATCATCATCATCCGATGGAAAAGGTAGGCGGCTGCACACGCTCCCATGCCTGCATACGCCCCTGTCCTCATCATCTGTATAAACAGCCCCTTGCTGTTCTCATCATTATTATTTTGGCTCATTTTGTGGGGGTGAGAAGATGGATGTGGATGTGCCATTATCATACTTTTGTTTTACGCTGCTTCTTAAGTAATGTCTCACAACCTAAAGGACCGTATGGAGGAGGTGCACTGCCTGCAGCGCAGTATAAAAGCCCCATCCTGCCCAAGCGATGACATGTCCAAGGAGCAGCAGCAAGAGGGAAGCGTGATGATGATAGCTCACATTGAGAAATACTTGCTGGAATTGCTGGAAATTCGGAGGTCGCAGACCTCCGTGCTGCCCCTCATGACGCAAGAGGAATTCACCTTGAAAATGCAGCGGATCGAAGAGTTTCGCGCCGCGTTTCAGGACCTCGAAACCAGCCTTCTGCTGCCTTCTTCAACTTCTCCTCCTCACCTTCAGCAACAGCAGCAGCATGGCAAAAAGAGGCCATCTACAGCCATAACCAAAGTCATCAAGCATCTCAAAGCCCAGTATGCAGCCGCGCACGCCGAGCTCGTCGCTCTGCTGGGCACAGACCATATCCTCAATCTCGCGGGCTCCCTCTACGAAGTCCTGCCGAAGAATACCATTGACAGCCACGAATACAAGCGCATCCTCGACAATATGATGTCAGCCACCATGGAAAACGACACCCACAGCAGCGTCAAGTCGGGCCTCCTCCATTTTCTCGAAACCTTTACGCCCATCGATACAGCGGCCTTCACCATCAAGCTCCACGCATTGCTCAACGCCAAGGCCGCTGCCCTCAAGGAGCTGCGCATGTGGCAGATTCAGGGCGTGGATATTGGTGAGCTGCTTCCTAACATCAAAGCTACGGCATCGCAGTGAACAGCTGTATGATGGAACAACAACGACTGTTGCAGTCTTGAAGTGTATATAAATGAATGATGATCCATGCCCTCACAACGATGAATTACCTGTCTTCAGCCAACCCCCATCATCATGCACTTTACCATTTTCAGGAGCAGCTCAATACTCTTTTCCCCTTATCTGATGTAAAAAAGAGCTCATACTTGCATGATATACATGCGATGGAGGAAGTACTCTTGCATATGCAAAATTCACAGACAGAAGAAGAAGTATATCGGGAATGCTGTCAGCTCTATTACCTCCGCCTAGGCTGTATTGACAGCAAGGAATTTCGTCGATCCATGAGAATCCATAGAGTGGATCCCATCAATGTTGAGAATATCACGCAGCTTCAGCCTGCACCATTTCGAAATACTCCCCTGGAACGACAAGTGCTAGCTTTAAAGGAACAAGTGGAATCATCTTTCAGTTTAAACATTTTCAAACAGGGATATGCCTACGAGATGCTTGATGTGGAACGCCATTTGGAGTGGATGCTGTCCAATTTTCCTCATAACGAGTACTTGATAAGCTGTAGACTGTACTATCTGCGTATGGGCCATGTAAAAAGTCTCAAGTATCGCCATGATAACTTTATCGATAGAGTGGACCCTGACGACGTCGAGGTCTTGAGGTATTGACCACTTGACGAATATGATGATGGATGATCCATGAAATACATAGACTGCAAGTGATCCATGAAAACACATAGACTGCAAGCACCAGTGTGAGTATATAACCACCTGCTTTCTTTTTGTGACATCATAGCATCATGGAATCCTTCCACCAAAGACTCGAAGTTTCACTTGAAAGGGAAACTCGCATACCTCGTGACGATACTTTTCTAGCTTTTTTGCTCTGAAACGTGAAATGGCATGATTCCTCCTATATGAGCAGGAAACTCAGCGATCACTCATATGAACTCACGAATCCAACTGTATGGGGGACCAGAAAGGTCCTCTTCACTGTATTTCCAGAACAGTGCAGTTCCCTTCGACAAGCGGCTCCCGAGCATGTGACATCCAATTACGGTTTCTTTTGCTGGTTTGAATACAGCCCTTCGAGATACATATTCGTTGAAACCACCGCGCAATGGGCCAAGATCCGCAACAGCTTTCTTATTTTTACTGAAATGGTTCCTCCAAGTGAGGAGGACAATTGTCTCATTCGCTATGTCTTTGACCCTTTGCCAGTTCACCCGCTCAATCCAGAGGAGCAGGCCCAAATTCAAGCCTTTTGGCACGACGCACAAGACAGCCCCATGCCATGTGACAAAGACACCTTGATAAAGCTTTTTGACCTGGTCCGCATCACAATTCCAGAGATGCGTGCCACCCTGTATCACGAGAATGGGCATGTGGTGATGATGCTATGGCATCCAAGATGGCGAGTGATGCCTCTAGATAAGACAGTAACCCATTTCTTTTCCACATATCCCAAGTATCCTGTGGACCATGATAATGCAGAGCCCATACAACCGGGCTATGGTTTGTACTGGTGGAGATACAACTATGACGAGGAAAGCTATTACCTTCTGACGAAAAGAGAGTTTGTAGGAGACGTGCAAAACATTGAACACATGGTTCAAGAGTATGGGGAGGACTCCTCTGTAGACTCCGTTTTGGGCCAATACCTTTCTGATGATAATGATGACAATTAGCCATGTTCCCAAGTATTTAAGTAGAACCAGTCTTTCATCATATATTATTAGTATGGCATTAAATCAAAACCTTGCCATTTTCATGGCAGATCTGTTTCACAGAGTTTCGTCAGGACTGCCCATGCTGGAGGTTGTGAGGAGCCATGATCTGTCTGCAAGGAGCCGAAAGGCGAGGTATGATGACTATGTCTCTGCCTTGCAAATCTGGGTGGGAGGTGCAAAGAACATCGAAGGCCTTTTGACCACATTTGACACAGCAAAGCTGAATGTTCATGATTTGGAGCCGGACCTTGGCCTCCATGCCCGCTTTCAAGCAATGAGCGAAATTATAGAGTGCTTAGAGCATGTTGAACGGCATTTGGGGCCAAATGCCGAGTACTATCAAGCTATGATTCATACGACGGCTATAAATCCATCAACACTTTGGAGCACATGGCACAAAATCATTGATGCATGGAAGGATCTTTGGGAATTAGTTAAGTTGGTCAGAAGAGTGGTATACCACGCCCCCTCGCTATCTTACGAGATTATTCGTAGCATCACGGTGACTGCAAGCTACAATACACATGTGTTTTGGACGTTTTTTTGGGAGTATGCCCGCTTATCTGATCAAGTGCACCTGGATGTTATTATTACGATATGCACAGAAGTGATTCCTCAGATAGTGAAGTACTATCCGCCACGAACCTCAGCAGCCTTCGTCAGGGAGGGACAGAGTTCTCTCGACACATTTCTCGAGGGGCTGAACAACACAGACCCTGCACAGCTTCAACAGTGCTTGATGGCAGAAGGGATGCGCTTGGCCATACAAGAGACAAACTACCTAGTGCGCAGGGATTATCAAGTCTATCTCTCTGGAAAACATCCTGCTCCTGAGGGAAGGCGCTTGAGAAGTCAACGCTGACAGCATGGACCTCTTTAAAAGCCATCAGCCTTGCTTTCAATAACTAGCCGCCACGAAGCCCCTCACCACCAGGCTCAGAGAAAAAGCGCGTGCAGTGCATGCGCAGCAGCTGCTCATACGACACATGCGAGAAATCCCTGGCAAGGATGCGCTCAATCTGTGCCGCATCGACCTTCAACCCGCTCATGGCCTTGAATGCAAGCACCTCCTGCGCCCTGTGCCACGAGCAGCACGCCTTGTGCACCACGTCGTCCTTTTGCACGTGGTCCAGCGGCATGAACTTGACACACACATCAATGTTGGCAAACGCACAAATGTACCCGGAAGTAAACTCCGAAAATGCACTGTACGCCTTGCCCAGATCCTGGTTGGCCTCCTTCATCTTCGTCAAGAGGGCGGCCGTCAGCTCCTCCTGCTTCTCTCGCCTCTGCTTATGCAGCGTGGGCTCCTCGTAGGTGATCACGAACCGCAGCAGCGTCGCAATCAGGTCGTGCGAGTTGCTGTACGCCTCCTTGGGGAGATCGTCCGCGCTCTCCTGCGATACGATCAGGGGCATCGGCGGACACGGCAGCGCCGCCATGTACATGCTGATTTGCTCGTCGAGGGCCGACAGGGGGATCCCTTTCTTGCCGGCCATCTAGTACTCATCCTCATATTAGCCAAGAGCAAATGTAGGCAATAGGTCCGTAAAAGACCGTCTTTTAGAACCTCCAAGGACTAGGACCTAATGTCTGTTTGCCAACGTCAGTGACAATCTTGCGAAATACGTTTTTCGGCATGCCCCGAAGTGTCGAGCTTTCACCAAGATTGTGATGTGTGCCCATTGCCAACGCTAGAGTCATTTGCTGCCAATGTTGAAAACAAGCCAGGGTCTCTTCCACTGTGAGTTTTAGCTCTTCTCCATAATCTGATTTAATTATCCAGCACTGGTACCCGCCATGTGTTTTATCATCTTCATGTAATTTGATTTTGACTACACGTGAGACATGGATACGCACTCCATACGTGCTGTTGTCTGTGGTGAATTCATATGTCCAAGTATTTCTAGAATAACCTGTGTCAATTCTGCCAGATTTTAAATATGGAATAGGATAAAAGCCTAGTGGAAAATAAACCACGATATAGTCGAAAACAGGCTCTATGAAAAATCCTCCATCATTAAACTTTGCCCTCATTGTATCACAGAAATGCGTGTATAAATTGCCTGATCCAATATATCCGCTGTATGTGAATGACATGCAAGAATACAATTTAAGTATCCTTGCTTAACTTAAATATATGAAGAGGCCATACCGACATCAAAGCAGAATCATATGCCAAGTCTCACAACGAACTCCGAATACGATAAATACCCAATATTCAAACCAAGATACTTTGAATAAAAGCCCCAAGTTATGGGCTTTTGGGACAATGATTTTCACTCCTTTTTTGAAGCGCCTCCTGAAGCAGCTGTCTTGACCACCGTCAGGGCCTTGTGCCGGTCCTCCCGCGCCTTGAGCGCATGCTCGCCCAGCGAAAACCCCACAGACGCCTCAAAGAGCCGGTTGTACGCTGTCTCATCCAGCACTTGCGCGTCAAACAGCGGAAGCAACAGCTCGTACGGCAGGTTGGGCGCAAGAGGGATGCTGAACGTGGGCGCTCTGCCATTAGCACTGTCTTCGTATATGAGCTCGTATGCCATTGTCAGCAGCCCTTGGAGCGCCTGGTTCAGCTTGAGGCACCCCTCGGCCAATACACGCTGATGCCTGTCGTTTTTCTTAGTTACAGAGGGACTGTGAAAATGAAAAGGGGCTTACATTTCAGGGCCGTCGCTCCACGCCGACTTGTTGGAGCCCTGCTTGTGTTTGCCTCATATGAAAAAAATGGAGCAAACCCTCACACAACAGCAATATCCTAAAATAAAAAGCAATATGCGAAAAAAGCAGACGGTAACATGCCTGTCTCGAGCCCTCATGTATGCTGGTGGGAATCCCCAGCGCTCTGCACGCATTCCTCACAAAGTTAGCCTCCAATTCCAGCATATCAGGGGGCGCCTCCAGTCTCTCCAATGGCTTGATGCTGTTGTTTTTCGGTGCAATAAACGCGATGCTCTCGGGCGGCAGATTGCTCTGCTCCTTGGACACCTCCAGCAGCGTATTCATCGTCTCCTGTCTTTGGAATCGAGCGTCGGTCTCCAAGCCCTGAACCCAACACATCAGGCTCTCCTCCTTTCAAATCAACCCAACGCACAAGAGACCTGCGCAATCGGATTGCTCTGCGAAATCTGTGAGATGCAGCTCCCGCTCTCCGCGATGCTGTTCAGCATCACCTTGTCCTGCTCCTCCAGCGCCATCTTGGGCTTCGCGTTCCAGCACGTGGCCTGCAGCGCGTACTCCCGTGTCGTGATGAGCGAGTTGTATTGTGGGATGAGCGAGGAGAGTGGCGAATAGCAGTTCAGCGTCGCGTGCGGCTGCATGTAATTGAAGACGTAGATCTCCTCCTCCGAATCGCAGTACGAGCTCGTCACGTCGTAAAAGAGCAGCTCAGAGCTGCCTCTGGCCGACCGCCGTTTGCTCCGCCGTGCATTGTTAACGCACCACGTGTATGTGCCCAGGGGCAGCACCTCGGGAACTAACAGCGCCTGAGGACCCTCTCGCCTGATCCTGTTGTGATAGTCAGGCCTCTACACTTAAAGGATAGGTCTCTAAACGATAGCAGAGAACGATAGCAAAGAGCTAAACGATAGCAGAGAACGATAGCAGAGAACGATGGCAAAGGAGTAGACAATAACAGACCGGAAGGGTGCGAAGCCCACGGCCAGGAACGATTGAATCGCTTGCTTGCAAAACGGAACAAAATATTTCTGAATGTGGGCCTGAAACGCGGGTGTGGGCGGCGCCTGCCCCCACCGCACAATGATGCCGTGTCGGAGGCAGAACCCTTGTAGCATCGATATCATGCCAAAGATGCATGGCTCGTCGTAAATCATCTTGGAAATCACATTCACGTAA
>Ga0214204_1000419_pt1 | contig 7991 bp, 7 predicted proteins | sample TroBogEpilimnion_39_FD_153042 | JGI IMG/M metagenome (GOLD analysis project Ga0214204, IMG submission 153042) | Freshwater microbial communities from Trout Bog Lake, WI - 23JUN2009 epilimnion | ecosystem: Environmental > Aquatic > Freshwater > Lake > Epilimnion/Euphotic zone | place: Trout Bog...
ACACGGATATTCGCAGTTCCATACATAATGGCCTGCGCCTTGTGTAATAAAAGAGAAAGTAACTTTATGCCCGATCGGCAACTTCGTTGGATCTGCGTTGTACGCCTTCATCTCCGCATCCGTGTTCATTGGGAGAGGGACGTTGACGAACAAAGGATCCTGAGTTGACGTCGGTAAACCGTGAAGGGTAAACGTGTGTTCGACGCCATCGGGAGCTAAGTTGGTTTTATCGACTCCGTCAAAATTGGCAGTTCCACCAACTGTGCCGACAACGTTGGCAAAATATGGAGTATTGAGTTTTATGCCACCGTCATACACAGTTAACGTGACTGTCACATATGAATGGGCACGTAATACAAAATCTGTATATGGACCATACGAAGGCCAACTTGGATGTCCACCATCACACGTTGCACACGTTCCGTGCGCCTTTGAATTAATTGGATCGGCATAAACACTGTCCGCAATTGTGTAGTGGTCATATGTCTTACCATCGGCGGCCACGATTGTGCCTATCTTTGTCGCGTATAATTTGGGCTGTGGATCGGCAGAGACTTTGTGCAAAGTGAAGCCGACACCAGCTACGACTCCGATACCGAGCACTATTGCAACAAGTGCTCCGATCGATTTCTTAGCTTGAGGGGTAGTGGAAGTTTCCACGCCAGTCCTTTCTAGAGGTAAAGGAAATACTCTATGAGTATACGCTCAGGGGTAGTGTTTCGGAACACAACCCCTTAGATTTTAGGTGAGCTATCTCCCCTCATCTTGATTTATTGTTAATTGCCTTAAGAATCAGGAGTCAAGATGAAACTCAATCCATTGTGGGACATCATTTTTGCGTTACTCCTATTCCTGATAGTTGGTTGGTATCTTGCTGAGAAAAATGCACGCAATTCGCTCCCAAAGCTTCGTCAATCTCTTTTTATAGTAGGGCTAGCACTCACATTTGTTTTATTGGTCGGACCAGTTCCTCATTACGCGATTAAGATTTTTTGGGTTCACATGATTCAGCACATTGGATTGATGATGCTTATCTCACCGTTGCTGGTTCTAGGTTCTCCGATCAAGGTAGCGGTCAACTCTCGGTTTCCGCTCGTTCGCAGCGCGACTAGTCATGTTTGTTCAAATCATCTGGTCCGACAGTTATTCAAAGCTCCCGTTGGCTTCACACTCTTCTTGGCAATTTTGATTGGGACGCATTTTTCACCACTAGCTAATGCAGGAATGATTAATCCAAATATCCACTGCCTAGAACTCATTCTCTTCTTGGTTGGGGGCTTTATCTATTATTACCCCGTCCTTGAAGGAAATCCACATCCTTTTCATGTCCCATACGCGACTCGAGTAATCTCGCTTTTTGCCATGATGCTGCCCGAAACTATGGTCGGCTTCTTTCTTTATTCGGGTAACAAGGTCCTGCACTCACTACCTTCTGGTACGTCTATGAGTATGGGCCTCGCTGATCAACACCAAGGCGGGTCGATTATGTGGGCGATGGGCATGTTGATCGATACCATGTGGATCGTCCTGGCTGCCAAAGATTGGTTTGCAAACGAGCAACGAACCGCGGAAGAAGAAGATGAAGCCTCAACCAACTCCTGACTTGGACCCAAAACGTAAATGGGTGCTCTGGGGCCTACCCCTATGTGGGCTTATGGGAGTTTGGGAATTTAATCGCGCTTTAGGTGGCAATCACTTGAGTTGGGTCTACGTTTTTGAATGGCCATTTTTTGGAGTCTTTATTTATTACATGTACTGGAAGTTGGCACAGCCACAAGAGCCCTACGATGATTCAGATGATCCACCGCGGGAAGTTGAATAAAACTTAGTAAAGACTAGATAAATACTAGTCGAGTAGAATTAACCCCTAATGTTTCCATTACTTTCATTCAGCACCGAAGTTACCCTCTGGATTTTTACGCTTGTCGGGATTGCCCTCACCATTGTTTTGTGGAAAAAATTAAGTAAAAACAGGTGGCCTCATATTGCTGGACGTCTGGGAATTATTCTCGTTATTCAATCTCTAGCGCTCGCTTCAGTTGGTGTTACGGTCAATAGGTATGGTGAATTTTATGAATCTTGGGGAGACTTATTTGGGGCTAAACAGCAGCTTGCAAAGATTGCGATCAGTGCACAAAATTTGTCTCAGATATCTTTTTCCGATATTGAAAAGGCAAAGAAGACAAAAGGTGGGAGCTTAATTTTTAGAGAAGTAATCAAAGGTGCTAAATCTGGAATCTCTGATTATGTTTACGTCGTAGCATCTCCGAAAATAGCGGCACAGCTTGAACAGCCGACTCGTTTGATCGGAACCAAATACCAAGTTATTGAATTATTCCCTGGTTCACCGGGAGTTCCGCAGACATGGATCGGGACTTTGGGTGGAATCACCACTATGGAAAACCTTGAGAACGCTGGAAAAATTGGCCCCACCATCGCGGTGATACCAGCAATCAATGTAGTAGCTGGAGAAGATACTGAATGCATGAATTTTGTGGGTGGGGCAAAAGTTGAAACTTGGATCACCGATGATATGCAGACATTTATGCAAAAATTCATGGGAATTGATGGTCGTCCCTGGTCAGCATTTGGTTATTCGACAGGTGGTTGGTGCGCCGCGGAAGTTGCTGTCAAGCACCAGAATCAATATTCAGCCGGGGTATCACTTGCCGGGTATTTTCAGCCGATTCTTGCGCATGGATTATCTAAGCGTGAAAGAACCTATCTGTCAGATCGTTATGACCTAGCAAAGTTATTGAGAACCGGTCAACGAAATACCAAAATCATGATTATTTCTTCGGTTCAAGATAAATTTACACATACATCCGCTCTAAATTTTATCGCTCAAGCTGCCTCGTTAATACCTATCAAGTACGTATCAATTCCCCAAGGAGGACATAACATCAATGTCTGGAAACCCTTTGTTGCAAATGGGTTCTTGTGGATCGATGCACAAAATGTATTAGCAAGGCCGTCGACCCCGCTAATGCCCTAAATAGATTTTTTGCGCCATCCACTGATAAATTTTTCGGCACGTAGCGCCGCCCATGCAACTTTAGGTAGATCCGTCGCGCGGGGGTACAACACGTAGCGTGTTTCCCATTCCGGCTGGAACTTGGCATTGAAGCGATAGAGCGATTCAACTTGAAAAAAGTTAGAGAAGAATCGAAGTACATTGCGCCTACCTCGAGTAATTGGTCCGGCACTGATCTTGTCAGCGCGTTCGAACAATGATCGAAATGCAGCGAAGTTGAGTGATACATGCTTTAAATTATTAGCACGTGCATACTCGACCGTATCTACGATCATCAATTCGTTGATTCCAGCATCAGTCCCACGTTCACGCTGCATTCGATCCAGTGAGAGCCCATCAGTTGTCCATGGTACGTAATACTGCAATCCCTTGATTTCTCCGTTCAAGCGCGCGATGGTTATATAAGTATCGGGATCACCTACTTCACCAAATCGATCCATCGACATAGAAAATCCACGCTCCGCCACGCCATAACGCCACTCATGAGCAAGCTTTCGCAGCTCTGCTTGAGTTTGAGGATCAACGTCTGACCACTTTAGTGTTAGTGATGTATATCCCTTGCGCCGAATCCGGTTGACCATCTGGCGTACATTCGCCATCGGACGTCCCTCTAAAGTGAAATCATTCACCTGAATAATTGCCTCATCACCGATATCCACGGCAATCATTCCTGCATGCTCCACCCACACTTCACCGCCATGATCACTACAACCCATTACGGCCGGCGTCCATGCGTGTTCTTCGGCGATTGCAATAAATTCTTTAATTGCATCAGGCCACAGGCTATATTCACCAAACGGGTCACCGCTGGCTAACATGACGCCGCCCTGCACGCGGTAAGCAATACCGGCCTTGCGGTTGGCAGACCAAACAACACTTTTGTCTCTGCGGGTTGCAAAATAACCCAAAGAATCTTGCTCTAAATCATGTTTGATCAGTAATCGCACCTGATCCATGTCAGCATCAGACATTTTTGGAATTGGTTTGATACGTCGAAAGTAAAGCCACATTGGCACTAAGACAATGAATACCCCAAAAGTTCCGAGCGTAAAAGCACTGAGGTCGGATGCTCGTTCTGATGCAAAATGGACTGGCCCTGCAACGCCAACAAAACCTTCAATGATAAAGAGGAAGATGCTTGCGTAGGAAGGAGAACCAACGATCTCATCATGACTGCGATATTTAAGGAGCAATAAGCTGGCAACGAATAGGACAATTACTGCTAATCCAAATCCAATCAACGGTTGCGATTTAGTCGAAGGATCAGATTTAGCATAGAAAGATTTACGAAAAAATCCCAAGATAATTATGAGAATTACCGAAAGTAATATTTGCAATGGATGGTGGGATGATCTAAATATTTCAGTTGCCAAATTTACTGTCAAGATAATTAAAGTAAGAGTCCAAGCGCGGTGCTTCCTGCGAGCTAATCCACTAGCAAGAATCATCAGGATTAAACCTGTAAAAATTGCGGTAGCAAGAGCTGATGCATTAAGGAAGACAGGCAAAATGTGATCAAGCTTATGAATTGGATTACGAATTCGACGACTGACGTTTGCCAAAATATCGAAGAGGCCCACCAAGAATGTCGCTCGACCTATCCAAAGCGGCACTGACCGTTGTAATTTCATTACCTAAATACTCCTGTATGTCCGATCGAATAGCGACCGGGTTGTGGGTAGATCGCTAGACCATGTGGCTCTTTTCCTACCTTAATGCTTCGTAAGAATTTTCCTCGAGTGATATCAAAGACATAAACCACATTGTTGTAGCGTCCTGATACCCAGAATTGAGTTCCATCAGCTGAAATCCCACCCATATCTGGGGAACCACCACCTGGGATTTTCCACTTCGCAACAAGTTTATTATCTGAAAAACGCAGAACTGAGATACTTCCCTCGCCACGGTTAGAGATAAGCGCGAATTTTGAATCACGCGTCACATAAATCCCGTGCGCTCCATTTCCGGTCTTGATAAATCCAAATTTTCCAAATTGATTAGCCTTCATAGTCCAGACACCGTTTGACATCATGTCTGCAATATAGAAAGTAGATCCATTAGGAGAAATTTTTACATCTTGTGGCATCGGGTTTTTGCTATATGTGCGTGGCAACATTGCGGTTTTCAATATTTTCATTTTTTCGGTATCTACAAGTAAAACTTCACCAGAGAATTCGCAACTGACTACAAAGAATGTTCCATCAGCGCTCCAGTCCGCGTGATTTAATCCAGAACATGGGACTGCAACCTTTTTCTTAATCGCCATGGTGTGCGGATCACGGAAGACCATCTGCTTATCTGACTCCGCCATGACGATCGCATACTTACCATTTGGAGTGAAATACAGGTTATATGGATCGTGAACATAAATAGATTTACCAGGTAGGCCGGTCATCGGATTAATAGGAGTGAGGTGATTGCCTGCATTATCGTTCACCCACAAAGTTTTGAGGTCCCACGATGGCACCACGTGTTGGGGACCCTTTGGTACCGCAAAGGTCCGTATTACTTTGAAGGTCTTGGGGTCGATCTCTGTAACAGAATTACCAGTGTGGTTAGGCACGTATACACGTTCTGGAAAGTTTTTAACAACGGGACTTAATAGGTTCGGACGATCCGCGGCATAAATATCCGTTGGGTTTATCACAGGCGGCATTCCTACAAGAGGTGTGGCTGCACTTGCGGATCCAGAAATAACAGGAATAAAAAGAGCCCAGATTGTTAGAAGAGCAATGCTTCTTTTAATTTTATGCCCCTAATAAAGTTGTTAATGTGACTGGTTTTAAACCTTTTGTATGCAGATTCTCGAGCAGGTTTGGCATTGCATCGATCGTATCTTGATGTCCAAAGTGCAGACTGACGATGCTTCCGTTTTTGATTCCCTGTGAAATATCACTGAGTACTAACTTTTTACCGACATTTTGATAATCGTGAGAATCAACGTCATAGCTAATGCACTGTTTGTAGCCATACTTGAGCGCCGCTTTACGAATAATTGCATTCGAATACTGAGTACCGGATGGTCGAAACCATTTTCCATGATTTCCAATCAATTTTTTTAGCTCTACCGCGCACCCTGCAATTTCCGCGTCCGCAACTTTGGCGCTCAATGTTTTCATTTGGTAATGATTCATCGTGTGGTTGCCCAAGTCATAGCCCGCATCTAGCATCTGTTTGGCAACGGTTGGATAACCTTTGAGCCAACTTCCAATTGCAAAAACCGATACCGGGGTCGATGTGCTCTTAAAGATAGCCAATAATTTTTGAACCATAGCGGGATCTCCTGCGCCATGAAAAGTTAGGGCGACGTTGGGGACCGACCTAGGGCCGTGGGTGATATCTGGATTCACCGCCTGTGCGCCATCAGAAATTCCTGTAAGGAGCGTGGCCGAGGCGGCAATTAGGCTGGTCTTGATGAATTCTCGGCGGCTAAAGGACATGAGACAAGGATACTTGCTGCGTTGGACGACACCATTACCCCACCTATTGCTAGGGTAAGACCAGCACTCATTTAGGGGGGATCACGCCTTGAGCGATGACGAAGAAGACAATGGCCTAGAAGACATCGTCACCGAAGAGATGCTCTGGGAGCGGATACCCGAAACCACTGGGCTAGATCGTGCAAATACCTTCTACGAACTCAGCGCCCGTATCTATGCTCGTGGTCAATATGACGAAGCACTTGCCCTCGCAGAGACCGCGCGTGATATTTATGCCGAACTTGGACCGATCGTTCCTGCAGATGGTTTAGCGCAGGCATATTCGGCTATTGGCTATAACCTCAATCAGTTAAAGCGAAATTCCGAAGCAGCACACGCAATGAGCAAGGCAGTCGAACTACTCCGCGAATCTAAATCGCCATTAGCAATTGACTTAGCCTGCACATTAGGTGAATGGTGCTTTGGCGCAAAAGATTATGAGAAGACGATTGAATGTATGCGTGAATGCGTACAAGAACATCTCGTAGACGGTAATGAGGCTGGTGCCGCAAATGATCTGCACTTGATTGGTTGCGCGCATCGCGAACTCAATCAACACGAAAAATCATTAGAAGCTTTTCGTGAGGCACGAGTAATCTTTAAAAATATCAAAGAGGTCATCAATGTTGCCCGCTGCGATCAGAAGATTGCCCATGCTTTGATCGAACTAGGCGAAGGTGAATCGGCACTCGCTGCCGCTCAAAAATCTTTGGATGTTTTCTCGACCGCGCATGATCATCGCCGTGAGACTTACTCGTTGTTCGAACTCGGCAAGGCTCAGATTCTGACTGGGGAAGAAGATGAAGGTTTAGATACTCTGCAGCGAGTCTTGGATATAGCGACGGAGAGTGAGTGGAAAGACTTTGAGTTCATCGTTGAAATCGAACGGCGTATAGCTACCGTCATGCGTTCACTTGGTCGAATTGATGAAGCCGATGAGATCGAACGTCGGCTCGCTTCGGTGACAGAAATTACTGAGGATTAACTAAACCAGGATTTAGGTGCGCCATCGCCCAGGCATACATGGCGATGGCGCCAGCGGCAGAGGCGTTCATAGAACGAGTGGATCCATACTGTCGAATCGCTAAAACAACCGAACAAATATCGACAGCTTCATCGGACATTCCCGCACCTTCTTGACCGAAGAAAAGGACGCACTTTTCGGGGAGGGGATAATTTTCTAATTGCTTGGATACCGGCAAATTATCGATTCCGATAATGGGGACGCCATTTTCCTGGCACCATTGCTGAAAATCTTGAACTGTAGGGTGATGGAGGACATGTAAATACTTATCTGTGACCATGGCACCTCTGCGGTTCCAGTCCCGTTTGCCAACGATATGAACAAATGAGACGTTGAATGCATTTGCGGTTCGAACCACAGATCCAATGTTTAGATCATGTTGCCAATTTTCTATTGCAATTTGTAAGGGGTGCCTCTTAGTATCTAAATCCGCGACAATGGCTTCAACTTTCCA
>Ga0214204_1000425_pt1 | contig 7938 bp, 11 predicted proteins | sample TroBogEpilimnion_39_FD_153042 | JGI IMG/M metagenome (GOLD analysis project Ga0214204, IMG submission 153042) | Freshwater microbial communities from Trout Bog Lake, WI - 23JUN2009 epilimnion | ecosystem: Environmental > Aquatic > Freshwater > Lake > Epilimnion/Euphotic zone | place: Trout Bog...
TGCCTGAGAGAAACATCTAGAATTTCGAGAACGGGTTTCAAGTCTTTGCTGACGTCATTAAAGAGCTGAATGGCATTGTCTGAGAGAGACCGAAGAACTTTCCGCACCACAGACACCTATTATGTATGTATGTATGTATGTATGTATGTATGTATGTATATACATGTATGTATTTTCAGAATATATAAATGTGTCGATAATTCCAATGGTATCAATATGTAGCATGTATGTACGTATGCATGCATGTGCGGACCTGCTGTTGAAGTGGGTTAGGTTGAATAGCAGGTCTTGTGTAGCTGATGGAGTCACTGGATGACAGCGACTCGCTATAGCCGTAGTCAGATGATTGCCCTCCAGTACTTTCAATGAATGAATGAATAAATAAATGAACATCTTTGTAAGGCTGAATGTCTTACCTTGCGGCGATGTTGTCGAACTCGCACAGTCGGATTATCTTGACGTGCTCCACCATGATGGTGCTGACGTAGCTCTTGACTCGGTGGCGGAGAATGACGTCACAATGCTTCTGCAACTCCTTCAGAATCAACTCACCCTGGCAAGAAGGGACGCAATGTGTGTGTATGTATGTATGAATGTACAGTATTGTAACGCAAAGCTTATCATATACGCATCTTAGTTTAATCTATATCAATGTTTGAATGTGTGAACGTATGTACGTATATATGTATATATGTATATATGTATGTATGTATGTACCACTTCCACTCCATGGCTGCTGGACTCCGATCCCGCGTTCTTCTTCCCCCTGGCCTTGCTTATGATGGGGGCAGATTGAGAATGCACTATCCGCTGCAGACACTCCAACTCAGACTGGTCCAGAAAATTCACGTCCACGAGAATCTGAATATACGTATGAATTGATGTACGTGTGAATGTAAGCATGCATACATAGAAGTATTATCTATGAATGGTTCGCATGTTCATATTGCACCAGGGCATTGGAAGAGTATGCATGTATTATGTATGCATCATATAAGTATGTATTATATACATGTATCATGTATGTATGTATGTATGTAAATGAGTAATAAGCAAGATTACTACAAGCCAGCGACTCTGCTGACCTGTCTGGCCAGCAGCATCCACTTGGAGCGCTCTTCGAACATTCCGCTCAGCTTCTCTAGGCGTGAATTATTCTCGGGTTCCGCGGACTGCCATATATACATACATTCAGATAGATATTAACAACATTAAAAGAATAGAAATATGCTTACATAACAACATGCATACATGCTTACATACTGTCGAACACGTCTTGTAAATCAAAATACTGAGACACTCAACACCCATATCGAATGACGGCTTACCGATTGGTGGAAGAGGGTGGCGTAGTCCGATCCGGCGGTGTAGTCCAGCGTTTCAGATGTGAAGCAGTCGTTGAACTCGTTCAGGAACCTTCTCAACGACGACAGCATAGTCTAGGAAGAAATCAATTGAATAAGCTAACTTCCATTCATATATTCTCTACGTACCTAAATAAGTTCATACATACACACATACATACAGTAAAACCTACACGTCCATTCTATCATTCAATATTTCATCTCTACCATGCATATATACATATAATATACATATATATACACATACATACAGTAAACCTTAGTATACTCTGCCATCACTGCGCTGTTCATCGCTTTTAAGTCTGCCAGAGCATTCGCGGCGGTCTCTAAAAACGACAGTCACAAAATATAGAATGTCATCATACATAGACTAATAGGCACTAAATTTACATGTGATAGTAATTATCGGGACTGTAATTAAGTGAATGTATGTATGATACCTGGTGAAGAGACATCATTGATATTGCTCGAAGCAAACAGTTCCTGCACACCTGGAATAATCATGTTGAATGTTTTCAAACTGCATGTGTGTTTATGAATGTGTATATGCACGATGTATGTATGTATGTAAGTAAGTATGAACCTTTGCAAGCTTCGATCAACCCGACTACAAGTGATTGGTGGAACTCTCGGACATGAGAGACGTCCGCTGCCTTTCCGCCCGTGCGGTCGACATTCATACTGCGCAAGTACGTATGCATATGTATTTATGTAGGTACTAATATAGCGATTGAATATGCTTTTGTGTTTTCATATTATGTACCTATTATGTATGTATGTATGTATGCATGTATGCATGAGTGAGTGACCTGAGAGTGCTGGTCTTGGCCATGAAAGTTTGTATCATATTGAGCGACCTCATCTTGTGCGCATTCAGCAACCGCTCCAATACTTTGCCGCGCGGGGCCGACATCATCACCAGCACAGACACGTACTCGGTCAACTGCGCACACACATACATATATACATTGAGATGTAAACATAGGGTCTCCGCATCCGGATAAGGTACATTCATATTTACATCCATAATATACATACATACATACATATATACACTTCAGAATAGGGTGCTTATCGATTTGTCTTTCGCCCCCCGACCTTGATCGCTTCCAAAGATCGGTCGTCCAAAAGATGGATGACTTTGTCCGTCAAATCCTTCATCATGATCTCCGTTCGCTCCTATGCATATGTATGTATGTATGTATGTATGTATGTATGTATGTATGTATGTATGTATATAAGTTTGTATGCAACGATGAATGTGTATGTGCTCACTCATTGAAGTTGAGTACCTTAATATTCTTGAATGACAGCACGTGAGAGTGCTTGGTGAGGACGGAAATGGTTTTGCGATATAACTGCACTGCATCCTGAACAAACAATATTTGAGACAAGATGAACATTCAACACAATACCTATCATACATACATATAATATACATACATTATGTTCATACATACATGCATACATGACATATATTTCAAGCCTCGATCACACATCACTAGTTTTGTAAGTAAGTACAAACAACAATTTAATATGGGTACAAACATACATACATACAGACAAAAATACATACATATATAGGAAGGCAGGTTTACATGATCCATCAGTGAATACAGTTCTTTCCTCTGGACCTGGTAGTTCTTCTTGTCGATCATCTCTGAAAGCCTCTCGGGCAACTCCGACAGAAACTCCAGACGAGTGAGAAGGCGACGAACACGCATCAACTTGTCAACCTACGATCACGATTACGTATATTATGTGTATGTATGTATGTATGTATGTATTTATGTATGTATTTACGTGTAAGTATGTTTATAGATAAATTCTATATGGGTGCGTGTGTGTACGTCAAAGTGTTTTCACAAGCTTCTATTGGTTTTTTGTTTGCATGTATGTATGTGTGTATGTGTTACGAGCAATCCATCTACTTTCACCTGCATGCGCTTCACTTGGAACACATCGTCTAACAAGTTAGAAGTCTGTGTAATATTCTTCATCTTCACCCTAGATGAAACAGAGTGAGCATTACCACATACAATATACATAAATACGCACTTCCATTTATAGATATTAGTTTATATAAGCATACATACGTGGCATACACAGAACACTTCGATCAAGCTTGCCGAGAATTAAGTAAGCACGTGTATACATTTATTCATACTTAAACTAATAAGATATGTATACATACACAATCGTGATTCGCTCGATAAAGCAGTTATCTCAACCTGACAGACTCCATGTCATCATCCATGCTAAACACATCGTTTTTCATTTCCTTGATGGTTTCCGTGGCAGTGATGAACTTGTTGTAGTTATCGTACACAAGCTTTTGCATCTCCCCGTCCAATGTCTGCAAATATTTTAAGCGGCAAAAAGTATACTTACATGTACATGCCTTAAGGGTGATATGTGAGTATTCCAAGTAGTGTTACACTAAAATGCAGGATGCATTCATACATACATACTTCCGCACAATATTATAGCATATACATACAATGGGAAAAGGCTCACCCTTATCTCGTGAATGAGCTCCGAATCTTTTGCCAGCAAACCTTCCACCGAATCATTTTGAAGAATATCCTGTGCGTCCGATGAAAAAAATGGACGATATGAAAGAAAGATTACGGGAAGATAAACTTATATAATACCGTATGTTTGAATGTATATTCTTGGAATTTTATCAAATGTCTGAACTTTCAAATATATTATAATGTAATTCTCAGAACCAACCTTGACATAGTTGTCAGCATTGAAACCCGCTTCATCGATGGTCCCCCCATCTTCTGGCTTTTCCGGCTCGATTCCGTAATAAGAAGCCAGCATAGAAACTTTGTTGTCATCTCTACGTGTAGTGCAGGAAAATAAAGAGAATGGAGAGACGTGTTTCCGTGTTATAAAGGAGAAATAATTATCAAACTATGCGGATGCGTGAAATGATGGCAGTCTTGCCTCTCATCGCCTTCGTCGTCTTCGTCATCGCCTTCGTGTTCGCTATCATCGCTACTATGTTTGCTGTTGTTGGAAGAGAGCGAGCTGTGGATTGGAAATGATCTCTCGTTTACTGAACTTGACATTGTTTTTACTGACTCTCTAGCGACAACAAGTAGTAGGCTGAAATTAATAATAAGAACGACAACGTACAGAACAATTTTCTGGTTATATTGAAAATATTGGAATAAATCTAAAAGTAGCAAATATATATTCAGTGACAATTAATATTTTTGTACAAGAATATTCATGTTAATAATATTATAAATATTCTTCTTCTTTGGTTTAGGTTTTAATAATTGTTATTTTTTTTAAGGGGTTAGATTCATTATAAATATATAAGGTGCAGTATTCAAGAGCATTTTGGGGACTGAAATGATTAGTGAAGTGGTCGAAAGCCAGCGAACGATAATATGGAAATCTTTACAGGAACCTCTGCTAACCTAGTCTCTTTACTTGTTCGGACCCTTACAGTACCTTCAGGTGCCAGACTTTCATTATAGTCTCACAATGGCTTGAGCCCAACAAAGGTTTCAGACTTTTTATATTATTCTCGTAAGTAAGATATTACATTTTTCGTGTCGAGATGAAAAATTCAAAATCCAACTCACTTCGTCAGGCGCTATCACCAATTCCGCATGCACAAGCTGACATACTGATTATGCTCATGATTATTAACGTTTCCTCTCTACAATCATATTAACAGAGACGCTTTTCTCGCCAATAGCCCGACGGTTTTCACAAAATAACCCTTCATAAGTACCCTTAGATGATTCTACTTCTACTCTCTCCATCCTACTATTAACATTAACAATACCCGTCCATCACCCACGCCGACCCTTCACAAAGTCGCATCCTCTTCGAACTTCTTGATTATGTCGGCTCTCTTATCGATCCAGCCGATTCTGCCGGAGCGTGAAATCTTCTTGGTCACCCCGACGAACTTCCAGAATCGATCTTGAGATTCCAAAAACGCAGCAATCATCTTGCAGGCGGTTCGGATCTTCTCAGGATCTTCGCCGACTTCGAGATTTCGGACTGCTCTGTTGAACTGGTCCTTCGCTTCCATAGAGTCTAGGGAGGAACTCACTGAGTCCACAGAGACATCGTCCTGCAATAGACTAGCTGCGCTTTTCAGAAAGGAAAGCTTGTCCGCCTGAGCCAGAGCGGAATCTGCCAAGCCGGCGAGCGGGATCGGCACACCAGTGGACAGCAGGCCGATCTGCAAGAGCATGAGCCCCACTCTCAGCAGCGGGAGAGCTTTCTTCACCATGCCTGTCAGGTTCGTGACCAAGTAGCCGTCTCCATCTGGCCCGCAAGCAACTGGCTGCATGGTGTAAGAGCAGATGAAGTATAGCTTCGCCTTGTCGCGAATCAGATTCATGGGGTTGAACTTGCGCAGGCCTTTCGGAATGACAGGCACCAACACCATCAGAGTGGGCACGTCATGGGTGTTCTGCACAAGCGATTGCAGCAGCTGCGTTTGTGTGGCGATCTTTGCGTCGATATCTCTTACATCGACACCGAATTGAATCATCTGCTGCTTCACCTGCTCCATAGCGACCATTTTTTTCTCGGCTTCTTCTTTCGCAGCAGTCTGCTCTTGGATTATCGAGGTGGTGGCTGCGTCTATAGCATTCAGTCTCTCCAGAACCTGGGCATGTTTCTGGCTATTCTGCGCGAGTTCCTTCCGCACACACTCGCCGAACTGAGCAAAAGAGCCATGTAGAGCCGAGATGTCTTCACGAATGGCGGTAACTCGCTCTTGCACTCCAGACACTTCGGTGGCGAGGTGCAGTAGAAGCTCCTTGCTCTTCGCCGCATCGATCTTCTGCTCATCGGCTGCTGACAATAGCTGTTGCAGCTGCGTTGTCACAGTGCTCATGAAGCCTGCAGCTATGGTGGTATCGGGGGGCGGCTTCCAGGTGGCCAAGCTCTGCGCTACAGCTTTTATATCCGACGCGGACTGTGCTTGAGACTCCAGCAGAGATCGCAGGGAGTCTAGATAGGAACTCGTGTCCCCGATATTCGCGCCGCTGTCTTCTTCCAACACTGCTTGAAGAGTCATTCGGAAAGATGCGATCTCCGACTGGAATAGGTCGCGCAGAGACTTCAGCTCTCCGATGATGTGCTGCTGATTGTGGTAGAGCGTCGATGTCGAGATGGAGGCCACTCCTGTGAGGTACGCCGCGGTGTCCAAAGCCGCGATGGTGTACCGCGCGGACGGATCAACTTTCAGCATTCGAAGTAAAAGGTGCCTCTGGGTGCTGTTCGCATGGCCGGGGAAGTTGCGGTTGATGTTCTCGTCCACCTTCTCTTGGGTTAATCTTCCACTCCGAACTTCTTCCTTTATATCTGCGTCACTGTTCATTCCCATCAATGTCCAGAAAGTGCAGAACTGCTTGGCCACGAGAACATTGAATGTGAGGATCCCCAACGACCATATATCCATGGATAGGTTCGCTTGCAGTCCTGTTAGCTGGGTTGCGGCGAGCAGTTCCGGGGCCATGAAAGGAACGGTGGCCATGAAGCTGCTTTCGCCGAGAGGAGAATTCACGAGGAGAGATCCGTCCAGGTCGATGCCCTTCCAGACTCGCAGTCCTCGACCGGAGTCGAAGAGCATGATGTTGGACCCTTTCAGATCCAGCAGGACCAGTCTTTTGCTGTGCGCTTCCTTCACTATATTGAACGCACTTCCGATTATCTGCATGTAATCCACCAAGGAGAGCTCGCTGCAGTGCTCCGCGAGGAATTGGTCCAACGTGACGACCCCTTTCTCCATGACCATGGCGAGGTGATTGTCGAACCGCATCGCACCCTGCGCTGAGACTACGAAATCGGCAGAGGACAGGAGCTGATCGTGCAATAGATTCACGAAGAATTTGGAGTCTTTGAAGAAGGTTAGCGCTTCGAGTTCTCGACGCAGAAGGTGCTCCTTCTCCACAGCGACGATCTTCACTTTAACTTCTTTCTTCTGGTCTCCAAACACCGACCCCTGACAGGAATTCAAAGAAGGAAAGCATATATTGATTATAGCTGCCAGCGAACGAAGACGAGGTGCTGAGAGTCAAACATGAGTGATCAGCGAGCCGTCCACTATAAAAGAATTGCCGCTGCTGATAATCGCATTGTCCGTATGAATCTCCAGGCTTATGCCACTCTACAGTGAAATAAAACGACATTATTTCATATGATGTTATAAAAGATTCATGCGATTAAGAAGCAGCACCTTCTTTTTCGGATGGTGAGACTCTGTGTTAGCCTGCGATGATGGATTATCTTTCGATGGAGACTGTACAGGATGAGCACTGCTAAGTAACTATGTATTTGTCGCAGAACGACAGTTTTTATTATACCTTTAGTAGCAGAAGATCTTTGGGGACCCCGGTCGATTTCCACTCCAACACAAAATCTTCGTAAAACGTCTCCGCGACGAATTTGCTGATTCTACCATTGCCGATATCCACGATGTCTTTGTGGGATTCTATTCTGCTGACCGCTCTCCCACTGACTCCATTCGTCAGAAACGGGTCCACAAGCGCAGAGAACTTTAAATTGCTGAGAATCACGGCGATGTGTT